>Ga0172380_10001945_pt1 | contig 34154 bp, 39 predicted proteins | sample Leawe162metaG_FD_119747 | JGI IMG/M metagenome (GOLD analysis project Ga0172380, IMG submission 119747) | Leachate microbial communities from a municipal landfill in Southern Ontario, Canada - Leachate well 162 metaG | ecosystem: Engineered > Solid waste > Landfill > Unclassified | place... | reverse complement strand
GAGCGCCTTTAAAAAACCTTCGGCCGTCATTTTGGAGATAGAGGACAGAATCAAAAAAACGCTTAATATAGAAAGCTTCAAAGTGAAGGAGGACAAGGAGAATTCCAAGTTAAAACTGACGATCGTCTTCAAGACCAAAAAAGAAATAGACGATTGGCTGGACGATCTCAAAAAATAAAAACAAAAAAATGCCCAGGTGCCGCTTGGGCATTTTTTTTACTTCCAATCGGACTTGAATATTCTGTCTGGAGCTTTGCTTTTAAGCCTTTCGAGATTTTTGCAGGAAGACTTATGGACCGAAGCGCCGTCGTATTTGGTCAAGTAGGCTGTGACATCGTCTCCTGGCTGGGGAGAGCAGCATTTAGCGACTTTAAAAAACAAGTCGGAATGGCCTCCTATCAACAATTTTTTGGGATCCGGTTTAGAAGGAATTTTTATTTTTGGCAGGATCCGCTGGATGATATTTCTTTCTTTTGCTTCCGCGTCCTCTTCCTGAAGCGGTAAATCTTTTTTCAGAAATTTTCTTATTTGCGATTTGGCGAAGCTGGTCTTTACTATCCGGAGCCAATCCTCGGATGGTTTTCTGTTTTTGTCAGTCGTTATTTCCACTACATCTCCGTTTCCCAGCGAGTTTGAAAGCGATCCTATCTTCCCGTTTATTTTTGCCGCGACGCAACGCGCTCCTACTTCGCCGTGAATTGCGTAAGCGAAATCGATTGGAGTTGCTTTTTCCGGCAGATCGACGACGTCTCCGCGAGGAGTAAAGACAAATATCCTGTTGTTCAGAAAATCTATTTTCAAGGATTCCAGATATTGTTCGGGAGCAAGGTCTCTCGATTTTTCCAACCAATCTTTTAGTTGTTTTATCCAAGCGATCTCCTTTTCCGGCGGGGCGGATATTTTTCTTTTGATATAATCCTTAAGCCCTTTTTGCTCTGAATAATACCAATGGGCGGCGATGCCGAATTCGGCCTCGCTGTGCATTTGAGCTGTCCTTATCTGGAATTCGGTTATTTTCCCGTCAAAACAGATCACGGTGGTATGCAAAGATCTGTATCCGTTGGGCTTGGGCAAGGCTATATAGTCTTTCATTCTGCCCGGGACGGGGAGCCAAAGTTTGTGAACCGCTCCAAGAACTTTATAACATTCTTCAACATCATTGACGATTATTCTCAAAGCCACAAGATCGTGGACTCTCTCCAGATCGTTGTTATATTTTTTTAATTTTTTGTATAAGCTGAAATATCCTTTGGCGCGGCAGTTTATTTGGACAAGATCGATCTTTTCCTTTTTAAGCTCCCTTTCTATTATCGGTTTGATCTTTTTCAAGTATTTCGTTCTTTCTTCATATTTATCTCTTACTTTTGCCATCAGCTCTTTGTATTCGTTTGGAAAAATGCAAGGAAAAGACAGGTCTTCCAGCCTGGTTTTAATAATTCCTACTCCAAGCCTGTTTGCTAGAGGCGCGTAAATTTCGGCGCTTTCCAGAGCGATCCTGCGTCTTTTCTCTTGCGGAAGGTGCTCAAGCGTTTCGAGATTGTGGATGCGATCGCAGAATTTTATCAAAGCCACTCTAATGTCTTTGGCCATGGCCAAGAATAGTTTTTTTAGATTTTCGACTTGACGTTCGGCGCCGCGGTATTTTATTTTTCCAAGCTTGGAAACTCCGTCCACCAGAAAAGAGACCTCCGCCCCGAATTCTTTTTTGATCGCCGGCAGCTTGTATTCCGTATCATCGGCGACATCATGCAGCAGGCCGGCGGCGATAGTAGTCGAACTTAATTTCAGGTCGGCTAGCAGTTCGGCCACGGCGAAAGGATGGATTATATAATCCTCGCCCGAAGCCCTTTTTTGTCCTTGGTGGGCCCTTAAGGCATATTGGTAGGCATGCCTTACCAGCTCCAAGTTCGCTTGGGGGTTATTGGATTTTATTTTGTTCAGAAGATTTTCCAAGTCCATTGTTTTTTCTTTGGCACATTTTGTTAAAACTGTAAATTATGCCTTGATTTTCGTTTGTTGGCGAAAGCTTCTTGGATATTTAATGGTCCGAACAAGCAGGCGGCCGTATTTTTATATAATGAAAACAGCGGAATTATCCGCTGTTTCGAAACTATCTTTCAAGTTCTTCTTTTGCCCCGGTTTCTTTTACATCTTCGTCATTGTCTCTTTTGTACTTGCATTCCTTGTTGGAACATTTGATGCTTTTTTTCGTTTTGGTCAGGATGGATTTGCATTCCGGGCAGAATTCGTTTATCGGTTCGTCCCAGGCGGCAAAGTCGCAGTCCGGCCATTTGGAACAGGCGTAAAACGGTTTCTTTCGCTTGCTCATTTTCCTTAAAATATCTCCTTGTCCGCACTTCGGGCATTTTATGTGCAGGTTGTTGTCTTTCAAACTTTCGGTGTGCTTGCATTCGGGGAATTTGGAACAGGCGTAGAATTTTCCGAAGCGTCCCATCCGTAAAATGATCGGCGCGCCGCACTTCGGACAGACCTTGCCGGGAACGGCCTCGACCAGTTCTTTTTTAACGACTTCGTCGTATTTGTTTTTCAAGTTCAGAGCGAAAGGATCATAGAATTCCCTCAAAACATTCGTCCATTGTTTTTTGCCTAAAGCTATTTCGTCAAGATTTTCTTCCATCTGGGCGGTGAATTTAACGTCTACGATCTGGGGGAAGTGGGCGACCAATAATTGGTCCACCAGCTCGCCCATCTCGGTCGGCTTGAAACGCCTGTTCTCGTCTTTTTCGATATAGTTGCGGGCTTGGACCGTGCTTAAGGTCGGCGCGTAGGTGGAAGGGCGGCCGATGCCGTTCTCTTCCAGCGCTTTGATAAGGCTGGCCTCGGTATAGCGGGCCGGGGGCTGGGTAAAATGCTGTTCGGGTTTGAGTTCGATCAAGTTAAGAGGCTCGTCTTTTGCCAGAACGGGCATTTGGGCTTCTTCGAATCTCAGGGAATATACTTTTAAAAATCCGTCGAATTTCAAGACTTGTCCGCTGGAGCGGAAGATATATTTTGAATCTTCTTTTTTGGGCGAAGCTTCGACGTCGATCGTGGTGGCGTCGAAAACAGCCTGGTTCATTTGGCAGGCGATAAAACGGGTCCAGATCAGGTTATAAAGCTTGACCTGCGCGTTGTTGAGCTTGCCTTCTTTCTCGGCGTCTTCGGGCGTCCGGTCGGGAGAGCTCGGGCGGATGGCTTCGTGCGCTTCCTGCACCAACCCCTTGGCTTTGAATTTTCTGAATTCTCCGGCCCAATAATTTTGGCCGTATTTTTTGATGATAAGGTCTTTCGCGGCGGTTAGAGCTTGCTCTGAAAGATTCAAAGAGTCGGTACGGTGGTAGGTGATAAAACCGTTCTCATAAAGCTGCTGGGCCAAACCCATCGTCATTTTGCCGGGTAGATGGAATTTTTTCCAAGCCTCCTGCTGGAGCGTGGAAGTGGTAAAAGGCGGAAGGGGATTTTTCCTTGTTTCTTTGACCTGGACATCCGAAATTTTCCAATCGGAATCTTTCAGATGTTTCGTTATCTTTTGCGCTTCTTCTTTGTCTTTGATCCCCATTTTGGGAATTGCCTTGCCGTTCTCTTTTGCCAAGAAGGCGGTGAACTGGCCGGCTGGACCTTTGCCCGTGATCTTTTCGAGCAAAGCCTGAATGGTCCAGTATTCTTGCGCTGTGAATTCCCTGATCTCTTTTTCCCTCTCGCAAACCAGGCGGACGGTTACCGATTGGACGCGTCCGGCGGAAAGGCCCTTGGTCAATTTTTTCCAAAGGAAAGGGGAGAGCTTGTAGCCTACGATCCTGTCTAATATCCGGCGCGCTTGCTGGGCGTCGACAAGGCTCATATCGATCTTGCGGGGGGATTTCATCGCTTCCTCGATGGCCGCTTTCGTGATCTCGTGGAAAACGACCCTTTGATAAGAATCTTCTTTTTTCAGCCCGAGAGCCTCGGTCAAATGCCAGGCAATGGCTTCTCCTTCGCGGTCGGGATCGGTGGAGATTATAATCTCGTCGGCTTTTTTAACTTCTTTTTTCAGCAGGTCCAAGTTTTTTTTCGCCTTGGCGGCGACGGTATATTGCGGCGCGAAGTTGTTTTCGAGGTCTATCCCGAACTTTCTTTGCGGCAGATCGCGGATGTGTCCGTAAGAAGACAGGGCCTTCCATCCGGAGCCTAAAAATTTGGAAATGGTTTTTGCCTTGGTAGGACTTTCTAGAATGATCAGTTTCATTGTGTGGAGTTATTATAAGTTAGGAGATCATAAAAAGCAAAAATCGCCATTCGAAGGTCGAGGATAGAGAGTCGTCACGCCCTTCGACTCTCGACTCTCGACATTCGATATTCGACATTCGATTATCGATTATCGAGCATTATCGAGCCAGTCCGTAAACGCCGCCGCCGAGATCAATGATCGCGCCTTTCATTTCCAGCAGAATGATCGTCCTTGCCGCGGTCGCCGCATCTACTCTTGCCATTTCGATGATCTTTTCGATGTTAAAACTTTCCTGTTCCAAAACTTTCAGGATCGCTTGTTCGTTAGGATCCTGGATAGGCAGAGCCTGCTGGCGGAGGGAGGCGGAAGACATATGCAATCCTTTTAAAATATCATTGTGGTCTTCCGCCAGCATAGCCCCGTTTTTTATCAGCCGGTTGCATCCCTGCGAATTGGCGTTATGGATCGGCCCGGGCACGGCGAATATTTTTTTGTTGTATTTTTTTGCCCAATCGGCGGTAAGCAAGGCGCCGGATCTTAATTTTGCTTCAACGACAAGTACCCCGAGGACCAATCCGGCAATAACGCGGTTGCGCTGGGGGAATGTATATCTGGCGGGTTTGGTTCCCGGAGGATATTCGGAGATCAGCGCCCCGCCGCTATCCAATATCTCTTGGGCCAGTCTTATATTTTCTCTTGGGTAAAAACTTCCAATATCCAAACCTCCGCCAAGGACGGCGATAGTTCTTCTGCCAAGCTGGACAGCGGCTTTATGGGCGCAGGAATCTATGCCAACGGCCAGACCGGAAACGATGGTCAACCCGTTTTGAACCGCGCCCTTTGCCAGCTCCAGCGCGGCCGCTTTGCCGTAAGGCGAGGCGAAGCGCGATCCGACAACGGCCAGACAATCTTCTTCGGCCAGCATCCGTCCAAGATAGTAAAGCGTCTTGGGCGGATTTTTTATTTTCTTCAGAGCCAAAGGATACTCCGGATCTTCGGGCCCGGCCGTTTTTATTTCTTGGTCTAAAATGGTTGGTTGGTCCATTTGGATAAGTTTTATCGGCCCTTCTCGGAAGGCCCAATGCCGTTTTTTAATTGAAAGATCAATTGAACCGATTCATCGCGGCGTCTGCTCCCGAGTTTATAACAACGGCCGCGGCTTCCGCCGCTTCCTTGAATGTCCGGGCCAGAGTTTCTTCCTCGTCTTTGGTGAATTTTTTGAGCACAAAGTCTTTCAAATCGGGCTTTCTGATCTGCAGTATTTCGCTCACGGGAGCTATGCCGATTCTTATCCTGGTAAAATCTTTCGTTTTTATTTCTTGGATGATGGACCCGACCCCTTTATGTCCTCCCGGCCCGTGGCCTTCGGAAATTTTTAAAGCGCCCAACGGCAGATCGGCGTCATCGTGTATGACGATCAAACTTTCCGGCCCGAGTTTGAAATTTTTCAGCGCGGCTTTGACCGACAGCCCGGAAGCGTTCATAAAAGTCTGCGGCTTTAATAACAGAATTTTTTCTTCGCCGAGGAATCCTTCGGATATGAGCGCTTGGTATTTTTTTGCCAGGTTGAAAGAGGGGAGGCTGTTGGCCTCTGCCAAGACGTCGAGGGCCATGAAGCCGATGTTATGGCGAGTTTTTTTTAGTTCCGGACCAGGGTTTCCCAAACCTGCAATGATGAACATAAACTTTGAACGTCGATGATCGAAGGTCGAAGATCGTAACGACATTCAACCCTCGACATTCGACATTCGAATAACTAAAAACGCTTTAAAATCAAGCAAAATCTCTTCTAAAACATTATAACACTTCGCTTGCCAAGTCAAAGCTATTATATTATCATATAGCTTATATGAACACGCAAATTAAAGGATTTTTTTCTTTCACCTTCGACGTTTTGAAAATAGTTGTCATCGCTTTGGCGATAGTCGTTCCGATCCGCTATTTTTTGTTTCAGCCGTTCGTGGTCAAGGGCGCTTCAATGGAGCCTAACTATCACAGCGGAGATTATTTGATCATTGATGAAATATCTTACAGATTCAACGAACCGCAAAGAGGCGATGTCATTGTCTTTAAATATCCTCTTAATCAAAAAGAGCGCTATATAAAACGCATTATCGGCTTGCCCGGCGAAACAGTGGAAATAAAAGACGGCCAGATATTTATAAACGGCCAGACCGCCGCTTTGGACGAGATGCCCTATCTTTCCGAAGATTTTATAAAGACTTGGAAGAATTTGACCAATATGCCGGCGCGCCAATTAAGCTCGGATCAATATTTTGTCTTGGGAGACAACCGCAATTATTCCTCGGATTCAAGAGGGTGGGGCAATGTGCCCGAGGAAAATATCATCGGCCGCGCTTCGATCCAATTTTCGCTGCCCAGCTTTTTAAATTTTTTGGGAGCGCCCCTTTACTAAACTAAAAGTCGCCAAAGCGATAATTCCTAAAACAAGCTTTTAGCTTCTCTTATGGAAAAAAATAAATTCCAAGCCCCTTCGGGAATGAACGATATTCTGCCGCAGGACCAGTTTTTTTATCAGAAAATATACAACGCTGCCCAGAAAGTTCTTGATTTTTACGGTTTTGAAAAGATAGATACCCCGATCCTGGAGCAAGCGGACCTCTTTTCGCGCGGAGTGGGGGAAACGACAGAAATGATCAATAAGCAGATGTATTCTCTCCGCACCAAGAGCAAAGAACTTTTGGCTTTAAGGCCGGAAGGCACCGTCCCGATAATGAGGGCTTATCTTCAGCAGGGGATGCAGAACTGGACCCAGCCGATAAAGCTTTGGTATTTCGGTCCGTTCTTCAGATACGAGAAGACCCAGGCGGGGCATTATCGCGAGTTTAGGCAATTCGGAGTTGAGTTCATAGGCGAAAGCAGTCCCATAGCCGACGCCCAGATGATTTTGATCTTGTCGGCAATTTTGGATGAATTGGGATTCAAAAACCTGTCTTTCAAAGTGAATTGCATCGGAGATGCCAACTGCCGTCCGGCATACAAGAAGGCCTTGCTCGGATTTTTAAAAAACAAGAAGAATGAGATTTGTTCCGATTGCCAGCAAAATGTAAAGATCAATCCCTTAAGGATATTGGATTGCAAAAATGAAAAATGCCGCCAAGCGCTGGCCGAATCCCCCCAGATCATCAATTATCTTTGCCCGGAATGCCATCATCATTTTAAAGAAGTTTTGGAGATACTGGACGAGATGAAGATCAGCTATACTTTGGACCCTTACTTGGTGAGAGGCCTCGATTATTACACGAATACGGTGTTCGAAGTCGACGTGGTTCCCGAAAAAAAGGCGGAGCCGGAGAAAAAAGAAGAGGCGGCGGCCGGAGAAGGCCAGCAGCCGGTCCAAGCCCCCGAACCTGAAAAACAGGAAGAAATTTCTGCGGGGTCCTTGGCAGGAGGCGGCCGTTATGATAAACTAGCAAAATCGTTGGGAGGACCCGATGTTCCGGCTTGCGGCTGGGGCGTTGGAGTGGAGAGGCTGATAGGATTGATGAAGAACAGGAAGGTCAGATCCGTCGAGCAGCCTCCTCAAGTTTTCCTGGCCCAGATCGGCATTTTAGCCAAAAGAAAAACGTTAAGGCTGTTGGAGGACTTCAGAAAAGAGAAAATAAGGGCGGCCGAATCGCTGGGCCGCGACTCTTTGAAGAATCAGCTGGCGAGAGCCGAGAAGCTTGGAGCCAAATATGCTTTGATACTGGGACAGAAAGAAGCCCTGGACGGAGAGATAATCATCCGGGATATGGCCAACGGACAGCAGGTGACCGTCAGCCAGGAGGACATAATAAAGGAGATCAAGAAAAGATTTTAATTAAGAATTAATAAGAATAATAAAAACACAAAATGAGCGTAAAAGTACAAAGACAAAAACAGGAAAGCTCGCAATCTTTGATCTACCGCTTTAACCAAGCGATCCAGAAAAGCGGAGTTTTGGTTGAGGTGAGAAAGAGGAAATTTGCGGTCAGAACTAAGAGCAAGAATTTGAAGCAAAGAGCAGCCGTTATTCGCGAGGTCAAAAAAGCCGAATACAAACGGTTGAAGAAATTCGGAAAGCTTGTTAAAAAGCCGAGAAGAAAATAGAAGGTTTCTTTAGCTTTTAATCAACTAGTTCACAGAGTCCGCATACTTCCTTGGAGGTCTGCGGCTCTTTTTGCAATATGATGTTACAACAGATCAAAAAAGATTTGGTGTCGGCCCAAAAAGAAAAGGACGAGAATAAAGTATCCACTTTGAGGATGCTTATTTCGGCCATGACCAATAAGAGCATCAATAAAAGGGCTGATGCCGCAGGCAAAGAATCCGGTTTGTCGGAAGAGGAATTGGCCAAAAAAGGCGAATTGGCCGATCAGGAAATAATAGACGTTATATTCTCCGAGGCCAAGAAAAGAAAAGAAGCTGCCATTGAATACGAAAAAGGCAACCGCCCCGAACTGGCCAAAAAAGAAAAGCTGGAACTCGAAATTTTATCGGCTTATCTTCCCGCACAGATGGGCGAGGAAGAAGTAAGAAAACTGGTCATTGAAGCCATAGCCAAGACCGGAGCCAAAGATCCAAAGGATATGGGAAAAGTGATGGCCGCGTTAATGCCATCCACCAAAGGCAAAGCCGACGGAACCTTGGTAAGCAAAATTGTCAAAGAATTATTGGGCGGGAAATAAAATATCTGTTCGCCGTTATCGTCAAAAACCCGGGAGCCATCCCGGGTTTTTGTTCCGGCTGGCCAGCCTTTTTTAAGATTTCAGGATAAGTAAAAAAATGAAAGATGTATCTATCTCAAAATTCCAAGGAGATTCTCTCGTTTCTCAACTAGGGTCTCTTTATAAAGCATTTTCAGGGTCCGAAGCCGGAGAGGATCTAAATTTTGATTTTTCTTCCGTAAGATTTGTTTCTCCGTTGCTTCTATTGCCGATCAGCGCTTATATAAACAGCACGAACAGCTCTTTTAAAATAGATCAGGGGAGCGATACCGGATGTTACTTAAATACTGTAATTTTTCCTAAGGGAGTAGAGTCTGTGTCTTCTTTTCTGCAAAAAATCCAAAAGAATAAAAATTATATACCTATAAGCATTTTGAAAAAAGATGACGTTGCGGCTAGAGATAAGCTGGAAGCTTTATTTTCCGAACAGATATGCAGAGTTTTGGGGAACATTTCCGGAGCTCAGAATGCCATCGCTTATCCAATATCGGAGCTGGTAACTAATATTTTTGAGCATAGCGAAGAAGAAAAAGGTTATGTTTTTAGCCAATTTTATCCGGCAAAAAATTATTTAGAGATTTCTATCGTTGATAGAGGAAGAGGTTTTTCTAAAACGTATGAGGATGAGAAGGGCATAGTACTGTCGGATTCTGATTCTATAATTGAGGCCATGGAAGGACACTCTGTTAAAGATAAGGAAAGAGGGTTTGGGTTAAGAACGTCAAAGCGGGTTATCTGTGAAGGGCTGCAAGGGGGCGGTTTTATTCTGATTTCCGGCTCGTCTGCTTTAGTTGCTGAAAATGGTAGAGAAAATTTAGTAGAACTCCCCGATTTTTATTGGCAGGGAGCGATTATTTCTTACCGCATACCGAAACCGAAGGGGAAAATAGATATTTCTCAATATTTAGAGTAATGATGGTAAAATTTAATTTTTGTGCTACAATATATTAACTTAAATATGTCAAATATGAAAAAGGCGCAATTGAATATGGCCGAGTTGATAGCTCCAATGATAAGCTCAAGGGATGTTGTTGATATTCTGAAGAAAGCTATAAAAAAAACCAAATCCCGGTCGGTTGATTTTGATTTTTCAGAAGTAAGATTTGTTTCAAGATCAGCCGCTCATGCGTTATTGATGCTAAAAGAGGAATTGAACTCCCAAGAGATAGAGATAAATTTTATTAATACCCAAAATGCAGTAAAGGATATGATACGCATAGTCGCCGCCAATAGGGCGGTGCCGAAGAAAGAAAAAGTAAAATTCAATCCGAAAATAATCAGCATAAACTCTTTATTGAACGAAGGAACCAGATGATCTGTCAAAAACCCGGGAGCCATCCCGGGTTTTTGTTCCGATCGATATATCTCTGGGGATTGTCCGCATTTTATTAGATCTTGTTTTTTTGTTAAACTAATATCAGATTATTTTTTATTTGCCGATGCAAATATTTATAAAAATATTTCGTGCAAATATTTATAAGATAAAAATATTTCGTGCAAATATTTATTCAAGCTGTAAATATTTTCATCAAAAATTATGAACAAAGAACTTGCGGAATATATTAAAAGCGCCAGGGCCGCCGCGATGACCGACGCCCAAATAAGGCAGGAACTGTTAAAGGCTGGCTGGCAGGTGGCGGACATAGAGGATGAACTCGGGGCCATCGATGCCAAGATAAAAAAGTCTATGAATCCCGCCCTCAAAACCATTATTTATCTTCTTTTTATCATTTTATTGATGGGCTCCGCGGCGGCCGGTTTTTATACTCTCGATAGATGGCTTGGCTGGGGGATCATCAAATGGAATATTTCCGGCCAACAGGAACAACAGCAATCGGAAGACATTCTGCAGGCGCTCCAAGCGCAGATGGCGGAAATGGATAAGGTCAATGAGGATATGAAAAAAATATTCGAATGCAGATTGAATAAAGGGGTGATAGGCAAGAATACTACCGAGGAGATAATCTGCTATAGCGCCGTTTTAGCCGGTGCCAGCCAAGACCTTTGCGGAAGAATGGACGCGGGAATGTCGTCCGGGCAAGGTTTTTCCCAAAAAGAGGCTTGCTGGGCCGCCGAGGCGATAGCGAAAAACGATAACAAATTATGCTCTGAAAAAGGCGGCCGTTTTTCGACCATTTGCAATGCCATTATTTCCGCCGCGGGCGGCGAAGGCTTGCCGGAAGAACAGCTTTTGAGGTGCGAAACTGAAAAAGATTGCTACGAATGGATAATTAGCGAGAAAGGATACGACGAGTCCGTTTGCGCCAAGATAGTGACAAATCTCAATGCCAAAGATATTTGTTATTCGGGAGCGGCTAAAACGAAAAAAGACCAGTCCGTCTGTCTTAACATTAAAGATGGAGCGAGGAGGGGCGATTGTTACGCCATCGTTGCCGCGGCTAAAGGAGACGAGGCATTGTGCGTTGAAGCGGTCAAGCAGAATAAAAATTATAATATAGACAATTGCTACGCGTCGGTGGCCGCGAGTAAAGCGGACCTGCTTGTTTGCGGCAAGATCAAGAATTCCAACAGCAAAGACAACTGTTATTCTTCGATAGCCGCCGTTAACCGCGATGAATCGATATGTTCGCAAGAGGCCAGCGATCTTAAAAAGGACGCTTGCTACAGTTTATTGGCCGCGGTCAAAAAAGATGAAGCCGTTTGCGAAGAGATAAAGACGGCCAAAGGAGTTTGCTATGAAGAGCTTGCTCTGGCAAAAATGGATGAGAGTTTGTGTATAAAATCGGGACTGGACATATGCTATCTTTACTTGGCCGAGCTTAAAGCCCAAAAAGGCCTCTGCGATAAAGCGGGAAGCATGAAAACCAGCTGTTACGAAAAAGTGGGGAAGCAGACTGGCGATCAGGCGCCTGTAAAAGATAATTAGCGCATAATTTAGGCCCAAGAGATATGTGCGGCCTCGAATAAATATGAATAAAAAACTAGTCGAATATATCAAGAGCGCCAGGGCGGCAGAAATGACCGATGACCAGATCAGGCAAGAACTTCTTGGAGTCGGCTGGACGGAGAAAGAAATAGAGGGCGGGATTAGGTTTTCATCCGCCAATTTCGGCTTTAGAGCGGCTATTTATATCTTTTTTATTCTCTTGCTCGCCGGATTGTCCGCTGCCGGTTTTTATGTATCAGATAAGCATTTCGGTTGGGGGATAATAAGCCCGAAGGCGGAGGACCATATCCCGGTTCCGGTACAACAAGAGCAGGTCCATATCCAAGATCAAGAACCGCAAACTGGGGGGACAGAGGACGCGGGGGGGGCAGAGATCGTTCCCGCCGGAGAAGAAAAGAAGGTTGTGTCCGAAAAAGACGTTTTGAAGCAAATGATCGCATGCGGAGCAACGGCAACGATAAACAATGCGTCCTCTGACGCGGACAGGATCCTTTGCTACGCGGAAATATTCAAGCAAGACTACGAAGGCGGAAATATGTGCGGCAGGCTGGACAATCTGGACATCGGCGGCTCCGGCTTGTGCAATGCGGGAATGGCAGTGGCTAAAAATGATGAGAAAATGTGCGAAGAAAAAAGCGGAAGCCTTTCGGTTTCTTCTACTTGCAAAGCGATCATAGCGGTTGAGAACGGCCAGGGAACGCCGAAAGAACAGCTTTCAAAGTGCATCAGTCCAAGCTGTTATTCGTATATCTTTAAAGAAAAAAATTATGACGGAGAATTGTGCTCGGAAATAGAAAAAGAAAAAGCCGGGCAGGGAGCCTGTTATTACGGATTGGCTTTGGGCAAAATGGATGAGTCTTTTTGTTCAAAAGTGGAATTAAAAAATATTTATTCGACAAGCAAAGACGGGTTTAAAAGCCTTTGCTATTATTCGGTGGCCGCCGCCAAAAAAGACCAAACTTTATGCGATAAGGCGGTTAGCCAAAAATTGTTTTCGGACAACGAGACTTGCTATGTCGGGGTTGCGGTGTCTGCGAAAGATTCCGACTTATGCAAAAAAGTAAGCGATGGCTCTCTGCATTGCTATTCTATGGTCGCGGCGGCCAAGCAAGATGAAACTTTATGCGCCAAAGAGCAAAAAGGATCTCAAAGTTTTTGTTACAATGTGGTGGCCAAGGCCAAGGCCGACGAATCGCTGTGCGCGAAAGCGGACGCCGGATGTTATGAGGATCTTGCCATATTAAAATTGGACGAGAATATTTGCGAAAAAGCACAGGATTGGAAAAACGACTGCTACTCTTTGCTGGCTGTCTTGAAATCAGATAAAAGCATCTGCGAGAAAACGGGAGCTTATAAAACAGTTTGCGAGAAGGGGCTGGAGCAATAATAAATAAACAAGATCGACTATGTCTTTTTTATCCAAGGAAAAAACAAATTTCGGATATTTGTCGATAGCCATTGTTTTGGCGGAGCATTATTAAATTTATGTCCGACAATCAACCTAAAATCGGGCTTGCGCTTAGCGGGGGCGGGTCCAGGGGCTACGCCCATATCGGCGTTATCAAGATATTGGAGCAGAATAATATTCCGATCGATTTTATTGCCGGAGCCAGCGCGGGGGCTTTGATCGGATCTTTGTACTCTTTTTTTAAGGATTGCGAAAAAGTGGAGAAAGTTCTTCTGGGCAACGATTTGGCAAAATTTATCAATTTGGTCATAGACCCGTCATTCGAGGGGGGATTGATCAAAGGGGATAAGGTAAAAAATTTTTTGGTCCAAACTTTCGGCGGGGCAAGCTTCGGAGAACTTAAAATTCTTTTCAGGGCGATAGCTACCAACTTTGATACGGCCGAAGCTTGCGTGCTCTCCGAAGGAGATCTGGCCTCTGCGGTCCAGGCCAGCGCGGCTTTCCCTCTGGTTTTTAAACCGGTATCTTTAGGAGAACAGCTTTTGTGGGATGGCAGCCTGTCCAATCCCGTGCCGGTCAATGTGGTCCGCCAGATGGGTGCGGATATTGTCATCGCCGTTAACCTATATAATAAAAGCGCTTTCGAAGTCCGGACGAAGGACAGGAAAGAAGGAGTTTACGAGATTGCCGCCAGAGCCATAGAAGCCTTGCAGTACAGTTTGGCGCAGGAACATTTGAAAGGCGCGGATATTGTTATAGACCCTTCCGTCGCCGGCTTGGGTATTCTGGATTTGGACAAATTTTTGGGCGATCGCGGAGAAAAGATAATTTTACAGGGAGAGAAAGCGGCGGTCGAAGCTTTGCCGAAGATAAAAGAGGCGATAGGCAAATTCAACAGATCGAACAGGGGGGCGGGAGGATTTTTGAGGAACATCGGCAAATTCCGCCTATGAGTTTTTCCGCGCGCGATTTTAGGTTATAATTTTATCAGGCCAAAAAACAAACAGCCGGAGAGAAAGGAAAAGCCTTCTTTCCCAGCTGAAATATATGAAAATAAATAAAAACAAAACGATCGGATTTTTGAATCTGTCTTCCGGGGCGGAGGGGATCGTCAGTGTTGTTTCTTATCCGTACGTTTTGAAATCTGTCAATGAGGCTTATGCCATACTGTCCGGATCGGCTGGAGCTGAAATTTCTCTCGATCCCTTCACTGTTTATTCCCTTCTGATGGTTACTTTGCTGTTGGGCATAGCCAATTTATATGTCGGGTATAAAAATTTTTTCAAATCTAATTTGCTTGACGACTCGGCCAAGGGAAAATATTTCAAGCGGGGGATGTTGCTTATAGTGCTGATCAGTTTGGCTGGGATAGCCTTTTCTGCCGTGTTGATGGGCCCGCTCACGACCAGCATCAATCCGACATTGGATATGATCAATTCATTAAGCCAATAAGAATAAAAATTTATTCATCCAATATGATCCAGCTAAATAAGGAACAATATCTTCCAACAAAATATTTTTTGTATATCGTCATAAAAATAGCGATATACTTTTTACTTCTCTCTGCTATTCTGCTGATGGTCAAAATGGGAGGATGGATAGGTTTTTTATCTGTGTTCTTCATCCTTCCAGCGCTTTTCTTTGCTTGGTTCGAAGGCAGAAAGACCAGTTTTCAGATAAATGAAAATAAGATCGCCATTAGCGGCGGTATTGTCGCCGGACGGACAAAAATAATACCGTACGGCAGTATTAAAAACATCGAGATCAGGGTCGGGGTATTAAGGTCTTTGATGGGTTTGGCCACCGTGAATTTCTGGACCACCTCTCCGGACCAGCGGATCGCGAAGGAGAACGAACCTGACGGCAGGCTCTGTCTGGAAAGGAACAAAGCCAAATGGCTGGCGAGTTTTATCGCCAAAGGAGGCCGAGAATAAATTATTGTTTAGGCAGGCTAGAGATATGAATAGCGCGCGTATCATTAAAATAACGGACGATCTGGCCGACGAAGCGTTGGCGGCCGCTAAGGCCAGCGAGCGTCTTAGACATTTTTATATTTTAGAACAGAGCACTTGCGAGACCGCCGCATTGAATGCGCTTGTTCCCGGAACTTATGTCCAGCCCCATAAGCACGACCATCCGAATCAAGTAGAAGTGTTTGATCTGATAAAAGGCAGAGCGGCGGTCGTGATCTTCGGCCCCGGCGGGGAGATCGACCCGGACAATTCCGTCCTGCTTGATAAAACGAACGGAGCATATGGCGTTTGCATATTACCCGGGACTTGGCATTGCTTGATAGCTTTGGAGCCCAGCGTGGTTTTTGAATCCAAAGGCCACCCCAAGGGAGGCTATAGCGACAAAACAGCCAAAACATTTGCTTCATGGGCGCCGGGAGAACGGACTCCTGAAGCGAAAAAGTATCTTAAGAAATTGAATGAGATTATAGTAAATTTTATCAGCTGATCCTGCCGCCTTTTTGCAAGGCGGCTTTTTTGATAGAATGGGTTGAAATATGAAAAGCAACAAAATAATCTTTATAACCGGAAATAAATATAAGTTCGCCACGGCCAAAAAGGCGCTGGCCGATCTGGATTTGGAATTGGTCCGGCAGGATATGGAAACGCCGGAGATCCAAAGCACTAACGTTGAAGACGTGGCGATGTATTCCGCCAGATGGGCGAGCAAGAGCCTGGAATCTCCGGCTTTTTTGACGGATTGCGGCATTTCTTTAGAAACTTTTAAAGGATTTCCCGGCCCTTTTGTTAAATACACCAACCAGTGGTTTTCCGCCGAGGATTATATAAATCTGATGAAAGGGAAAGAAAACAGATCGTTGGAAGCAAGAGATTGTCTGGCTTTCTGCCAACCGGGGAAAGAGCCGAAATTGTTCATCAGCGTGGTCAGAGGAAGGGTGGCCGAGAAGTGCGGAAGAAAAGGAATGACCCCGATAGATGACATATTCATTCCCGAAGGCTGCGACGAAACCCTTTCGGATATGGGCGATGAAAAGGTCATTGAATTTTGGAGCAAGAATGTTACGTATTGGAGCGATTTTAAAAAATATTTGAAAGATAACATCCTCTAGAGGCATGGATAAAATAAATATCCTCGATAAAGTTGAAAATTACGTGAAAGAATTGTCGTCTGGCGATCCGACCGGCCACGATTGGTGGCATGTTTGGCGCGTCCGCCGGACGGCCAAAACGATCGCCGCCAAAGAGGGCGGGGACCTGTTCATCGTCGAGCTGGCCGCTTTGCTGCATGACATCGGCGATTGGAAGTTCAATGACGCGGACGAGGCCGCCGGGTCGAAGAAAACGGCTGTTCTGTTGGGCGGGTCCGGGGTGGATGAAAAAACGATAGCGCGGGTTGGGGAGATAGTCGATAACGTTTCTTTCAAAGGAGCGGGGGTTGGCAACAAGATAACAACGAAAGAAGGGATGATCGTCCAGGACGCCGACAGGCTGGACGTGATCGGAGCTATCGGCATCGCGAGAGTCCTTGCCTACGGCGGATCGGTCGGCCGGGAGATATACGATCCGGATACCAAGCCGAAATTTCATAAAACGTTCGAGAGCTATAAAAACAATAGAAGTTCGTCGATCAACCATTTTTACGAAAAAGTTTTGCTGCTCAAAAACAGGCTCAACACCGAAACCGCCAGAGAGATGGCGGCTCAAAGGCACGAATTCCTGGAAAAATATTTAGACCAGTTTTTCGGGGAGTGGGAGGGATCGTCTTGACTTAAAGTATTTTTGTGGTAGAATAATACCACATTAATCAATAAAATTTTTTGAAGCTTTATGTCCAATAATTTTATGAAAAAGTTCGGAGAGGGTTTGAAGGAGATGAGGATCAAGAGGGAACTGAGCTTAAGAAAGATATGCCAGCTAACTGGCTACGATCCAAGCAATTGGAGTAAAATAGAAAGAGGGAAGATTCCCCCTCCGTCCGATGAGAAAGTTTTGAATAAGTGGGCCAAGGCATTAGATATCAAGACAAAAAAGGATATCCAGATTTTTATTGATGAAGCGACTATTGCTCAAGGAATTATTCCGCAAGATATCCTTTCCCATGGTAATGCGGCTAAATATTTGCCTGCCTTTTTTAGGACTCTTAGGAATAAAAAACCGACCAAGGAAGAAATAAATCGGTTGATAGATCTGATACGCAAGGCTTAATATGGATTATAAAAAGATAGTAATTCCTTTTTTAAATAATTCGGCAATTAAGGATAAAGCTATTTCTTTTAGGAAAAAGTTTTGGGATGATTCGATCCCGGTAGAGATAGAAGATATATAGATTTGAAGTTAGAACTTAATATTATTCCGATCAATGGCCTGCAAGGACTTTGTGACACGGACGCCTTGATAACGTCCGATTGGTCTTCTATCTATGTCGATCATGGAAGATATTGGGACGAACGTTATAAAAATCGCTTAAGATTCTCGTTGGCTCACGAAATCGGCCACTTCGTTTTGCATAAGCAGGTTTATAATGATTTTGAGATAGAGAGTGTCGAACATTTCTATGAATTTATGGAGAAGATTCCAGGGGACAAGTACGGTTATCTTGAGACGCAAGCTAACAAATTTGCAAATTATCTTCTCGTGCCAAGAAAGGAGCTGTTTGCTGAAAAAGAAAAAATCATAAAAAGAAAGAGAAAAGCCTTGGAAGGTATAAGCGAGAAAATGGTAAACTCTTATATCGCGATACCGATAGCAGAGATTTTTGGCGTGTCTGAAAATGTGGCAGAAATCGCTCTGAACGATATTATTGATCTTGAAGAGTAGGACGGTATCCTTAACGCAAGGCCGTCTTACAAAAAGGCGGCTTTTTGATAAAATAGGCGAGCCGGAATAATTTCTAAATGGATATGGATATTATGGAAGGAAGCACGCGGAATATAAAACTTTGCAGCGCCTGTTTGCTGGGAATAAAATGCAAATATAATGGAGGGGACAATTTCAATAAAAAGGTCGCGGGAATGGCGGAAAAAGAAACCTTGGTCCCTGTTTGCCCGGAACAGCTGGGAGGATTGCTTGCCCCGAGAGAACCTTCCGAGCAGAGAGACGGAAAGGTTTTTTCCAAATCCGGCAAAGATGTCAGCGATAATTTTGAGAAGGGAGCCCGAGAAGTTTTAAAATTGGCAAAAATGTTCGGCGTAAAAGAGGCGATACTCAAACAGAGGAGCCCTTCCTGCGGCTGCGGGAAAATATACGACGGAACTTTTTCGGGGAAGGTGATCGAAGGCGACGGAGTAACAGTCAAGCTGTTAAAACAAAACGGCATAAAAGTCATAAGCGAAGAAGATCTGTGATATGGATCGTTCGTTTTTTGGTGTCTAAAATATTCTACACTTCGTCCAAATTAGGTTATAGTTAAAATACGACATGAGAACAATAAATACAAAAAAATATGGCTTGGCTAGGATTTTCGTGTTCCCTGAAAAAGGCAAATATATTGCTGTTTGTTTAGATTTGGATATCGTCGAAGAGGCCGGAACAAAAGAAAATGTTTTAGCCAAGATCGCAGAAGCAGTGGTTGGCTATATAGAGAATGCCATCAAGAACGATTTGGATGATAAGGTGTTGAATAGGCCTGCCCCTAAAAAATATTGGGATCTTTATGAAAAATATTTAAAGTGGATCGGTTCCGGAAAGGAGAGCATGAAAGTGTCGGACAAAATTAAAAATTCTTCTTTTTGCTCTTTTCCCATAAAAGATTGCGCTAATTTCGTCGTTCCTTGCCTCAATTGATTATGGCGAGATTGAAGAATTGGCCAGCTAAAGAATTTAAGAAATTTTTGGAGGACTATAATTTTGTCGAAGGCATACCAAAGGTTCTCATTGTTTTATGAACGGCAGGATAAAAGGAGAGGCCAGAGTTGTCCAGGTTATTTTTAGCTCCCATGAAAGAGAGAGCCAGTCTGACAAGACGATGAAAATTGCAATTAGGCGCTCGGGCATACCTCAAAAATATTTTGAAGAGTGGAAATCGAAAGAGATAGTCCATCATGAAATTATCTATTAAAAAACTGTGAGCATAACAACTCGCAGTTTTTTAATAGCGAAAAAAAAGATGATATTGCTCCTCTAGCGGTTGCCTTAAAAGTGGATTTTTGGGGCGATTGCCTTGGGGGCGCCTATTTGATAAAATACCTTTAAACTCATTTAATTTAGAAGATCATGGTGGAATTCAACAATCTGACTTCGTTCGAGATCGGCGAGGACCGATTAAGAAAGGCGGCCGAAAGCGTGCTGCTCGCCGAGAGAGCTTGCGAAACTTGCGAGCTGTCCGTGGCTTTCGTCGAACCCGAAAAGATCAGAGAGCTGAACAGCGGGTATAGAGGCAAAGATAGTGTGACAGACGTGCTTTCTTTCGAGTGCTGTCCCGACCCGGACATCAAAGAAGATGATTTGGAGATAAGCCCGCTGGGCGAAGTGATAATCTGCCCAAGCAGAGTCGAGGAACAGGCCAAGGAGAATGGAAACAGTTTTGAAAAAGAGTTGAACCTTGTTTTGATTCACGGCATTTTGCATCTTTTAGGCTACGACCACGAAAAAAGCGAAGAAGAGGCTGAGATAATGGAGAGTAAGCAGGACGATTATCTTCGCAGATCGCTGGAATAATAAATTATAATTTTCCCGGGGAAAGCCCTTGGAATGTTTGCTAACCGGCATTAATTTTATGTCAAAGTCTCCGATCATCACCGGCTTGGATATCGGCAGCGATACCATCAAGATACTATCGGCCAGGGAAAATCCCAGAACCCGGGAGATGGATGTTCTGTTTTTTTGCGAGACTAATTCCGCCGGTGTTCAGAAAGGAAGGGTTTGCAACTCAAAAGAGGCAGGAAAGAAGGTCGAGGAGATGCTGGCGAAAGCCTCGAAGAGCCAGGTGGAGCAGATCGGCGATGTTCTTGTCAATGTCAACGGTTCAAAGATTCAGCTGGTCCCGAACCGCGGGTTGATTTCGGTCTCGAGAGCGGATCAAAAAGTTTGCCAGGAAGATATAGACCGGATATTGGAAGAGACGCAAAACATCAATTTGCCTTCCAACAGAGAAGTTCATGACATTTTTCCGAAGTCGTGGGTTTTGGACGGGGAGCCTGAATTTAAAGTTCCTTTGGGGCTGCAGGGAGTCAGGCTTGAGCTGGAAGCGTTTTTGCTTTCTATTTTCGCTTTGGATGTTGAGAACGCAACCGACGCCGCTGTTGAAGGAGGGCTGGAGGTGGAGAGCGTGATGCCTTCGCCGTTGGCCGCGTCCAGCGCCGTTTTGCTTCCTCGCCAGAAAGAATTGGGGGTCGCGGTTTTGGACATCGGCGCCAATACTTCCGGCTTGACCGTTTACGAAGAAGGAAATTTATTGGATATGGTCATCTTTCCGGTCGGGTCCGCCAATATTACCAACGATATTGCCATCGGGTTGAAAACAGAGATCGATATTGCCGAGAGGATCAAGCGCGAGTTCAGCGCGATGGATTCCGAAAAGAGATCAAAAAAAGACAGAGGAGAGCAAATAGCTGTCAGCGTAAAAGGATATAAACATCAGGAAAAAGAGAGGGAGCCGAGAAGGAAAAACAACGATCTGGACTTCTCGCAGAAACAGGTCAAGAAGATCATCGAAGCCAGGGTTTATGAAATATTCGAACTGGCGCAAAAAGAATTGAAAAAGATAAACCGCCAGGAATTGCTGCCGGCGGGCGTGTTCTTGACCGGAGGCGGCGTAAAATTGCCCGGCATAGTCGATGTTTCCAAGAAAGTTTTGAAGCTTCCTTCCCGCATCGGATACGCGCAAGGTTTTAACGGATTGGAAAGCGATTGCGCTCTGGCCACTGTCTGCGGATTGGTCATAGAAAGCAGGAAGGGCGGTTCGCGCAGGACCCGCCTTGGACCGTTAAACAGCGGTTTTGCCGAGAAGATAAAAAAGGTGTTCAAAGCTTTCATTCCTTAGAAATTTTAGAGGATGCAAATTCGTTATTCGGCCTGATCGGCCGGTTCTTCACGGGTCTGATATGCACAGGCATTGCCTGTGCGTATTCTTAATATCGTTAATCAGATAAAAAAGAACAGGAAATATGGAATTATCAAGAGCAAGGATCAAAGTGGTCGGAGTGGGCGGTTCGGGATCGAATACCGTTGATCGCATAATGAAAGCCGGGATTGCGGATATCGAGCTTATCTCTTTTAATACCGATGCCCAGGACCTGGCTAAAAAAGACGCGCATCAGAAAATAAGGATAGGAAAGAAATTGACCCTGGGTTCGGGCGCCGGTATGAATCCCGAAGTGGGGAGAATGGCCGCCAAAGAAAGCAGCCAGGAGATCACCCAGGCTTTGCAGGGAGCGGACCTTATTTTTTTGGCCGCGGGACTGGGAGGGGGAACGGGCTCGGGAGCATCGCCGGTCATTGCCGAGATCGCCCGGAAAGCCGGAGCGATAGTTGTTGGCGTAGCGACCTTGCCTTTCAATTTTGAGGGCCGCCAAAGAAGGAATGTGGCCGCCAAAGCGTTGAAAGATATGCGCCGCAAGGTCAATACGATGATCGTGATAAGAAACGACAAGCTGTCGAAGATCGTGTCGCCCAAAGATTCGATCGAAACAGCTTTTGCCAAGTGCGATGAAGTTTTGGAAGAGGCGATAAGGAGCATCGCGGGGATCGTTTTAAATCCGGGAATATTGAATTTGGATTTTGCCGATATCAAACAGATTTTGGCCCAGGGAGGAATGGCATATTTTGGGGCCGGGATCGCCGAAGGCAAAGACAGGGCCAGATCGGCCTTGAAACAGGCGATAGCGTCGCCCATAGTCGTCTTTCCTTTGAACAAAGCCAAAGGAGTTATGTTTAACGCGGCCTCAAGCGGAGATTTTTCCTTGAACGAAGTTTCCAAGATAGGAGAATTTTTAAAAAGCGAGATTCCGGACGGAGCCAAAGTCGTGTTCGGAGCGTCTTTCGACAAAAGTTTGAAGAAGGGCCAGCTGAAAGTGACCGTAATCGCTTGTGGTTCAGAGGCTTCCTAGCTATAAAACTTTTGCCGGTTTTGGCAAGATTGACAGCACATTTTTACAAAAGTTATAATGAGTATCCCGGCCGTAGTTGGCGGGAAAATCCGCCGCCAATCGGCGGGAAAATTTTTTGGCAATTGCCGGAAAAAATTTCGGGGGATTGGGCGTAAAATTTGCCGGCAGCCGGGCTTTAGAGGCTTTTTATCCGAGATAAATAGTATTTGCAAACCTATGGAAACCAAAATCGAAATCAAAGTGGACAAAGTGCAGAAAAGGGACGGCAACATCGTTGCCTTCGATCCGCAGAAGATACAAAAAGCTGTCTTTAAAGCTTTGACCTCCACCGGAGAAGCTGATGGTGAAAAAAGCCAAGAGCTGACTCAAAAGATAATCGATATTTTGAACCGCAGGTTCAAAAAAGGCGAAATGCCGCAGATCGAACAGATCCAAGACATCGTCGAGGAGGTTTTGATCTTGGAAGGATCGGTAAAAGCCGCCAAGGCCTACATCTTATACCGCGCCCAGCGCAAAAGCGTTAGGGAAGAGGTAGATATTTTCGAGGCGGGAGTGGATCGCCTGGACCAGTATTTGGAAAAGCTGGATTGGGAGGTCAAAGAGAACGCCAATATGGCTTTTTCTTTGCAGGGATTGAACCACTATGGGGTTTCTTATCTTGTCAAAAAATATTGGCTGAACAAAATATATCCGCAGGCGATAAAAGAAGCCAACATATCAGGAGATTTCCATATTCACAATTTGGATACCCTTGCCCCTTACTGCTGCGGCTGGGACCTTTACGATCTGCTGCAAAAAGGTTTTGGCGGAGTTCCCGGAAAAGTTGAAACAAGGCCGGCCAAGCATTTCAGGACGGCTTTGGGCCAGCTCGTAAATTTTTTCTATACTTTGCAGGGGGAGAGCGCCGGAGCGCAAGCGGTTTCCAATTTCGACACTTTGCTGGCTCCGTTCATCCGTTATGACAACCTCAACTACCAGCAGGTTAAACAGGCTTTGCAGGAATTCTTGTTCAATATGGCTATCCCGACCAGGGTCGGGTTCCAGTGTCCGTTCACGAATGTTACATTGGATCTAAAGCCGTCTTCGGTTTACGCCAAGCAACCGGTTTTGATCGGCGGCGAACCGCAAGATGAAACTTACGGGGAGTTCGCGGAAGAAATGAAAGTTTTCAATAAAGCTTTTTTTGAGGCGATGCTCGAGGGAGACCGTTCCGGCAGGCCTTTCCACTTTCCGATACCGACCATCAATATTACAAAAGATTTCCCTTGGGACGAGCCGGCTTTTGACGGCATCTTTAAAGCTTCGGCCAAATACGGCACCAATTATTTCGCCAATTATATCAATTCCGATATGGATCCGGCGGATGTCCGTTCGATGTGCTGCCGCTTGAGGCTTGATCTTAAAGAGCTTTATAACCGCGGAGGCGGAGGATTGTTCGGTTCGGGCAGCAAGACCGGGAGCATCGGCGTTGTCACCATCAACTTGCCGCGCATCGGCTATTTGTCCAAGACCAAGAAAGAGCTTTTCGAACGCATATCCAAGTTGATCAACTTGGCCAAGGACTCTTTGGAACTGAAGAGAAAGACAGTGGAGCATTTCATCGGAAGAGGGCTGTACCCTTACAGCCGGTTCTATTTATCGGGGGTCAATACGGCCCGCGGAGAATATTTTGGAAACCACTTTTCGACCATCGGCATTTCCGGAATGAACGAAGCTCTTTTGAATTTTATCGGCGAAGATCTCACTACCAAAAAAGGCCAGGCCTTGGCCTTGGAGATAATGGATTTTATGAGAAAAGAATTGGTGAAAGTGCAAACCGAGACCGGCAATATCTACAATTTGGAAGCTACTCCGGCCGAGTCAACCTCTTACCGCTTGGCGCAGAAAGATAGGGAGCTTTATCCCGATATTATTTGCGCCGGAACCAAAAAAGTTCCTTATTACACCAACAGCTCCCAGCTTCCGGTTAATTATACCACTGATATTTTTGAAGCTCTCAAACTCCAGGACGAATTGCAATGCAAGTACAACGGAGGAACTGTGATGCACTTGTTCTTGGGCGAGCAGATATCCGATATCCGGAACGTCAAGAATCTGATCAAGAAAGTTTTTGAGAATTTCAAACTTCCCTATATCACTTTTTCTCCAACTTTTTCTATCTGCCCCACTCACGGGTACTTGGAGGGAGAACATTTTGAGTGTCCGAAATGCACTATCAAACAGCCTTGCGAAGTTTATTCGAGGATAGTGGGATACTATCGTCCGGTAGGCCAGTGGAACAAAGGCAAGCAGCAGGAATTTGACCAGAGAAAGGTCTTTAAAGCTCCCAAATTTTCCGAGTCGAAGCAGCAGAATTAAACGAATTAAACAATGAATAAAAAAATACTCATATGCAAATAGGCGGTATCCAAAAATTGACCCTTATTGATTTTCCCGGCAAGGTAGCCTGTACGGTTTTTCTGGCGGGCTGTAATTTCTTTTGCCCTTGGTGCTACTCGCGCGAGCTGGTTTTGCCAAAAGAAATGAAGAAATTGCCGCAGGTGAACGAAAAAGAATTTTTTAATTTTCTAAAAGAGAGGAAAGGCCTCCTGGACGGGGTGGTGGTTTGCGGCGGCGAGCCCACTCTCAACAAAGAACTGCCCGAACTTTGCCAAAAGGTGAAGCAGATGGGCTATGCCGTCAAGCTTGATACCAACGGATCGAATCCGATGATGCTTAGCGTCTTGATAGAAGAGAAATTGGTGGATTACGTGGCAATGGACGTGAAGCTTCCTTTGGGGCGTTATCTGGAGGTCTGCCGGACGCAGGACGGGGTTTTTGACATACAACAGAGCATTAATATCATCAAGCAAAATAAGATCGATTACGAATTCAGGACGACGGTGGTTTCCAATATCCACACCGAAGAAGATATTTTCAGCATTGCCCGGTGGATCTCTCCCGCGAAAAAGTATTTTCTTCAGAATTTCAGGCCGGAAAAAACCATTGATCCGGAATTCGAAAAAGTGGTCCCTTACTCGGAAGAGTTCTTGGCGGAAATACAAAAAAAGTTGGAGCCGATGTTCGAAGTTTGCCAGGTCCGGCATTTGAATTAGCGATGATATCCAGACTTATTTATTTTTTCCAAAGATCGGCAAAAGGAAGAAATGCTTATAACCGAATTTTCAATTTCCAATTTTCCCTGCCTGCCGGCAGACAGGAATGAAATCGCAATGATCCAATGTTTCAAACATTGAAAATTTAATAATTGTCCTTCTTGATGCGCAAAGAAGGCAAAGGTTCCTGCAAGCTACCAGCCTGTCTACCGACACAGGATACAAGCTAATTCTCCGCCGATGATTCCGCTTTACGATGAATCCCGACAATCGAAAAGGACGCCTTGGATAACTTTTTTTCTGATCGTTTTGAACGCGGTTATTTTTTTTGTTTCCCTGGATAATTCCAACGGTTTCATCGAAACATATGGTTTCTATCCGTCGGATATCGTGAATGGCAGCTACCTTAGGATGTTCACCTCTCTTTTCCTGCATGCTAATTTTTGGCATCTTTTGGGGAATATCTGGTTTTTGTGGGTATTCGGAGACAACTTGGAGCGCAAACTGGGCGGCTTTAAATTTCTCCTTTTTTATTTATTATGCGGAGCCGGAGCGGCTTTACTTTACGCTTTCAGCGCGGTCAATCAGGATATTCCGGTCATCGGCGCTTCGGGAGCGATATCCGGCGTGATGGGAGGATACCTGGTCTTTTTCGCGCGCAACAAGATAAAAACGCTGGTCCCTCTCATTTTTATCTGGACCCTGGCGTCGGTTCCGGCGGTATTTTTTATTATTTTCTGGTTCGTCCTGCAAATCGTCGGAGTGCTTGTCGGTTCTGGCGATATGGTGGCTTACTGGGGCCATATAGGGGGGTTCGCGGCCGGCATCGCCTTGGCTCTGTTTATCAAAAAGTTTAAATAAAATATTTAACGGCGCCGGTTTTGGGCGCATCGTTTGGAAAAATAAAATGACGGCCGCCAGGATATTGATCTGTCTTTGCGCATCTTTTTTGGCCGGGATCGCCTCGGCTTCTTTTTTTAATTTCTCTTTGTTTTTTATCGTTTCTCTTTTGATCTTGTCTATCTCTCTGATAGGCGTGTTTTGGGGCAGGACAGCCCCCGCAACTTTGGGTTTCTGCTTGGTCTTTTTGATCTTGGGTGTTTTGAGATTCCAATCCTTTGAATCGGGAATATTAAAGGCCAGAATTCAAGATCTTTCCGGCAGGAAAGCCAGCGTGATCGGCCGGATAATATCCGAACCTGATAAAAGGCCAACTTATACCAATCTCAAGGTCAGGATCATCGAAGCGTCTGTTTTTGATAAAAATAGTTCCGTGCCAAAAGACGCCGGCGTTCTCAGCGGTTCGGTGGCTTTGGCCATGGCCGGTAATTATCCGGAATTTTTTTACGGCGACAAGATCAAGCTGGAAGGAAAATTACAACTGCCGGAACAAATCGACAGTTTCAATTGGCCCGGCTATCTGGCCAAAGAAGGAGTGAGCTGGCAGATCTCATATCCCAAAATAGAGTTTTTGGGAAATGAAAAATCCTGGCAGGAGAACATATTTTTTAATATTTTATCTTTCAAAAAGAAGATAGAAGAGCCTATCCATAAGAACATATCATCAAAAGAAGCTTCTCTTTTGTCCGGCTTGCTGTTTGGAGACCTTAGCCTGATGTCCAAAGAGTTCAAGCAAAAGATGAGCGTTGCCGGATTGAGCCATATCACCGCGGTATCGGGAATGAACGTTATCATTTTGAGCGGGATAATAATGAGCTTGCTGGTTTTAATGGGATTGTGGCGGCAGCAGGCGTTTTGGCTGGCTTTGTTATCCTTGTGGGCGTTCGTGGCTTTAGTGGGTTTCCCGGCTTCGGCGGTCCGGGCCGGAATAATGGCCAGTTTGCTTTTATGGGCCCAATATCTCGGCCGGCAAAATATGGCTTGGCGGGCAATGATCTTCGCGGCTGTTATTATGCTTGCCTTGAACCCTTTGCTTTTAAGATATGACGTTGGATTCCAATTGTCTTTTTTGGCTGTTTGCGGGTTGGTTTTCATATCGCCGATATTGAAAGAATATTTTAAATTTATTCCCGACAAGAAGTTTTTCGGGCTTAAAGAAATATTGTCGCAAACTTTTTCGGCCCAGATCATCACTCTGCCGGTCCTGATCTACAACTTTGGCTGTTTTTCTTTGGTGGCTCCATTGGCGAATATTCTGGTCGTGCCTTTGTTGCCCTTGATAATGGCTTTAGGAGCCGTTTTCATAATCGTAAGCATGTTCTGTCCTTTTTTGGGATGGCTGTTATCCTGGCCAAGTTCTTTATTGCTTTTTTATTGCACCGCTATTGTTGATTTTTGTTCCAAACTGCCCTTCGCTTCTTTGGGGTTGAAACTTTTTTGGCCGTGGCTTTTAATTTTTTACGCTTTGATATTTTTTTGGATATTCAAATGGCAGAAAAATCATCGTTTCCTGGAAACCGGATACATTTGAGTATCGACACTCGAATGTTGAAGATAGAGGGTCGAATGTCGTTACGACCCTCGACTTTCGATATTCGATATTCGACATTCGAATACGGAGTTATCCACAGATTTGCTGTGTTTTTAAGGATTATCATCTTTTTAAATCGCTCCGGATTTGATAAAATCAATAATAAATGTTCTGCAAGATTACTCAAAATAGAAGCGCTGATTTTACGCGTCGATCAGGTTTTACTCTGATCGAGCTTTTGGTTGTCATCGCCATCGTCGGGATTCTTGCCGGGATGGTCGTGGTGAATATGTCGGGGGCGACCGAGAGCGCGAGGATAGCGAAATTGAAAGTTTACTCCAGCTCGATCAGGTCATCCTTGATGGGGAACCGCGTCTCGGAGTGGAAGTTCGATGAAGGATTGGGAACAAGTACTGCCGATACGGTAGGGGTCAATAGCGGAACGTTGATTGGCGGACCGACGTGGAAGTTTGGTTCGGACTGCGTGTCGGGAGGATGCTTAAGTTTCGATGGAACGGATGATTATGTGAGGGGTGGCAATGATGCGAATTTGAATATTACCGATGCGATCACAATCGAAGCATGGGTAAATGGCTCTAGAGATCCAGGATGGTCAAAAGGTTGGATAGGAGTTGTATATAAAAAATTATATACTTCTCCTCCTTGGGCTTTACGCCAGGGAGATACTAGCATGTATTTTACCGTGAGCGACGCTGGTGGATACTTGATAGATATTAGTGCCGCCCCGGTATTTGATGACACATGGAAGCATGTAGTTGGAACTTACGACGGAACCGTTGGAAAGATATACGTGAACGGTATTTTAAAAAGTAGCGCTTCTCACAGCGGAACAATGCTGGCTGCTTCTGGCGATTATGTATATATCGGGAGTCCTACTAAATACAAGGGCCTTATCGACGAAGTCCGCGTTTACAGCGCCGCTCTGCCGTCTTCCGCCATTCGCGAGCAGTATGTTGCCGGCCTCGATAAGCTTTTAGCCGGTGGCCAGATCGCGCAAGAAGAATATCAACAGAGAATAGCCGAATTGAACTCAACCTATGCAATCGAAGAATAATCAAAAACCAAAATTTCAAAAAGCTTTCACGCTCATCGAGCTTCTGGTTGTCATTGCCATCATCGGCATTCTGGCCGGAATGGTTGTGGTGAACATGTCGGGGGCGACCGAGGGGGCCAGGATTGCCAAGAGCATCAATTTTGCTTCCAGCATCCAGCGGATCATGGCAACGAGCCTAGGCGGAGAGTGGAATTTTGACGGTCAGAATGCCAATGACTCTTCGGGCAACAATAACAACGGCACCGCCAGCGGAGCCGTTGCGACTGCGACCACGCCTTACGGTAACGGCGCAGCCGGACAATACGCGATGAGCTTTGATGGAATAAACGATTATGTAAGCGTTTTGCATAGTGCAAGCATTAGCTTGAGCAATACATTTACCGTCAGCGTTTGGATAAAGACGAATGCGGCTGGCAGAAGGATCTTAATAAAAGAACCCAGCGGCGGAGGAGTTACAAATTATTCTTTGCAGCTCGATTCGTCGGGATATTTAGGAGGAGGAACCTATGACAATTTGAGCCACAATTCAAGTTTTTATAATACTGCCAAAGCGGTAAACGATGGTAATTGGCACCACGCTGTTATGGTAAGAGACGGCGTTTCAAAAATTTATATTTATGTCGATAGCGTAATGCAATCAGCAACAGACACTACGGTAGGCAATACCATCACCAATTCCGGAAATTTTATTATAGGAAACAGAAACAACGTGTCATCTTATTTCAACGGCCTTATCGACGAAGTCCGCATTTACAGCGCCGCTCTGCCGTCTTCCGCCATCCGCGAGCAGTACGTCGCCGGCCTCGATAAGCTTTTGGCCGGCAATCAGATCACGCAAAAAGATTACCAAAAAAGAATAGCCGAACTAAATTCAACTTATGCAACCAACGAATAGCCGGCAACCCAAAAACCAAAAAGCCTTTACGCTAATCGAGCTCCTGGTTGTCATCGCCATCGTTGGTATTCTGGCCGGCATGGTTGTGGTGAACATGTCTGGGGCGACCGATGCCGCTAAGATCGCCAAGTCCAAAGCGTTCTCCGGTTCTGTCCGCAGTTCTTTGCTGATGAACCGGGTTTCGGAGTGGAAGTTCGACGAAGGCTCGGGGACAAGCACTGCCGATACGATCGGAACGAACAGCGGAGAACTAACCAACGGTCCGGTTTGGAAAACGGGCGCGGATTGCGTGTCGGGAGGCTGTTTGAGTTTTGATGGAGCGAATGATTATGTAAATTGCGGTAATGGCAGCGGTTTGAATCTTACCAATGACCTAACGATCGAAGCGTGGGTTAAGCCGAACAGGCTTAACGCCGACAATCGTGTTTTCGCAAAATTTGTTTATATGCAGAGCGGATATGCGATGAATATTTTCTCCGATGGCCGTTTTTATCTTGGAACTTGGCAAGCGTCGGCGCAACAATCAACGATCTCGTCTGTTGGAGCGGTAACCGTTGGTTCGTGGAACCATATTGTCGTTACGCGAAGCGGCGCAACAGCAAGAACTTACAGGAATGGAGCCAATGTTACCGCAATTTCCGGTACGCATATCGATCCGGCAATTTCTGCGGCAACCGCAACTATAGGGTGGGGAGCGGGTTGGTATTTTGACGGTCTCATTGACGAAGTCCGGGTTTATAACGCCGCACTGTCCGCCTCTCGCATCCGCGAAGATTATGTCGCCGGTCTCGATAAGCTTTTGGCCAGTGGGGAAGTTACCCAAAAAGAATACCAAGAAAATTTATCTAAATTGAATTCAACCTATGCAACCAGCGAATAACCGACAACTTAAAATGGAAAAAGCCTTCACGCTAATCGAGCTCCTGGTGGTCATCGCCATCATCGGCATTCTGGCCGGGATGGTGGTGGTGAACATGTCGGGGGCGACCGAGAGGGCCAGGATTGCCAAGAGCATCAATTTTGCTTCCAGTATCCAGCGGATCATGGCGACCAGCCTTGCAGGGGAATGGAACTTTGACAGCCAAAATGCCAACGATTCTTCGGGTAACGGCAACAACGGTGCCGTTAACGGAGGAGCGGTTACAACCACGACCACGCCTTACGGTAATGGCATAGCCGGACAGTATGCGATGAGCTTTGATGGAATAAACGATTATGTAGCTATCCCGGCCGTGAGCAGCAATTCGGCCATTCAAACATTTAGTTTTTGGGTTTATATCAGAGGAGCTGTCAGCGGCAACCAATATTGCATAGATCAGGGCGGGAACAATAATAGTTTCAGCGTTTATAATAATCATTTCAGGATCATTACCAGTACGAGTTTTATTTACGACAGCATCGCGGTGCCGGCAGCAGATCGGTGGTATTTTTTAACAAAGGTTTTTGACGGCAGCAGACTATCTTTATATGTAGATGGAAAATTGGATGGAGGGATGTCCGCCTCCGGACTTGCGCCCAATGCCATAACTTTTGGAAATTATGGTGGAGGAGGAAATTACAGGTTGAATGGAATTATAGACGAGGTCCGCATTTATAATACAGCGTTGGCCGCTTCCGTTATTCGCGATCAATATCTGGCCGGGCTGGAGAAGAGTTTGAGCAATGGGCAAATTACAAAAACAGAATATGATGAAAGAACATATCAACTGAACAAAAAGTATGCAAGCAATGAATAACAAATTAAATGATTTTGGTTTTACTCTCATCGAGCTCCTGGTTGTGATTGCCATTGTGGGCATTCTGGCCGGGATGGTTGTGGTGAATATGTCGGGGGCGACCGAGAGCGCGAGAATAGCGAAGCTGAAAGTCTACTCCAGTTCCATCAGGTCATCGTTGTTGATGAGCCGCGTTTCTGAATGGAAGTTCGATGAAGGATCGGGGACCAGCATTGCCGATACGGTAGGAAGCAACAGCGGGACATTGATAGGCGGTTCCACTTGGAAAACGGCGGGAGAGTGCGTGTCGGGAAATTGTTTGAGCTTTGCCGGAGCGGGTGATTATGTAAATGCAGGTAACAGTGCGAGCTTGAACGCCGTTGATGCAGTCACTCTTGAGGCTTGGGTGAAATGGACGTATAGCGGCAACATAAGCGCGGATTATTTTCCGGTAAGAAAAGACGGCAACTATTGGTTTTGGGATGGTTGGGGGTCGCCTCATATCGCTTTTGAAGTTTGGGTGAACGGCGCTAGGCGCAATCCGGGCGCTTATACCGTATCCCCGAACATCTGGTATCATCTTACCGGAGTTTATGATTCAACAAGCAGAAAAGTACGGCTATATGTCAATGGCGTGCAGGAGAGCTCTGTTACGCTTTCAGGGCTGGCTCAATATACAATGGACACATCTGCCAATTCGGTCTTGATCGGTTCTTCCGCGTTGTCCAAAAGCAGTCTCATCGATGAGGTCCGTATCTACAGCGCCGCGCTGTCCGCCTCTCGCATCCGCGAAGATTATCTCGCCGGCTTGGATAAGCTTTTGGCCGGCAACCAAATTACACAAAAAGATTATCAAAAAAGAATAACCGATTTGAATTTAATTTATGCTGCAGAATAGCCGACAACCCAAAATGCAAAAAGCCTTCACGCTCATCGAGCTCCTGGTTGTGATTGCCATTGTCGGGATTCTGGCCGGAATGGTGGTGGTGAATATGTCTGGGGCGACCGAGAGCGCCAAGATCGCCAAGTCTAAAGCGTTTTCCGGATCCATAAGGAGTTCGTTATTGATGGATAGAATATCCGAGTGGAGGTTGGACGAAGGGTCGGGCACGAGCACAGCAGACTCCTTGGGTTCTAACAACGGAATTTTGGTCAACGGTCCGGTCTGGAAATCGGGCGGAGACTGCGTGTCGGAAGGATGTTTGCAACTCGACGGAACGAATGATTATATAGATTACGGGAGTTTTCAAGACGTAGGCAATACGTTTACTTTTTCCATATGGTTCAAAACGATAGCTTCTCAAACATACGGAATGCTCATAAGCGAAGATGGGAACACGAACGGAAATGTCCAAATGAGGATATCCGGCAAGAAAATTCAATTCAGGCAATATAACGGTCCTGTTTTGCTGGAGACAGCAGAAGATTATAACGATGGGAAATGGCATTTCGTCGTTGGGTCTTCCGACGATAAAGTTTTGAGACTTTATGTCGATGGCGCGCTAAAAAAGACTGGAACAACCACTATGGATTTTTCCTGGAACGGCAACCTTAGGGCGGGAGTATACAGCTATTCTTCGGGATATTATTTTAACGGGTCGCTTGATGAAGCAAGCGTATACAGTAAGGCCCTTTCAATATCTTATATTAGGAAGACATACCTGGCGGGGCTGGATTCCATGCTGGCCAAGGGGTTGATAGCGATCCAAGAATATAATGAAAAAATCAACGGCATATGAAAATAGCAAATAAAGCCTTCACTCTCATCGAGCTTCTGGTGGTCATCGCCATAGTTGGCATCCTGGCCGGGATGGTCGTGATCAATATGTCTGGAGCGACAGACACGGCCAAGATCGCGAAGTCCAAGGCGTTTTCCAGTTCTGTTCGCAGTTCTTTGCTGATGAACCGCGTTTCCGAATGGAAGCTCGAAGAGGGAACGGGTGCGACTACCGCGGATACGGTGGCGTCCGGCAGCGGAACGCTAGTTAACGGTCCGGTTTGGAAAGCGGGCGCGGATTGCGTGTCGGGAGGCTGTTTGCAATTTAGCGGAGCGTCAACCCAATATGTGGTCAGTTCCGGGCAGATCACAGTTCCGGAAAATGGGACGATCGAAGGGTGGATCAAGGGCTCCGCCGCTTTGCAAAAGAACGAAAATATTTATCCTTTCGGTTTGGATTATGTTTCTTTGCTCGGTCCGGGAGCCACATCAGACTCAAGAGCGGGGATAATAACCGGCACCGGGGGAAGCTACGATCATCTGAGCTGGGGAGGGCAAAATCTTTATAACGGGAGCTGGCATCATTATGTGGTCACTTGGACAAAAGGAACGTCGAATTACAGCTTTAGACTTTATATCGACGGGAAAAAAATAGGCGATCCTTTGACCGGCACCAGGCATCCGGCGGGGGCTTTAAGAAATGTTAAGATAGGAGCCGCCTGGGGTACTTACGGAGCCCATACTGGTTTGATCGACGATGTCCGTATCTATGACGCTGCCCTGGCCCTTTCTTTTATCCGGGACCAATATCTGGCGGGAATAGAAAATCTTTTGTTTAAAGGACAAATAACAAATAAAGAATACCAACAAAGATCAGCCGATCTGAATTTAAACTATGCTATCGATAAATAGCCGACAACTAAAAATCCAAAAAGCCTTCACGCTCATCGAGCTCCTGGTTGTCATCGCCATCGT
>Ga0172380_10001944_pt1 | contig 34159 bp, 26 predicted proteins | sample Leawe162metaG_FD_119747 | JGI IMG/M metagenome (GOLD analysis project Ga0172380, IMG submission 119747) | Leachate microbial communities from a municipal landfill in Southern Ontario, Canada - Leachate well 162 metaG | ecosystem: Engineered > Solid waste > Landfill > Unclassified | place... | reverse complement strand
TGGCAGTCCGCCGACCCCGGCCTGCAGTACGACACCACGATCAACGAGTGGCACACCTCGCCGGCCGGTGGCCGCATCGAGGGCTCCAACCCGTGCTCCGAGTACATGTTCCTCGATGACACGGCGTGCAACCTCGCCTCGCTGAACGTGCTCGCGTTCTACGACCAGGAGCGCGCGCAGTTCGACATCCCGGCCTACGAGCACGCCTCGCGCCTGTGGACGATGGTGCTCGAGATCTCCGTGCTGATGGCGCAGTACCCCAGCCGCGAGATCGCGCGGCTGTCGTGGGACTACCGCACGCTCGGCATCGGCTACGCCAACCTCGGCGCGCTGCTGATGGTGCAGGGCATCCCCTACGACTCGCCCGAGGCGCTCGCGCAGACCGGCGCGCTCACCGCGATCCTCACCGGCGTCTCCTACGCGACCTCCGCCGAGATGGCCGCGCGCCTTGGCGCGTTCCCGCGCTACGCCGAGAACCGCGCCGCGATGCTGCGCGTGATCCGCAACCACCGCCGCGCCGCCTACGACGCGCCCCGCGAGCAGTACGAGGGTCTGACCGTCCTCCCGAAGGCGATCGACCAGAACCGCTGCCCGCAGGACCTGCTCCGCGCCGCGCAGAACGCGTGGGACCGCGCGCTGAACCTCGGCGAGGCGCACGGCTACCGCAACGCGCAGGTCTCGCTAATCGCGCCGACCGGCACGATCGGTCTGCTCATGGACTGCGACACGACGGGCGTCGAGCCGGACTTCGCGCTCGTGAAGTTCAAGAAGCTCGCGGGCGGCGGCTACTTCCGCATCGCCAACGAGTCGATGCCCGGTGCGCTCGCTCGCCTCGGCTACTCGCCGGATCAGGCGCAGGCGATCATCGCCTACTGCGCCGGCACCGGCTCGCTCGATGGCGCTCCGCACATCAACCGCGACTCGCTGGCCGCGCGTGGCTTCACGCACGACCTGCTGGGCCGCATCGATGCCGCGCTGCCCTCGGCGTTCGACATCACCTTCGCGTTCAACAAGTGGTCGCTGGGTGAGGACTTCTGCCGCGACGTGCTCGGCTTCACCGCCGAGCAGCTGGCGAACCCCGGCTTCAGCGTCCTCGAGGGCCTCGGCTTCACCCGCGCCCAGATCGAGGAGGCGAACGACGCCATCGTCGGTCGCATGACGATCGAGGGCGCCCCGCACCTCAAGCCGGAGCACTACGCGGTCTTCGACTGCGCCAACCGCTGCGGCAAGTACGGCACGCGCTACATCGCACCGATGGCGCACGTGCGCATCCTCGCCGCCGCGCAGCCGTTCATCTCCGGCGCGATCAGCAAGACGATCAACATGCCCTTCGACGCCACTGTGCAGGACGTCGCCGACGTCTACATGGAGGCCGCGAAGCAGATGGTGAAGGCGGTCGCGCTCTACCGCGACGGCTCCAAGCTCTCGCAGCCCCTCTCCGCCGTCGCCTTCGACGACCTGGACGAGGACGACGAGGACGAGGACGCCGCCCCCATCACCGCCCCGGTCGCCGTGGAGCACCCCGCGGTGCGCGCGGCGCAGGAGCTCCTGCGCGGCCAGCGCGAGAAGCTCCCGACCCGCCGCCGCGGCTACGCGCAGAAGGCGAAGGTCGGCGGCCACTCGATCTACCTGCACACGGGCGAGTTCGACCCGAAGGACGGCGGTGCGCCGCGCCTGGGTGAGATCTTCGTGTCGATGTCGAAGGAGGGCGCGGCGTTCGGTTCGCTCATGAACTGCTTCGCCATCGCCGTCTCGATCGGCCTGCAGCACGGCGTGCCGCTGTCCGCCTACGTCGACTCCTTCATCTTCCAGAAGTTCGAGCCGAACGGCATGGTGATCGGCCACGACCGCATCAGCATGGCGACCAGCATCATCGACTACCTGTTCCGTGAGCTGGCCGTGACCTACCTGGGCCGCGAGGAGCTGGCGCACTTCGGCCCGCCCGCCGACAACGAGCCCGTCGCCGACGCCGCCCACGAGGTACCCGAGGCGCTGGAGGCCCCGACCCAGATGACGATGGCCGATGTCATCGCCTTCGACGCCGGGGACGCGGAGCCCGAGGTCGTGGAGGCCGTCGCCTCGACCGCGACGGCAACCGCAGCCGCCCCGGTGATGGGCACCGCGACGACGACCGTGACCGCGACGAAGCTCGAGGTGCGCGTGGAGTCGAAGCAGAGCAAGGTCGCCGAGGCCCGCCTGAAGGGCTACGAAGGCGACCCCTGCGACGAGTGCGGTCAGCTGATGATGGTCCGCAACGGCACCTGCCTGAAGTGCCTCAACTGCGGCGCCACGTCAGGCTGTAGTTAGAAAGCCCTGACACCACAGGGGGAATCCGAAAGAGGTAACGCGTACCCGGGGGCTAGCGAGCAAAGCCCTAGCCCCCGGTGTACGCAGCGAGCGGCCATCCGTTCGGTCTAGGACACAGGCCCGTTGATGATCGCGCCGGGCGCCACTTCGGCTCCCCGCACTGGCCCGTTGACGATGCCCCTGATCCGAAGCGTTCCACCGGCATTGGTCGCGGAACCGTTCAGCACCCCGCCAACCTCGGCAGAACCGCCCTCATGCACAGTGAGAGGGCCGTTGACCACACCGGCAAGAGTGGCGCTCCCTCCGGCGCGTACCGTGATGCTGCCGATGACTATTCCGCCGAAGCGCACTTCGTCCTCGACCTCAAAGTCCTCGCGTACAACACCGTCAACGTTACGCATCTTCCTGACCTTCTTCCGATGCGGCGTCGAGGATCGCCCGCGCTGCCTCAAGGTGCTCGATCAACGTCGATAGTTCTGACCGATCCACGTAGAGCGTGACGCTAGTCTCGGCGTCAGAACTCACGTACTCGATCCAGATGTGCGGATCGTCCGTCACCTCGACGCCGGGCTCGGCAACGATTTCGAGCCGCCCCCCCGAGTCGGTGCGGATGCCTTCTGCAAGGTCGGTGTTCAGTTCGAGGGTGAGGCTCACGCCGCTCTCCAACTCGAACGGACGGTTCACGTCGCCCGGTGCTGCTTGTTCGCGCGCCTCGGCGTACCAATCTTCATGGCGGCGGCTCTCACTCTCGACCGGCACGGGAACCTCCCTTCATCCGGCGCATTATGGGCCAGCGAGCATCCCAGCGAGCAACGCGCATCCGTCTAAGGTTGTCCTCGATTGTCGGCCATCGTCAGAACATCAGGAAAATGGCCGCCCCGTGACTTCACCAGACGGCCATCTTCTATGCTGGACGCTACGACTTCGGATGCCTGAACTGCGGCGCCATCAGCGGCTGCAGCTAGCGGGACGTCGAGGCGACACGAACCAACGCGGGCGGCCTTCGGGCCGCCCGCTTGTCTACGCACGGCACACCTGCGAGGCTTGCTGCGATCAGGCAGCGAGAGTGAGCGACGAGTGATCACCGAGCGCGCTACGGCCATCGCCCCCAGCGACCGCCGAGGCTACGCGCTGCTCGTGCGGGCGGGGCGCGCCAACCAGCTCTCGTTCGACCTGCTCGCCACCTGGGATCGCCTCAGCGAGGCGATCGGCCGCATCGCCACCTCGCCCGTGATCGTGGAGCCGAACGCCTACGGCGCCGTCTGGCGCTTCGACTCCCCGCGCGAGATGGAAGCCCTCGTCGACCTCGTCCACCACATCGTCACCACCGACGACTGGCTCCTCCGCACCGAAGACCGCATCGAGTACACCGGCTGGCGCAAGCACGAGATCGAGGCGCTCGTCGCCGCGTGGCGCCGCTCCGACGCCCCCGTGCTAACCTCGCCGTCATGACCTCCACACCACGCGCCGAGGACGATCCGCACCTCGACTGGCACAGCGACGCGCGCGCCATCATGGACGCCTTCGCCAACGACATCGCCTACCGCCACATCGCCGGCACGCAGGTCGAGCTGCTGCGCTACGCCGCCGCCGCCGACCCCGCCTCGATCCCCGCCACCGAGGCCGAGGCCTGCTACGCCGAGCACCGCTGCCTCTGCACCGACATCGACACCGAGCAGGCCGTCGGCAGCATCGAGGAGTTCGTGCGCTTCCTCGTCGCCCGCGCCATGCTCCGCACCGACGTCGACGGCAGCCTCACCATCACCTCGATCGGCCGCGACTTCCTCCGCTTCATCGAGGAGCGCGACCTGCCCGACAAGGCGCTGTAGGGGCGCCAGCGCCCCCCTCACGGCCCGGAAGCCAACCTCTGGGGGTACGACGCCCACTCCGACTTCCAAGGGGGGTCGGGGCACAGCCCCGATGGGGGCTCTGGGGGTGAAACCCCCATCACAGGGCGGGTGGGCGGGACAGACACAGACGCCGAGCGCAGCGAGGCGCCCCCACTTCCCCGGCGCAGCCGAGTCACCACTAGGGCTCGCGCACCGACCCGCCCGCCGGCGGCGCCGCAGCAGCCGCCGCATCCGGGTGCAGGTTCCCTGCCAGCGCCGCCTCGACCGCCCGCGCGACCATCTCGATGTCGTCCTCGGTGTTGTACGCCGCCAGAGACAGCCGCACGCAGCGCGCCTCGCGCACCGAGCGGCACACCACCTTCGCCGACAGCCACAGGTGCGACACCAGCACCGCCGGGTCGATGTCGCCCACCTGGAACGCGAACAGCCCCGTGCGCGTCCCCTCGGTGTGCGGCGAGGTCACCGTCACCCCCGGGATGCCGCCGATGCGCCGCTCCGCCGCCACGTTCAGCGCGCGCACACGGTCCCACACCGCCTGCGGCCCCGACTCGAGGTACTGCTCCACCGCCGCGACCCCGCCCGCCAGCAGCACGCCCGACACCGTCGTCAGCTCGAACTTCTGGATCGACTTCCGCTCCGGCACGAACCCGCCGTCGAAGTCGAACGAGGCGGCCGCGTGCCCGCCCACCGCCTGCGGCTCCACATCCTCGATGCGGTCGCGGCGGATGTAGAGCGCGCCCAGCCCGCCCGGGCCGCACAGCCACTTGTGCATCGGCAGCGCGTACGCGTCCACGCCGCTCGCGTGCACGTCCAGCGGCTCATGCCCGCCCGTCTGCGCGCCGTCGATGAGCACCAGCGACCCCGCACTCTCGCGGTGGGCCAGCGCCACGATCTCCGACACCGGCAGCCACTGCCCCGTCGAGTACGACACGCCCGAGATCAGCACGATGCGCGTGCGCGCGTCGATGGCACGCCCGAACGCCTCCAGCATCGTCCCCGGCGAGTCATCCGAGGACAGCGGGACGATGTGCAGGTCGGCGCCCCGGCGCTCCCGCAGGTAGTACGACGGCACGATGCCGCTCGCGTGCTCGATGCCGGTCGTGACGACGCCGTCGCCGTGCTCCACCGACAGCCCGGCAGTGACCAGGTTGATGCCGTCCGTCGTGTTGTCCGTGATCGCGATCTCGTCCGGGTCGGCGCCCATGAGCTTCGCGCACACCTCGCGGTAGCGGGTCGCGAGGGCGCGGCGCGCCTCCAGCAGCGGGCGGGCGGTCGGCCCCTCGTGCAGCTCGCGGTCGAGCCAGTCGCGCATCGCCTGCGCCACCGGCTCGCTCATCGGCCCCTGGAACCCGCAGTTGAGGTAGACGAGGTCGCGCAGCACCGGCGTCTGCGCCCGCAGCCAGGCCCATCGAGCAGCGTGGTCAGTCGTCATCCTCGAACTCCTCGTCCCGCATGTGCGCGTCGAGGTAGTGTGCCACGCCTGCAGGCGGTCGAGGTGCTGAGGGTCTATGCCTCGGACGGCGCGAGGCCGGGCTGCGGGCCGTAACGGTTCTCGCGGGGTTCACTCGGTCGAGTAAGCAGATACAGCCGGATCGCGAACCCGACGTACGGCGCAAACGGCAGCGCCCACATCGACCATTGCGCGACCATCAGGAGATCCACCACCGGCGCGCCGGCAACGAAGCCCGCCACGGCCAGCGCCGAGGCAACCGGAAGAACGACAACCGGCAGCAGCCCCGCACTGAGGGCAATCAGCCACCACGCCGAACGCCCGGAATCGTGCAATCGGCGCACTGCAACCGCGTATCCCGGTACGAGCATCAGGAGCGACAGCAACCCCACGAGCAGCGCGGCCGGAGCGGTCAGGATCCCGAGGTAGGCAAAGACAGAGCTCTGAGGCATAAAGAGCGGCGTCATCGCAGTCGTCGCGCCAGGCACGCCGACGACGTACGCGAACCACGCCGCGCGCTCGATGAGGAATACAACGGCCTGCGAGAAGAGGAAGAACGACCAGTATTCGAGGCGCGTGGAACGTCCGCTGAACGTCGCGTACTTCCGAAAGCACGCGACCACTGCATCGACAATCTTCACCGCAGTGCCCCCCGGCGCGTTCGGCCGGACACTACCACACCGCTACAGCGTCAGCGCACCCAGATGCGGCGCGCCGCCTCCATCCCCAGCACCAGCTCGCGACCGTCGAGGCGCACCGTGACGGTGCCGCGGTACGCGGCGGCCTCCATCACCTCGATCGACTGCCCGGGGCGGATCCCCTCGCGGTCGAAGAAGCGGAGCAGCTCCTCCTCCTCCTCGTACACGCGGTCGACGGTCGCCGTCTGGCCGTCGCCGAGGTCGGAGACGCGCCGCGTCGACAGCGAGCGCGCGTGAGGGCCGCCGGGGATCGGATAGCCGAACGGCGAGGTGCCCGGGTTGCCCAGCCGCTCCACGATCAGCGGCTCCGTGATGTCGGAGATCGAGTGCTCCATCAGGTGCGCCTCTTCGTAGGCGCGCCACCACTCCAGGCCCAGCACCTCCACCAGCAGGCACTCCGCCAGCCGGTGCCGTCGCACCATCTGCTCCGCCCGCGCAAACCCGCTCTTCGTCAGGTGGATGCGCTTGTGCTCGTCCATCGTCACCAGGCGGTCACGGCGCAGCCGCGCCATCATCCCGGCGACCGAGGCCGGCTTGATGTCCAGCCGCTCCGCGATCCGCGCCGCGATGACGTCCTCATGCTCGTCGTGGGAGAGGCGGTAGATCGTCGTCAGCGCGTCGTCGGACGCGACGTTGGTCACCTGCTTGGGCACGGGCGCCTCCTCAGCCGCGATGCTCACACGCCGCCGGGGCGGCCTGCAAGCACCCGAGCAGCGGGGAGGCGCATAGGCGAGGCCCGCCCTATGATCCCCGCGTCCCACCCGGCGCCTAGTGCGAGGCGACCTGGCATCAGCACCGAGCGCATCGACCCCGAGGCAATGCAGGACGCCGTGCTCGGCCCGCTCGTGCGCGTGGTCGAGGAGGCGGTCGCCGGCCAGCGCTGGGCGCTCGTCGGCGCAGCCGCCTGCCGCCTGCAGGGCACCGAGGCCGACTCCCCCAACCTCGAGTTCATCACCACCGCCACCGGCCTCGCCACGCTCGCCGAGATGCTCGACATCCCCTCGGAATGGGGGCGCGGCACCCATCTCGCCGCCCAGCGGCTCCACTTCATGCGCGGGCAGGTGCCGGTCTTCGTCTTCGGCGACCCCGTCTTCCACGGCCGCTACGAGTCGCTGACGCCCCTCGACATCCCGTCGCTGTGGGATGCACGCGAGCGCGTCGAGCTGCCCAGCGGCGGCCACGTGCTGGCCACCCCGCTCGAATGGGAGCTCCTGCTCGCCGTCGTCCTCGACGCCCCGGCACGCATCGAGTCGCTGCGCACGCGGATGCGCGACGCCGGCTTCGACGGTCGCCTGCTCACCCGCCTCCTGCGCGAGGGCCACGTCGCCGCCGCAACCGAGGAGGCCGTCTGGAAGCACCTCGAAGCCCCCGGGGCGTAGCCGTCGAGGCCCAGCGGTTCAGCCAGCCGCCGTTATCCGCATTCGTGATGGGCTTATCCCACGCCTCGATGCCCGATCGTGGAGGCTCTGTCGAGAACTCGGCATGTTGAGGCGGTTGCGGGGTTCCCAGGGCGGCTACATTGAGTGCACGTCAGGCGGGGGCGCTGGGAAGCGAAGCTGCAACAAGCTTCTCCGGCGGGCAGTTCCATCCTGAATAGAGACGGCCGGCCCTCCGAGATCTCGGGGCCGGCCGTTTCGTTTGTCCGAGACCTTCCGAGGTAGCTCTCCGAGAGCCGAGGTAGCCCCGGGAGGTGCCTCGCGCCTACCGGCTGCGGCGCAGCGGCGTCGCCGCCTCCCGCCCCAGCGTGTCGAGCCGCTTCCGCAGCCCGCCGAGGTAGGACTCCGCCTTCGGCACCGTCGCCAGCATCCGACCGAAGATGCGCACGAGGCCGTCGAGGTCGCCCAGGTGCACCGTCTCCGCCGCGACCCGGCCCCGCGGCCCCGCGTTGTGGTAGTTGCCGAGGGCGATGCACGCCGCACCCGTCTCGTAGCCGTAGAGGTCGTACGCCGTCGCCTCGGTTGTGCCGCCGTCCATCAGCTTCCGCTGCACCCGGAACGAGGCGTCGCCCGCCACGATCTCCTGCGCGACGCCGACCATCCAGCGCGTCACCATCGGCGAGAACAGGTGGATCGCGTCGCCGACACGGATCACCGGCCCGCCGCCCTGCACCGCGCGCCCGCCCGCCATCGAGGACGTCTCCACCGCCACGATCAGCGCGTCATCCGGCAGCAGCCGTGCCCGGCCCACCACCAGCGCGCCGCGCAGTCCCACCTCCTCAGCGCGCGTGAACAGGCCGACGAGGGTGCCCGTCGCGCCCTCCGCTACCGTGCGGTCGAGCGTCGCCAGCACCGCCACCGCCCCCGCGAGGTCATCGCACGCCCGCGCCTGCGCGATCTCGCCCCGGAAGCGGCACACCGGCACGTCCCAGAGCGCCAGGTCGCCGACCTCCGCGCTTGCACCCTCGTCGAGCCGCGCGGTCGCCGTCGCGATCGTGCCGCGCTCGCCCGCCGTGACCTTCGCGATCGTCGCCGTCCCACACGCTTCGAGGTCGCCCGCGCCGTACAGCCGCAGTCGCTCGCCCGCCCCGTACGAGGCCGCGATGCCGCCTCGGAACTCCAGCGTGAGCCGCCGCCCGGCGACTGCCGTCACCACAAACCCCGGGTGATCGATGTGTGCACCGAGAACGAGCGGCCGTCGCGCGCGCCCCTTCTGATAGCGCAGGTAGACGTTGCCGTACTCGTCCTCGCCGTGCTCCAGCCCGCGCGCCTCCGCGAACTGGTGCAGGTACGCCCGCACGCCGTGTTCGAGGTATGACGCCGTCGGGATCGAGACGACCTCGCGGAACAGGTCGCGCAGGGGCATCGGCTCTCGGGTCGCGGGCATCGGTCGTCCTCTCGTTGCGCCGCGATGGTACATGCCGATGCCTGCTACGCTCGCCCTGTGACCATCAGCGGCATCGAGGTTCGCGAGGTGACCCCCGAGACCTGGGATGACTTCGTCGCGCTGTTCGAAGGGCGCGGCGGGCCGAAGTACTGTTACTGCCTGGCCTGGCGCGACCGGCCACCCAACCTCGACCACGACGGCCGACAGGAGGCGATGGCCTCGCGCGTCCACGCGGGCACCCCCATCGGCCTCCTCGGCTACCTCGACGGCGCGCCCGTCGCGTGGTGCTCGATCGCCCCGCGCGACACGTACGCACGCCTCGGCGGCGACGAGTACGACGCCTCGCTCTCCGTCTGGTCGGTCGTCTGCTTCTTCGTCCAGCGCCGCCTCCGCAAGCGCGGCCTCTCGCGTCTCCTCCTCGACGCGGCCGTCCGCCACGCGACCGCCGAGGGCGCGGACATCGTCGAGGCGTACCCGGTCGACCCCGAGTCGCCGTCCTACCGTTTCGGCGGCTTCGTCTCGCTCTTCCGCGCCGCAGGGTTCGAGGAACGCCACATGGCCGGCACCCGCCGCCACGTCATGCGCCTGCCAGTCAGCGCGAAAGGCCGCGCGGCCACACAGGCCTCATAGCCACCGAGGCACGCCCCCCGTACGCTGATCGCATGACCATCGACCACGACTCCCCCATCGCCGCCCCGAGCGAGCCTCGGCGTGCGGGCAGCAAGCGCCGCAAGGACCGCCGCGTCCTCGACCACCCGCGCACACCGCTCGAACTGACGCTCGAGGGCTTCGCGGCGGGCGGCAAGGCGCTCGCGCACGCCCCGGACGGCCGCATCGTCTTCGTGGAGCGCGGCATCCCCGGGGAGCGCGTGATCGCCGAGATCACCCGCGAGGACGCCTCCTACATCGAGGCCGCGACCGTCGCCGTCCTCGACGCCTCCCCGCAGCGCGTGGAGCCGAAGTGCGAGTACTTCGGCGTCTGCGGCGGCTGCCAGCTCCAGCACATCGCGTACCCGGAGCAGTTGCGCCTGAAGACCGAGATCGTGCGCGAGCAGCTCCGCCGCATCGGGCACTTCGAGGACGCACCGCTCCAGCCGATGCTCGGCATGGACAACCCATGGGGCTACCGCAACCACCTGCGCTTCACCGTCCGCCGCGACGGCGACGTCGGCTTCATGCAGCACGGCACCCACCGCTTCCTGCGCATCGACGACTGCAAGATCGCGCACCCGCGCGTGAACAAGGTGCTGCGCGACGTGCAGGGCGCAACGATGCAGACCACCGCGCTCTCCGTCCGCATGGGCGAGGCGACCGGTGACATCCTGATCCAGCCGAAGCTGCGCTGGCGCCCCAACCGCTCACGCCGCGTTCAGAGCGGCCAGCAGACCTACACCGAGGCGCTGCACGGCACTCGCTTCCGCGTCTCCTCGCCCGCGTTCTTCCAGGTGAACACGCGCCAGGCGGAGCGCATGGCCGACCTCGTCGTCGCGCGCGTCACCGAGGCGCGTCCGCGCGTCGTCGTCGACGCGTACGCCGGCGTCGGCACCTTCGCCGCGCTGCTCGCCCCGGTCGTCCCGGAGGTCGTGACGATCGAGTGGTCCGCCGCCGCCGGTGGCGACGCCGAGGTGAACCTCGCGCGCCTCGACAACGTGCATCGCGTCGTCGGGAGCGTGGAGGATCACCTCCCCGGCCTCCAGCCTACGCCGGACGTGGTCGTCGTCGACCCGCCCCGCGCCGGCCTCCAGCCGACGGTTATCGAGGCGATCCTCGCCTCCCGCGCGCGGCGCCTCGTCTACGTCTCCTGCGACCCCGCGACGCTCGCGCGCGACCTGCGCATGTTCGTCGACAACGGTTTCACGCTCATCGACGTGCAGCCGCTCGATATGTTCCCGCACACCCAGCACATCGAGTGCGTGACGGTGCTCGACCGCGTTCGCCGCCCCGACGAGGCGGTCGAGGTGGACGACTCCGCCACCGATCCTGTCCAGCCCCAGTCCCCGGAGTCGCCGCGTGAACCTCGACCTGACCCTGACGCCGCCGTCGCGCGGCAAGCTCCCGCCGATCGTGCTCGCCTCCGGCTCCGCGCGCCGCCCCGAGCTGCTCGAGCGCCTCGGCGTGTTCTTCACCGTCGACCCCACGCACGTCGACGAGTCATCCGACGAGACCGACCCCGCCGTGCTCACGCGCGATCTCACGCTGCGCAAGGTGCGCGCGGGTGCAGCAGCACACCCGGACGCCGCCGTCGTCGCCGCCGACACGCTCGTCATCCTCGACGGCCGCATCCTCGGCAAGCCCGCCGACGCCGCCGAGGCAACCGCGACGCTGCAGGCGCTTCGCAATCGCACGCACCAGGTCGTGACCGGCGTCGCCGTCGCCTTCGGCGGTCGCATCGAGTCCGAGGTCGTCTCCACCAACGTCACGATGCGCGACTACACCGACGCCGAGATCGCCGAGTACGTGGCGAGCGGCGACCCGATGGACAAGTCCGGCGCCTACGCGATCCAGCACCCGACGTTCCTGCCGGCCTCGCGCGCGGAGGGCTGCATCTGCTCGGTCGTGGGGCTGCCGCTGTGGGTGACGCGCGGCCTGCTCCAGACCGTCACCGGCCTCGAGGTTGGGCGTCCCAACTTCACCCGCTGCCGCGCCTGCCCGACCCGCGACCCGAACGTCGTCGAGTAGCCCGCCACCGCTCGCCCTAGCGCTGCACCACCAGCAGCTCGCCCACGAACGTCGAGAGCCGCATCCGCACGCGCTTCGCCGCAAGGTCGTAGTGGTCGCTGCGCACCCGGAAGTCGCGCACCATCCCCTCCTCGCGACGGCCGAGGATGTCGACGGTGCCGATGATCGCCTGCCCGGTGACGTCGACGCCGATCTCGGGAGGGACGCGCACCTGGATCGTGCCCAGCCAGCAGAGCAGCGTGAGCTCCGTCTCGCCGTCCGGCAGCTCCGCCTGCCGCAGGTCGAGCGAGATGTCACCGAGGACGGTGGAGACCACGGCATCCTCGATCGACCAGCCCGCGCCGTCTGACCGCACATGCCCGATCGCACGCCGCAGCTGTCGAGAGAAGCGACGGACGCGCCACGCCGCGATCATCGCCAGCACGCCCATGGCGATCACCCACAGGCTGACGCCGACGCCGACCATCCCGCGCGTGCCGATGGCGTGCCAGCCGGTGCTGTCCGCCAGCGCGAACCCGCCGAGGACAATGAGGTACAGCCCCACCGTGATCGGCAGGACATCGCGTGCCCGCCAGCTCATCGCGATGCGCTCATCGGCGGCGATAGCGGCGACGCGCGCGCTCGTACAGGATCATCAGCCCCGCCGTGATCAGCGCGACCGGCCACAGCTCGCGAAACCCGAGGGTCGTGATCCCCAGCGAGTCGAGCAGGAAGATGAAGCCGATGACGACAAGCACGATCCCGAGCGCCAAGCGGGCCTCCGAGTCGGTTCGGTGGGGGTGCCGCCCCATTCTACGCTGACCACGCGCCGCCCCGGGCGTCGATCCCACCACTCCACATCGATCGAGGCGTCTCCAACGCCCTTGCGATCCGGTAACGCCACTGGCCCAGCCTCGTTACATCCCCGTATCGTGAACGCACCCCCACGTGACGAGGAGATCGAGATGCGCAACGGACTGCTGGTAGTGCTCGTCCTGCTGCTCGCGACAACGCTCGCTCCGGCGACCGCGCACGCGGCACCCGGCGAGCTCACGGGCAGCCTGCCCGCCAACGGCGGCACCTCGCTCGTCGTCTGGGGCGGCGGCAACACGGAGCAGGTGCGCACCGCCGCGCAGGCGAAGGGCTGCACGCTCGGCGCCGCGTGGGTGCTCGATGCCGCGACGCAGGAGTTCGTCGGCAACGTCTACGGTGCGCCCGCGATCGTGAACGCGAAGTGGGCGGCGCGCTTCCCGGGCGACATCGACGCCAGCACGCTGCTCATCCTCGTCTGCCGCCCCGCGCAGGCCGCCGCATCGACGCCGCCCGCCGCGCCGCCGACACAGCCCGGCGCGCAGTCGCAGGAGCGCGAGCTGGCGCGGCTGCTGTTCAGCGGCGTGAACGCAGAGCGCATCAAGCGCGGCCTCGCACCGTTCACGGAGAGCGGCATGCTCGTCACCACCGCCGAGCAGTACGCGCCGAAGCAGCTCGCCGCCGGTCGCCTCGACCACGCCATCGACGGCACCGAGCCGTGGGATCGCGCCCGCGCGAACGGCTACCCCTCGTTCAACATCGGCGAGGTGCTCGCTGCCCGCATCTTCACCGGCCCGTTCAGCATCCAGGCCGAGGCGCCGAAGTTCGTGCAGATGTGGATGGACAGCCCCCCACATCGCTCGATCATCATGACCGAGGATCCGAAGTTCCAGTTCACCGAGGCCGGCTACGGCTGCACCATCTCCACGGCCAACGGCACCGAGATCTACTGCGTGGGCGTCACCGGCCGCCCGTAGCCCCTCCCCCGGCAGGACGCACGAAGGGCGCGGCCAAGGCCGCGCCCTTCGTCATACTCGCAATCGAGGCGTGCGCTACAGCGGTGCCGGCAGCGCGCTCTCGCCCATCAGGTACTCGTCGATGCCGCGCGCCGCGGTGCGGCCCTCGGCGATCGCCCACACGATGAGCGACTGTCCGCGCGCCATGTCGCCCGCCGCGAACACACCCGGCACGGACGTGGCACGCGAGGCGTCCGCCTTCACGTTGCCGCGCTCCGTCAACTCCACGCCCAGCTGCGACAGCAGCCCGCCGCGCTCCGGGCCAACGAAGCCCATCGCCAGGAACAGCAGGTCGACGTCGACCGCGAACTCGGAGCCCGCGACCTCACGCATGACCGGACGGCCCTCTTCGGTCACGAACTCCACGCGCACCGCGTGCAGCTGCTTCAGGTTGCCGTGCTCGTCGCCGGAGAGCGACTTGGTCAGGATGCTGTAGTCGCGCTGCCCGCCCTCCTCGTGCGCCGAGGAGACACGGTAGATGTTCGGCCACGTCGGCCACGGGTTCTCCGCGGGCCGGCTGTCCGCCGGACGCGGCAGCAGCTCGTACTGCAGCACCTCGGTGGCACCCTGCCGGATGGCGGTGCCCAGGCAGTCGGCGCCGGTGTCGCCACCGCCGAGGATGATCACGCGCTTGCCGGCAGCCGAGATGAACGTGTCGCTCGGCACCTCGTCGCCCGCGTTGCGGCGGTTCTGCTGCGGCAGGTACTCCATCGCGAAGTGCACGCCGCGCAGCTCGCGCCCCTCCGCCACCAGGTCGCGCGGCTGCGAGGCGCCACCGGCCAGCAGCACCGCGTCGAACTGCGAGCGCAGCTCGTTCGCGTCGATGTCGACGCCGACGTTCGAGGACGGCTTGAAGACGACGCCCTCGGCCTCCATCTGCGCGAGACGGCGGTCGAGGAACTCCTTCTGCATCTTGAAGTCGGGGATGCCGTAGCGCATGAGCCCGCCGATGCGGTCATCGCGCTCGAACACCGTGACCTCGTGACCGGCGCGCGCGAGCTGCTGCGCGGCAGCCAGGCCGGCCGGCCCGGAGCCGATCACGGCGACCTGCTTACCGGTCTTCACCGCGGCCGGCTCGGGCGTGATCCAGCCCTCGCGGAACGCGTGCTCGATGATCGTGAGCTCGACCTGCTTGATGGTCACCGGGTCCTGGTTGATGCCCAGGACGCAGGAGGCCTCGCACGGCGCGGGGCAGAGACGACCGGTGAACTCCGGGAAGTTGTTCGTCGCGTGCAGGCGCTCGATCGCCTCCTGCCAGCGGTTGCGATACACCAGGTCATTCCAGTCCGGAATGATGTTGCCCAGCGGGCAGCCCTGGTGGCAGAACGGGATGCCACAGTCCATGCACCGCGAGGCCTGCTGCTGCAGCGCCTCGGTTGGGAATGACTCGTAGACCTCCAGCCAGTCGTGGACACGCTCCGCCACCGGCCGCCGGTGCGGCAGCTCGCGGCCGAACTCCATGAATCCAGTCGGCTTAGCCATTGCCCCCCGCAGCCACCGCATCGCGTGCGGCCGCCTGCCGGCGCTCGTCCAGGACGCGCCGGTACTCCTTCGGCATCACCTTCACGAACCGCTTCGCCGAGGCTGCCCAGTCACTGAGCAGCCCCGCCGCGACCGTGCTCCCCGTGTACTCCACGTGCCGCTCCAGCAGCCCGCGCACGAGGTCGAGGTCTTCCGGTTCGTCGAGCGCCTCGAGGCCGATCATCTCCATGTTGCAGCGGCTCGCGAACTGCCCGTCGACATCGAGCACGTACGCCACGCCACCGCTCATGCCGGCACCGAAGTTGCGTCCGGTGCCGCCGATGACCACCACACGGCCACCCGTCATGTACTCGCAGGCGTGGTCGCCCGTGCCCTCGACGACGGTGACCGCCCCCGAGTTGCGCACCGCGAACCGCTCACCCGCGATGCCGCGGAAGAACGCCGATCCGCTCGTCGCGCCGTACAGCGCGACGTTGCCGATCACGATGTTCTCCTCCGGCACGAACGTCGCGACCTTCGAGGGTGCGACGATGATCTTGCCGCCCGACAGGCCCTTGCCGACGTAGTCGTTGGTGTCACCCTCGACACGCAGCGTCATGCCCGCGGGCACGAACGCGCCGAACGACTGCCCGGCCGATCCCGTGAAGTTGATCTCGAGCGTGTCGTCGGGCAGGCCGGTGTTCTGGTACCGCTTCGTCACCTCGCTGCCGAGGATCGTGCCGACGGTGCGGTTCACGTTCTGAATCGGCGTCACGATGCGCACGTGCTCGCCGCGCTCCAGCGCGGGCTGCGCGAACGGCAGCAACTGCAGGTCGAGCGCGGTGTCGAGGCCGTGATTCTGCGTCGTCACCGCGTGCGTCGCGACCGAGGCGTCGACCTCCGGCCGGTACAGGATCGCGGACAGATCCAGCCCCTGCGCCTTCCAGTGGTCTACGGCGCGCTTCATGTCGAGCAGGTCGCTGCGACCGACCATCTCCTCCAGCCGGCGGAAGCCGAGCTGCGCCATGATCTGCCGCACCTCTTCCGCGATGAAGTGGAAGAAGTTGACGACGTGCTCCGCCTGCCCCGCGAAGCGCTCGCGGAGCAGCGGGTTCTGCGTCGCGATGCCCACCGGGCAGGTGTCGAGGTGGCAGACGCGCATCATCACGCAGCCCATCACCACCAGCGGCGCCGTCGCGAAGCCGAACTCCTCGGCCCCCAGCAGCGCACCGATGATGACGTCGCGGCCGGTCTTCAGCTGCCCGTCGACCTCGACGCGGATGCGGTCACGCAGGCCGTTGAGCACCAGCGTCTGCTGCGTCTCCGCCAGGCCGAGCTCCCACGGCGCGCCCGCGTGCTTGAGCGAGGTGAGCGGGCTCGCGCCCGTGCCGCCGTCGTGCCCGGAGATGAGCACCACGTCCGACTTCGCCTTCGCCACGCCCGCGGCGATCGTGCCCACGCCGACCTCGGCGACCAGCTTCACGCTGATCCGCGCGTCGCGGTTCGCGTTCTTCAGGTCGTGGATCAGCTGCGCCAGGTCCTCGATCGAGTAGATGTCGTGGTGCGGCGGCGGGCTGATCAGGCCGACGCCGGGCGTCGCGTGCCGCACCTCCGCGATCCAGGGGTACACCTTGGATCCGGGCAGCTGGCCGCCCTCGCCGGGCTTCGCGCCCTGCGCCATCTTGATCTGGATCTCGTCGGCGTTGACGAGGTACTCGCTCGTCACACCGAAACGGCCCGACGCGACCTGCTTGATCGCGCTGCGCCGCAGGTCGCCGTTCGCGTCGCGCGTGAAGCGCCGACGATCCTCGCCGCCCTCACCGGTGTTCGACTTGCCGCCGATGCGGTTCATCGCGATCGCCAGCGTCTCGTGCGCCTCTGCGCTGATCGAGCCGTACGACATCGCGCCGGTCTTGAAGCGCTTGAACAGCTCTTCCGCCGACTCGACCTCGTCGAGCGGCACCGGCGGCCCCGCCGGCTTCAGGTCGAACAGCCCGCGCAGCGTTGCCAGCTCCGTCGCGTGCGCGTTCACCATCGAGGTGTACTCGCGGTAGACGTCCTCGCGGCCGGTGCGCGTCGCATGCTGCAGGCGGAACACCGTCTCCGGGTTGAACAGGTGGTACTCGCCGTCGCGGCGCCACTGGTACTGCCCTCCCCAGTCGAGCTCATCCACGCCACCGTCGCGCGTCGGGAACGCGCGCTCGTGGTGGTGCAGCGACTCCGCTGCGATGGTCTCGATGCCGACGCCACCGATGCGCGACACGGTCTTCGTGAAGTAGCGATCCACGAACTCGGGCGCCAGCCCGATCGCCTCGAAGATCTGCGCCCCGCGGTACGAGTGCACGGTGGAGATGCCCATCTTGGACATCACCTTCACGACACCCTTCTTGATCGCCTTCAGGTAGTGGTCGCGCGCCTCCGCCTCATCGAGGTTCGGCAGCGCATACCCGTCGCGCTGCACGCGCGTCACGCTGTCCAGCGCGACGTACGGGTTCACCGCGCTCGCGCCGTAGCCGACCAGCAGCGCGAAGTGGTGTACCTCGCGAGGCTCGCCGGACTCGACGACCACGCCGACCTGCGTGCGCTTCTTCGTGCGCACCAGGTGGTTGTGGACACCCGCGATCGCCAGCAGCGCCGGGATCGGCGCGTGCTGCGCGTCCACGCCGCGGTCGGACAGCACCAGCACCTTCGCACCGTTCGCGACGGCCTCATCGACGCGGCGGAACACGTCCTGCATCGCACCATCGAGGCCCTCAGGGCCGTCCGCGGAGTCGAACAGCGTCGAGATGACGGCGGTCCGGAAGCGCGGATCCTCGGACAGCGCCTTGATCCGCGCCATCTGACCGTTGTCGATGAACGGGTTCTCGAGCTTCACCAGGTGGATGTCGGCCAGCGACTGGTCGAGCAGGTTCCCCTCCGGCCCCACGTTCGTGTAGACCGAGGTCACCAGCTCCTCGCGGATCGCGTCCAGCGGCGGGTTCGTGACCTGCGCGAACAGCTGCTGGAAGTAGTTGTAGAGCGGTTGCGCGCGCTGCGAGAGCACGGCGACGGGGGTGTCGTTCCCCATCGATCCGATCGCCTCTTCGCCGTTGTTCATCATCGGCGCGAGGATGTACTTCATGTCCTCGACGGTGTAGCCGAACGCCATCTGCTGCGTGTGCAGCTCATCGCCCGACAGGTGCGGCTCGGGCTCGCCCGCAGGCAGCGAGTCGAGCGGCAGGACGTGCGCGTCCACCCACGCCTGGTACGGCTGCGAGGTCGCCAGCCCCATCTTGAGTTCCTCGTCGGCGACGATTCGGCCCTCTTCGATGTTGACCAGGAACATCTTGCCCGGCTGCAGGCGGCCCTTGAGCAGGATCCGCTCCGGCTCGATCGGCAGCGTGCCGACCTCGGACGCCATCAGGACGAGGTCGTCCTTCGTGACGATGTAGCGCGACGGGCGTAGCCCGTTGCGGTCGAGCACCGCGCCGATGTTACGGCCGTCCGTGAACGCGACCGAGGCCGGTCCGTCCCACGGCTCCATCATCGTCGCCTGGTACTCGTAGAACGCCTTCTTCTCGGCGGGCATCGAGGCGTGACCGGTCCACGCCTCCGGAATCAGCATCATCATCGCCTGCGGCAGCGGCCACCCCGCCTGCACCAGCAGCTCCACGGCGTTGTCGAGGATCGCGGTGTCGCTGCCGTGCTCATCGATGATCGGCAGGATCTTGCTGATGTCATCGAACAGCGGCGACGCGAACAGCGCCTCGCGCGCGGTCATCCAGTTGATGTTGCCGCGCAGCGTGTTGATCTCGCCGTTGTGCGAGATGAAGCGGTACGGGTGCGCGAGCTTCCACGACGGGAACGTGTTCGTGCTGAAGCGCGAGTGGAACATCGCGATCGCCGACACCATCCGCGGGTCGTCGAGGTCCAGGAAGTACCGCGTCAACTGCGGCGGCGTGAGCATCCCCTTGTAGACGAGGGTGCGCGAGGAGAGGCTCGGGAAGTAGCAGTACTCGGAGCCCGCGATCGTGCTGCGCTCCATCGCCTTCTCGAAGCGCTTGCGGATCACGAACAGCCGACGCTCGAAGGCGTCGTCGTCCGCCAGCCCCGCGCCGCGCCCGACGAAGACGTGCAGCATGTGCGGCTCGACCGCGCGCGCGCTCGGCCCCACGTCCGCGCGATTCGCGTCCGTCGGCACGTCGCGCCAGCCGAGGAGCAGCTGCCCCTCCTCCGCGACGATCGAGGTGAACTCGGCGACGACCTGCTTCCGGGCAGCCTCGTCCTGCGGCGCGAACAGCAGGCCCACGCCGTACTGCCCCGCCTCCGGCAGCCGGATGCCGATCTGTGCGCACTCGTGGCGCAGGAACTCGTCCGGCAGCTGGATCAGGATGCCGGCGCCGTCGCCGGTGTTCACCTCGGAGCCGGTCGCCCCGCGGTGGTTGAGGTTCTCAAGGGCCAGCAATCCATCCCGCACGATCTGGTGCGAGCGCTTGCCCTTCAGGTGTACGAGAAAGCCGACTCCGCAGGAGTCATGCTCGTTGGCCGGGTCATATAGACCCTGGGCCGGCGGCAACCCTGGAGCGTTCATTGCCATGCCCCCCTGCCGGAGCGATCGGTCTGCCTGCTCACCCCCGACTCGGCGGCGCGCCTACAGCTGCATTCCCCGGTGAGACTCGAAACCCGGCGCCGTCGTTATGACGCCTGCCGGAAAGAGTGTCCGATGATACGCGATCGGCGCCCGCGTTGGCGGGGCGTCAGTATTGCGCATTCCATCACAAACTCGCAAGCGGACTGCGAGCGTCGGCGATCTTATAGTGGTCGCATGGAAATCACCTGGGCCACTGACGGCTCCCCCGCCTCCAACGCCGCCCTTCCATGGCTGAAGGGCCCGCTCAACCGCCGCGAGCACCGTATCACCGTCGTCACGGCCGTTCCGACGCCGCTGGTCGCCGAGGGTCGCCCCGACCCCTCGATGCTGCTGTGGAACCTCGTCCCCAACTACCGCGAGCGCGTCTCCGTCGCCGCGACCAACCTCGTCGTCGGCGCCGTCGAGGAGCTGGGCGCCTCGAAGGCCGAGGTGACGAGTCAGATCCTGCTCGGCTCCCCGCCTGTCGCGCTCCTCAACGAGCTGAACGCGCGCCCCCCCGACCTGCTCGTGATGGGCGCGCACGGCCACGGCGGCGTCCGCAACTTCCTCGTCGGCTCCGTGACGCGCCAGGTCGCGCTCAACGCGCCCTGCTCCACGCTCGTCATCCGCGCGAAGCGACGTCCGAAGGTCGTGCTGGTCGCCTACGACGGCTCCCCCGCCGCCGACGCCGCCGTCGAGTTCGTCGCCGCGCTGCCGTCGGCCGGAATGTCGGCGACCGTACTCTCGGTTGCTGAGCCGCCCTCGATCCTCTACGCCGCCGTCGACCCATCGAGTACCGTCGAGAGCGCCCATGCCCTCCAGCGCGCCAACGCGCGCACGCTCGTGAACGCCGCCGCTCGCCGCCTGCGCAAGGCCGGCTGGGCCGTGACCACCCGCATCCGCGACGGCCACCGCAACGAGGAGATCCTCGCTGCCGCCGCCGAGGTGAGTGCCGACCTCCTCGCCATGGGTGCGCGGGGTGTTCACTCCCCCACCTTCAGCGGCCAGCAGGCCAGCGGCCTCGCCCAGGAGATGCTCGACCACGGCCCCGGCGCCGTGCTGCTCGCTCGCGCGCAGCCCCGGATCGCCGCGAACTCGGTGAAGACTCGGTGAAGTACCGAGACGGCATCGAAGCGCCGTGCTAGCCTCCGTTGATGCAAACGCGAGGGCTCCTCAGCAGTAGCCGCACATGGCTGCTCGCCGCCGTGCTGACGCTGGCCTCGATGGTTGGCCTCGCGACCGTCGCCACCGCACAGGAACCACCGACGCCGCGCGCGACCCCCACGGGCGCCGCCACCGGCACAGCCACCCCACGCGCCGGCACCATCGAGGAACTCACCGCTAAGCGCGGCCTCACACGACTCATCGACCTCGGCTTCGCCGACCAGCGCGCCACCGGGGCCCGGGCCAACCAGGAGTTCTTCTTCCCCGGGCCCGGCGACTTCACGCTCGGCGAGCGCTCCGTCCTCACCGTCGAGTTCTCGCACTCAAACCTGCTCGTCCCCGACCGCTCCACCGTGACCGTCGTCCTCAACGATCGCCCGCTGCGTGCGATCTACCTCGACCAGGCGAACGTGAACGGCCTGAAGTACGTCATGCCCATCCCGAAGGACCTGATCCGCAAGGACTTCAACAAGCTCCGCCTCGAGTACTCGATGACGCTCGGCCTGGAGTGCGAGGACCCGGGCAACCCGGCGCTCTTCTCCGTCCTTTACGCGACGACGCAGATGCTGCTCGACTTCGCGGAGAACCCGCCGATCCCCGTGCTGGAGGCGCCGAACCTCAGCACGTACCCCTACCCGTTCTTCCGCAACGGCTACCCGATCGTCGCCCCCGTCACGATCATGATCCCCGACAACCCGAACGCTGCCGAAGTTGGCGCGGCCTACCGCGTCGCCACCGACGTCGCCTCGCGCGTCGCCTTCGACCTCGCACACCTCGAGATCAAGCAGGTCAAGGATGTCTCGGCATCCACCCTGGCGACGCACCAGATCATCCTCGTCGGCACCCCGCAGCGGATGCCGCTCGTGAGCGGCGTGGTCAGCCAGAGCAGCATGACGCTCAGCGGCAACACCTTCCGCCGAGCCGGCGCCGATGTCGCACCCGACCACGGCGTGCTCGTCGTCGCGGTGTCACCGTGGAATAAGCAGCTGCGCGCACTCGCGATCACCGGCTCCACGGACGCCGCCGTGACGCGCGACGTCGACGCCCTCACCAACCCGGAGCCCACCGCCCTCTTCGCCGGCCCCGAGACGATCCTCACCCAGCCCATCACCGTCGAGGGCGGCACGAACCAGTTCCTCACGCAGTTCTCGTTCGGTCAGGTCGGCTTCGCCGACCGCTCGGTCGCCACCGCCGACGCGTTCAACATCACCTTCAGCGCGCCCCAGGTCGCCGCCAACAGCACCGGCCAGATCGACCTCGTCGTCTCCACCCCGGAGACGCTCGACCGCCGCCGCTCCAACATCGTTGTCGAGCTGAACGGCCAGCAGATCCAGACCATCGAGCTGAAGGACACGCAGGTGCGCCGCGCCTCGTACCGCATCCGCGTCCCCGGCGACGCGCTGCGCACCGGGCCCAACACGCTGTCGTTCCGCACCACCGTCTACACACAGGACACGACGACGTACGGCCGCTGCGGCGCCCCCGCACAGGAGCGCGTCTGGGCGATCATCCACGCCGACTCCGCGATCGCGCTCCCGCAGATCGTCGATCAGGCGACGGTCGCCTCCGGCTCCACGCTGGCCTCGCTGCCGTTCCCGTTCGCCGGGCTCTACGGCCTGCAGGACACCACCTTCGTCGTCGACCCCGGCCGCCCCGCTTCGCTGCGCGGCGGCATGCTCGCCGCGATCTCCCTCGGTCGCCGCGCCGGCGCACGTTCGAGGTTCGACGTGCAGCTCGCCTCCACCGCCACCGGCCAGACGCTCGGCGACCGCCACGTCGTCGTCGTCGGCATCCCCAGCACCGCCCCCCTCGCCGATGAGGTCGGCAAGGTGCTCCCGCTCGTCTTCGGCCCCGGCGGCTCGCGCGCGCTCGTCGCAAAGGACGCCAAGCTCACCGAGATCCTCGACTCGGCGCGCCTCGCGGCGCTGCAGACCGCCCCCGTGCCGTGGACGAGCGGCCGCCGCGTGCTCTCCTTCAGCGGCTCCGATGACGAGGCACTGAACTGGGTCACCGAGGCCATCACGAAGCGCGGTTTCGACGGCAACGTCGCGCTGCTGCAGTCACCCACGGACGTGCACACCTTCAGCCTCGCGCGCCTCACCGACGAGGATCTGCAGCGCGAGCTGAAGAGTCGCTTCTCCCAGCAGGAGTCGCTGCTCATGCAGCTCGTCGCGTTCGGCCTGGTGGCGCTCGGCTCGATCTTCGTGCTGCTGACGTGGACGTTCCGCGACTACCTGCGCATCTTCCGCTGGCGCCGCTAGCCGCCGACCCGGGACTACTCGAGGTCGATCGGCGGCCGCTCCGTCCACACCACCTGCCGCGCCACCAGGTCATCGAGGGTTGCCTCGTCCAGCCCCAGATTATCGCGCAGCACCGCGCGACTGTCCTGCCCCATGTCGGGCGAGGTGCCCCGGATGCCGCCCGGCGTGCGCGAGAGCTTCACCGGCGTGTTCGCCAGCGGCAGCGTCCCGATCGTGTGGTGCGGCGTCGGCACGAACATCTCGCGCTCTGCGAGCTGCGGCAGCGCCATCACCTCGGGAATCGAGTTGAGCGGCCCGCACGGGATCCCGAAGCGATCGAGGCGCTCCACCCAGTCCGCCGTCGGCCGCTGGCGGAACGCCTCGTTCAGCAGCGGCTCCAGCTCCGCGTGGTTCGCCGACCGCGCGTTCGCCGTCGCGAAGCGCGGGTCATCGATGAGCTCCGGTCGCTCCAGCTCGGAGCACATCAGCCCCCACTGGTTCGGCACGCCCCACGCGAGCGCGATCACGATCCACCCGTCCTGCGTCGGGAACGCCTGGAACGGCACCGCCCACGGGTGTCGCGTCCCCATCGGCTGCGGCGGCTGCCCGCTGATCTGGTAGCGCACGAACGCGTTCTCCATGATCGCCACCTGGCAGTCCAGCATCGAGATGTCGACCAGCTGCCCCAGCCCCGACCGCTCGCGCTCGCGCAGCGCCGCCAGCACGCCGACCACGCCGTACAGCCCCGCCGTGATGTCACCCAGCGAGGTGCCGGGCTTCACGGGCACTCCGCCCGGCTCGCCCGTCACCGACAGGATGCCGCCCGCCCCCTGGATCACGACGTCGAGCGCCGGCTTGAGGCGCATCGGCCCGGTCTGGCCGTAGCCGGAGATCGCGCAGTAGATGAGCCCCGGGTGCTCCTTCGACAGCTCGGCGTAGCCCAGGCCCAGCCCGTCCATCGTCCCCGGTGTGAAGTTCTCCACCAGCACATCGAAGTCGCGCACCAGCTGCTTGAACAGCGCGCGCCCCTCCTCCTGCTTCAGGTCGAGCGCGATCGACCGCTTCCCGCGGTTCACGCTGAAGAAGTACCCCGACTCGCCGTCCACCATGTCGCCCGCCGTGCGCGCCACGTCGCCGAACGGCGGCCGTTCGCACTTCACCACCTCGGCGCCCAGGTCGCAGAGCGTCATCGTGCAGAACGGCCCGGAGAGCACCCAGCTCAGATCCAGCACGCGCAGTCCCGCCAGCGGCCCCGCTCCGGTTCCTGTGGTCATTGACGTCCCCCCGATGCTCGACGGCACGGCGCCGTGCGCCAGACGCCGAGTGTAGGCGGCGCCTTCGGCGCTGTCCCGCGCCGTCCGCACGCGTCGGCGTTGACAACCTTCGCGCGCTTCACCAGAGTGCGCGCACACACAGGCTGCCGGCCCGGGGGGGCCGCCGGAGGCCACGTGAAGAGCACCGTCCGTACACCGGACTGGAACGCGCTGACCGAGGAAGCCACACGGCTCCTCGCGGAATACGTGCGACTCGACACCACCAACCCGCCCGGCCATGAGGCGCTCGCCTGCGACTGGCTCGCCGCCATCCTCGACGCCGAGGGCGTGCCGTACGAGCGATACGCGCTCGACCCCGCCCGCCCCTCGCTGATCGCACGGCTCGCCGGCGACGGCTCCGCCGGCGGCCCGCTGCTCCTGCTCAACCACACCGACGTCGTCCCCGCCGAGGCCACGCACTGGCAGGAGGCCCCGCTCTCCGGACTCGTGCGCGACGGCTACGTCTGGGGCCGTGGCGCCGTCGACATGAAGGGCATGGCCATCCTCGAGCTGCTCACGCTGCTCGCCTGCCGTCGCCTCGGCATCCCGCTCCACCGCGATCTCGTCTTCGCCGCCGTCGCCGACGAGGAGGCAGGTGGCACCTTCGGCATCGACTTCCTCGCGGAACGGCACCCGGACGCCCTCGACTGCGACTTCGTGATCAATGAGGGCGGAACCGGCGCCGGCGAGATCTTCGGCGTCCGCCGCCCCGTCTTCCACGTTGGCATCGCGGAGAAGGGGCCACTCTGGCTGCGCCTCTCCGCGACCGGCACCCCCGGCCACGGCTCCGTCCCGCACGACGACAACGCGCTGGAGCGCATTGTCCGCGCGCTCGGCCGCATCCAGGCGTGGGAGCGCCCCACCCTGCTCACCGCCGAGGTGTCTGCGTACTTCGATGCGCTCCACTGCGCGGGCATCCTGCCCCACCCGCCCACGCCCGAGGTGCTGCGCGCGCTCGCCGCCGAGCACCCGCGCCTGCATTCGATGCAGACGAACTCGATCGCCGTCACCACCCTCACCTCGGGCGTCCGCCCCAACGTGATCCCCGCCGAGGCTGCGGCGACCATCGATGTCCGCCTCGTCTCCGGCTACAACCCGGAGCGCTTCCTCGCGGAGCTCCGCGGCGTCATCGACGACCCGCGCGTGCGCGTGGAGACCATCTTCTCCTCCTCCACGCCCGCGTCACCCATGGACAGCCCCCTCTACCACGCGATCAGCGAGGCGGTCGAGGCGATCTGCCCCGGGGCCGCCGTCGTGCCCAGCGTCTCCACCGGCTTCACCGACTCCCGCGTCTTCCGACGCCGCGGCATCCCCGCCTACGGCTTCATGCCGCTGCTGCTGGAGCCGCCCGACATGGGCACCGTTCACGGCAATGACGAGCGTCTTTCGGTGGCCGCGCTCAGCCTCGGCCTCCGCATCCTCTTCCAGGTCGTTCGCCGTATCTGCGCGTGACTAATGTCATGCGGCATACAGCCTAATCGTGCCTTTTGTCACTCTCTGCAAGGCCAGCCCTGACAAGGGCCTTACATCAGACCTGTGATGCCATCAGGCTCTCCTGTTCCCTGACGACAGTCCTCTCAAGTTCCCCGAATCGTGTCGGGAATCGCAGAGTCAGCCGCAAGGAACAGGCGAACTATGAGCGCACTCACTGAACGGATTCATCTCAGCGTCAAGGGACAGTTGCTCGGTACCGTCGGCCTCGTCACGGCACTGCTCGCCGTCGTCGCGATCCTCGGGATCCGAGAGCTCTCATCCGCAAACGAGCGGATGGACGCGCTGTACCAGCAGAACACCCTCGGCATCCTCTACGCGCAGCAGACGCTGTCGAACATGATCGCCAGCGCACGTGAGGAGAAGTCCGCCTTCCTCACCCCCGCCGGCGACAAGCGCATCGCGCTGATCCAGAAGTCGCGGCAGGAAATGGACGCCGCGCTCAAGGCTGGCAAGGACTACGAGAAGACATACGCCTCCGACGAGGATCGCGTGCAGTGGGAAGCCACCATGGCCACCGTCACGCGCGTGGTGGATCAGCGTGCGCGTGTCCTCGACATGCTCACGTCGGGCCAGCAAGACGAGGCGCTTCGCCTCTCCGGCGGCATGGGCAACGACATCACCACCATGAACACCGCGCTCACTGAAGCGACGGCATTCAACGAGCAGATCGCACAGGACACCAGCGAGGCCAATCACGCCGCCGCCACACGTGCCTGGACGATGCTGATCACGATCTCCGTCGCCGCTGCGGCACTGGGCGCGGCCGTCGGCTTCTACGTCTCCCGTGGCATCGCCAGCGGCGTGAACAAGATGAGCCTCGCTGCCGCCGGCATCGCGCACGGCGACCTGCATCAGGACGTCGCCGTGCAGCGCAACGACGAGATCGGCCAGATGGCCGCCGCGTTCCAGCGCATGATCGACTACCTGAACGGCATGGCCGACGCCGCCGGCGAGATCGCCCGCGGCAACCTGACCGTCACCATCACCCCGAAGTCGGACGCCGACGCGCTCGGCAATGCCTTCGTCACCATGGCCAACAGCCTCAACGACACACTCGGCCGCACCGCCGAGACCGCCGACCGCCTGAACGAGGCGCGCCAGCAGCTGCAGCAGGCGGCAGACCAGTCCGCACAGGCCACGCAGGAGGTCGCACGCGCCTCGCAGCAGGTCGCTGAAGGCACCACGCAGCAGGCCACCGGCACGCAGCAGATTAGCCAGGGCGTCGCGGAGATGACCGCCGCCATCACCCAGATCGCCCGCGGCGCGGAGACGCAGGCGAACGCCGTCGACCAGGCGACCACGCTCAGCACACGTGTCGCCGGTGACGCGGAACAGGTCGCAACCAGCGCCGCCACCGCAGCCGCGGGCGCGCGCGAGGCCGCCGCTACCGCCGAGGAGGGCGCCACGCTTGTCCAGCGCACCGTGGACGGCATGACCCGCATCCAGCAGACCGTCGCGCATGCCTCCCAGGAGGTCGCATCGCTCGGCGAGCGCTCGCAGGAGATCGGCAAGATCGTCAACGTCATCCAGGACATCGCCGCGCAGACCAACCTCCTCGCGCTCAACGCCGCGATCGAGGCCGCACGCGCCGGCGAGCAGGGCCGCGGCTTCGCCGTCGTCGCAGACGAGGTGCGTCAGCTCGCCGAGCGCGTCGCCGGCGCCACCCGCGAGATCGCTGACCTCATCGACGGCGTGCAGCGCGGCGTGGACGCCTCCGTGCAGGCGATGGAGGAAGGTGCGACCGAGGTCGGCAACGGTGCCACCGCCGCCGGCGAGGCCGGCGCGTCGCTCCAGCGCATCCTCGCCGCCGCTTCTGCGGTGAGCCAGCAGATCGGGCAGATCGCAGACGGCTCGCAGACGCTCCGGGCCTCCGGTCGCGACATGGCCGCACTCATCGAAGAGATTCGTGTCGTCGTCGACCAGAACGCCACCGCGACCGCGCTCATGCGTACCTCCGTCGACGACGCCGCTGACCAGGTGACCACCATCGCCGCCGTCGCCGAGGAGAACTCGGCCGCCACCGAGGAGCTCTCGGCATCCGCCGAGGAGATGACCGCACAGGTCGAAGAGCTCACCGCCTCCACCCACGCGTTGGGCCAGATGGCGCAGGAGCTGCGCGACCAGGTGGCAGCCTTCCAGCTCCGCCCCGCACCCGCCAACATCGTCCCCATCCCCGCGCCCCGCGAGGCACGCGCCGCCTAGTACCTGCGCGGGGCCGGGGCCGACGCGTCCCGGCCCCGCGCAGGGCCAAACGTCCCGCCACTTCCTGACAATGCGCTGAGGCCCATCGGATTCCGGTCCGGGCGTGCTGGTTTGCCCCAATCCTTTGCGCCGCCGCTGCCGACGATCCTGCTACGAGCGGGCGGGCCATACCCGCCGCAAGAAGGAGTCTGCAGTGCACCTACGGATGGGTATCCGCGCGAAGCTCATGGGCGGCTTCGCCGTCGTGCTGGCGCTCACGGTCGTGGTCGCCGCCGTCGGCTTCCTGACTGTGCGTGACATCGAGGCGGACATCACCGCCCTCGACCACGAGCACCTGCCGCAGTACCAGGCTGCCGCCGCCATGAACGTCAACATGGCGAAAGCCGGCCGCAACATGCGCACCGCGATCATCGAATCCGACGCCACGAAGATCGAGACGGCGCTGAAGGCCGCCAACGGCAACCTGGATACCGTGCTCACGAACCTCGATGAGATCACGAGCGGCCATCTCTCCGCGGAGGAGTCCACGGTCATTCGCGAGTTCGAGTCGAGCTTCGCCACCTACCGCGAAGCCGTCATCGCGATTCAGTCGGACATCCGCAAGAACACGCCCGAAAGCGACGCCGCAGCCGCAGCCACCCTGCTGGGGTCCGCAGCGACCGCCTTCAACAAGGCGGATGCCGCGATCAATGCGTTCGAGGAAATCCAGTCCCAGACCGCTGACGAGGTTGCCACATCCGCTGGCCGTTCCGCCGCAAGCGCACAGTTGATCCTGATCATCGTGGCCGCGCTGTCGACCCTCGTCGGCCTCGGCATTGCGTTCTGGCTCGCACGTGACCTGAGCAGCCGAGCCTCCGCGATTCTCACCCGGCTCCAGAGCCTGCAGCAGCACTGCCTTGCCGACCTCAAGACCGGCATGGCCGCGCTCGCCAACGGTGACCTGACCTCTGGCGTGACCCCGGTCACGCCGAAGATCCCCGCCAGCAACACCGACGAGCTGGGGCAGGCGATCAGCGCGACCAACAGCATCATCGACGCGATGGTCGCGACGATCGGCGCCTACAACGAGTCACGCTCCAGCCTGTCCGGCATCTTCCGGAACGTGCGCGGCGACGCGAACTCCGTCCTTGACGTCGCCGACCAGCTGAACGAGTCGTCCGGCCAGATGGCCGAGGCCACCAACCAGATCGCCACCGCGATCAACGAGGTCACCAGCTCGTCCATGTCCCTTGCCTCGCTCGCCCAGCAGTCGGCGCGAGAGATCGAGCAGGTCGCCGCCGGCTCCGAGGAGGTCGCCGCGGCTGCCCAGTCCAACGCCGACTCCGCCATGCAGTCGCGCGCGGAGGCCACCCAGATGGGCGAGCGCATCGCCCTGGTCGCCGCCGCATCAGAAGAGGTCGCGGCGGCCGCATCGGACAGCAGGACCGCGGCGCTCCAGGGCCAGCAGGCGGTCGAGGAAGCCGTCAGCTCGATGGAGGCGATCGCGAAGGCGGTCGAGCACGCCTCGCAGACCGTCGACCAGCTGGGCGAGTACGGCCAGCAGATCGGCGACATCGTGAAGGTCATCGACGACATCGCCGGCCAGACCAACCTCCTCGCCCTCAACGCAGCGATCGAGGCGGCCCGTGCAGGTGAGCAGGGCCGCGGCTTCGCCGTCGTCGCGGACGAGGTTCGCCAGCTGGCGGAGCGTTCGTCCGCCTCCACGCGCGAGATCGCTGCGCTCATCGCAAAGGTCCAGCAGGGCACCCGCGAGGCAGTCGACGCGATGGCCACCGGCGTGAACGACGTCCAGCGCGGACGCACGATCACCTCGCAGGCCGGCGCCGCGCTGGAGGAGATCATCGGCAGCGTGCAGCAGTCCGCCGCGCGCATGCAGAACATCGCCGGCGACATCCAGGGACTCGCGGCCGGTGCGACGCGGATCATCGAGTCCGCCGACACCATCGCGACACTTGCCGACGAGTCGGCTCGCGGCGGCAGCGCGATGGCGCAGGGCACCTCGCGCGTGACCGAGGCGATCATGCAGGTCTCCGCCACCAGCGAGCAGACCTCGGCCTCCGCCGAGGAGGTCGCGGCCTCCACGGAGGAACTCTCGGCACAGTCCGCGGAACTCGCCGTCACCGCCGGTCGCGTCCGCGACCTTGCGGAGACGCTGAACCGCCAGGTCGCCGCGTTCAAGCTGGAGGGCGCCGCCGTCGCCGACGAGCCGGTCTCGATCATGACGCGCCGCGCCGCCTAGCTCGCGCCCACGGCTCGGCCCTGCGCAACGCGTGGGGCCGAGCCGACAACCATTCGAGGAGATCGACGCGCATGGATGCCACCACCCGCTACACCCGACGCGCCTTCAACCGCCGCGCCGCCGGCTGGCTGAGCCTCGGCGGGCTCGTGCTCGCCGGGTGCGGGCCGTCGCAGGAGGACCTGGACGCCGCCCGCGCCGACATCTCGAAGCTCGACAAGCGCCTGACCGCCATCGATGGTGGCAAGGCGCCCGCGAAGACGACCGCGAAGTCATCGGCGGCCGCGAAGGACGCGCACGGCGCGAAGCCCGGCGAGCCCGCGCACTGGAGCTACGAGGGCAAGACCGGCCCCGCCGAGTGGGGCTCGATGGATCCTGCCAACGGCGCGTGCAGCACCGGCGCGACCCAGTCCCCGATCGACCTCGCCGCGACCCAGCCGGGCGTCGGTGGGCGCACGCTCATCAAGTGGCAGCCGGCCGGCCTGACCGTCGTCAACAACGGCCACACCATCCAGGCCGACGTCGAGAAGGGCTCGCTGATCGAGATCGATGGGCAGCCGTTCGAGCTCGTGCAGTTCCACTTCCACGCGCCCTCGGAGCACACCCTGAACGGCAAGCCGTTCGCGATGGAGACGCACTTCGTCCACAAGCACAAGGACGGCGGGCTGGCCGTCGTCGGCGTGCTGCACTCGGTCGGCGGCGAGGCGCCTGCGCTCACCCCGATCCTGGGCGCGATGCCGAAGAAGGCCGACGAGAAGAAGCCGCTCCCGAAGACCGACCTGACCGCGCTGCTCCCCCGCGAGCGTGCGATGTTCCGCTACGCCGGCTCCCTCACCACGCCCCCCTGCTCCGAGGGTGTGCGCTGGCAGGTCTTCCAGTCCCCGACCTCGATCTCCGACACCCAGCTCCGTGCGTTCCAGGAGCTCTACAAGAACAACGCCCGCCCCGTGCAGCCCCTGAAGGCCCGCGACGTGCTCAAGGAGTCTGCCTAGCCCTCCCGGATCGCCGCGCCCCTGTACGCCGCACACCCCCGCACGCTACGCTCCCCGCGCGGCGCGACGACGAGGGGGCTCGGTGGCGCACTTCCAGCCGAACACGCTGTACTACGGCGACAACCTCGCCGTGCTCCGCGACTTCCCGGACGAGTGCGTCGACCTCGTCTACCTCGACCCGCCCTTCAACTCCGCCCGCGCCTACAACGTCCTCTTCAAGGAGGCGAAGGGCGCCGAGTCCGAGGCGCAGATCGAGGCGTTCGGCGACACCTGGAAGTGGGGCCCCCACACCTCGGAGACGTACGACGAGGTGGTGAGCCGCGGCGATGACGTGGGCCGCCTGCTCCAGTCCTTCGTGCAGGCGTTGGGTCACAACGACGTGACCGCCTACCTGACGATGATGGCCCCCCGCCTGGTCGAGCTCCGCCGCGTGATGAAGCCGACTGCCTCCATCTACCTCCACTGCGACCCGACCGCGAGCCACTACCTCAAGGTGCTGATGGACGCGATTTTCGGGCCGACGAACTTCGTCAACGAGATCATCTGGAAACGATCCGACGCGCACAACGATTCAGGGCAGGGTGCGAAGCACTTCGGCCGTATCCACGACTCGATCATGATGTATCGCCGCTCGCCGGATGCCACGTTCAGCGCGCTATACACGCCACTCCCAGAGGCAACGATCAGCAACTGGTACAAGCATGTGGAGCCCGAGACCGGACGACGCTACAACCTCGGCGATATCACCGGCCCAGGGGGCGCCGCAAAGGGCAATCCGCTGTACGAGTTCCTCGGGGTGACGCGGTACTGGCGCTACAGCCGCGAGCGTATGCAAGAGCTCCACGACCAGGGGCGTATCGTTCAACGCCGCCCCGGTGCCGTCCCCGCGATCAAGCGCTACCTCGATGAGAGCCGGGGTGTTCAGATGCAGGACGTCTGGACCGACATCGAAATGCTCCGCGGACTCCGGAAGGGTGAGCGTCTCGGTTACCCGACGCAGAAGCCGGAGGCGCTGCTGGAGCGCATCATCAGCGCCTCCTCCAACCCCGGCGACGTGGTGCTCGACCCGTTCTGCGGCTGCGGCACCGCCACCGTCGCCGCGCACCGCCTCGGCCGCCGCTGGGTCGGCATCGACGTCACCTACCTCGCCGTCGACCTCATGCGTCGGCGGCTCGCGGACACCTTCCCCGCCGACTTCCCCGGCGGCGCGGAATCCATCCCCGTCGACGGCGAGCCCGCCGACGAGGCCGCCGCGATCGCCCTCGCGGAGCGTGACAAGTACCAGTTCCAGTTCTGGGCCGTCGCCAAGTTGAATGGCACCGCACGCGGCGGAGAGAACAAGAAGGGCATGGATCGCGGCATCGATGGTGTCCGCACCTTCCCGGAGCAGGACGGCCCCGACCAGCCGGACACCCGCCGCTATGAGCAGGTCATCATCTCCGTGAAGGGTGGTGCCACCGGCCCCGCCCACGTCCGCGAACTCCGCGGCACCATCGAGCGTGAAGGCGCACCCATCGGCGTCCTCGTCACCGCCCACCGCCCCACCCGCGAAATGGAACGCGACGCCGCCGCCGCGGGCGTCTACCACTCCCCGTGGGACGGCAGCACCTACCCTCGGCTGCAAATCATCACCGCCGCCGACATCATCCACGGCACGCGCATCGACATGCCCAGCGAGCGCGGCGGCTCAAACTTCTCCCGAGCCCGCGCCGCCAAGGAAGTCGCCGAGAAGCCACGCCTCCTGTAGCGCGCTCCCGCCAGGCACCCACGTGTTTCACGTGAAACATATGTGCTAAGATAAAAGGCTAGGGCGCAAGCGGCAGCGGTGGTACCATGCTGCCTCTCTCATACCGTAGCGCAGCCCTCGCCGCGCCCGTCTGGAGCATCCGATACCCGTGGTAAGCCGTCCTCAAGACCAGGTCATCGACGCCAACGGCCTCACCTTCCACTACCGGGAGTGGGGCGACAGCCGCACCAAGCAGGCACTCATCCTCCTCCACGACTTCGCCGAGACCTCGGCGGCGTGGGAAGACGCCGCGCTCGACCTCAGCCGCGAGTACCGCGTGATCGCCCCCGACCAGCGCGGCTACGGCCGCTCTGCGCGCGCCGCCGACCGCGACTACACCCGCGCCAGCCAGGTCGAAGACCTCGCCGCGATCATCGAGGGGCTGAACCTGCGTTCCGTCATCCTCGTCGGCCACGGCATGGGCGGCGCGAACGCGCTCTGCTACGCCGCCGAGCACCCGGACGTCGTCACCGCCCTCGTCGTCATCGAGGTTGCACCCGAGGTCCTGCGCTCCGGCATCGAGACCGTGCGCCGCGTCATCACCTCCGGCGACGAGTTCGCCAGCCTCGACGACGTCGTCGACACCTTCCGCCGCTACTACCCGTACGCCACCACCGAGCAGCTCGAGCGCCGCGCGCGCGCCTCGGTCGTCGCAACCGAGGACGGTGCGTACGCCTGGGCCTTCGACCCGGTGTTCCGCGACGCCACCCAGCGCCCGCCCGAGCCGGACCCCGGCCAGCGCCGCCTGCAGAACCTGTGGGACTCGGTGGAGCACATCCAGTGCCCGGTGATGATCGTCACCGGCTCCGAGACCGACATGATCACGCCCGAGGCGATCCAGCGCTTCCACCGCCGCATGATGGGCTCGCGCCGCTCCCTCATCGAGGAAGCCGGGCACGCCGTGCCGACGGACCAGCCGGGCGCGCTTGCCCAGCACATCCGCGAGTTCCTGCAGAGCCTGTCCAGCAACCCCATCTAGGGGTCGCCCTCGCGTCGAGGGACGGAGCATCCGATGCCGCGAGCGTTCCACCGGGTCGTCGTCACCGGCCT
>Ga0172380_10001943_pt1 | contig 34162 bp, 32 predicted proteins | sample Leawe162metaG_FD_119747 | JGI IMG/M metagenome (GOLD analysis project Ga0172380, IMG submission 119747) | Leachate microbial communities from a municipal landfill in Southern Ontario, Canada - Leachate well 162 metaG | ecosystem: Engineered > Solid waste > Landfill > Unclassified | place... | reverse complement strand
GACGCTCATTACGACCAGCTCAAGCTGGGTATGTGATTCAGCGCCTTCAGGCGCTTCACGTTTTTGCCCCTTCGAGGGGCTAACAAAAATAAACCCCCGGCTTTGCCGGGGGTAACTTAATTTCTACTGGCGCAGTATTAAGCCTTACCCTCTCGCCATCAGGATAGATCAGAGTGAACCTTTCGGCAGCAGCAAAGTTTGAATAAAGCAGCGCGATTAAAATAAAATATTTCATATCGTTTTCCTTTGAATATTGTTAGTGGCAATCGCTATAAAGTCGTGACATTTTGCCAATCCACTCTTTAGCATATCAACACATGTGTTGAGTATGTAAGCAACATAACATACCCTGTTGCAACATTCCAGTGCCAGCCATTCTTGTTGCTTTCGAGGGCAACAACATGGTGGACAAACAAAAGGAATCGGAACGGCTGGCTAAACGGCTTGGAAGGCATATTGCCGAGCGGCGCAAGCAGCTTGAATGGACTCAAGAGCAGGTGGCGGAACGTGTCGGCGTTGATGCCGAAACCATCTCCCGTTTTGAGCGGGGAGCTAATCTGCCTTCGTTGTTGACGTTGGAAAAACTCTCTACCGTTCTCCGTTTAACGGTCGGCGACCTGCTGTCGAAACAACGCCCGGAAGCTGCAAACGAAACCGCAGTTTTTGACGCATTGATTGCCGGCCTATCGCCAGATGAGCGCGCCTTCGTAATGGACATGGTGAGGAACTGCTGCGGTTATTTGGGTGGCAGGGCAAAGTGATTATTTCTAAGGCAATATCAGGTCATGTCTTCCTTCACTGCTATATAGCATCACCCGATCACCGGCGGCAGCCAAACCCTTACGCCGCCATATCCTTGCCCCCAGCGGCGTTCTCGATGCCATCCAAGCTGTTTCAGCGCGATGCCAACATGCTGCGCGTGGGGTCTATCGCGATACCTGCCTTGCAGGCGGCTAGTCAACTCGGCCATGCTCCAAGGGCGGTCGCGCAAAGACGGCGGCAGCGAACGCATGAGTTCTTTGATTTGCTCGGTGAGGGGTTTGGTGTGTCGGGCAAGCTCGCGCTGTTTGTTAAGCTGCTTTACAGCTTCGGCTTCTCGCTCCAGATTTTGAAGGCGGCGGGACTCCTCGGCGACAGATTTTATTTGCTCGCCCCACTTGGTTAAATAATTTTCCATGCACCTTTCCTTTACATGATAATGACTGGTGGCGGTGTGGTTGTGTCAGTTTTGGCAGTGAGGGGGATGCCCCTTTTTTATTGATTTATCACTGCGATTTTGAACTGACACAAGGCGACAAAACCTCTCATACTTATGGCAGTTTCTGTCAGTGTGTTTTGACTCTGCAATTTCACGGAAATATGCCCACCCCCTCACTGACAAAACTGACAGATCATGTCGCGGCTTTCAAGCGCGGATTGATGTAGTAGCGCACCGTCGGGCGGCCATCGGTGCTGTTGGTTTTCTCGTCGCGCGCCGCGCGCAGCCAGCCCATGTCAGCCAGGATGTCCACGGCTTCGGTTGCCTCTTTCGCGGTGCTGAGCATCGACCAATTGTGTCGGTACACGTCGCGCACGGTGAAACCGTCCTTGAGCGCCCCACGGCGAACGTGATCCGAAAGAGACTTCGCCGAGTCCATCGTTGCCGAGGTGACTGCCGCATAGGCGCGCTGCGCATGTGCCAGCAGAAGCCGTTGCCAGTGGATTGAGCGCGCGAGTGATTCTGCCGTGATGCTGCCCTGCCGCCCGGTAATCAGGTGATCGAGCAACGCCAGGGCGGGAACAAGTTTCCGGTATTTCGAGATGTGTGATTCAAGTGCGGGGTGGTGGGCGCTGGTGCGCAAGGAGGTTTCCAAGTCTGCCCACCATTTATTGAAAAGCGTTTGCGCCTCGCCGTCAAACCCCAGAACAGGAATAGCGCCATCGAAATGTGTGCGCGCGCCAAGTGCAACGGGATCAAGGTTCGCCAACTGATTGAAAACATTTTCTGCCGCTGCTGCGGCGGCGATGTCCGGGATGCGATCCACACGTTGCCACGTCGAAGAAATATCCGGGAACACCAGCATTTGCAGGCGCTGCGCCAGGCCATCATCACCCTTGCCACCATACACAGCCGAGCGGAGATATTCGCGCAGCTTGGAGGGTTGCAGGCCGCCCAACATCGAGAAGCACAGCCGGGGGATGCTGACAGTGCCGCGCCCGATGCGGTCGAAGGTGTAAGGCTGTAGGCCAGTCCATGCCTGAAGATAAAATGCCCGCGACGATTCCTGCCCTTCGGTATCCAGGCGCATGAGCAGACCGGAGAGTTCGTCCTGGAACACCATCAGGCCGTGCGGGTTGCCGCTCAATACTGCACCGAGCATTTGATAAGTGGAATCATTCACAACGAAGCGCGGGGGCTGGGGGTCTACCGGCTCAACCGGGAGCTGGCTGGCATGAACTGTTGCCCCTTTTTTGATGCTGGCCTCGATGGTTTTCCTCGCGGCATCAAACATCATTTTGTCGATTTCGTGCTGTGCGCGCGTTGCGCCAAATGCACTGAGGGCTGCGACTTCAAGCCTTTTGAGTGGCGATAGAACTTCAGCAAGGGCAGGACTTTTCATAACTCCCGGCCTGCCCACCACTGCACCCCAAAGGTTGGGCACCTCGATCCAGCCCGTATCCAGTTGCTTTGGCTGCACTCCGATGCGATTGCCCACCGCTGCACCCGCCGCGACGAGCGCGCCGACGGCGAGGAACTCGACCGGACACTGCATGCGGTCGGCAATATCTGCAACCCATGCACGGAAAACCGGCGGCAGCAGGCGCAGGTCGAAGGGCGGCACAGAGGGCAAGGTGGCCTTGATCTCTTCTGGATCTGGCCAGCCGTCCGGGGTGGCGGGAATAGAAACAGTGGCGGGGTCATAGCGGGTAATTGATGCCGCGATTTTTGCAACCTCATTATCGCCGAGCGGCGGGGAACATTTGGCGATGTTGAATGCGCTCAACATCTGAAACAGTGCGCCGCTTTTGATCCCCTGCGACTGTATCCAGCCTGCTGCTTTGGAAAGAAAATTATTGCGTCCACCTTCCCCGATAGAGCCATCGGGCGGCATCTGGAAGCCGAGGAAGGATTCGGCTGCGGCGTTGAGTTCAAAGCCTGCTGCGGGCGGTGATGGCTGTCTGGTTGCCGGTGAGGCAATGAGTTGAAGTAGCCAGTCAGGCGGGGGCGCGATCTGGTCGCGGATAGGTAGATTCAGTTCCATGTGTATGTCCCTTGTGTGGTGCTGGGCGCGACGACGATCAGGCCGCCTTCACCGCGTATGTCGATGCCGGGCGCAATATCGCTGGCGCTGTTGCGAATGGTTTGGCCTGCGGGAATCTGGAACAGGTAATGGGTGCCACCACCGCCAGTATTGGCGGTCAGCGTGATGGGCAAACTGCCGTATTTTGTTTCCAGTGTTCTGAGCGATTCATCGCCGCCGTGGCGCGGGTCAACGTCGAGAACAAATACGCCAGTGTCGCTGCCGGTAAGGATGCCGATGTTCATGTCGGGCCATGACTGGAGCCAGCGTTCCCAATGCTGCTCAGTTGCATCGAGAGCATCCTGCCGTTTGATGCGAGGGTGTTTGCCGGCGCTGGTGCATTTATCGCCAGTCGTGCAAGTACACGCGCCGGATACAAGGCCGTGGAGCGGGATCGGGGTAAGCGCCTCGCTGCGATAGTGCTGCACGTATTCAAGTTTGGTATTTGTCATTGGTCGTTCCTTTCAGCCCGTGCCTTAGCGCGAGCTTTTGTTTTGGTGTTGGTCGTACTCATAGCACGCAACCATCTCGCTGGAAAATCGGGCGTGCGCCTCAAGAGCCTCTTCTGGAATACCGCTGAGAATCGACGCCTGTTTGATGGTGTGATCCAGTGCGGCTGGTGACTCCTGACCGAGCGCTATAAGCTGCGCGATACCGGAAACCAGTACCAAGGCAAGCTGGCCGGAATCAGATTCCATCTTGACTTGATGGGGTTCCATAGCTGCCTGATATTGCAACATCGCGCGTTGGAAACGTTTGCGCGCCCATCGGTTTTTCAATTCATCAAGCGGAGAGCTCATGACTGCCTCCTCTCGCTGACGATCCGGCGGTCTTGTGGTGAGTTAGCGGCTGTGAGAGGAGTCGGCGATGGATTGACGCCCCGAGCATTTCGTTCAGCACGTGCCTTGAGCCAGTCCAGTACTTCAGCCTCAATGAAGAAATTTTCACCTACGGGCTCAATAAATGGGAAGCCATCACGCTGACATTGGGAGAGAAACCTTAAAAAACCCATTTTTCGGGCATCAACAACTGTCAAAGTTTCGCGAAGAGTTAAGAGGCGGCGGGAGATGGGAGCACTCATGCTGCACCTCCTGCATCGTTAGCGACACGCTCAATCAGCGCTTTGATGGATTCTGCCGACCATGCGGTGGTGCGACAACCGAGCTTCACGGATTTTGGGTATTTGCCGGATTTCACCCCGGCCCACCAGGCAGATTTGCTGACGGGGAAAATCTCAAGTACTTGCGGCAGTCTGAGAAACCCAATCGGCGGCGGTGAAGAATTTTGCGCGGCTGCGCTTTGTGGCTGTTGAGACGTTTTCATTTTCCTGGACTCCCTTGGATACGATGGAGTCTCTTATTTTAGGCGCAAGCACCCCGAAGTAAAGAAATAACATGTTGAATATAAAAGAAAATACGAACGGCATAAGGATGCCCTTGGGGTACGGCGGTGAACTGAATCTTTACGGAAAGTCTTTGAAATACTTTTGGATCGTGCGAATAACCTTACCCTCTTTTTTCGCTATCAAATCTGCACGCCTCCCCCAATGCTTTGGGTATTTTTCCTTTAACTGCGTAGCCACGGCACGTCTTTCTGCCGCACTCTTATCGTTGCTTGGTTTTTCTGGGTGAAGGGCGGCCTTATAAGGCTCGCCATTTTTGTCATGCTTGCACAAATTAGTGCAATAAAATCCTATATCTTTTTGAACAATTTCATTGAGTGACAGATCAGCACCCAATAAATGCGCGGGCAACACGGCAAACGCCTCATCCCTTTTCTTTTTCTCGCGCTCTTTGGCAAGCCGTTTCTTGGTAGGCATCACGCAACCTTTCCGCGCAGCGGTATCACTTCCGCCCCAGCCTTCAGTTTATCCAGGTAATCCGCCCATTGCTGCATCATCTTCCGGCGTTCGGCGAGGTGTGCAGTGCGGTTGTAAGCGCGCCCGTTCGGGTCGCGCACGGCGTGGGCAAGCTGATGCTCGATCAGGTCAGGGCGCACCCCCAGCACTTCATCAAGGATGGTGCGCGCCATCGCCCGGAAGCCGTGCCCGCTCATTTCATCCTTGCTTATGCCCATCCGCCGCATGGCCGCAAGGATGGCGTTATCGCTCATCGGTCGCCCGTTGCTACGTGCCCCCGGAAACACATAGCGCCCGGTGCCGGTTAGGGCATGAAGCTCCCGCAGGATCGCCACCGCTTGCGTTGCAAGAGGGACAATGTGATCTGAATCGGTCTTGGTGACGTGGTAGCGCCATTCTGCCGCATCAAGGTCAATGTCTGCCCATTCGGCATTGCGAAGTTCGCCTGGCCGCACGAATACCAAGGGTGCAAGGCGTAGCGCGCAGGCAACCGTGAGCGTGCCTTGATAGCCGTCGAGTGTCCGCAGTAATTCCGCTGCCTGTATTGGTTCGGTCACGGCGGCAAAGTGTTCGCCCTTTACCGGGGGGAGTGCGCCGCGCAAGTCGCCGGATGGATCGCGCGTTGCGCGCCCGGTTGCAATCGCATAGCGGAATACCTGCCCGCAGTTGCCCAGCGCCCGGTGTGCAGTTTCCAGCGCGCCACGGTTTTCAATGCGGCGCATCGCGGCCAGCAATTCGGGAGCGGTCACATCGGCAATCGGTCGCCCCCCAATCCACGGGAAAATGTCGCGCTCGAATCTGCGGATAATGCGGTCGCCGTGATGTTCTGCCCAGTTGGGGGCGTGTTTGGCGTACCACTCGCGCGTGATTACTTCAAAGCTGTTCGCCGCACGATCCTGCTTTACTGCTTTCATAGCCTTGCGGTTTTCGCCGGGGTCTATGCCATCAGCAAGCAGTTTGCGCGCGTCATCGCGTCGTTGCCGGGCATCTTTCAGCCCCACGTCGGGATAGACCCCAAGGGATAGCAGTTTTTCCTTGTCATCGAATTTGTAGCGGAATCGCCACCACTTACCCCCGGCAGGGGTAACAATCAGGAACAGGCCGCGCTCATCAAACAGCTTGGCAGGCTTTGCGCCGGGCTTGGCATTGCGGATTGCGGTATCGGTTAGAGGCATTTAGGGTAACTCCTTTCTGAGTTGTGGGGTTACCCCTAAGAGTTACCCCTGTCTAAAGCTGGATGCTATAGGACGATGTTACCCCTTGCTGGACAATAAAGTCAAGAAAAAACCCGCACTTAGGCGGGTTTAAGGATGTTGCTGGACTTCTTAAAACACTCAATTGGTGGAGACGGCGGGAATTGAACCCGCGTCCGCAAGCACTCTACAGGCAGTTCTACATACTTAGCCATGTTATTTAATTTGATCCCGTACACGCCAACCGGCGGGCTGGTACGGGACGAGTCACCTTGTTTCTAGCTCCGATCAAAGTGACCCTGACCGGCACGATTCCGTGTAATTTACCTCACTCATCTCGGTCTTGCGACTTTGAGCCCCTCCATGGACAGCAGGGTGTGAGGTTCAGCCGACTAAGCGGCTAAAGCGTAGTTTTCGTCGTTTGCGACTAGTTTTTTCCAGCTGATTTACGAGGTGGCGGGTCCTCGGTATGCCCTACTCTGCTTTGCAACCCACGTCGAAGCCAAGTCGTCCCCGGTTCGATTTTGCTGCACAACTGCGATACAACAGTGCAGATTGTAGCAGATTCAGAGAGCAAGATAACCGATTAGTTCCGTAGGTTTGTCTATGCTGCCTTGGGCGTTCCAGCTCTTTATCGATACGTCGTTGCTGACATAACCGTAGTTGGCGATGATGCCTCGCATGCCGCTGGCGTTGGCAGCTTGCATGTCGCGCAGGTCGTCGCCCAGATAGAGGCATTGCTCCGGCGCGACGCCGATGAGCTCGCAGGCCTTGAGCATCGGTTCGGGATGCGGCTTGGCGTGCGCGCAGGTGTCGCCGCTGATCAGGCAGGCGGCGCGTTCGGCATACTCCAGCGCCTGCATCAGCGGCACGGTGTAGCGATGCGGTTTGTTGGTGACGATGCCCCACCGGATGCCGCGCTGTTCCAGTTCGGCTACCAGTTCCGCCATGCCGGCGAACAGTCGCGTATGCGTGCAGATGTTGCGCTCGTAGTAGTCGAGGAAAATATCGCGTAGCGCATCGTAATCAGGCGCATCCGGCTCGATGCCGAAACCTAATTTGAGCAGGCCGCGCGAGCCGTGCGAGGCTTGCGGGCGAATCACATCCAGCGGTAGCGGCGGCAGTTGGCGTGCGGTGCGGGTGTGGTTCAGTGCGGCGGCAAGGTCGGGCGCGGTGTCGGCGAAGGTGCCGTCGAGGTCGAACAGGGCGGCTTTAATCACAGCGGCAGGCGATCATGTAGTTCACATCCGTATCTTTGCCCAGCGAATACACCTGGCTGAGCGGGTTGTAGCTCATGCCGATGAGGTCGGTCACGTTCAGCCCCGCATTGCGGCAGAATTGTGCCAGTTCGGAGGGCTTGATGAACTTGGTGTAGTCATGTGTGCCGCGCGGCAACAGTTTCAGCACGTATTCCGCGCCGAGAATGGCGAACAGATAGGATTTCGGGTTGCGGTTAAGCGTGGAGAGGAATATCCAACCGCCCGGTTTGGCCAATTTCGCACAGGCTGCTACCACGCTTTGCGGGTCGGGCACATGTTCGAGCATTTCCATGCAGGTGATGACATCGTAGTGGCCGGGCCTTTCGGTGGCCAATTCTTCCACGGCGATCTTGCGGTAATCGACGCGCCGACCGCTTTCCAGCAGGTGCAGCTTGGCGACTTGCAGGGCTTTGTCGGACAGGTCGATGCCGCTGACCTCCGCGCCCAATCCCGCCATGCTTTCCGACAGGATGCCGCCGCCGCAGCCGACATCCAGCACAACCTTACCGGCCAGCCCGGCGTGACGGTCGATATAGCCGAGGCGCAGCGGGTTGATGTCGTGCAGCGGCTTGAATTCGCTGTTTGGGTCCCACCACTTGTGGGCCAGTTGCGAGAATTTATCCAATTCGATGGGGTCGGCGTTGGTCATGGCGTGGGTATTGGCAATAGGGCGGCAACTTTAACAAAACTTGTCGCTTCAGCCAAATGGTATCGGTGCATATGCGGGTGGCTTGGGGTCGGGGCGCTGTGCTAAAATGCGCGCTTTGTCATGCGTCAATTGCGTTAAGGTCAAAGCAAAATCCATGGAACAACAATTCGCAAAAGAAACCCTGCCGGTCAGCCTTGAAGAGGAAATGCGCAAGTCCTATCTGGACTATGCGATGAGCGTGATTATCGGCCGTGCGCTGCCGGATGTGCGCGACGGACTGAAGCCGGTGCATCGCCGCGTGCTGTTTGCGATGCACGAGTTGTCCAACGACTATAACAAAGCCTATAAGAAGTCGGCGCGTATCGTCGGCGACGTTATCGGTAAATACCATCCGCACGGCGACACGGCGGTGTACGACACCATCGTGCGCATGGCGCAGGATTTCTCGCTGCGCTATCCGCTGGTAGACGGGCAGGGCAACTTTGGTTCGGTGGATGGCGATAACGCGGCGGCGATGCGTTACACCGAAATCCGCATGGCGAAAATCGCCCACGAATTGCTGGCCGACCTGGACAAGGAAACCGTGGACTTCGGGCCGAACTATGACGGCTCCGAACACGAACCGCTGGTGTTCCCGTCACGCTTCCCCAACCTGCTGGTGAACGGCTCCTCCGGTATCGCGGTGGGCATGGCGACCAACATTCCGCCGCACAATCTGAACGAGGTGGTGGATGCCTGTCTTGCGTTACTGAAAAACCCCGATCTGGATATCGAGCAGCTTATCGAGTACGTGCCGGCACCGGATTTCCCGACCGCCGGTTTCATCTACGGCCTGGCCGGGGTGAAGGAGGGCTATCGCACCGGGCGCGGTCGCGTGATCATGCGCGGACGCACTCATTTCGAAGATATCGGCAAGGGCGAGCGCCAGGCCATCATCATCGACGAGCTGCCCTATCAGGTGAACAAGGCCAACCTGCTGATCAAGATCGGCGAACTGGTGCGCGAGAAACGCCTGGAAGGCATTTCCGAAATCCGCGACGAATCTGACAAGTCCGGGATGCGCGCGGTGATCGAGCTGAAGCGCGGCGAGAATGCCGATGTGATCCTCAATAAGCTATATAAAGACACACAATTGCAGGACAGTTTCGGCATCAACATGGTCGCGATCATCGACGGCCAGCCCAAGCTGCTCAATCTCAAGCAGGTGATCGACGCGTTCCTGCGCCACCGCCGCGAAGTGGTCACGCGCCGTACCCTGTTCGAATTGCGCAAGACGCGCGAACGCGGCCATATTCTGGAAGGCCTGGCGGTGGCACTGTCCAACGTGGACGAGATCATCGCCTTGATCAAGGCTGCCCCGACACCCGCCGATGCCAAGCGCGAGTTGATGGCGCGTTCGTGGCGTTCGTCGCTGGTGGAAGACATGTTGAGCCGCGTCAGCGACGCTTCGCGCCCGGAAGGTTTGCTGTCCGAATTCGGTCTGGTGGGGCAAGGCAATACGCGCGGTTACCATCTTTCCGATGCGCAGGCGCAGGCGATCCTGGAATTGCGCCTGCAACGCCTGACCGGTTTGGAGCAGGACAAAATCGTCGGCGAGTATCGCGAAGTGATGGACAAGATCGCCGACCTGCTCGACATCCTCGCCAAGCCGCAGCGCGTGACGCAAATCATCCACGATGAATTAGTCGCGGTGAAATCGCAGTTCGGCGACAAGCGCCGCAGCGAGATCATCACGCACACGCAAGACATGAGCATGGAAGACCTGATCGCGCCGGAAGATGTGGTAGTCACGCTGTCGCACGGCGGCTACATGAAAGCGCAGAAGCTCGACGAATACCGCGCGCAGAAACGTGGCGGGCGCGGCAAGCAGGCTGCCAGCACCAAGGAAGACGATTTCGTCGACAACCTGTTCATCGCCAATACCCACAATTACATCCTGTGCTTCTCCAACCGTGGCCGCGTGTACTGGCTCAAGGTCTATGAAGTGCCGCAGGGCAGCCGCATCGCGCGCGGCAAGCCGATTGTGAACCTGTTGCCGCTGGAAGACGGCGAGAAAATCAATGCGGTGTTGCCGGTGAGCGAGTTCGTCGAAGATAAATATGTATTCTTCGCCACCGCCGACGGCACGGTGAAAAAGACCCCGCTGGCGCAGTTCGCCAACCCGCGCACCAAAGGCATCATCGCCATCGCGCTGGACGAGGGCGATTTCCTGATCGGCGTGGCGCTGACCGACGGCAATCATGACGTGATGCTGTTCTCCGACGAGGGCAAGGCAGTGCGCTTCGACGAGAACGACGTGCGCGCGACGGGACGCGACACGCGCGGCGTGCGCGGCATGAACCTGGCCCAAGGAAAGAAAGCTGGGGGCGGCAAGGTGATCTCGCTGCTGGTGGCCGAAGACGAACAGCAAAGCGTGCTCACCGCCACCGAGAACGGCTACGGCAAGCGCACCCCTATCGCCGAATATACCCGCCACGGGCGCGGCACGCAGGGCATGATCGCGATCCAGACTTCGGCGCGCAACGGCAAGGTGGTCGCGGCGACACTGGTGAGCGTGGAAGATGAAATCATGCTGATCGGCACCAACGGCGTGATGATCCGCACCCGCGTCAAGGAGATCCGCGAAATGAGCCGCTCCACCCAGGGCGTCACGCTGATCAATCTGGACAAGGACGATAAGCTGGCTGGCCTGAGCCGCATCGCCGAACCGGAAGAAGAATAATAATGACGGAGAAGGGGGAAGGGTAAAGGGAGAAGGGTAAAGGCGAGGACGCAGGTTCTCACTCTTCCCCCTTCCCCCTTCCCTCTTCTCCCTTCCCAAAGGAAACCACAATGACAATCTATAATTTCAGCGCAGGCCCAGCGGTATTGCCGAAAGAAGTGTTGCTGCAGGCGCAGGCGGAATTGCTCGACTGGCACGGCAGCGGCATGTCGGTGATGGAAATGTCGCATCGCGGCAAGGAATTCACCGGCATCCATGCGCAGGCCGAAGCCGATTTGCGCGAACTGATGGGTATCCCCGCCAATTACAAGGTGCTGTTCCTGCAAGGCGGTGGGCATCTGCAATTTTCGATGATCCCGTTGAACTTGCTGTGCGGCAAGGCTTCCGCCGACTATGTGAACACCGGCGAATGGTCGAAGAAGGCCATCGCCGAAGCGCAAAAGTTCGGCAAGGTGAGCGTGGCGGCGAGCAACGCGGACAAAAACTGCACCTATGTGCCTGCCTTCGACACCTGGCAGCGCGACCCCAACGCGGCTTACCTGCACTATTGCCCGAACGAGACCATCGGCGGTGTGGAGTTCAACTGGATACCGGACTCTGGCGACGTGCCTCTGGTGGCGGATATGTCCTCCAACATCCTGTCGCGTCCCTGTGACGTGTCCAAATTCGGCCTGATTTACGCCGGCGCGCAGAAGAACATCGGCCCAGCCGGGCTTGCCGTGGTCATTGTGCGCGACGACCTGCTCGGCCACGCGGCGGCGAGCACGCCAACCATGCTGGACTACAAAATCCATGCCGACAACGGCTCGATGTACAACACGCCGCCGACCTACGGCATCTACATCGCCGGGTTGGTGTTCCAGTGGCTGAAGAAGAACGGCGGCGTCGCCGCGATGGAGCAGGTCAACATCGCTAAGGCCAAACTGCTGTATGCGGCGATCGACGCGAGCGGCGGTTTTTACCATTGCCCGGTGAGCAAGGCGGATCGCTCACGCATGAACGTGCCGTTTACATTGAAAGACGCAAACCTCGACGGCGAGTTCCTGAAACAGGCCGAGACGCGCGGGCTGCTGCAACTCAAGGGACACCGCTCGGTGGGCGGGATGCGCGCCTCGATCTACAACGCCATGCCACTGGCGGGCGTGCAGGCGCTGGTGGATTTCATGAACGAATTTGCCAAGCGCAATGGCTAGGGAGAGGCGTCTGTGACAGACAAACTGAAACAGCTCCGCAAACAGATCGATCACCTGGATGACGAACTGTTGAAGCTCGTCAACCAGCGCGCCGCCCTGGCGCAGCAGATCGGCCACCTCAAGGAAGATGGCGTGGTGTTGCGTCCGGAACGCGAGGCACAGGTATTACAACGCTTGCAGGGTAACAACCCGGGGCCGTTGAGCAATGCCGCCGTGGCGCAACTGTTTACCGAAATCATGTCGCAATGCCGCGCGCTGGAAGCACCGCTGACCGTGGCTTACCTGGGGCCGGAAGGAACCTTTACCGAGGCGGCGGCGCTGAAACGTTTCGGCGCCGCCATACAGAAATTGCCGTGCGCAACCATCGATGAAGTGTTTCAAGCGACGGAAAACGGCGCGGCCCATTACGGCGTGATCCCGGTGGAAAATTCCACCGAGGGCGCGGTGGGACGCACGCTGGATTTGCTGATGCACAGCCCGTTGCAGATAGGCGGCGAAGTGATGCTGGCCATCCATCAATGCCTGCTGTCGCAGCAATGCAAATTGAGCGAGATCAAGACCGTTTACTCGCATTCGCAGTCGTTCGGCCAGTGCCAGAATTGGCTGAACAAACACCTGTCGAATGCTTTGCTGGTGCATGTTTCCAGTAACGCCGAAGCGGCGCGGCTGGCCGCAGAGAATCCGGACAGTGCGGCCATTGCCGGCATCCAGGCGGCGGCGCTGTTCGGACTGAACCTGTGCGTGAAAAATATCGAGGACGATGCCAAAAACACCACACGTTTCCTGGTGCTGGGCAAGCAGCAGGTCGCACCGAGCGGCAACGACAAAACTTCGCTGGTGCTGTCTGCCGCGAACCGCCCCGGCGCGGTGCACGACCTGCTGGCGCCGCTGTCCAGACACGGCGTGAGCATGACCAAATTCGAGTCGCGCCCTGCCCGTTCGGGATTGTGGGAATACGTGTTCTATATGGACATCGAAGGGCATCAGCATGACGCCAAAGTGGCTGCCGCACTGGCCGGGCTCAAACAAGTCGCCGCGTTCGTAAAAATCTTGGGGTCATACCCGGTTGCCGTGTAGGCGGCTGTACTGGAGTTAATGCATGGCAATGCCGCAACTGTGCTGGGATATCGGTTTCCTGAAAAACAATCCGACGTTGAAGGATGAAAATTACGGCATTCCCGCCGAGGTGAAGCACACCGACTATCCGGTGCGCCTGGTGCGCTACTGGTTCATGTATCACTTCCTGCGCGAGGATGCGGCGCGCAAGGGAGCGCTGGACGTGTGCGAAATCGGTGTGGACGTCGGGCAGATGCTCGGCTTCATGAATGCGGCCGCGCAGCATGGCGGCGAGAAAGTGCCGCTGGCCAGTTGGGATGCGGTGGATGCGCTGATCCGCAAGGATATTCTCGAACGCGCCGGCTATAACCATTTTTACGAAGTCGATCTGGAAAGCCCTGAGTTCAAGCTCGATGAGGGCAAACAGTACGATGCGATGATCCTGCTGCACGTGCTGGAGCATCTGTTCAAGCCGGAAGCTCTGATCGCGAAAATTGTGCCGCAGCTCAAGCCGGGCGGCATGCTGATCGGCGGCTTTCCGTCCACGCCGGATTCCATGGCACAGTCGCGCGAGGACAAGATACGCCCCGGCGCCAGAAAATACGGGCATGTCAGCGTGTTCTCGCCGCAGCGCGTGCGCGACATGGCGGCGGAGAACGGGCTGGAAGTGGAGTTTCTGAGCGGCGCGTTTTTCATGCGCAAGAAGGGATTTTTCCTGGAAAACTACCGCTGGTGGCTGCGCTTCAACCTGTGGTTCGGTGCGCTGTTTCCGGGTTGGCCGGGCGAGACCTACTGGATCCTGCGCAAACCGGCTCAATAACTTTTAGATTTGAGATGATGGATTACACACAACTGGCTCCGGCCTACATTCGCGCGATTGCGCCCTACCAGCCCGGCAAGCCGATTTCCGAGCTGGAGCGCGAACTCGGCATCAGCGGCATCGTAAAACTGGCCTCCAACGAGAACCCGCTGGGTTGCAGCCCGCTGGCCATGGCTGCGATGCAGGAAGCGCTCAAGACCATCGCGCTGTATCCGGACGGCAACGGCTTCGCGCTGAAAGACGCGCTGGTGCAGCGCTACGGCGTGGCGCATGACCAGGTCGTGCTGGGCAACGGCTCCAACGACATGCTGGAGCTGGCGGCGCGCGCCTTCCTCAGCATCGGTGACAAGGCCGTTTATTCGGATCATGCTTTTGCGGTTTACCCGCTGGCGACGCAGGCGGTCGGCGCGACCGGCGTCAGCGTGCCCGCCATCGACTTCGGCCATGACCTGAAGGCGATGCTGCAAGCTGCCGTAAAACAACAGGCCAAGCTGGTGTTCATCGCCAACCCGAACAACCCGACCGGCACTTTCCTGAGTGCGGCTGCATTGCTGGATTTCCTGCGCGCCTTGCCCGCGAATATCCTGGTGGTGCTGGACGAGGCCTATAACGAATATCTGCCGCAAGAGAACCGCTACAATTCGGTGGCGTGGCTGGAAGAATTTCCCAACCTGATTGTCTCGCGCACTTTCTCCAAGGCTTACGGCCTGGCCGGGCTGCGCGTGGGTTACGCGTTCGCCCATGCGCAGGTGGCCGACATGCTGAACCGTGTGCGCCAGCCGTTCAACGTCAACAGCGTGGCGCAGGCCGCTGCCGTGGCGGCGTTGCAGGACGAAGACTTCGTGCGCCAGACGAACGAACTGAACCGGCGCGGCATGGCGCAGATTACCGCAGGGCTGGACAAGATGGGGCTGGAATATATCCCGTCGTTCGGTAACTTTGTCAGCTTCAAGATTGCTGACGCAATGGCGGTGTATCGCCGCTTGCTGGAACTGGGGGTGATCGTACGACCGATCGCCAATTACGACATGCCGGGCTGGCTGCGCGTGAGCATCGGCCTGGAAACAGAGAATGATAAATTTTTGTCCGCACTGAAGCGGATTATTGGAGAGAAGCAATGATTATCGTAATGGGGAAAGATGTCACTGACGAGCAGATCGGCGCAGTGGTAAAGAGGCTGGAAACAGCGGGCTTGAAAGCGAATATTTCGCGCGGCATCGAACGCACCGTGATCGGCGCGATCGGCGACGAGCGTCCCCTGACCGAGGAAATGTTCACGCCGCTGCCGGGTGTCGAGTCGGCGATGCATATCGCCAAACAGTACAAGATCGTATCGCGCGAATCGCATCGCGAAAATACCGTGATCGATATCGCCGGCATCCCGCTCGGCGGCAAGCAAATTCAGGTGATCGCCGGGCCATGCTCGGTGGAAACCCAAGAGCAAATGAATCTCTCCGCCAAATACACGCATGAAGCCGGCTGCCGCATGATGCGAGGCGGCGCGTTCAAACCGCGCACCAGCCCTTATGCCTTTCAGGGCAAGGGCAAGGAAGGCTTGGACATGTTCCGCAAGGCGGTCGCCCCATACAAATTGCCCATCGTCACCGAGCTGATGGACGTGCGCCAGATCGAAATCTTCATGGAATACGATGTGGACGTCATCCAGATCGGCACGCGCAACATGCAGAATTTCGACCTGCTCAAGGAAGTCGGGCGTATCAACAAGCCGGTGATCCTCAAGCGCGGCATGTCGGCGACAATTTCAGAATGGCTGATGTCGGCGGAATACATTGCGGCGGGCGGCAACCACAACATCATTTTCTGCGAGCGCGGCATCCGCACCTTCGAGACCGCTTATCGTAATGTTTTGGACGTGACCGCGATCCCGGTGCTGAAGAAGGAAACCCACCTGCCGGTGATCGTCGATCCTTCGCACGCGGGCGGCAAGGCATGGATGGTTCCGGCGCTGTCGCAGGCGGCGGTTGCCGCGGGCGCGGACGGCCTGCTGATCGAGATGCACCCCAGCCCGTGCGACGCCTGGTGCGACGCGGATCAGGCATTGACCCCGCAGGAATTGAAGAAACTGATGGGTACGTTGGGCGCGATTGCCGGGGCGATCGGGCGCACGCTGTAATAAACTGGAGTGCATGCGTTCTCACCGGCACATGAGTGAAAATCGGATCGAGCAGTTTGCTGAATTTATCGGGTTTCGGAATTGCCAAAAATGTCGGCATCTCGGAACGCGCTATGAGCAATCTTGGATGCCAATTTGTTCGAGGAAAAAATCATGGGACTAACTTACGCAGACATCGAAGTTGAAAACCTATTCACCCGTCGGACATTCAAGACTAAATCACTGGTTGATTCCGGTGCGGTATTCTTTACCATTCCGGAGCATATTGCCGTTCAGCTTGGCTTTGACTTGACCGAGGTGAGTATGCGGGAAGTGGTGCTTGCTGATGGCAGCCGGAAAATGGTTCCCATGGTTGGCCCGTTGCGTGTCCGTTTTGCCGACCGTTATTGCGACTTGTCCGCGCTGGTGATGGGCGATGAGCCGTTGTTTGGCGCAGTGCCGATGGAAATGATGGATCTGGTATTGCATCCCGCCTCGCAAACGCTCATCGTCAACCCGGCCAGCCCTTATGTGCCGGTGGCGTTGGCAAAGTAATGGTTGTTGTAGGGGGTTAAGCCTGCCTTGAGTTTGTCGAAGGACGCAGCGCATCTACCAAGCGCTTGATGGTTGCCAGAGGGAAACCGCCGGGGGTAGCCCGGCAGCTAGTTACTTTCTTTTGCTTCCTTTTGCTTCGCCAAAAGAAAGTAACCAAAGAAAAGGCGACCCCGGTTTGCCGCCGCTGCGCGGTGCCCTGCGTTGCTCGACTGGTCAGGCGGCTGCGGAACTCGCGCTGCGCGCTCAAACAGTCCTCGCCGAAACCCCCTGACCAGTCTCCGCTACTCGGCGGCGCTCAGGGGAGGAAAAACGAAAAACCTTAAACCCAAATGGTGGGCAATAAATTGCCCACCATTTAGAAGAAGATAGGAAAAACAATTCGACTCAGGTACATTGTTTCATCTTAGGTTATGGTCGCATTCAACTGAATCAGCGTGAAATCGTGGAGGTAAAGTTATGTCAGAAATAGTTGGGGACTGCGCCAGATGTGGCGCAACGCATACAACATTTGATTTACATAGCGCAACGATAGTAGGTGTCAAAAACAGATGGCAACAATGGTATGAGGCCTTCTGCGTATGTCGCCACTGTCACACTTCGATGATATTTAAACTTTCTGACAAGGACACTAGCTGTACGGGATACATTAATAAGACTGGTCTTTCAAAAATTTCAGGCTCTGTGTCCGATGTTGTCAATATTGAGGGTTTTATCAGCTTGAAAGACGCTGAGCCAATATCCCCACCAGAAGACCTTCCGAAGGATATTGAGTCTGTGTTTAATGAGGGAGCACGGTGCTTGGCCGTAGGCTGCTTCAACGCAGCAGGTACTATGTTCAGGCTTTGTGTTGATTTAGCGACAAAGTCACTGCTTCCTGATGCCGAAGATACAACAGCGACTCAGCCAAATGCTAAACAGAGGAGAGATTTGGGCTTAAGGCTGCCTTGGTTGTTTGGGCAGAACTTGCTTCCTCAAGGTCTTCATGACCTTTCTGCTTGCATTAAAGAAGATGGAAACGATGGTGCTCACGCAGGCTCTTTGGAGAGGAGTGATGCAGAAGACCTGTTGGACTTCACAACTACATTGCTTGATCGCCTTTATTCCGAGCCAGCAAGAATTAAGAAAGCAAAAGAAAGGCAACTTGCACGTCGCACCCAACAACAAAAATAGTCAAGTAGGGTGGGCACGATTTTGTGCCCACCCTAAGATTTCAAGGTTTTAGGATTTTGATTTTTATCCCCTGCGCGCCGCCGAGTAGCGCAGGCTGGTCAGGGGGTTTCGGCGAGGACTGTCTGAGCGCGCAGCGCGAGTTCCGCAGACGCCTGACCAGTCGAGCAACGCAGGGTACCGCGTAGCGGCGACAACACACTGCGCAGCAGTTTGTTGCGGCGTAGGCTAACCTTCAGGTTATGCCGAAGCCACAAACCGGGGGCGATTTCTTTTGGTTACTTTTCTTGGCAAGACAAGAAAAGTGACTAGCTGCCGGGCTACCCCCGGCGGTGTTGATTTTTATTTTGATGTTGGGTTACGCGAAGAAACCGCTAACCCAACCTACGAGCTTATGTTCAGCCCCTTCTCCCCAACCCTCTCCCGCGAGGGGCGAGGGGGTGTGGCGAACGAATTTTTAGTAGTGACCAGTAGATATTTTATAAATTTGGATAGCAGAATATGGCTCAACCGCAATTCAAAAAAATCGTCATCTTCGGCGTCGGCCTGATCGGCGGTTCGTTCGCGCTGGCGTTGCGCAAGGCGAATGCCGTCGGCGAGGTGGTCGGTTTCGGGCGCAGCGAGGCAACGCTGCAACAGGCCATGCAGCTCGGCATCCTCGACCGCATCGGAACAGACCTCGCGGAACTCGGCGATGCAGATTTGATATTGCTGGCTACGCCGGTCGGGCAGATGGCGGAATTGATGGCGCGCATCGTGCCGCATCTCGGCGCTCATACCCTGGTCACCGATGGCGGCAGCACCAAGAGCGACGTGGTGGCTGCGGCCCGCGCGAATCTGGACAAGAAAATTGCGCAGTTCATTCCCGCCCATCCCATTGCGGGTGCGGAGAAGAGCGGCGCGGGCGCAGCATTGTCCGATCTGTATGTCGGCAAAAAGGTGGTGCTGACGCCGTTACCGGAAAATTCGAAAGAGGCGGTAGCGCGCGTGCGCAAAGCGTGGGAGCTGTGCGGTGCGGTGGTGAGCGAACTGACGCCGCAACAGCATGACGCCGTGTTCGCGGCAGTGAGCCACCTGCCGCATTTGCTGTCGTTTGCGCTGGTGCATGACCTGGCGCAACGCGACAACCGCGATCTGCTGCTGTCCTTCGCCGCCAGCGGCTTCCGCGATTTCACCCGCATCGCCGCCAGCTCGCCGGAAATGTGGCGCGACATCTGCATGGCGAACCGCGATGCGCTGATGGATGAGCTTGGCCGTTACATGCAAGAGCTGGAAAGTTTGCATGAGGCATTGGCCGATGCCGATGCCGCAAAACTTGAAGAGGTGTTCAGCGAAGCGCGCAAGGTGCGCGGCAGCTGGACGGGGCAATAAAAGCAATGAACCCTATCTCAACCAAACAAGCCTGGTGGCTGCTCGTCGCCGTCGCGCTGATCTGGTTCGCCAATCTCGAATATCGCACGCTGATCAAGCCGGACGAAGGCCGTTACGCCGAGATCCCGCGCGAGATGGTGGCGAGCGGCGACTGGGTAACGCCGCGCCTCAACGATCTCAAGTATTTCGAGAAGCCGCCGCTGCAATACTGGGCGACCGCCACCGCCTACACCCTGTTCGGCGAACACCAATGGACTTCGCGCCTGTGGGCCGGGCTGACCGGTTTCGCCGGCATCCTGCTGGTGTGGTTCGCCGGGCTGCGCCTGTTCGGGCGCGAGGCGGCGGGCTATGCCGCGCTGCTGCTGTCCAGCAGCCTGCTGTACGTGCTGATGGCGCACATCAACACGCTGGATATGGGCGTGACGTTTTTCCTCACCTTGGGCATCGTCGGGTTGTTGTTGGCGCAGGCGCAGGCGGATACGGCGAAACGGCGCAACTGGATGCTGGTCGCCTGGGCGGGCATGGCGCTGGCAGTGTTGAGCAAGGGGCTGATGGGCATCATCCTGCCGGGCGCGGCGCTGTTCATCTACTGCCTGGTACAGCGCGACTTCGGCGTGCTCAAGCGCATGCACTGGCTGCCCGGCCTCGCGGTATTTTTCGCCATTACCGCGCCGTGGTTCGTGCTGGTGATGCAGGCCAACCCGGAATTCTTCGAGCGATTCTTCATTTACGAGCACTTCCAGCGCTTCACCACCACGGTGCATGGGCGCTATCATCCCTGGCACTACTTCATTCCGATCCTGCTGGCCGGAGCGTTGCCGTGGACGCTGTTGATGTTCGATGCCGCGTTCCGTTGCGTTATTGATGGGAGGCATGGGCGCAACAGCAGCCTGCCGGACAAGATGTTCAACACCCAGCGCTTCCTGCTGATCTGGGCGGTGTTCATCTATGTATTCTTCTCCATTTCCGGCTCCAAGCTGCCCTCCTACCTGCTGCCGATGTTCCCGGTGCTGGCGCTGCTGATGGGCAAGCGCATCGCCGAAATGCGCGCGCGCGTGCTGTTCTGGCAGGTTGCTCCGGTAATACTGGTCGCGCTGGCGCTGCTGGGGCTGGCGCTGAATGTAGGCAAGCTGGCCGATACGCCGGGCCAGATCGAGCTGTATCCGCATTACGGCCCGTGGCTGGTGGTTGCCGCGCTGGTTTCGCTGGCCGGCCTGTCGGCGGGGATGCTGTTGCTGTGGCGCGAAAAGAAACCCGTCGCGGTGGCGGTGCTGGCGCTGAGCGCCCTGCTGTCCGCGCAAATCGCGCTGTCCGGCTATGAGACCGTGGCGCGCGAGCGCTCCGCCAAACATATCGCCGAGGCGATCCGCGGCGAGGTCAAGCCGGACATACCGTTCTATTCGGTGCTGACCTACGAGCAGACCCTGCCGTTCTACCTCAAGCGCACTTTCACGCTGGTGCAGTATCAGGATGAAATGGCCTACGGCATCCAGCAGGAACCGCAGCGCTGGGTTCCCACCATCGAGAAATTTGCCGGTGTATGGGCCGCTCAACGCGAGGCGCTGGCGATCATGCCGGTGTATGCTTATGCGCTGTTGCAGCAACAGGGGGTAGAGATGAAAATCATTTTCGAAGATGCGCAGCATATTGTGGTGAAAAAACCATGAGCCTGGTCAGCTTCATCCTGATTTTCACCGGCGTGATGCTCAACGCAGCCGCGCAGATACTGATGAAGGCGGGAACCAACGCTGTAGGTCATTTTGAATTCAGCATGGAAAACATCCTGCCCATCGGTTTGAAGCTGGCAACCGAGTGGCATATCGCCACCGCGTTGTTCTGTTATGCGCTCAGCGTGGTGGTCTGGATACTCGCGCTGTCGCGCGTGCCGGTCAGCATTGCTTTTCCGATGCTGTCGATGGCTTATGTGGTGAATGCCGTGGCAGCTTGGTATCTGCTAGGCGAACCATTCAATCCGACCAAGCTGGTCGGCATGGGCGTGATTATTCTGGGTGTGATTATTATTTCACGGGCTTGAACATCAAACGTCATCCCGGCAGCCCTCACCTCAACCCTCTCCCGCCTGCGGGAGAGGAGGCAATCGTCCCTTCCCCCTTGCAGGGGGAAGGTTAGGATGGGGGTTGAACTGGCTAATTTGTAGAAACTTTTTATGGATACATCCATGAGTACTTTCCTCCCTTTCTCCCGCCCAACCATAGACGAGGCGACCATCGCCTCGGTGGCCGAAGTTCTGCGCTCCGGCTGGATCACCACCGGCCCCAAGGTGCAGGAATTCGAGAAAAAATTATCGGAGTATTTCGGCGGGCGCCCGGTGCGCACCTTCAATTCCGGCACCTGCACCATGGAAATCGCACTGCGCATCGCAGGCATCGGGGCGGGCGACGAAGTCATTACCACGCCGATCTCCTGGGTGGCCACCGCCAACGTGATCCTCGAAGTGGGTGCTGTGCCGGTGTTCGCCGACATCGACCCAGTCACGCGCAACATCGACCTGGATAAACTCGAAGCGGCGATCACACCCAAAACCCGCGCGATTATCCCGGTGTATCTGGCGGGCAAGCCGGTGGACATGGACAGGCTGTATGCGATTGCGGCGAAGCACAAACTGCGTGTGGTGGAGGATGCCGCGCAGGCCATTGGTTCGTCATGGAAAGGAAAGCAAATCGGCTCGTTCGGCGACTTCGTCTCGTTCAGCTTCCAGGCCAACAAAAACATCACCACCTCCGAAGGCGGTTGCCTAGTGCTGAACAATGAAGAAGAAGCCAAGCTCGCGGAAAAATACCGCCTGCAAGGCGTCACGCGCAGCGGCTGGGACGGCATCGAAGTGGACGTGCTGGGCGGTAAATACAACATGACCGATGTCGCCGCCGCAATTGGTTTAGGCCAGTTCGTGCAACTGGACGCCATCACCGCGCAGCGGCGCAAACTGGCGCGACATTATTTCGAGGTGTTGGGCAAGGACTTCGAAGCGCAGACCGGCGCGCAACTGCCACCAAAAGATTATGCGAACACCAACTGGCACCTGTTCCAGATTGTGCTGCCGGAGCGCCTCACCCGCGCCGATTTCATGGCGCGCATGAAAGAGCGCAACATCGGCATCGGCTACCACTACGCACCTATCCATTTGTTCAAACTGTATCGCGCACTGGGATTCAGAGAAGGCATGTTCCCGGTCGCCGAGCGCGTCGGCAGACAGATCGTCTCACTGCCGATGTTCTATGCGATGAATGAAGGCGATGTCGAGCGGGCTTGTGAGGCGATGCGCGAGGTGCTTGGCAGGGCGTTAGAAAGGGGTTAACCATGACACGCCGAATGCGCGATGTTCCAAACCGGATTCGGCCTGCGCCGGAGCGATGAAGAGGGGAGTTGTCGCTTAATCTTTTTCTGCCAACGCTTGCCAGCCAGCGACTTGGCATCCTTCGCGTTCATAGCGTCCTTCACCGCCAAACACAATGCCTGGCGGCAGTGCGGCATCGCCGAACAGAGCCGACAACTTGCGTAATGCTGCCGTCCAATCGTTGCTGAAAGTTGAGCCGGATTTAATTTCCACGGGCATGAACTGATTGCCATGTGGAATCAATAAATCCACCTCATGCCCCGCGCTATCGCGCCAGAAATACAACTCGGCAACCTGACCGGCATTGAACTGGCGCTTGACCCACTCCGACACCACCAGTGTTTCAAACAGTGCGCCGCGCGAAGCGTGGGTGGCGATGGTGTCGGTATCGCGTATGCCCAGCAAATAAGCCATCAAACCCGTATCCATAAAATACAACTTGGGCATTTTCACCAGACGCTTGCCGAAGTTGCGGTGATAGGGGCGCAACAGATAAACGATATAACTCGCCTCCAACACCGTCATCCACTCGCGTGCGGTCACATGCGAAATGCCGCAATCCGCCGCCAATGCAGAAAGATTGAGCAACTGCCCGGAACGGGCGGCGCACATCTTGAGGAAGCGCTGAAATAGCGATAAATCGCGCACCGCCAACAACTGTCGTACATCCCTTTCCAGATAGGTGGAAACGTAGTTGGGGAACCAATCGCCGGGTGTAACGGGGCGGTCGTACAGCGGCGGATAGCTGCCTTGCAGCATTGCCGTATCCAAGGTGGCGGGAAGCATTTTGCCTTCCTTCAACTCCGCCAACGAGAATGGCAGCAACTGCAACAACCCAACTCGCCCAGCCAGAGACTGCGCGATGTTCGACATCAAGCCGAATTGCTGCGACCCCGTGATAATGAACTCTCCCATTCGCTTGCGCTCATCCACTACGCCTTGCAGATATGAAAATAAATCGGGGCAACGCTGCACTTCATCAAGTATCGCGCCCTGTGGGAATCGCGCCAGAAATCCACGCGGGTCGGTATCCGCGAATGAGCGCTCCTCCGGGTCTTCCAGCGACACATAGGGTTTGTCAGCAAACAGCGTGCGAGCCAAAGTCGTCTTACCAGACTGGCGCGGCCCCGTAATCGCCAGCACGGGGAATCCCTGTGCCAGTCGCAACGCGGTAGGAAATGCAGATCGTTTTAGCATATTTACAAATTGAAAGTAGAAACTTCAAATTGCATAATAGGGGAAAATGGGGTAAATAGGAAGCGATGTGAAGCCACATCGAAGGCATGTTCCCGGTCGCCGAGCACGTCGGCAAACAGATCGTCTCGCTGCCGATGTTCTATGCGATGAACGAGGCGGGTGTCGAGCGCACCTGTGCGGCGATGCGCGAAGTGTTGAAATAGGGGCGTAAGGCATTACGCCATTTACCGTGGCCGCAACGCATTTGCGTCGGATGATTCATGCGGTGGACTACCTAAAAGCCTACTTACCTGGATTTAACCAAAATGAAGCTAAAAAAACATGATTACAGAAAAAATTGCACGCATTGTTGCAGTCGGTAGCGCCATTTGCTTTTTTGGACTCTCACCATTCTTGATGTATTTTTTCGGCGGAAGTGTGGCATGGCCAGTTGTATGGTTGACGATAGCGTTATTTATTCCGTCAGCTTGGTATCTTTGGAAATGTTTTCGAAATTAACCAGCGTAGCCCGGATGGAATGCAATGGAATCCGGGGTTCTTCGCTTCACCGAATACCGGGGTTTCCTCCTGTGCTCTGATGGGCACTCCCGGATTCCGCTACGCTTCATCCGGGCTACGATGCTGGTGGCGGGTACTGCTGGCAGGTGATGCGGATTTAAGGGGGAGTGTCGTGCAAGGGTTAAGCAAAGCAGGTAGTGGCCTGACCTGAATGGAGAATTAGGCGTTATCCACAGCCTATCGACAGGGGCATCCACGGAAATTGTGGGGAAGTTGGGTGGGCGTGAACCAGATGAAATAGGCTGTAAATTAGGCCGAATGACATATGGTTATCTGCCCGCACATGCTGTATGGTCACTTCTTCATTCAGAGTGACTAAACCATATTGGTAAGTCTCGCCTGATTCACCAAGGGAGTTGCAATGCGTTCAGTTATCGTCTGTTTAGTTGCACTGTTGGGTTTGATTTTGCCCACATTCTCGACAGCGGTCACGCTAGAGACTGCCCGTTATCTGCCCCAAACAGCGGGAAATCAATGGTCATACATCAACAACAACAACGCTACCATGACCAATACTTTTGGTAGCCCGGTGACGCTGCCTAGCGGGGTGGTCGCGATACCTTGGGCGCGTGTCGATAGCAATACCTGTATCAGCAGCTGCGTCACCTACAATACCTTTGATGCCAACGGGTGGCTGCGGTATCAGGAGTACATCGGTAGAGTGTATATCTCTGGGTACGGCAATACTTCAGCCACATCCGTCTTTGCACCGGCGCTTTCGTTCGCACCTGCGAACGTGACCATAGGTAGCACCTATACCTCAACCGGCGCAGTGACTATCACCTATACCAACGTCACCACGTTTACTCTGAATTACACCTCAACCACTCAGATAGTCGGGTTCGAGACGGTCTCGAACAACGCAGGATCACAATCGTGGTCGGCTCTGAAGGTAAATACCTCGGTAACCATGTCTGGCACCGTCAATGGTCAGTTTCTCACCATTACGTCAGCTTCGACATATTGGCTGGTCGATGGGTTGGGCATGGTTAAGTCGTATGCGCCGAATGCGTCGGGGGTGATGGAAACATGGAAACTGACCTCGACCAATGTTGTGATACCAAAGCCCAGTCAGACCATCGGCACAATCAGCTTCTCGCCAATTACCTTGATAGTGGGCGGCACTACCACGGCGAGCGCCAACGCTACTTCCGGCCTTACTGTGAGCTACAGCAGTGTGACCCCCAGCATCTGTACAGTCAATGGCAGTACCGTCATCAGCATTGCGCCCGGTATATGCACCATTGCCGCTAATCAGATGGGAGATACAAACTACAACGCTGCGGCGCAGGTAACGCAGAACATCACCTCCACCCTGCAGGATCAGGTTGTTGAGTTCTATAACACTAACCTCGACAACTACTTCATCACCTCTGGCGCAAGTGAAGCTGCGCAGATTGATGGTGGCAGTGCTGGACCAGGCTGGATACGAACCGGCTACAACTTCATGGCTGGCGGCAGTACATCGGTCTGTCGTTTCTACGGCAGCCAGTCCCCCGGACCAAACTCGCATTTTTACACCGCTGATGCGGGCGAATGTGATTACCTCAAGAAATTGCAAGCCAGTACACCGGATACTGAAATGCGCTGGAATTACGAGGGCATCGCCATGAATTCGAGCATACCCACTAACGGTATATGCCCTAGTGGCACCACTCCAGTCTATCGTGCATACAACAACGGCTCTACTCGTGGTGTCGATAGCAACCACCGTATCACCAGTAGCCTGACAGCTATCCAGGAAGTCGTGTCTCGCGGCTGGAGCAATGAGGGTGTGGTGATGTGTGCGCCAAATTGATTGAACAGTTTGTCTACTGCTCATTCAGTCACCTACATTGTGCGACTCTGTGCGCAAATTTTGGGTGTTCTGCTAGGTAATGCAGGTGGGGGTGGTAGTGTCATTCACACCATAGCCAGCGTAGCCCGGATGGAATGCAATGGAATCCGGGGTTCTTTGCTTCGCCGAATACCGGGGTTTCCTCCTGTACTCTGACGGGCACTCCCGGATTCCGCTACGCTTCATCCGGGCTACGATGTTTTCCGGATCGATTGCCATCCCCCACCTGCTCCGGTATAGTTTTGGTACTTTATTAAGTACCAGAAGGAGTCTAGCTATGAACGCCATCCCAGCCCAAGAAATCAAGCGTCGCGGCATCGCGGCGGTGGACGATCTTATCGCCAAGGGCGATCTCCATGTGATCAGGAATAACCAGCCGCAGTATGTGGTGCTTTCCGAGGAGCGCTATCAGGATCTGATTGTGGCGGAACAGGAGGCGCACTATGCCCGTGTCCGTGCATCGTTGGAGGACGTTAAGGGTGGGAAGGTGAAGAAGTTCAAGACTGCCGCCGAACTGTTGAAAGCACTGGACGCAGACGAGACGGCGTAATGTACGCCATCGTTACGCCGCTCCAGTTTCTTCGCCAAGCGCGCAAGTTTTTCAAAAAACACCCCGACTTGCGGCCATGTTTTGCCGAGGTGGTCGGCGACCTGCAAAAAGACCCGTTTCAGCAACATCTGGAGTTGCACGCCCTGAGCGGCAAGCTCGCCGGTTGTTATGCCGTCAGCCTCACGTATAGTTACCGCATTACCCTGACCCTGATGGTTTCCGAAAAGGAAATTATTCTGCTTGATATCGGCAGCCATGATGAGGTGTACCGGTAATTCCATTTCATCGGTGAAGCTGCGTTGGCTTTCTCACTTCTGGCCGTGCTAATCGCACTCGTCAAACATCCGATCAATGTGCTTCGCCCTTCGACTACCATCAGGGCGGGCTTATCGATAGCCCCTGTCGTACTTCATGCGCCAGCGGCAACGGTGAGCAATTGGTTTGTTGTGCATGGATTTGTATTTAAAAACGGCTGACAGGTGCGATAATTCGCACCTGGCAATACAGCCCGCACACCCTACGCAATGCTTCATAACGGTTAACGTCTGAAATTAATGCTGAAATCCCTTCCCGTCCGCGTAATCTGGCACAGTTTGAACTGGCTGACGCGGCTGTCCATCATCGCGTCGGCGGCCATGGCGGTGCTGATGGCGCTGGCGATTCTGCTGTTGCGTTACTGGATATTGCCGAATGTCGAGCAGTATCACGACCGGATCAGCACTTCCCTGTCGGGCGCGATCGGTAATACGGTCACCATAGGCCGGAGCTCGGGAAATTGGCGGGGGCTGCTCCCGCATCTGGATTTCACCGATGTGAAAATTCTTGACCAGCAGGGCCAGGTGGCTTTGGTGCTGCCGCAGATCAGCGGCAGCGTGTCGTGGATGTCGCTGTTCTCCGCCGAATTGCGTCTGTCCAGCCTGGAAATAGACAGGCCGGAGCTGCTGATGCGCCGCGATGCGCAGGGGCAAATTTATGTCGGCGGAATTCCGCTCTCACAGCAGGGAAGCGGCAACGATCTTGCCGACTGGCTGTTGCATCAGTCGCACATGGTGATTCGCGATGCGCTCATCGTCTGGGTGGACGAACAGCGCGATGCGCCGCCGCTGGTGCTGCAACAGGTCAACTTGCGCATCGAAAACCTGTTCAACCATCATCGTTTCGCCCTGCGCGCCGTGCCGCCCGAAGCGCTTGCGGCACCGCTGGATGTGCGCGGCGATTTTCGCGGTATCAGCTTTGACAATTTGGCAACGTGGCGCGGCCAGATTTTTACCCAATTGGGCTACACCGATGTGAACGCCTGGCGGCCCTGGCTGGATTTACCCGGCAAATTCAGCCGGGGTAGCGGCGCGTTGCGCGGCTGGATGGATATCGAAGACGGCAAGGTGACGGGAATCACTACCGATTTGCATCTGCGCGATGTGTTGACCAGGCTGGCCGAGGATGTGCCGGAAATGGCGCTGCTCAATTTGCGCGGTCGCATCGCCTGGAAGGAAAAGGCGGGCGATATGGAGATTTCCACCCGTGATCTGGCGCTGCACTTGCGAAACGGCGTCGAGCTGCGGCCCACTGATTTTTATTTCCGCAACGTAGGAGCCATTGGCGGGCAGCCTGCCGGCGGCGCATTGCGCGCCAATCTGCTGCAACTGGAAAGCCTCACCGGCCTGGCCAATTTTCTGCCGCTGGAAGCCGGGCTGCGCGCCAAACTGGACGCGTATGCACCCAGGGGGAAAGTATCCAATCTGGATGCGCAATGGCAGGGGGCAATCGAACACCCCGAGTATTTCAAACTCAAGGGGCAGTTCGAAAACCTGGCGTTGCGCCAGGTTGGCGCCCTGCCCGGCTTTTCCGGCCTGTCGGTGGGCGTGGACGGTAGCGAGAAGGGCGGCAGGCTGAATATCGATTCGCGCCAGACGATTGTGGAAGCGTCGGGTGCGCTGCGCGAGCCGCTGTTTTTTGCCACCTTGACCGGGCAGGCCGGCTGGCAGCGCAAGGGCGATGAATGGTCGGTCAAGATCGATAATCTGGCGGCGGTCAACGATGATCTGGCGGGCAATCTGTATGGCAGCTACCAGACCCGTGCCGACACGTTGGGCATACTGGATCTGACCGTCAACCTGACGCGTGGCGATGTCCGGCGCGCCGCCCGCTACACCCCGCTGGCCGCGCTGGACAAGGAAGACAACGACTGGCTGAACGATGCGATGCTGGCTGGAAATACGGATGATTTTCGCGTGCGCGTCAAGGGCAATCTGAGCGATTTCCCCTTGGATGGAACAGAGGATGCGCTGCTCGAAGTCGGCGGACATGCGCGCGGCGTCGCCATGAAATTCCACAAGGATTGGCCGCGCATCGAAAACATCACCGGCGAATTCTGGATACGCGGTAACAAAATGGAAGTAAAGTCGTCGTCCGCGACCATGCTGGATGCGCGTTTGCAGAACCTCACCGTGAGCATCGCGGATTTGCAGAGCGCCGATCTGCCGCTGGAAATAAAGGGCGGCGCGACAGGCGCGAGCAACACCTTTTTGCAGTTTATCCAGCAAAGCCCGGTGCGCGGCTACATAGACGGGTTCACCGACGGCATGAACGCCAGCGGCAACGGCAATCTGGAGCTGTTTACGCATATCCCCTTGCAGGGCGTCAAGCCGGTGAAATTGTCCGGCACTTTCCGCGTGCAGGGTAACGATATCAATCTGGGCGAAGGCACGCCGCTGTTGCGCAATACGCACGGCGAGCTGGCGTTCACCGAGTCGGGTATGCAGGCCGATGGCGTGTCGGCAGAAATACTGGGCGGTGCGAGCAGCATCGATGTGCGAACCGCTGCGGGCGGCGTGGTGCATGCCGCCGTGCGCGGGCACAGCGATCTTGGCACGTTGCGCAACCTCAGTGCGCATCCGCTGTTGAATCATCTGCAGGGTGGCGCGGCATGGGATGCCGATATCACCGTGGTGAAAAAATCCGCACAGGTAACCATCCATTCAGATTTGCGCGGCATCGGCTCCAGCTTGCCCCAGCCTTTTGCCAAGCGCGCCGATGAAGCGATGCCGCTGCGCCTGGAAAAGAAGGTTGTTACCGATGGGCAGGATATCCTCAGCGTGCAACTGGGCGAGTTGTTCAAGGCAAGATTGGCGCGGCGTGATGAAAATGGCGCGATGGCAGTCAAGCGCGGCGTCATCCATTTTGGCGGGGCAAATGACTTGGGCGGAAAAGGCGATTCCAGCGCAGAGAGTGGCTCCGGTGCTTGGGGAAAGTGGCCGGAAAAAGACGGGGTGTGGCTGACCGGCACGCTGCCGGCACTGTCCTTGCAGGGTTGGGGCGACCTGTTGGGCACGGCGGGCGATACGGGCAACGACTTTCCTGTAGCTGGCGCCAACTTGGCGATCGGCAGGGCGAGCGGCTTCGGGATGGATATCAACAGCCTGAACGTCGAGGCCGGCAAACGCGGTGATGGATTTTTCGCAAAATTATCCAGCGTGGCCTTGAACGGCGAGGTGGATTGGCAGCCGCGCGGTGAAGGCAAGCTGACGGCGCGCCTGCAAAATCTGTTCTGGCATCACGACGCGACTGCGGCCTCTGCTGCGGCGCAATCGAGCAATGTTCATGCCGATAAAGAAGCGCCGATGGCACCAGGCAAACTGCCCGCACTTCAGGTTTCCATCGAGAATCTGCAAATGGGCAACAAACAGATCGGACGACTCGAACTGGAGGGACACCCCGACGGCAAGGAATGGCGTTTGCGCCGTTTGAACATTGCCAACCCGGACGGCAGCCTGACCGGCGACGGGGTGTGGCGCGGCGCAAACGGCGATGCGCAAACCCGGATCAATTTGCTGCTGCAAATCAGCGATGCGGGAAAAATTCTGGCACGCTCCGGCTATCCCAATACCGTCAAGAACGGCAGCGGCAAGCTGGCGGCAGATTTGTCATGGGCGGGCTCACCGGATGATTTCAATTACGCCACCCTGGATGGCATGCTCAAGCTCGACACCGGCAGAGGGCAGTTTCTAAAAATGGACCCGGGTGCCGGCAAGCTGCTCAGTATTCTCAGCCTGCAGTCTTTGCCCAAACGCATCACGCTGGATTTTACCGACGTGTTCAGCGACGGTTTTCAATTCGACAACATCAACGGCAATGCTGCCATCAAAAACGGCGTAATCGCCACACAGGATTTGCATATCGACGGCTCATCCGCCAAGGTGACCATGAAAGGCAGCGTCGATCTGAATAACGAAACCCAGAATCTGCGCGTGAGAGTTTTGCCGACGCTGGGCGACAGCATATCGCTGCTCGGCGCATTTACCGCCGGCCCGATAATAGGGCTCGGTTCGCTGCTCATCAGCAAGATATTGGGCAACCCGCTCGATAAGCTGGTGTCGTTCGAATACAATATCAGCGGCGCCTGGAGCGATCCGCAGGTAGTCAAAGTCGGCCAGGCGGTGGTCGACCGGAAAGAAATTGAATCAAGTAAATAAGAAAGTGAACCATGTCAGAAGCCAGTTCCAAGCAGCAACGCAGCAGCGCGCCATCAGGTACTTTCAAGGTAGCCGCCATCCAGATGGCTTCCGGCCCGAACGTGATGGGCAATTTGAACGAGGCGCGCCGCCTCATCGCCAATGCTGCCGAGCAGGGCGCGCGCCTGGTGGTGTTGCCGGAATTTTTCGCCATCATGGGCATGTCCGACCAGGACAAGGTCGTGGCACGCGAGCAGCCGGGGCAAGGGCCGATCCAGTCGTTCCTCAGCGAAACCGCGCGTCAGCACAAGATATGGCTGGTGGGAGGATCAATTCCGCTGGCCGCCAGCACGCCGGATAAGGTGTTGAACAGTTGCCTGGTATTCGATGAGCGCGGCGAGCAGGTTGCCCGTTACGACAAGATGCACCTGTTCAGCCTGGAACTGGGCAACGAGCGTTATGACGAAGCCAGAACCATCGAACCGGGCAAGCAGGTGGCGGTGGTGGATAGCCCGTTCGGGCGCATCGGCCTGGCGGTGTGCTACGACCTGCGCTTTCCCGAACTGTTCCGCGCGATGAAAGACGTGAATATCATCGTGCTGCCTTCCGCGTTCACCGAGATCACCGGAAAAATGCATTGGGAGGTGCTGGTGCGCGCCCGCGCCGTGGAAAACCTGGCATATGTGGTCGCCGCCGCGCAAGGCGGCTATCACGTCAGCGGGCGCGAGACGCATGGCAACAGCATGATCGTCGGCCCGTGGGGTCGGGTGCTGGATAGACTGCCGCGCGGCTCGGGCGTGGTGATTGCGGAAGTGAACCCGTCCTATCAGGCCAGCCTGCGCGCCAGCCTGCCCGCGCTGACGCACCGCGTTTTGTTGTAGAGCGGGAAGGGAGAAGGGGTAAGGGATCGCGGCTTCGCCGCTCAAGGGTAAATGCGTGGGCCGCACTGTTTTTACCCTTATCCCTTCCCCCTTATCCATTCCCACCTTCGAACCTGGATCGAAACTAAACCACTGACAAAAACCATGCAACCATACGACACACTCTTCACCACCGCGCAGCAAACCCTGCTGGCTCCGCATTCCATCGAGACACGCCACATCGAACAGGTGTTCGCCAGCATGATGGCGCACCGCCTCGATTACGCAGACCTGTATTTCCAATACAGCCGCGCCGAGAGCTGGGCGCTGGAAGAAGGCATTGTCAAATCCGGCAGCTTCAACATCGATCAGGGCGTCGGCGTGCGCGCGGTGAGCGGCGAGAAAACCGCCTTCGCCTATTCGGACGACATCAGCCTCAACGCGCTGGAAAGCGCGGCGCAAGCGACCCGCGCAATCGCCAAGCAAGGCGGCGAGCAGACCGCACCGCTGTTATTTCACGGCTCGCGGCGCGAAATTTATCTGCCGCACGACCCGATTGCCAGCCTCAAGGACGCGGACAAAGTCGCGTTGCTGGAGCGCCTCGAAGGCTACGCGCGCGCGCTCGACCCGCGCGTGGTGCAGGTGATGGCGGGACTGGCGGGCGAATACGAAGTGGTGATGGTGGCGCGCAGCGACGGCCTGATGAACGCCGACATCCGCCCGCTGGTGCGCCTGTCGCTGCAAGTCATCATCGAGAGCAACGGCAAGCGCGAACAGGGCTCGGCGGGCGGTGGAGGGCGTTTCGATTATGGCTATTTCGACGACGATATGCTGCGCAAATACGCCGCGCAGGCGGTGCATCAAGCCGTGACCAACCTGGATGCCGCGCCCGCCCCGGCGGGCAATATGACCGTGGTGCTGGGCAACGGCTGGCCGGGTATCCTGCTGCACGAAGCCATCGGTCACGGGCTGGAAGGCGACTTCAACCGCAAGGGCAGCTCGGCATTCTCCGGCCGCGTCGGCGAACGCGTCGCGGCAGAAGGCGTAACGGTAGTGGACGACGGCACGCTGGCACGGCGGCGCGGCTCGCTGCAAATGGACGACGAGGGCAACCCCGCGCAATGCACCACGCTGATCGAGAACGGCATCCTCAGAGGCTATTTGCAGGACAGCCTGAATGCGCGGCTGATGGGCGTGGCTACAACAGGCAACGCAAGGCGCGAATCCTACGCGCACCTGCCGATGCCGCGCATGACCAACACCTACATGCTCAACGGCGACAAAGACCCGCAGGAGATTATCGCCTCGGTGAAACACGGCCTGTACGCGGTGAATTTCGGCGGCGGGCAGGTGGACATCACCAGCGGCAAGTTCGTGTTCTCCACCGCCGAGGCTTACATGATCGAAGACGGCAAGATCACCCATCCGGTCAAAGGCGCGACGCTGATCGGCAACGGCCCCGACGTGCTGACGCGCATCTCGATGATTGGCAACGACATGGCGCTCGATCCCGGCGTCGGCACCTGCGGCAAGGAAGGCCAGAGCGTGCCGGTCGGCGTGGGGCAACCTACCGTGCGGATCGACGGGTTGACGGTGGGTGGCACGGCGTAGAGCTGGGTGTTTTTGTAGTTAATGTAGGGTGGGAAAAGCGTAGCGTTTCCACCAAAGGGGTTGTCTCGGCGGGTCGGTGGATACGCGCTTTATCCACCCTACATTTTTGGCTCCGGGTCGTCCGGCTTGGGGAACTTTGAAAACGCATCCTGCCGCGCCAACCGGGTCGAAAGCGCGGCATGATCAGACAGGCGCTGCCAAGCCCCGCCGACATGCACATCGCTGCCCAACACGCTGAAACCTCGCACATAAATGCGGTCCAAGCGCAGCAGCGGTAGGCTCGCCGGATAGCTGCGCGCCGGGCGACCGCTATGCAGATGAAATACATCATGCATACCCAATTCATCCGCTATAGCCCTGTTCATCAGATTGCGCCAATCATTAAAATCGCCCGCGATAATCAGCGGCGCATCGGGAGGGATCTTGTTGCGCACATACGCAATCAGAGATTCGGTTTGCGCGCGCTTGCCTTTGGCGAACAGGCCGAAATGCGCGCACAGACAATG
>Ga0172380_10001942_pt1 | contig 34187 bp, 37 predicted proteins | sample Leawe162metaG_FD_119747 | JGI IMG/M metagenome (GOLD analysis project Ga0172380, IMG submission 119747) | Leachate microbial communities from a municipal landfill in Southern Ontario, Canada - Leachate well 162 metaG | ecosystem: Engineered > Solid waste > Landfill > Unclassified | place... | reverse complement strand
TGGAAAGTTCGCCAGGATCGGGGGCCACCTTCCGGGTCTGTCTTCCCGCCAATCAGGCCGCAGGGCTCTCGATCTCCATTTGAGATTTTTTGCAACTTTGCGGGAGTGGCCGGGTTGCATCCGTTGCAATCCGATAAACCAAATGAAAACCCGCATCCTTCTTCCCATGATCGCCGCCTGCACCGGCGCGCTCTGCGCGCAGACCCCGCAGCCTTCACCCTCCCGCCCTCCTTTTCCCCCTCCTCCCGGCCAGGGAGAGAAGATGAAGGAACGCTTCCGCGAAAAAATGCTCGAAAACATGCCTCCGGAGATGCGCGCCCGCTTTGAGGCCGCACGGGAGAAAGTGATGCAGGACCCAGCCATCCAGGAGCTCAAAAAGAAAGCCGAGACTGCGGGAGAAGAGTTCCGCAAGGCGATGCGCGAAGCCATGACGAAGGCGGATCCCGGGCTGGAGGACTTCGTCAAGGAACGGGTCAAGAGCAAAATCAAGGAGGGCAGGCCGGGCGAGCCTCCCGGGCTGGCCAATCTGAGCGAGAGCGACAAGCAGAAGCTGATGGCCGCACGCGAAAAGGCCAGGGAAGATCCTGCGGTCCAAGCCGCCGAGAACCTCAGGAAGGACGCAAAAACTCCCGAAGAGCGGCAGTCGGCGATGGAGCAGTTCCACAAGGCGATGAAGGCGGCGCTCCTGAAAATTGATCCGACGCTCGGCCCGATCCTCGAAAAGATGCGACCACCCCAAGGCCCTCCTCCTCCACGCGAAACGGGCGGCGGGCCGGAAGCGTAGGTTGGCCCTTACGGTTGGACTGTCTCCGGGTTGGAGGCCGCGATCAGCTTCAAAACCTCTGCCAAACCCGCGATATCCTTGCCGGAGTGGGCGGCGGAAAGGGTGATCCGCAGGCGTGCGCTTCCCCGCGAGACAGTCGGATAGCGGATGGCCGGCACCAGGAATCCTGATGCCAGCAGGTGTTCCCCGGCCTCCATGGCGGCGGGTTCGGTGCCGACGATGAGCGGGACAATGGCACTCGCGGGTTCCGGGATCCCGAGAGCCATCCCGAGGTTCCGGATATTGTTCCAGAGGTCCTTCAGCAACAGGGCTCCCGCAGTGCCGCCCAGGATTTCTATCGCTTTGGCGGCTGCGGCCGCAACGGGTGCGGGAGGGGCTGTGGAGTAGATGAAACTGCGTGCCCGGTTGATCAGAAATTCGCGCAGGAGACGGCTGCCGGTGACGTAGGCCCCGTGCGCGCCAAGGGCCTTGCCCAGCGTGCCCATCTGGACCTCGATCCGGCCTTCGAGCCCGGTTTTCTCGGCCAGCCCGCGTCCGCCTGCACCCAGAACCCCCACGCCATGCGCCTCGTCCAAAAACAACCAGGCCCCGTGGCGTTCTTTCAGGTCGACGATCTCCTGGAGCGGAGCGAGGTCGCCGTCCATGCTGTAAACCGACTCGGCCACGACCAGAACGCGGCGGTGCTTCGCGCGCGCCCAGCGCAAGTGGCTCTCGAGCTTCCCGGTGTCGTTGTGGGCGAACACCCTCATCCGGGCACCGCTCAGGCGGGCTGCATCGACGAGACAGGCATGGCAAAGCTTGTCCAAGATGATGGCATCCCCGCGGGAGCAAAGCGCTGGGATCGTCCCCATCGCCGCAGCGTAGCCGCTCGAGAAGCACAGGGAGGCCTCGGTCCGCTTGAAACCCGAGATCGCTTCCTCGAGGCGTTCGTGCGCCGCGAGCGTCCCGCAGACCAGGCGTGATGCCCCGGAGCCGAAGCCGGCCTTTTCCCACTCGGCCACCGCAGCCTCTTTGAGGGCCGGATGGTTTGCGAGCCCGAGGTAATCGTTCGAGGAAAAATTGGCCAGATCGCGGCCGCCGGACCTGACGCGGGTGGTCTGCGGGGAATCCAGGACCCGCAGCCTGCGCAAAAGTCCGGCATCGCGGATTTTGTCGAGTTCGCCGCGCAAAGCCCCTTCCCACGAAAGCGTCGCGCCACCGGCGGAAAATCCCGTGTCTCCCATGCGGTTCACCCTTTTTCGATGAGATCGCACATTTCCCTGACCGCCTGCCCGAGCCCCACTGCCACCGCGCGCGAGACGATCGAGTGCCCGATGTTCAGCTCCTCGATCTCCCCGATGCCGAGAATGGGGGGGGTGTTGCGGTAGTTGAGCCCGTGGCCGGCATTTACCCTCAAACCCCGCGCGACGGCCAATCCCGCCGCCGAGCGGAGCCGTTGCAGCTCGCGATCCGATCCCTCGTTTCCGGCATTCGCGTAGGCCCCGGTGTGCAGCTCCACAAAGTCGGCATCGAGATCCGCCGCCGCCTCGACCTGCTCCTCGTCGGGATCGATAAACAGGCTGACGCGGATCCCCCGGCCTCTCAACCGCGCCACCGCCCGCCGCAGCGCCCCGTGGCGGTTGCGGCAATCCAACCCACCCTCCGTCGTCACCTCGCGGCGGTTCTCCGGCACCAGGCAGACATCGTCCGGCAGGATTTCCAGGGCGACCCGCAGGATTTCTTCCGTGACCCCCATCTCGAGGTTCAGTTTTGTCGTGACCCGCTCGCGCAGCCGCAGGATGTCCCGGTCCTGGATGTGGCGCCGGTCATGGCGCAAATGGGCCGTGATCCCTTTGGCCCCGGCCTTCTCCGCCGCCACGGCGGCCGCGACGGGATCCGGCTCCGCATTCGGGTTCTCCGGATCTTCGCGGTATCGCGCCTGCCGGATCGTGGCGACGTGATCGATGTTTACTCCGAGGGCTGGCATTTGTTTCCATACTCGCGCCGGACGCGCCTCGCGGCAAGTATTGCCTCGACGAGCGACGAAACCCCGTCGCGCAGCGGCCTGAGCTTCGAGCCCGCGACATCGGCCCACTCGACCGGGAGTTCCAGAACGCGGAACCCGAGCGTCTCCGCCAAAGCCATCGCCTCGACATCGAACCCGAACCCCACCTGCTCCACCCGCGAAAAGATTTCACGGGCCGCCTCGCGCGCGAACGCCTTGAACCCGCACTGGGTGTCGGCGGACCGCGTGGCTCCCGCCAGCCGCAGCAGCCGGTTGAAAACACGTCCCGCCGCCTCCCGCGCGAGCGGCTGGCGGACAGGAATCCGGCTCTCGCGGTGCCGCCGCGATCCCACCAGCACGTCCGCACGGTCGGTGGAACGCAGGAACTCCGGGATGAACCGGAGCGGGACGCTGAGGTCGGCATCCATGAAAAAAATCCAGTCTCCGCGCGCCCGCAGCATCCCGGTCTTCACGGCAAACCCCTTGCCGCGCGCCGTCTGGTTCAGGAGGATTTCAAAGCGGGGATCCCCGTCGGCTTCCCTCCGCGCCACTTCCCCGCTACGGTCGCTCCCCGGTTCGATGACGATCAGAAATTCCCACGCCTCCGAGGGGAAGGTCCGCCGGATTTCCCGGATCGAGGCAGGGAGACGGTCTTCCTCGTTCCTGGCGGGGATGACAATGCTGGCTCGCGGGGCTTGATCCGGCATGATCGTGGGCTCTCATCGGCCGGGCATGGCCCCGAGCACGACCCCTTTCAGGTATTCCGTTTCGGGGATCCCGACGACCACCGGATGATCTGGCGGCTGGCCGATGCGGCGCAGGAGCCGCATGTTTCGCCTCGCATCCTGAAGCCCTCCGGCGATGGCTTCCTCGAACTCGTGGCCCGCGACATGGTGGGAGCAGGAAAAGCTGACCAGGAGCCCCCCCTTCGCGAGAAGGCGCGCGGCCCGCGCATGCAGGTCGCGATATCCCCGCAACGCTTCATTCACTTTTGCGCGCGTCTTCGTGAATGACGGAGGATCGAGGATGATCAGGTCGTATTCGCCGCCGCGGTTCAGGATGTCGAAGACATCGGCGTCCTTCGCGTCAATTTCGACCCCGTTCCGTGCCGCGTTTTCGCGCAGTCTCGCGATGTTCCCGGCGCCGGACTCGACCGCCGTGACCGAGGTCGCGCCTTGTTTTGCGCACGCGAGGGCAAACCCTCCCTGGTTGGAAAAACAGTCCAAGACCCGGCGGCAGCGGGCGAGGGGAGCCACGACGGCGTAAGAGTCGAGTTGGTCGAGGTAGAGGCCGGTTTTGTGCCCGGCGAAGGGATCGACGAGGAATTTCACTCCGGACGTTTCCACTTCGACAGGCTCGTCGGGGGCGGTTCCGGCGAGAATCCCGGACCGGAGTTCCATGCCTTCCGCCGCGCGGACGGGCGCGTCGTTGCGCTCGATCACGCATGCCGATCCCGTCAGATCCATGAGGGTTTGAGCGATCAGCCCCCTGTGCAGGTCCATCGCCTTCGTCAGGGTTTGCAGGACAAGGATTTTCCCGTAGCGGTCGACGATCACCCCCGGAAGCCCGTCGCTCTCGCTCCAGACGAGGCGCAGGAGATCGGCCCGGCAGCCGGCTTCGACCCTGTATTCCAGCGCCTGCGCGATCCGGCGGCGGAAAAAATCCTCGTCGAGGTCCTGCCTCCTCCGGGAAAATCGGCGCACGACGATCTGCGACTTCGAGTTGTAAATCCCGACGCCGAGCAACTGGTCCCGCCCGTCTTTGATCGAGACCACGCTCCCGTCCCCGGGGCTCCCGAAGGTTTTCAGGATCTCGCTGGAATAGACCCAATCGTGTCCGTGCAGAATCCTCGAACGCGGGCGGACGATGACCCCCCCCATGATCAGGCGGGGAGGAGTTCTTCGTGACGGGTGGCGACACGCGCGGCCCCGGGCTCGGGATACTCGAAAATCCTGCCTTCGAAATTCCGGATCACGACCTTCTCCTTGTCGTGGTAAAGGACGTAGCCGGGGTTGACAGGAACTTTTCCGCCGCCGCCGGGGGCGTCGATGACGAATTGGGGGATGGCATACCCGGTGGTGAACCCGCGCAGCCCCTCGATGATCTCGACCCCTTTGGCCACGGACGTGCGCAGGTGCGAGGAGCCCCGGATCAGGTCGCACTGGTAAAGATAATACGGGCGCACCCGGCACAGCAGGAGCTTGTGGACGAGCTCTTTCATCGTGTTCACGTTGTCGTTCACGCCCGCCAGAAGCACGCTCTGGTTGCCGAGCGGGATCCCGGCATCCGCCAGCCGCCCCAGGGCATCGCGGACTTCGATGGTCAGCTCCCTCGGGTGGTTGACATGCACGCTCATCCAAAGCGGGTGGTATTTTCTCAGCATCGCGCAGAGTTCGGGGGTGACCCTCTGCGGGAGGAAAATGGGGACGCGGGTCCCGATGCGGAGGAACTCGATGTGGCGGATCGCCCGCAGCCGGCCCAAAATGCCTTCGAGTTTGTCGTCGGAGAGGAGGAGCGCGTCGCCGCCGGAGAGGAGCACGTCGCGCACTTCACCGTGCTTTTCCAGATACGCAAAGGCCTGCTCGAAATCCAGGTGGAGCTCCTGCTCGCCGACGCCGCTCACCACCCGGCTGCGCGTGCAGTAGCGGCAGTATGAGGCGCAGCGGTCGGTGACAAGAAAGAGCGCGCGGTCCGGGTAGCGGTGCACCAGGCCGGGGACCGGCATGGCGGCATCTTCCCCGCACGGATCGGACATGTCGTAGGGAGAATCGTAACCTTCCTCAATGCTGGGAATGACCTGGCGGCGGATCGGGCAAGAGGGATCGTTGCGGTCTATCAGGTTGAAATAGTGGGGGGTGACGGCGAGCGCGAGCTTCGTGCCCGCGAGGAGAACCCCCGCCCGTTCATCGCTTGTCAGGCGGAGATTTTTTTCCAGCCCGGAAAGCGTGGTGACCCGGTTTTTGAGCTGCCATTTCCAGTCGTGCCATCGGTCGGTGGCGATATCCGGCCAGTAACCCGGTGCGTGGGAAGCAAAGCGTTCCTCGGTATCAGAGTGCTCCATGAATGAATTCCGCAAAGCTACGCAAGTGGAAGTCTCTGTCAACGCGCGATCTTTGCTCCCAGCCCCGCCAGCAAGGCAAAGAGAACGCACCAGGGGACGGCTCCCAGGCTGAGGGCCGCGAACACCCTGACCGCACGTTCCCCGACGGCCAGCGCCAGGACGCTCCCGGCCTGGGGGCCGATCGTCACGGGTGCCAGCAACCCCAATCCCGCGAGCCCCCACTTTTGCCAGACACGCCAGATCAGCTTCGAGGGATCCCGCGTCACCGGGATTTTGAACTTCCTGACCAGCCAGTCCCTGAGCGGCGCTCCGGCCAGAAGCACCAGCATGGCTCCTGCGGAATAGCCCGCCCATGCGGAAACCGCCGCCAGCCACAGCGGCGTGCCGGCAACGACTCCCGCGGGAATCGCCCCGAGAAAATAGAGAAAACCAAACCCGAATGCGATTGCTGCGCCGGAGGCCATGTTGATCATTGGCATCCGATCATGGCAAAAAGCCCGCCGGATTGCAGGAGAATCCTGTTATTGCGAATGGTGGGGGGCCACAAACGGAGCAACCACGCAGGACAGCCCGAGCAGCGCCAGAACCGCGAACGCCATGAACTGGAGGATCATGGCGGAAGATACACCCGTCCATCGGCTTTATCAAGTATCAGGATGTCTGAGCCTGCGGGTCGCAGGCACCCGGAACCGCTACAGCTTGTGCCCCATTTTCTTTTTCTTCGTGGCGAGGTATTTGGCGTTGTGGGGATTTGTTGATGAGCGGATCGGGATCTGCTCGACGATCTCGATGTCGTATCCTTCCAACCCCACGACTTTGCGCGGGTTGTTGGTGAGGAGGCGGATCCGGTGGACGCCCAGATCGGCCAGGATCTGCGCGCCGAGCCCGTATTCGCGAAGGTCCATCGGAAACCCGAGCTTCTCGTTGGCCTCGACGGTATCGAGACCCTGCTCCTGAAGCTTGTAGGCATGGATTTTCGGGCCGAGCCCGATGCCCCGGCCCTCCTGCCGCATATAGACCAGGACGCCGGTGCCGACCTCCTGGATCCGCCTCATCGCCTGGTGCAATTGCGACCCGCAATCGCACCGCCTCGATCCGAAAACATCGCCGGTGAGGCACTCGCTGTGGACGCGCACGAGCGTGGGTTTTCCGGGAGTGATTTCCCCCATCACCAAGGCGATATGGTGCATGCCATCGACGAGCGAGCGGTAGAGATGCAAATCGAAATCCCCGTAGTCGGTCGGCATCAGAATCGTTTGCTCGCGCTCGATCAGCTTCTCGCTCTTCCGGCGGTGCGCGATGAGATCCTGGATCGAGCAGAGTTTCAAATTGTGCCTGCGCTTGAATTTCACCAGGTCGGGGAGCCGGGCCATCGAGCCATCGTCCTTGAGGATTTCGCAGATGACGCCGGACGGATCGAGCCCGGCCAGGCGGGCCAGGTCCACGGCGGCTTCCGTATGGCCGGCCCTTTGGAGGACCCCGCCCGGCTTGGACTGCAGGGGAAACACGTGCCCGGGCTGGACGAGATCCACCGGCAGCGAGCATTCCTGCGCGAGGACGCGGATCGTCGTCGAACGGTCCTTGGCGCTGATGCCCGTGCTGATGCCGGAAGTGGCGTCCACCGAGACTGTGAAGTCGGTTTTGAAAAGCTCGCGGTTGTGGGCCACCATCCGCTGCAGCCCCAGCTTCTGGGCGCGGTCCTCGGTGATCGGCGAGCAGATGAGCCCTCGCCCGTGCTTCGCCATGAAATTCACTGCGGCAGGCGTGACCTTGCAGGCGGCCATCAGGAGGTCTCCTTCATTTTCCCTGTCCGCATCGTCCGTTACGATCACCATCCTCCCGCGGCGGATGTCGGAAATCACGGAGGCAATCGGGTCAAAAGGTGTCTTCATATGCGGGACGGCCAGCATATCGGGCGGAGCCCGTGTCTGCAATTCGTTTCAAAATGCGCTTGCCAATCCCCTGTTTGTCTATACAGTCCGCCCTCCTATGGCAAAAACAGCATGGATCGAGCGCAACAAGCGCAAAGCGGCGACGGTGGCGAAATTCGCCTCCTTGCGAGCGGAACTGAAGGCGAAAAAAGATTACGCATCCCTCGCCCAGCTCCCCCGTGATGCGAGCCCGACCCGCCTCGTCAACCGCTGCAAGGTCACCGGACGCCGCCATGCCTACATCCGCCGCTTCAAGATCTCCCGCATCACGTTCCGTGAACTCGCTTCCGCCGGCCTCATCCCCGGCGTGACGAAGTCGAGCTGGTAATCCCTGAAAGCCCGGAACACAGGGCGCGTCTCGGAATTGTCCGCACGGGCAACGCACGAAAAGCCGCTCGCGCCGCAACTCATAATACCCGCCGCATAACACTCTCGGTTCGGGGAGCATGCGCGTGTGTGTGATGTCTATCCCAACGACCGTCACTTCCTCGCCGCCGCCCCGCTCTTTGAACTCCGCGGGCTCAATGTCATCCCCGCCGCGTAGAAAAGTGGCGAAAGCTCTTCGAGCAACGCCCGGTTCAGTCGGATGCCGGCCAGGAAGTTCTCCACGGGGAAATTTTCGTCGGGCGCGTGCGCCCGGCAATCCGGCGAGGCGAGCGCGACGAGGAGGGAATCGCGTCCGAGCTTTTCCCGGAACGTGGCCAGGATCGGGATCGAACCGCCTTCGCGCATGAGGGCCGGACTTTTTCCGAAGACCTTTTCCAGCGCGCGGCGCGCGGCGAGCCCGTCCGGGCAGTTGGGATCGAAAAAATACGGTGCCCCGCCGTGCCCTCGCGCAATTTCTAGGCGGACGCCGACCGGCCTGTGCCTTTCAAAATGCGCTTCCGCCAGCCGGAGGATTTCGTCCGGGTTTTGGTCGGGCACGAGGCGGAAGGTGATTTTGAAAAACGCCTCCGACGGAATCACCGTCTTGCTTCCCTGCCCCTGATACCCCCCTCCGATCCCGTTGATCTCGGCGGTCGGCCGTGCACCGATGCGCTCGATGGCACTGAATCCCTCTTCCCCGCAGAGTTCCACGACTCCGGCCTGGGCCGCGATATCCTCATCGCGCAGCGGGGAGGAAGCCGCAGCCGCGCGCTCCCATTCGGACGGATCCCGGACCGAATCATAAAATCCCGCGATGGCCACGCGCCCGCGTTCGTCGTGCAGGCTCGCGATGAGCCTCGCGGCGGCGGTTGCCGGATTTGCCACCGCCCCCCCGTAGACGCCGGAATGCAAATCGTGCGAAGGCCCGATGACCTTGACCTCCATCGCCGCAACCCCGCGAAGCGCGTAGCTCAAGGTCGGATAGCCATCCGCCGCCATCCCGGTATCCGAAATCACGATCACATCGCAGGCGAGTTCCCGGCGGTGGCTTTCGAGAAAATCCGGGAGGCTCCCGCTGCCGACTTCCTCCTCGCCTTCGATCAGAAAAATCAGGTTGACCGGAAGCGGGCCCTCGCCAAGCGCCTCTTCGACTCCCAGGATATGCGCGAGAATTTGCCCTTTGTTGTCGGTGGAGCCCCTTGCGTAGATCCGCCCGTCCCGGATTTCCGGCTCAAAAGGCGGCGAGCTCCATGCCTCCAGCGGCTCGGGTGGCTGGACATCGTAGTGACCGTAGATCAGAACGGTTCGCTTCCCCGCATCCCTCGCGCTCTTCCCGATGACCACCGGATGGCCGACTGTTTCCTCCAGCCGGGCCTCCAGGCCGATCCCCGCGAGTTTTTCCACCAGCCAGCCCGCGCAGTCCCGCATGTCTTTCCCATGCTTTGTTTGAGCGGAAACGCTCGGAAACCGGAGGAAGGCAAATAGGTCGTCAATGTGGGAGTTGTCCATAAAAAGCGCAATATATTGTGGTTTCTGGAATTATTCTTCCTTCATATTGTATTTTCTCTTGCCACCCCGATGGAGATACTTACGATTTCAAAAACGAAAGTAACGGAGTCCCCATGTATCTGCAATCCTTGGAAATTATCGGGTTCAAATCGTTCGCGCCAAAAACGGTTTTGAATTTTCACCGGGGGGTGACCGCGATTGTCGGCCCGAACGGCTGCGGCAAGTCCAACGTGCTGGATTCCATTCGCTGGGTGCTCGGCGAGCAATCCGCAAAAGCGCTGCGCGGCGGGGAGATGTCGGATGTCATTTTCAGCGGCACCGACAGCCGCCCGGCTCTCGGGATGGCGGAAGTTTCGATGACATTTGCCGAGTGCGAAAAAGAACTCGGAACCGATTGGAACGAGGTGCGGATCACGCGGCGTGTCTACCGCGACGGAAAGAGCGAGTATTTTCTGAACAAGACGGCGTGCCGCCTGAAGGACATCCACCAGCTCTTCATGGACACCGGCGTCGGGCGCAGCGCCTACTCGATCATGGAGCAGGGGAAGATCGACCTCATCCTCAGCAGCAGGCCGGAGGACCGGCGCGCGATCTTCGAGGAGGCGGCCGGGATCACAAAATACAAGGCCCAAAAAAAGGAGGCCCTGCGGAAGCTCGAATACACCGAGGTGAACCTCGTCCGCGTGCAGGACATCATCAAGGAAGTCAAGCGCCAGATCGGCTCGCTCCAGCGCCAGGCCGGAAAGGCGCGGCGCTACCAGGCGTTGATGCAGGACCTCCGCACGTTCGACTCCCACCTCTCGCACCGGAATTACAAGGACCTCGCCGCTGATCTCGAAAACCTCAGGCTCCAGTTGCGCCAGGGCGAGGCCGCTCGAGCGATCCACGAGGAGGAAACCGCCGCGCAGGAAACCGAGCTGGCGGGATTTCGCCAGCGGATCGAGGACCTCGACTCCGCGACGGCGCTGGCGCGGGAAGAGATCCAGACGGTCCGGAACCGAATCTTTTCCGCAGAGAGCCGGATCCAGACGAACGGGGAACGGGCGGACGAGGCCGCCGCCTTGATCAATCGGCACCGGGCGGATATCGCGCAGGCGGAGGAAAAAATCCGCACCCAGCAGGAGCAGATCGAACAGACGGATTCCCTCCTGAGCCAGATGATCGAGACCCTCCGCAGCCACGAACAATCGCTCGACGACCAGAACGAAAAAGTTCGCTCCGCGCGCGAGGAACGCCTTTCGGTCGAACGGGAAATCCAGCAGACCGGCGGGGAAATCTCGCGCCTCGAGGCGCGGCTCGGCTCGCTCCGCGGCGACATTTCCTCGGCGGCCGGACGCCGGGAGTCCGGAGAAACCCGCCTCCGCCTGCTCCAGGGGGAATCCGAGTCCGCCACCCGGCTCGCCGGAGACCTTTCCGTCGCCCTGGCCGACCTGGCGCGGCGCGCGGAGAATGCCCGGCTCGGGCTCGAGCATTCCCAGGCCGAGGTCGCCGAGGCCGCCGCCGCCCACGATGCCGCCCAGCAGGCCCGCCAGAATGCCGAGGCGGTTTTGTCGGTCGCCGGAAAAGAGGCCACGGGAATCGAGTCCCGGCTCGAAGTTCTCCGGCAGCTTCAGGAACAGGGCGAGGGGTTTGACGAAGGCACGCAGGCGGTCTTGCACGGGCTCGACAACCCGTCGTTCTTCGGCCCGGCCATTCAGGGTGCGCTCGCGCAGAACATCCAGGTCGAACCGCAGTTTATTCCCGCCGTGGAGGCGGCGCTCGGCTCCGCCTTGCAGGCGATCATTTTCAAGGATCCGGGTGTTGCCGAGTCCGCGCTCCTGACCCTCTCGAAAAACAGGCTGGGCCGCGCGAACGTGATTCCTGCGGACTGGATCAACCGCGCCGCCGACCATCCCGTCGAGGTCCCGTTCGGCGTCCTCGGGCGCGCCTCCGAATGCGTCGGGGGGACGGGCGATGCGGTCGATCTCGCAAGACACCTGCTCGCCGGGGTTCTCGTCGTCGGGAATTTGGAAGAGGCCTTCCGCCTCCGCCCGCAGCATCCCGCGTTTGCCTATGCCACTTTGCAGGGGGAATTCGTCACGTTCGACGGGATCGTCCAGGGCGGGATCTCCGGCGAAAACACCGGCCAATCCGCCTTGCAGCGGAAGGCCCATATCGCCCAGCTCGACACGGAGCTCGCGGCGGCCACGCTCCGTCTCGAAAACCTCGCGGGCGAACGCGCCCGCGCCGGGGAGGCCCTCGATTCCGCCGCCGACCGGCTCAAATCCGCCCGCGAGGTCGTTCAAGCCGCGCAGGTCGAAGCGGCGTCTTTGGAAAATGAGCGCCGACATTTCGAGCGCCAGCTTGCGGATGCCGAGGCGAAACGCTCCTCGTTCGCCCGCGAAACCTCCTCGATCGAGGAGGCCCTGCGCGCGAGTCTCGCGCAGCTCGGGGAGCTCGAATCCACAATCGCCGAGGTGTCTTCCGCGCTCGATGCCTGCCGCTCCTCGCGCGGCGAAGCGGAAATGCGCGTCCAGGTCGCACGCGAACGGGAGAGCGCGGCCTCCGACGCCCTCAACGAAATCCGGGTCCGGGTGGCCACCGAACGGCAGCAACAGGAAAACCTGAACCGCCAGCGCGGGCCGATGGCCGCCCGCCTCGCCGAGCTTTCCGATCTCCTCGATGCCCGCCGGGTGGACATCGCCAATTACGGGCGGCGGATCGAGTCGCTGGACGCGGAGAACTCCTCCCTCGGGGTTTCCATCGCCGAATGGAAGGAATCGCTCGGTGTCGGGGAATCCAAACTGGAAGCCCTCGCCGCTTCCCGCTCCGAGGTTCACACCAGCGCGGATGCCACAGAATTCGCCCTGCGCGCCGCCCGCGCACAGCTCATCCGGATCCAGGAGGAACGCGGGCGCCTCGAAGTCAAATCCGCCCAGGCCGGGATGCGCATGGAGAACATCCGGGACCACGTTTCGCACCGCTACCAGATCGATCTGGAGGCCTTCCAGCCCGACACCTACTCGCTGCTCGTGGCTTTCCGCGAGCGCAACAAACGCAGGCCCGGCGCGGATTCCGGCGAGGAAGCGGAGCCCGCTCCGCCGGTCGAGGAGGAGCAGCCTGCGGAGAAGTTCCCGGAACCGGGTGAAGGGGAGGGGATCCCGTGGGAACGCATTGAGGAAATCGTCGCCGAGCTCACCGAGCGGATCGAATCGATGGGGCCGGTCAACGTCGATGCCATCCAGGAATTCGACGAGCTCGAACAACGCTACGCCTTCCTCGAAAAACAGAACGCCGACCTCGTGAATTCGAAGGCGGAATTGCTGGAGGTCATCTCCAAAATCAACCGCACGACCAAGGAGCTCTTCGCCGAGACATTCGAAAAGATCCGCGTGAACTTCCAGGAGATGTTCACCGAACTCTTCGGCGGCGGACGCGCGAACCTCATGCTCGTGGACGACAGCGATCCGCTCGAATCGGGCATCGAGATCATCGCCAAGCCTCCCGGCAAGCAGCTCCAGAGCGTGAGCCTCCTCTCGGGCGGCGAGCGCACGATGACCGCCGTCTCGCTCCTGTTCGCCATCTACATGGTCAAGCCGAGCCCGTTCTGCGTGCTCGACGAAATGGACGCGCCGCTCGACGAATCGAACATCAGCCGCTTCGTCAAAATCCTGGACCGCTTCGTGGGGCAGAGCCAGTTCGTCGTCATCACCCACAACAAGCGCACCATCAGCCGCGCGGACATGCTCTACGGCGTCACGATGGAAGAGCACGGGGTCAGCAAACTCGTCAGCGTCAAATTCAGCGCAAAGGCCGGGGCCGACAGCCCGGAGACAAGCGTCGCGGGCACCTTCGGCAAATCCGACAAGCTCGCCAGCGAACACCGCGCGCCCGAGCCCGAACCGCATGCGGATTTTCTCGAGGAAGCCGCCTCGCCGGACGGGGAACCCGGCACCCCGGAGCCCGTCGCGGAGGAGCCCGACCCCGCATGAGTTCCGAATCCCTTGCCGCCGCCCTCCGCAAACGGCTCGATGTCGTCGCGGACCACGCCCTGCGCGAGCGCGATCCGGCGGCCCACCTCGAGGCCATCAAAGCCGCCCACCGCGAGCTGCAATCCCAGATCGCGTCGCTTCCGCCCGGCACCGACCCGCGCCTCCTCCACTTCCTCGAGCGCCAAAGCTACGAAAAGGCGCTCGCGTTTCTCGCTGGCTGAGGTTGCCGGAATTCTGGAGGGACCGGAGCTGTCCGGTCCGTCGCTAGCGACGCCCCTGCGTGGCGGTAGGCACGAACACGTGCGCCATTCCGGCGGCCTCGGCGGCCTCGATGCCGGTCGGGCTGTCTTCAAAAACCACACAATCACATGGCGGCACGCCCAGCCGCTTCGCCGCTTCCAGAAAGGGATCCGGAGCCGGCTTTCCGTGCAGGTAGTCTTCCGCGCAAACCACCGCGTCAAAAAGCCCCGTGATCCCGAGCGAGGCAAGCGTCGCATCCACCAGCTCGTGGTGGCCTCCCGAGGCGATCGCCATCGGCGCACTCCCGCAGAGACTGTTGGCAAAATCCAAAACCGGTTGGACCGGCGTGACCTCGGAGATCAGCGACAGGTAGCAGTCCTCCTTGAACCGGACCGTTTTTGCGACATCCAGGGAAAGGCCGAACATCCGGTTCAACTGGACGACGATCACGTCGGTGGGTTTTCCTCCCCAGGAGTAAAAAAGTTCCTCGGGAAACCGTCCGCCGAATTCCTCCATCGCCCGCGTCCACGCCCGGAAATGCAGCGGCATCGTGTCCGCTATGGTCCCGTCACAGTCAAAAATGTATCCGCCGAACCGGCGGGTCGGAAAAGCGATCTCCACGCGCGGGAGAATCGGTGGAACCACACGGACTGTCCACATTTCTTTGGAGGAGGAATATGGAAAGGAATTGCATGGAAAAACGGGGTTGGCATTTCCCGATCATAATGGCATGACAAGCGCTTCGTGTCCGTTATGATGCCGGTCAATTTTCAACCGCCCACAAGTGACCGCATCCCAACCAGAAAACCCCGCAGCCTCCGGCGCACGCGCCGACCTGAGACCCGAACACATCCGCGACGCAGTGATCCGGCTTGCCGGAAATTCCCAGGACGGCATCCAGAGCGCGGGAGCCTTGCTGGCCCGCCTCGCCGGGCGGAGCGCGCAGGACGTGATGACATACATGACCATCCCGTCCACGATTTCCGGCGGCCCGTCCCTCTTCCAGGTTCGCGTCGGCACCGGCGATGTCCTGTCGCCCGGTGACGAGGCGGATTTTCTCGTCGCGTTTTACCAGCACAGCTACGACGACAACATCGGGTTCCTGCGCGAGGGAGGCGTCGTGCTTTATGACTCCGATCACGTCGAGCCGGACAGGGACGACAAACGCTTTGTCTATGTCGGCATCCCCATTACCGGGCTGACGGTCGAGGCCCTCGGCGGGACCGCGAAGGACAAGGGAAAAAATGTTTTCGTGCTCGGGTTGCTCGCGAAAATCTTCGGTTTCGACACCGAAAAACTGCAACGCCTGCTCCGCGAGAAATTCGGGGGAAAAAACGAAAGCATCCTGAACACCGCCCTCATGGCGTTCCAGGCCGGCTACGCCTACCCGGTGGGCAACGTGCTCTCGACGCGATACAAGTTCGAGCCGTCCGGGGACGCGGGCGGGCGCGCCCAGGTGACGATGGACGGCAACCAGGCGCTCGCGTATGGCCTGATCGCGGCGGGCGTGCGCCACGGTGCGGCCTACCCGATCACGCCGTGGACGACGGTCATGGAAATCCTCCGGTCCGAGCTTCCGAAATACGGGGGGCTGTTCGTGCAGTGCGAGGATGAAATCGGGGCGGTGTCCACGGCCCTTGGGTTTTCGTATTCCGGCCATCTGGCGATCACCGGAAGCTCCGGCCCCGGCATCTCGCTCAAGACCGAGGCGATCGGCTGGGCGACCATGGCGGAGATGCCGCTCATCATCGTGAACGTCCAGCGCGGCGGGCCGAGCACCGGACTGCCGACAAACGTCGAACAAAGCGATCTCTACCAGGCGATCTTCGGGGGGCATGGCGACAGCCCGCGCGTCGTGCTCGCGCCTTCGACCGTCGAGGATTGTTTCTACATCGCGATCGAGGCGGCCCGCATCGCCAGGAATTTCAGCACGCCGGTTTTCATCCTCAGCGACGCATCGCTGGCCACGAGGATCCAGGCATTCGACGAACCGGATTTGAGGAACCTCGTGGTCGAGTTCCTGCCAAACCTGACCCCGCGGGGCCCGGGATTCAGGCCATATCCGCTCGACGGGCTCACCCAGCACGCGCCTCCCGGAACCCGGATGCTCGGCGGGGTTTATCCCACGGTGACAGGGCTCGAGCACGACGAGATGGGCCACCCGACCGGCAACCCGAGGCTCCACTCGGCCATGACGGCGAAACGGCGGAACAAGCTCCAGCGGCTCGCCGCGGAAATTCCGCTGCCCGGGGTTTTTGGCGACCCGGAAGGCGAGGCGCTCCTGGTCGGTTGGGGCTCCACCTACGGGCCGATTTACGAGGCGGTCAAGACCGCGCGCGACGGCGGAGAATGCCTCTCCGCGCTCCATCTGCGGCACCTGAACCCCCTCCCGAACGGGCTCGAAAAAATCTTTGCGAGATTCCGCCGCATCATCGTCGTCGAGATGAACGACGAGGGGCTCTACGGCTACGGACAGCTCGCCACGATCCTGCGCGCACGCTACTGCGACCCGAAAATCAGCAGCCTGAACAAGACCAGCGGCCTGACATTCCGCGTCAAGGAAATCCTCGAAGGAGTTTTGAAATGAGCGCAACCATCCCGACCCTCGGACCCACGCCGGAAAAACTGACGAAAAAAGATCTCTCCGCAGACCACCCGACGTGGTGCCCGGGCTGCGGCGATTTTGCCGTGCTGGCCTCGTTTTATAAGATGCTGGAGCGCCGCCAGCTCCCGCGGGAAAAGATCGTCACGCTGGCCGGGATCGGCTGCTCGTCGAGATTTCCATATTTCGTCAACACCCACGGCGGACATTTCATCCACGGGCGGGCGGTGCCGCTCGCTTCCGGCGTGAGCCTCGCGCGGCCGGACCTGCACGTGTTCCTTTTCGGGGGGGACGGCGATGCCTTTTCCATCGGGGGCAACCATCTCGAGCACGGAGCCCGAAAGAACGTCAACCTGACCTACGTCATCATGGACAACTTTGTCTATGGCCTGACGAAAAAGCAGACTTCCCCGACATCCCCGCTCGGGTTCAAATCAAAAACCGATCCGAACGGTGCCGTGGACCAGCCGGTCAACCCGATGAAAAAACTCATCGCGGCGGGCGCGACATTCGTCGCCCGCTCGCACGCGACCCAGGTCAACCACATGGTCGCGATGATGGAGCGCGCGATGGACCACCCCGGCTTTTCGGTCGTCGAGATCCTCTCGGAATGCGTGGAATTTTTCCCCGGCGCGTTCGACGCGGGAAACCCCCGCAAGGGCGGGGAGTTCCGCCTCATCGAAGAGAAAATGTGGGATGGCTCTCCGGAGGACGAACGGCGGCATGACCCGTCCGACGAGCTCGCCGCCTACAAGCTCGCCGACCTCCCTTTCCCCGGGGCCTTCGGCGTCTTCTACGAGAACGACCGTCCGACAAAGAACGCGCTCGAAGCGCAATGGGTCGAGGCCGTGCGGGCGAAAACCGGAAAAAAAACCGCCTTGGAATTGCTGCAACAAACCTTCGACCGGATGAAGTGAACCGCCCGCCCCGTCCGCCAAACCAAACCGGGCGGATCAGGCCCGCGATACGGGGGGGCAATCGCTGATGAACTCCTCTTCGAAAAGATCCCTGGCTTTTGCGGGCAGGATTTTTCCCGCCTGTTCCCAGGTGATCGTGTTGTCGTAGAGATCGCGGGCCGTCCGCCAATACCGGGGCTTGATCGCGGTCGTGCCAAGGCCCGGCAGGCCGTAGCATGTCTCGTAGGCGTTGACCTGCACCGGACGGTTGTTGTCCTCGGGGACCACCGTCTCGTAGACGACCTTGTAGAGCTTCACCGGGTTTTCGGCCGGGGGATAGGACAGCCGTTGACCGGCTGGACTGATTACCGTCCGCCCATGACTTGCTTCCACAGACCCGCATCCGCCCTGTCCAAAGGGGTTTTCCAGATGGACTCCTGGAAAAAGAAATGAAATGAATTCCCCCGTTCCCAGCACCTTATGAACCGCATCTATCAGGGCCGCGTCACCAAAGTCCAGATTCCCAAAGAAGGCGTCACCAAACCCAAGTTGCCGGAGGACTGGCAGGATCTCGACCCAGATGACCCCAGAGAATCCCGCCGCCTTGGCGAGGAAGCCCTCTGGAAACACCACGAGCTTTTTCAGGATGCGGTGAATTATTACACGCTCGCTTTGGTGGCTCTAGGTGAATGGCTGCCTGCCGAACATCCTATTACAAAACTCCGTGAGCGGATGCGCGTCGCGTGGGATGAGTTCCCGAGGAAAACGCCTTCAGGATCCCGTGCGGGCGAGGTGTGTGCCAATGACCGTCCTCGTTGGAAACAATCCATCACAAAGAATCCAGAGATCGCGTGCGTCTTTGACCAGTTATACACGAAGCCATATAAAAATGCGGATATTGAAGGCGTTTTCTATGGTGAATATCAAAAATTATGCGCAATTATTTATGACGCTGTGTATAGATGAACTGGAAGGTCGTGGAATCAAGAACGCCCGAATGTTGATCCCGCACCAGGGTGGGGCGCTGTTCATTGCCGCTCAGCCAATCAAAGACATGGATTCGCCGAAGTCCTTTCCAAAAATCCGCCAAGCTGACATTAACGCCGCTATAAATATTGGTCTCCGAGCCATCGGCGGTCCGCAATGCTACCACGCTCACCCACGGGTGCGGATTGAAATGGAAGGTGGGTCGCAGAAGGGTAAACAGTCTGCAAATAACAGCAATCAGGCCGTAATTGCTTCCGGTAAATGGCTTGCACGGCGGGCCAATAAACGCGAGAAGGCGCAATTCGTGGCGGATTTCGAGGTTCATCTGCAACTCCCCCCTGAATCGACTCTGCTTAAAGACGTGAGCGCAACATTGGTGCATGATCCATGCGGCATTGCCCAGTATGGGTGCGCATCGATTCAGAAAGTGAATCACCCGCGTCTCGTCCACCAAGCAGCGATTTTTAGTCGTCGAAAGAATGAGAGTGGTCAGTTCACTGGGGCTGTGGCGCGGTTGGAGTGGAATGTTTGTCGCATTCTCAACGCGGCCCGCCTGCGTTCGTGGGGAATTGGGCCGCCTGCGGGGTGGGAGCCCAGGAAGCCACACGATTTGAAAACCGACCCGGACGATAATATTCCAATGTAACTTATGATTCGGGAACTTATTGAACGCGTGACGAAGGAGGCTGGGAGGCGCGGCTTGGATTTGCTTTTGATCGGGGGGCACGCGGTTTCCAAGCTGGGACATTCGCGGATGACGCTGGATGTGGATTTCCTGGTGAGAGCGGAGCAGCGCAGGGAGTGGGAGGCGTTGTTGGGAACCTTCGGTTATTCCTGCTATTCGGAGGGAAATGCATTTGCCCAGTTCAGCGGGAAGGTCGGATGGCCGAGGGTGGATTTGATGATTTTGGATGATTCCACCTTTGGCAAACTGATGACGGAGGCGTGGGGAAGTGAAGCACTGAAAACGCCGTCTGCCCGTCACATGGTTGCGCTCAAACTTCATGCGGCGCGGAGTCCGGACCGCTCGAAGCCGGAGCAGGATTGGGAAGACATCCGGCAGCTTGTGATGCTCCATCACCTGGATCCTTCGGAAAGCACCTTTCACGATTTGATTCTGCGTTATGGCGGAGAGGAATCGCTGGTGCGGGTTCAGAAAATATGGCAGCATTTCATGAATCAGGGAGACTGAATGAAAGCAGAAGACGATTTTGAGTTGCCGGTTTTCGACCGTCCGATGGATGAGACGCCGTCTCCGATGACGTATGAGCAGGCGATGGCGGCTTTTGAGGAGATCATCCAATCCCGGCGTCTGCGGGAAGAAGAACCTCTGCAGCGGGAAGTGATTCCGGAGTTCCGGATGTGAGGAGACTTCTGCTTCGCAGAAAATAAACCAAATCCCATGAAAACGACAAGTAACAGAACGGGAGGGAGGAGTTCTGATATTCGCCGGGGAGACGCGCAGCCGGAGTTGCCGCTGGAGCCTTTGAAGGATGCCATCCGGGAGGCTCTGGCACGGGAGTTTGGAAAGCCGGATGGTCCGGTTTCGGTGGAGCCCGCGGCTCCGGTTGGCGGGATTGACGAGATTCCGCCGATGCCTGTGAGGAGGCTCCAGAACTATGTTTATTGTCCGAGGCTCTTTTGCCAGAATCAATGCCCGTAGGGCTGTGCGGCTTTGAGCCGCTCAACCTTTTCCAAGCCTCCGGCTTTGCCGGAGGTTTCTGACATCAGACTGGACTTCAGCGGCAGGGCGATGCGGATTCCGCCGGTGAGGTGGGAGACATAAACGGCGCGGATCATTTCGACGACGGCGCGGGCGTCCTCGACGTCGGCGATGGGCGGGCGGTTTGTCTCGATGGCGCGGATCAGATCCCATGCGGCGAAGCGGCCTGCTTCGAGAAACATGGGGGCGCCCGGAATGTCCGGTTTGCCGCACAGGGAATAATCGAGCGGTTCCGCGCCGGGGATTTCGCGCTCCTCGATCACCGGCGTTTCCTCCCAATTCGCGCAGTATTCCGGCCCGGCGGGAAGACGGCTGATGAGCAGGGGACGTTCGCGCGCGTCGTCGAACCGCAGGGAGAGCGCGCCCTTCGTTCCGGCGACGGTCACGCCCATGCAGGGCGGGCCGCCGGCGTAAAGCCCTTTCCGGCTTTCGAAGACACCGCGCACGCCGCCGGGAAATGCGAAGCGGGCGAACACCGCGTCCCCGGCGACGGGGCCGATGGGTTCGACGGTTTCGCTCCGGTCGCCTTCCGCGATGGGGCGTCCGTCCGCAGTGATTTCGGCGGAGACGTGTTCGGGTCGTCCGAAAAGGAAAACCATGAAATCGAGGATGTGCGTGCCGAGGACGACGAGGTCTTCGCCGCCGCCGCGATGGTCGCATTTGCCGCGCCCGTGGATCGTCAGGGGCTCGCCGATCTCGCCCGCTTCGAGCAGTTTTTTCATGGCGCGGAATCGGGGCGCATGGCGGGCGGGGTGGGCGACGCCGATCTTGATGCCGGTTTTCGCGGCGATTTCGACAATGCGGTCGGCTTCGTCGAGGGTGGCGGCGAGGGGTTTTTCGCAATAAACGTGGACGCCTTTTCGCGCGGCGGCTTCGATTTGCGGCAGGTGGTCGCCGGGATGCCGGGAGCAGATCGTGACGATGTCGGGCGATTCGTTTTCCAGCATTTCCCGCCAGGAGGAATAGTGACGCCGGGCCCGCGACCAGCCGAGTTTTTCGTCGATGTGCTCCGTGTTGGAATCGGCGTGCGCAACGATCTCCACGCCCGGCAGGCCGCGAAATGCGACGTGCAGCCCGTGCCCGCCGAGCATCGGCTTCGAGGTGTCCTTGATGATGGCGATTTTCCGGCGTTTGTTCATCCGGTCTTCCTCCAGTCGAACACCGCGCCCACGGGAAAGTCCGCGTCCTCCGCCAAGGCCCGATAGACGGCGGGTGCCTTGCGCGGGTCAAACGCCGCCGAGACGATGCGCGGCATGTCGAGCCGTCCGTCGGCCATGAAATCCATCAGGGCGCGGGCGTCGTCCTTCCACGTCCACGAGCCGGGGCGGGATTCGCGTTCGGGGCGTGCGCTGGTGTGCGCGCCGATGATTTCGATGCCGGGGCGGTGGATTTCCCGGTAATAATCGATCGCGGTGTCCGAAACGCGCGTGCAGCCCAGCAGCGCGACGCGCCCAAACCGCGCGGCGAAAGCCAGCGCCTGTTTCAGCGCGATGGACTGGCCGGTGACCTCGATGACCGCGTTGACGCCGCCGCGCGCCGCCTCTTTGACGTTGTTTATACAATCCTCGTCGGCAGGGTCGAAGGCATGGTGCGCGCCCAGGGCGAGCGCCAGTTTGCGCCGTTTTTCGTTCAAGTCCGTGGCGATGACCGGCGCACCGCCCGCGATGCGGCACAGCGCAAGCGCGAATACGCCCAATATCCCCATGCCGACCACCGCCGCGCTTTCGCCTATTTCAAGGCGCGTTTTCCTGAGTCCGTTGAGGGAAAAGCCCGCGATGACCGCAAATACGGCATGTTCGGAAGGGAGCGCGTCATCGTCAATTTTCAACAAGTGTTCCTCCGCAATCTGGTTGTAATTGGAATGGACGCTTCCCCAATGCGTGAGCACGCGGTCGCCGGGTTTTATGGAGCGAACATTCCTCCCGGCTTCCACGGCGCGCCCCACGCCGCTGTATCCCAGATATTTTGGAAACTGACCCGGTTTGGCGTCCGCCAGGTTTGGCAAATCCAGCAAGCAGGCGCGTTCCGTGCCCGCGCTGATCGCCGAGACCTCGTTTTCCACAAGCACGGCATCATCCGCCAGTTTGGGGAGCGTGGCATCCTGGAGTTCCGCTTTGCCAACGGCGGTGAAGGCGATTATTTTTCTGTTCATATCGGTGGTCAATCCATGCCGCCGCAAAGGCGTCCGCCGTCGATCAAATGGTTCGATCCGGTGATGAACGCGGCTTTGTCGGAGCAGAGATAGAGAATCAATTCCACGACTTCCCACGGTTCCGCGGCGCGGCCGAGGCGGGTTTTCATGTTTGCCATGCCCGGGCGCGTCATCACCGGGCCGGGAGAGACGCAGCAGGCCCGGACGCCGTGCGGCGCGCCGCAGAGGGCGAGGGATTTGGTGAGGCCGATGATTCCGCTTTTGGCGGTGCTGTAATCGACCGCACCGGCGCCACCCTCCAGGCCGGTGACCGAGCCCATGTTGAGGATCACGCCGCTTTTTTGTCGGATCATCACGCCGAGGACCGCGTGGGAAAAATAGACCGCGCCCTTGAGGTTCACATCCAGGCCCCAGTCGATCACCTCGATGGGCAATTCATGAAATGGTTCCTTGCGTCCGAAGATCCGCGTCGATGAACCGCCGGCGCAGTTGTGCATCACGTCCACGCGGTCGAATTTTTCAATTGCCCGCGACACGGCATCGCGCACCTGATTGTAATCCCGCACGTCCACTTGAAGGCCGAGCGCTTCGCCGCCGCCTCGCCGGATTTCCGCCGCCGCCATTTCGACGGCCCCGGCGTCGATGTCGGTCAGGACGGCTTTTCCGCCTTCCGCGACGAATTTTTGAGCGGTGAGCAGCCCCATGCCGGAGGCGGCGCCGGTGATGATGGCGACTTTATTTTGGAATCTCATGGTTGTTGCTGTTGTTGCTCCATCGCGGAATGGTCAGAACGACTTTTCCGAGGTTTTCATTGCGTTCGAGGATCGCGTGCGCCTCTTCCGCGCGTGTGACCGGCAGGATTTCGTGGAGAATGGAGCGGACGCGGCCCGTTGAAAAATCATTCCAAAACCGGCTTTCCAGGCCGAGCAGGATTTCCGCCTTCGTTTTGTTCGCGCGGCTGCGCAGCGTGCTGCCGATGAGCCGGACGCCGCGCCGGAAGAAATCGCCCATGTCGAGGTTCGTCGGCGCGCCGCCCAGAGTGGCGATGACGATCCATCGGCAGCCGCGCGCGACGGTTTGGAGGCAGCGGCCCAGATCGGGACCTGCGACGCAATCCATCGCGACGTTCACGGGATGCCGTGCGAGGATGGTGGCAACGTCCTCCCTCGTGCGGTCGATCACGACATCCGCGCCGAGCCGCCGGACGAATTCCGCCTTTTCCTCCGAGCCGACGGTGGTGACGACCTTCGCCCCGAACTCCTTCGCGAGCTGGATCGCGGCCATGCCGAGGCCGCTCGCGCCGGCTTGAACGAAGACCGTTTCGTCCCTTTTCATTTCTCCTTCGATGAGGAGATTCAAATAGGAAGTGGCGAAGGCCTCGGGAATTGCGGCGGCTTCCTCCATCGAGAGGCCCGGCGGGACGGGCAAAACCAAATCCGCCGGAACGGCGACACGCTCGGCGTAGCCGCCGCCTCCGAGCAGCGCGCAGACCTTGTCGCCGACGCGGAAGCGGCTGCCGGCGGGCGCGTGCGAGGTCACGCCGGCGACCTCGAGGCCCATCCAATCCGGCCAGCCGGGCGGCGGCGGATAATTTCCCGCGCGCTGCATCAGGTCGGCGCGGTTGAGCGCGGTTGCTTGAATGTCGATGACCACTTCCCCATCCTTCGGCTGCGGGTCGGGAACCTGGCTCCAGACCAGGTTTTTGTTTTCCTCTATAAGAATGGCATGCATGTCAGTCGTTTCCTTTTGCAAAACCCGAAGCCGCGAGGACAACCTCATGGACCAGGGCGTCGTGTTCGTAAGAATAGGGGTTTTCCATTTCACCCCGGAGAATGCGGGCGAATTCCAGAAGCTGCTCTTCGTAGCGATCGCGCAGGATGCCGAATTCGACGACGTGCGTCCCGGCGGGATAATGTTCATCGGCGTCGCGCAACGTGAGCCGCAAGGTCAACGGCTTGCCATCGAAGCGTTCGAGTGGGCTGAGTTCGATGCACCCCCGCGTGCCGTTGATTTTCAGGCTCCGGCGGTTCAGGCTGTCCGTTTCACGGCTGCAGGCGCGCACGAGGGCGAAGGCCTGTGGGTATTCGAGGACGGCAAGGCAGTTGTTTTTCACGTTCTCCGCGCCGCCGGGGACGGATTTCAAAAACGGGGTGATGTTTTCCGGCCTTCCCATCATGGAAACGACGAGGTCGATGAGGTGGCATCCCAGATTGAACAGGATGCCGCCCCGGAAATGGGCGAGATATTCCTGATACGGTTCGCCGCCGTAATCGTGGCTCATGTCGGCCTGGATTTCAAAAACATTGCCGAGCCGGTTTTCGCGGACGGCTTTTTGGCAGAATTGCATGGCGGGGTTGTTGCGGAACATGTAGCCCATCTGGAGCGGCAGGGCGCGTTCGCGGCAGCCGTCGATGAGCCGCCGAAACTCCGCCGGGTCCTCCCCCCCGGGCTTGTCGAGATGCATCGGCAGGCCGCGCTCCATGCAGCGGAGCGCGGTGGGGACGAGATCGGCGTTTGGAGTCTCCACGAGGACCGCGCCGAGGCCGGGATGGCGAAGCAATTCCTCTTCGTCCATCCGCGGCAGGCCTTCGTAGGGACCTGGATCGTCTCCGGCGAACCGCGCGGCGCGGGTGTTCCGGTCGTCCACCACCCCGACGATTTCATACGTGTCGGAGAGGCGGCGAAGCGCGGTCATCTTCGCCCCCGCGTGTTCGTGGCAGATGCCGATCTGGCCGATTTTGATCCTGCCCTCCGTTTTCACTTCGCGAGGAAACCTCCATCCACGGGGAGCGTGTGGCCGGTGATCATCGACGCAGCGGGACTGGCGAGAAACAGGATCGCGGCGGCGACCTCTTCCGGCTCGGCGAGACGCTTCAACGGAACCCACTCGGCGAGCCGGGCGAGGCGCTCGGGATCGTCGCTCCATGAGCCGATGAACGGCGTGCGCACCCAGCCCGGCGCGACGGCATTGACCCGAATCCCATGCCCGGCCCATTCCACCGCGAGGCCGCGCGCGAGATTGACCACGCCGCCTTTGCTCGCCTGGTAGTTGATGTTCGATCCGAAGCCGCCGCCGGACAGACCCATGACCGAGGCGGTGAAAACGATCGAGCCGCCGCTCCCGCCCGCGATCATCCGCCGGGCCGCCGCGCGGGCGCAGAGGAAGGTCCCGGTCAGGTTGATGGAAACGGCGCGGTTCCAATCGTTGAGCGAAAGGTCGATGGCCGGGGCGTTTGCGCCCGCGCCAGCGTTGCAGACCAGGGAGTCGATGCGCCCCTCGCGGTTCAGGATTTCGTCGAAAACGCGCTCGATTTCCACCTCGTTCGCGACGTCGAGCGCGAAGGCCGAGGCGCGTCCGCCCCCGGCGAGAATTTCGTCGGACGCGCGGCGTGCCGCATCCCCGTTGATGTCCGCAATCGCGACATGCGCGCCCGCGCGGGAGAACAACTCCGCCGTCGCGCGTCCGATGCCGCTCCCGCCGCCGGTCACGACCGCCACCCGATCATCGAGGCGAAACGGGGAGAGGGCGTCGATTTCCATTGGTCGCACAATCATGCCGAGTGAGGAAGCGGCGGTTTTCCGCTATCATATCCCTGAAACGTGACGGCTGAAAGCCCTCACTCCGCCGCCCGGCGGCTCCGCCTCCGGCTCAGCGCCGTCAGCGTGGCACCCAAGCCCAGCAGAAACAGGGACGACGGCTCCGGCACGGCCAATCCGACCACGCTCGGGTCCCACGCGTTGTCGCTTCCATTGGAGAACCGGATGCCAGTCGCGGTGGACAGGTCTCCGGTGCCTGTGAAGTCGGAAAGTTTGAAGGCGACCGCATATTGGTTGAAAGGTCCCGTAAAGGTTCCCGCGCCGGTGGCGTTGCTTATTACAGTGTATCTACTTGAAGCGATCAGCGAACCAAATTGGCCCGCTGTGATGCTGATGCTGTAGTCTCCCAGAACGGTGTTTGAGGCATTAACCAACTGAAAGCCAACGTTCTCTGTTGCAGGTGCGACATTTAGATCCGTGACGAAGATATAATCCTGCGACGTGATGGTCCTGCCAAACTGGAACAAGCTCCCAAAGTCAACATTGCCGGCACCCGTCCGGTAATCCAACCCGGAAGCGGCCTCGGCCGCCTGCCCGGAACCCGAGAAAATAGGGTTTCCTTCAGGATAATAGTATGTATCGGCACCCGTCAGGGTGGCGGTTGAACCTGTCAGGTCGGTGTAGGCTGTTCCGCCAATGGTCAGCGATGTGAAGGTGCCAGTGGTAGCGGTATAGCCCGTGACCGCCAGAACGGCGGCCGAAGCGTTCCCGGCTCCCAAGGCGAGAGACACGCCCAGGGAAAGGGCCTTGATCCAGTGCAAAGAGGGTTTGTTCATGGGTTGTTTGGTGGTGCGAAACCAACCTAGTTCGCACGCGGTGGCGGCGCAATCGGCGCGTGCTGCATCCATATTCGAGAATCGCTTTCGCATTGTCTCGATCCCGCGCGTTCTCCGACCTGGAAAAGGCCACTCAAGAAGCACCTTCAGGCATGAATGGCGCTGGTACCGCCGGATGCGGAAAACCGCACGTCCGGTGGTGTGGGAGCCCTGGCGGGCTAAATCCCGTCAGGGCCACCCGATCAGTCCGTTAAGTTGGTGCCATTCGCTACTGACCCTGATCGCGCGCCGGTTTCCTTCCGTGAAGTGGGGCAACGCCTTTGAAGTCCTGCGGTAGGCGCGCGATCCAATCCATGAGCTTCGAAGCCAGCCGGTCGAAAGCGCGGACAGCGGCCTCGATGTGTTCTTCCCTGGTGTCCTCGATTTTGTTGTGGCTGATGCCGTGCAGGCTCTGGACGAACATCATGACCGTGGGGATGCCTGATCGGGAAACCTCAGCGGCATCGTGCAGCGGGCCCGATGGCATGCGGTGGGACGCCCCGCAGACTTCGCCCGCCGCCTCATCGCACAACCCGATGAGGTCCGGATGAAAAAGGATCGGGTCGATCTGCCAGAGGCGCTCCCATTCGACGGAGACGCCGCACTCCCCGGCAAACTTCGATGCGGCCTCCCGTGCGTCTGCCAGCATGGATGCCAGGGCGGGCGCGTCGAGGTGCCGCTGGTCGAGAGTGATCCGGCAGTCCGCCACCACGCTCGTGACGATGCCGGGCTGCGTCGTGCAGGAGCCGATCGTGCAAACCCCGCCGTGCCGCCCCGCGATTTTGTAAATCTCCGGGCCCATCTTCGCGGCGGCGAGAAACGCATCGCGGCGGCGGTTCATCGGCGTGCTGCCGGAGTGGGCCGCCTGGCCGCGGAAGGTGATGGCATGGCGCTGGACGCCGAAAGTTCCGAGCACGGTCCCGAGGACAAGGCCCTTGTCCAAAAGCACCGGCCCCTGCTCGATGTGGAGCTCCTGGTAGGCCGCCGCGTTCGCCCGCTCGATGCCGGACTCTTTCACCTTTTCGAATTCGATCCCGACAGCCCGGAGCGCATCCGGCAGGGCGATGCCGTCGCGGTCGCGCAAGTTGGCCGCCTCGCCCATGTCGAGGGTGCCCGCGCAGGCCGAGGAACCGAACAGGCTCTTGCCGAACCGTGCGCCCTCCTCATCCGCCCAGTCCACCAAGCGGACCGTGACCGGCGGGCACCCGTCGTATTCCCCGGCTATGCGCCTGAGGATTTCGACGCCGGCCAAGGTGTTCAGGCACCCGTCCAGCCAGCCGCCGTCCGGGACGGAGTCGATGTGTCCGCCGATCAGCAGGGCCTTCGCGGACCGGCCCGGCAGGGTGGCCCAGAAATTTCCCGCCGCGTCGTCGTGTGTTTCCACCGGCAAACCCGCGAGTTTCGATTTCAGGAATTCCCGGGCCTTGGACCAAACCGGGGTGAACGCCACGCGCTGCGCCCCGTTTTCATCGCCCGTGAGATCGCGCAGTTCTTTCAGTTCAGCGACCGTCCTTGATGGGTTCATGTCGCGGAAGCTAACTCCATTCGCGACGCCCGCGCAAAGGATTCCGTTGGGTGCCCCCCACGGGCTTCCGATCAGTCCGTCTGCGCATTTTCCCGCCAAAAGGAATGAGAAGCGCCTGCTTGATTTCCTGTGGCATTCGTTGGCATAATGAAACGATTGATGTCGAAGCCTCACGAAACCCTCCGGAATACAGCGATCGTGTTCTCCCTGAGACGGACACCGATTTTCGCGGGGCTTCCCGATGACGACCTGTCCATGGTCGCGGAGTTCTCGCTCCTGAAGACGTTTCGCAAAGGCGAGTATTTGTTCCGCCAGCGCGAAGCGGCGCACGGGTTTTACATCGTCCGGCGTGGCATCATCAATGTGCACCGGGTGGCTCCGGATGGGCGCGAGCAGGTGATCCACCTCTTCCGTCCGGGGGAATCGTTTGCCGAGAACTCGCTGGTCAACGACGGCGGGTATCTGACCGACGCGCGCTCTGTCGCGGAGAGCGAAGTGATCCTGGTCCCGAAGTGGGAGTTTCTCCAGATCCTCCGCCAGCGGGCGGACATCGGGCTGCGCATCCTCGCCTCCATGAGCCAGCACATGAGGGGGCTGATCTCCTCGCTCGAGAGCGTCACCCTCAAAGATTCCGAGACGCGGCTCATGAACTGGATCCTGCGCCGCTGCCCCCGCCCGCTTTCGCACAAGCCTGCGGAGGTGGCGATCGGGATGACGAAAACCATGCTCAGCGGCGAGCTGGGAACCCGGCAGGAAACCCTCTCCCGCACGCTCGCGAAACTCCGCGAATCCGGCCTCATCTCGGTGCGCGGAAGGACCCTCAAAATCCCCGATCCCATCAAACTGAGGCTCGCGTTCCGCGAGCATCTGTCCGGCAGCAAGGACTAGTGTGGCCCGTTGTGGAGGCGGTTGTGCCAACCGCCTGTCGGCTTTCCGCAGGCCCTTGACACAAGGGCCTCTACAACAAGCCACGTCGCACGATCAGGAGAATATGCCATCTGTTTTTTGGCGGCCTAGCTAGCTGTCCAGCGCGATCCGCCCGGCGTCACTCCACAGGTTTTCGAGGTCGTAAAACCCGCGCTTTTCTCCGTGGAAGAGGTGGCAGATGACGCCGCCGTAATCGAGGACGACCCACTGGCTGGACGGATACCCGTCCTCGGAAAGGGGGCGCTGGCCGAGCCGCTCGCGGAGGGATTCGCGGATCGCGGATGAAATGGCTTTCAGCTGCGGTTCGGACGTGCCCGAACAGATCAGGAAAAAATCGGTGAAGCCCGAAACTCCCCGGAGGTCCAACAGGACGGGATTTTCCGCTTTTTTCTCGGCGGCCGCCGCAGCACAAGCACGGGCGATGGTCTCGGAATCAATCATTCCGGTAAAGGCGGTGTTGGGAAATCATCTCGCATGCGGGGCCGGGAACGAGATACCGCACGGAGAGCCCTCTGGCAATGCGATTCCGGATATCGGTGGATGAAATATCAATCGTCCTCGAGATGACCGCCGCCCCCCGATCGGGCGTCCCGAGCCCCCGGGACAGGACCACGAACGTCACCAGCGACCTGAGCGCCGCGATGTCCTTCCACGTATGCAGGCTCGCGAGATTGTCTTCGCCGATAAAAAAATACAGCCCGGCCCCCGGATGCCGCGCCGCCATTTCCCGGACGGTGTCGATGGCGAACGACGGGCCCGGGCGGCGGATCTCGCAGTCGTCCCAGCCGAACCCGGCCTCCCCCCGCACGGAGGCTTCCACCATCTGGCACCGGAGCTTGGCGGGCGCGGGCGGGCGGGTGAGTTTGTGGGGGGAGATTCCGCTCGGGATAAAAATGACGCGGTCCAGGCCGAGGGTTTCCATGGCCTCGCGCGCGAGGATCAGGTGCCCGTGGTGGATGGGATTGAAGCTGCCCCCGAAGAGGCCGAGATTTCGGAGCGGATTCATTTGGACAGTTGGTCGAAAATCTGGTTTGTCCGGCATTATGCCAATCACCGATGCGGGTCAACTCATCCTCGTCGGCGTGCCGGGACCGGAACTCGATTCCGAATCTGCGCGCCTTTTCCGAAAAATCCAGCCCGGAGGGTTTATTCTTTTCGGACGGAACATCCGGGCACCGGAGCAGTTGCGGAAGCTCATCGACGATCTGCGCGACATTTCCGACGTCGAGCCGGTCATCACCATCGACCAGGAAGGGGGAAGGGTTTCCCGCTTGAAACTGATCGGCAACGAACCTCCAAATGCCCAGCAATTGAGGGATCGCGATGACCTCGATTTGATCAGAAAACACGGCGACATCACCGGTCGGCTGCTGAGGATTTTCGGGTTCAATCTCGACCTCTGTCCGGTTCTCGATATTTCCTTTGATGACGAGGCCGACAATTCATTGCGTGGCCGTTGCTACGGCAGGAGCGTGGAGGAGGTCATCGCCAAAGCGGGGGCGTTCAACGAAGGGCTCCGCGGCACGGGGGTGCTCTCCTGCGGGAAACATTTTCCCGGCTATTCTTCCGCCGGGCTCGATCCCCACCACGAACTTCCCCACCTGGACCGCTCCCGCGACAAGATGGAGGAGACCGAGCTGGCCGTCTTCCGGGCCTTCTCATCGAGTGTGGACAGCATGATGATCGGCCATATCGCCATCTCCGGACTGGATGAAGTCAATCGCCCCGCCTCGCTTTCCCCGGCCATCATCCGCGAACTTCTCCGGAAGGATATGGGATTCGATGGGCTCGTGATGACCGACGACCTGGATATGGGAGCCATCCTGAACCACTACGGGTTTGACGAGACGATGCGCCTCGGGATCGAAGCGGGCAACGACATGCTCATGATCTGCCACCGCGTGGAAATGGCGCGGGACGCAAAATCCGCCATCGAGTCCCTGGGAGACCGCCTGGCTCCCGCTTTGGAATCGGTCGCTCGATGCAAATCCCGCCTGCCCGCCCCCGCCCCATTTTCCATCGGGGCATTTCAGAAAATCGACGCGGAAATCCGGGATCTGCGGGTCGCCACACTCGGCGAGGAGGGGGCGGCGCAACGAAGCCCGGAAGACGGCAAACGGTCCCCGGTCGAGCTGTATTGAAATCTCACCCCTGGATTCCAGCTTCTTTCAGGCGGTCTTCGATGTCGCATTTTTGGAGGGCCTCGACCATTTCGCCAATGTCGCCGTCCAGGAAGCGGTCGAGGTTGTAGAGTGAGAGTTTGATCCGGTGGTCGGTCACGCGGTTCTCCGCGAAATTGTATGTCCGGATTTTTTCCTCCCGGCCGCCACCACCGATCAGGCTCTTGCGGTGCGCGGAGTATTTTTCCTCCTCCTCCCGGCGTTTGTCCTCGAGCAGGCGCGACCGCATGATCTTGATGGCGGCCTCCTTGTTTTTCTGCTGGCTGCGCCCGTCCTGGCAGCGGACGATCCGCCCGGTCGGGATGTGCATGACCTGGACGGCGGAATCAGTGGTGTTGACGCCCTGGCCGCCGGGACCGCCCGCGCGGCAGACCTCGATGCGGAGATCCTCGGGTTTGAGATCGATGTCCACCTCCTCGGCCTCGGGCAGCACGGCGACGGTCGCGGTGGAGGTATGGATCCGGCCCTGGGCCTCGGTCGCGGGCACGCGCTGCACGCGGTGGACGCCGCTCTCGTAACGGAAACGCCGGAAAACCGATGTCCCGGAGACCCGGAAAACCACCTCGCGAAACCCTCCGAGGTCCGCGGCGCTGGAATCCATTTCCTCGACCTTGAGGCCGAGCAAATCGGCGTATCGGGAATACATGCGGAAAAGATCTGCGGCGAAGAGCGCAGCCTCCGTCCCGCCGGTGCCGGCCCGGATTTCCACGATCGCGTCGCGGTCTTCGTCCGGTTCCGGGGGCAGGAGTGAAACCTGGACCGCGCGTTCGAGCCCGGAAATCCGGGCCTCCAGTCCGGGAATTTCCGAAGCGGCAAGCTCCGCCATTTCCTTGTCTTCCGACAACGCGATCTCCCGGTTGTCCGCGTGGTTTTTCTTCGCCCGGGCCAAGCTCGCCCAGTCGTCGAGGAGCGCCTTTGTGGCGGCGTGCTCGCGGAGGACTTCCCTTGCCCGGCGGGCGTTGTCGAACAGGCCGGACGAGGACATCTCGCGCTCGAGCTCCTCGAAGCGCGCCCGTTTCCTTTCAACCAGTGGCTCGAAGTCCATGTTTTAGAAACAAAAACGGTGAATGCACGGGGTGCATTCACCGTTCTTTTTTGGTGGGGAAATCTAGGCCTTTTTGGCGAGGCGGGGAGCCCGCACCGTGCCGTAACGGCGTTTGAATTTGTCGACGCGCCCGGCGGTGTCGACAAACTTTTGTTCTCCGGTAAAGAAAGGGTGACAGGCGGCGCAGATGCCGATTTTGATGTTTTCGCGGGTCGACCGGGTGCGGTATGCCGCACCGCAGGCACAAAGGATGACGGTTTCGCGGTAGCTGGGATGAATATCTGGCTTCATTCTTGAAAAGTGGGCCAGAATATCGCGATTGTCTCAGAAAGCAACAAAGAAATGTCGAACCGGATCATCGAGCGATGGGAGGAGGTTCTTTCCGCCCGCTGCGGGGATGCGATCTATTCGCCATCCGGCGAGTGCTTGCGGACGTGGGCGGATATCGAAGCCGAGGCCCGGAACTTCGAAGGCCGGATCTCCGGCGGCAGCGTGGCTCTGCAGACCGGGAACCATCCTTCCTTCCCTGCCCTGGTGCTCGCCTGTCTGCGCGCGGGGCGGACGGTGACTCTCTTTGACGCCGGATTTTTCGGCGGGGCGAGATCGGAAATCGAGGAAAAGCTCGGGGTGACACTCCGGGTAACGGCCCCCGATGGAAAAATCACCTTCGAGGAGTGCGCGGGGCAAGCGAAGGAGAGGGACGGGGTCTGTCTGTATAAACTCACATCGGGCACCACCACCCTGCCTCAGACCATCGGATTCACCGCCGAACAATTGCTCGCGGATTGCGATCAAATCTGCGGGACGATGGGGATCCGCGCGGACGATTTGAATTACGGGGTCATCGCTTTGACGCACTCTTACGGGTTCAGCAATCTCGCGACCCCGCTCCTCTGCCGGGGAGTCCGCCTCGTGGTGGCGGACGACACTCTCCCCCGTGCCATCGAAAGCGGCTTGAGGCTGACCGGGGCGACGGTCCTCGCCGCCGTGCCGGCCATGTTCCGGGGATTGCTTTCCGCCGGTTCACTCCCCGAGAGCCTCCGCCTGTGCATCTCCGCAGGGTCCCTCTTGGATCAGGCCCTGGCCATCGATTTCTTCGAAAAATTCGGACGCAAAATCCATGCTTTCTACGGGGCCTCCGAGTGCGGGGGGATCTGCTACGATGCCTCGGAGCAGGTCATCGGGTCGCCGGGGTTTGTCGGCGTGCCGCTCCAAGGGGTGGAGGTCGGGATTTCCGACGACAAGCGGGGCGCGAAAATCCTTGTCCGGTCGCCGGCCCTCGGGGTCGGGATGGCCGGCGCGGACGGGGGATTTCAGCCGGCGGATCTGCTGGTCCGGGAATCGGGGGGATTCCGGATTGTCGGACGGGAATCGGATGTGATCAACGTGGCCGGGAAGAAAGTGAACCCCCTGGAAATCGAGGGGGTTCTCGCGCGGTTTCCCGGGGTGCACGAGGCCGTCGTGTGCGGCGTGGAGGATCCCGCCCGAGGTCAGAAAATCTGTGCTCTGGTCGCCGCGAGGGAGGCTCCGGACACGCCTTCGCTCCGCCACTATTGCTCCGCCCATATCGCCCCGTGGAAAGTCCCGCAGCACTTCGTGTTCGTGCCCGAAATTCCCCGGAATGCGCGGGGAAAAATCAACCGGACGGAAATTGCCCGGACCTGGTTTTAACCTGAAAACCGTCGAGAATGAAGAGCGCCGCAGCGGTGCAGATGCAGGAGTCGGCGATGTTGAATGCCGGCCAGTGCCCATACCACGGCAGGATCACGTCGAGAAAATCCACGACATGTCCGAGCAGCAGCCGGTCGGTGAGGTTGCCGAGAATCCCGGAGACGAGCAGCGCGGCCGCGATTTTTGCGGGCACCCCCGAGAACGCCCCCTTCCAGGCGAGC
>Ga0172380_10001941_pt1 | contig 34213 bp, 39 predicted proteins | sample Leawe162metaG_FD_119747 | JGI IMG/M metagenome (GOLD analysis project Ga0172380, IMG submission 119747) | Leachate microbial communities from a municipal landfill in Southern Ontario, Canada - Leachate well 162 metaG | ecosystem: Engineered > Solid waste > Landfill > Unclassified | place... | reverse complement strand
ATAAAATGTCAGAAAACAAACAAGTACTTTTACCTTCAAAGCCCAAAATAATTGCTGAGGAAGGATTTTCCGGCACCTACGAAATCGACGGTCTTTATCCTGGCTACGGTCACACCCTAGGTAACTCTTTGCGTCGAATCATTTTGTCATCTCTCCCCGGTACAGCGATCACCTCAATTAAAATTGCTGGTGTTGATCATGAGTTTTCTTCCGTCCCTGGCGTGAAAGAAGATGTCATCGCTCTAGTTTTGAATTTAAAAAAGGTTCGTATTAAAATGCTGTCCGACGAACCACAAACGATTGAACTTAAAGTCAAAGGAATCAAAGACGTCACCGCCGGTGATATCAAAGTTCCTGGCCAAGTCGAAATCTTGAATCCTGATTTATACCTAGCAAGCATTAGTGATAAGAATGCTGAATTATCAATTGAAATTAAGATTGATAAAGGTTTGGGTTATGTACCAAAAGAAGTTTTGGAAAAAGAACGAACTGATATCGGACACATTGCCTTGGATGCGATTTTCAGCCCAATTCGCCGAGTCAACTATGAGGTGGAAAACATGCGCGTCGGTGATCGAACAGACTTCAATAAATTGAGAATATTTATCGAAACCGATGGTACCATCACCGCTAAAGAAGCACTTGAAGAATCTATTTCCATCATGATCAGCCAACTGAAAGCAATTGTCGGTTTTAAAGAACCTGAAATTGTGATTGAAGAAAAGAAGGAAGTTGAAGACGAGTCAAAAGAGTCTGATGCTGAATTTCTAAAAACCAGAATCGAATCATTGGATCTATCATCTCGAACTGTCAACGCTTTATCGAATAGCAATATCAGAACAATCGGTGGTTTAGCTCGCAAGAAGGAAAAAGATTTGGATGATATTGAGGGTTTGGGTGCCAAAGGTATCCAGGAGATCAAGAAAGTTTTGTCGAATTATGGTATAACCTTGAAATAATTATTTTATGAATCACTCACAAAAAACAATTCAGTTGGGAAGAAAAAGTGGTCAACGCCGAGCCTTGCTAGCCACCATGGCTGTTTCTTTGGTGCGTGATGAAAAAATTCAAACAACTGAAGCCAAGGCAAAAGTTTTACGACCACTAGTCGAGAGATTGGTAACTTTGGCGAAGAAAGGTGATGTCAGCACTCGCCGTGTTTTGATTTCTCGCGTCGGAGTCACAGCGACCAAGAAATTGATGAGCACTTTGGCCAAGAAATACGAAACCCGAAACGGTGGCTATTTGAGAATTACCAAACTGAATGATCGTAAGAATGACGGGGCGAAATTAGCGCAGATTGAATTTGTATAATTATTATTAAAAATATGACAAAGAATTTTACATTAGACGCGAGCGGAAAAAAGATTGGACGATTGGCCAGTGAGGTGGCGGCGATTTTGCTTGGTAAGAGTAATGCAGATTTTCAGAAACATCTAGTGGCTGATGTAAAAGTGGAAGTGGTCAATGCTTCCAAGATGGATATTACCGAGAAGAAAGCTCGTACCAAGACTTATCGCAATTACAGCGGTTACCCTGGTGGTTTACATGAAAGAACCTTGGAAGAAGTCGCCGTGAAAAAAGGCTATGCCGAGGTTTTAGAGAAAGCCGTCAGCGGTATGATTCACAATACTAGAATGAAAAAAGAGATTTTAAAGAATTTAATTGTAAAAGAATAATATGTCAGACACCAAAACAGCTAAATATATTGAGACCGTCGGTCGCCGAAAAACTTCCGTGGCTCGTGTTCGCTTGACTCCAAGTGCCAAGACTTCTTTTACCGTCAATGATAAAAGCGTTGAAGATTATTTTAAAGTTGCAATCCAAAGAGCAATCGTCACTGAAGCGATCAATAATTTAAAATTAGAACAGAAATTCACCGTTACTGCTAAGGTGAATGGTGGGGGAACTAATGGTCAAGCAGAAGCGATTCGCCATGCTGTCGCTCGCGCCTTGATTGTTCATGACATTTCCTTACGAGGCAATCTCAAGAAAGCTGGTTTCCTTAAACGTGATCCACGTGCGAAAGAACGCCGTAAATTCGGTCTCAAAAAAGCCCGTAAAGCTCCACAGTGGTCTAAGCGTTAGTCTTTCAATAGAAAAAATATGCAAAGAAAAAGGGCGAAAGGTTGAGGAGCCGTTCGTTCCTTTTTCCTTCCGCCCCACGTACGCGACGGCTACTTCTGCACTGATGCCGCCGTGATGGCCTGGGCGATTTCGTGGCATCCATTCCTGACCCGAACGCTGACCATCAATAGCACTACAACAATGCAGAACATCATCGCAGTTTTGAATGATTCCATATTGACTCCTTTCTGGGCGATTTGCCCTACTAGTTCAAACACTATTATACACCCGAATGGTTTAAAAGTCAAGCACGAAATTTGCATTAAAACTCAAATATGATAAAATAGCTAGTATTATGGATAAAGATGAGGTAAAAAAAGATGATACTATCAATGAAGACGTGGTGTATGACGCCGATGTGGATTCGGACAACTTAACCGACCCCAAGGAGAAATTGGCCAAGCTAAAAGAGAAGATCAAAAAACTCGAGGCGGAAAAGAGTGAATACATGAACGGCTGGCAGAGAGAGCGAGCGGATTTTGTGAACTTTAAAAAGAGAGCAGAGGAAGAGAGAAAAGAATATATCAAATTTGCTAATGAAAGTTTACTTGAAGAAATGCTGACGGTCTTGGAGAGCTTCGATATGGCTTTTATGAATAAAGAGCAGTGGAACTCTGTTCCGGAGAATTGGCGTGTCGGTGTTGAATATATTCACTCACAGCTAATTAAGATTTTGGATGAAAATGGTTTGAAAGAATTCGTCCCAAAAATCGGCGATCAATTTGATCCAAAATTACACGTGGCGGAAGAAATGGTGGCTATTGAAGAGAAGGAAAAAGATAACACCGTTATCAGTATCAAGAAAAAAGGTTTTAAATTAAATGAGCGAGTGATTATTGCACCTAAGGTTGCGGTGGGAGAATTTAAGTAATATAATATAATCATGCTAGCGATTCAGAAAAAATCCAAATACTTTTCGAAAGTGATGGTGATGCCAGACGGTATTTCGGCTCTGGTGGTTTTTGAATTGATAGAAAGAGACGGTCATATTATTGCTAAGGCGGTTTATGCGGAAAAAATTAACGTTAAATCCGTTCCCGAACAAAAAGTTTTACTACTTGATGGGGAAGTCATCTGTACCGATGTCTCACCAGTGAAAAGCTATTTCACTTCTTTTATAACGCCTTATTTTAAAGATTTTTCTTTCGTCTTAAGTCAACCTACTAGAGCGCCGAGCTTTCAAATATAGAAATCCATTTCACTTCTCCAACCTCACCCGGCGTCAGAACGCCACCCTCTCCTCGACTGAGGAGAGGGTCCGGAGATAGAATTATGGATTTTTCTTTTTCCCCTCTCCTTAGTCAAGGAGAGGGGCTAGGGGTGAGGTTGGATTAATAATTAATTAAAAAATATCATGTCTAAAATTATTGGAATTGACTTGGGAACCACCTTTTCGGCCGCGGCGGTTATGGAAGGTGATAAACCAAAAATTATTGAGAACATTGAAGGTTCACGCACAACCCCATCAATCGTTGCCACTTCAAAAACTGGCGAGCGCTTGGTTGGACAGTTGGCACGTCGACAAGCGGTAACTAATCCTAAAAACACAGTCTTTCAAGTGAAGCGTTTTATGGGTCACAACTATGATGACCCAGGAGTGCAAAAAGATAAACAAGGCGTTTCTTTTGACATCGAAAAAGCACCAACTGGTGGTGTGATGATTAAAATGAATAATCAGGGTCATAAGCCAGAAGAAATTTCGGCCATGATCTTGCAGAAATTAAAGAATGATGTGGAAGCAAAACTCGGTGAAAAAATTACTGATGCAGTGATCACTGTGCCAGCTTATTTCAACGATTCGCAAAGACAAGCGACCAAGGATGCCGGAACGATTGCTGGATTAAATGTCTTGAGAATTATCAACGAGCCGACAGCCGCAGCCCTTGCTTATGGTTTCGACAAAAAGAAAAATGAGCAAATCGCTGTCTACGACTTTGGGGGTGGAACTTTCGATATTTCTATTCTCGAAGTTGGTGCCGATATTGTAGAAGTGAAATCTACTGACGGAGACTCACACCTTGGTGGTCGCGATATTGATCGAAAAATTATTGACTGGGTGGCCAGTGAGTTCAAGAAAGAAAGTGGTATTGATGTTTCTAAGGATCCTTTGGCCCTACAAAGATTGGATGAAGCAGCTGAGAAAGCTAAGATTGAGCTTTCGACCGCGATGGAAACCGAGGTCAACATTCCATTCATTACTTCTGACGCCAATGGTCCAAAACATTTGCTGATAAAATTATCACGAGCAACTTTGGAAAATTTAACCAAAGAATTTATTGATCGTTCGATTGAAATTACTAAGCGAGCAATTGCTGCTTCGCCATTTAAAGTGGAAGATATTGATCAAGTGGTGATGGTTGGAGGTCAGACTAGAATGCCAGCAATCATCGAAGCGGTGAAAAAAATCTTCGGTAAAGAACCAAACTTATCAGTAAATCCAGATGAAGTTGTTGCCCTCGGAGCCGCCGTTCAAGGAGGAATCTTGCGTGGTGATGTGAAAGACATTCTTTTGCTCGACGTTATTCCATTATCACTTGGTATTGAAACTATGGGAGGAGTCGCCACAAAACTTGTTGAGAAAAATACCACAATTCCGACCACAAAAAGCCAGATCTTTTCGACGGCGGCCGATAGTCAAACTTCCGTGGAAATTCATATCGTGCAAGGTGAACGAGCTTTAGCTGGAGATAATAAAAGCTTGGGACGATTTATTCTTGATGGAATTCCACCAGCACCACGCGGTATGCCTCAGATCGAGGTCAGCTTTGATGTAGATGCGAATGGTATTCTTTCAGTTAAAGCAAAAGATAAGGCGAGTGGTAAAGAGCAGAGCATTAGAATCGAGGCTCGTTCTGGTTTGACCGAAGAAGAGATCAAGAAGATGACGGCCGATGCCACAGCGCATGAAGCGGAAGATAAAAAGAAGAAGGAAGAAATTGAAATCAAAAATCATGCCGAGCAACTTATCTACACAGCGGAAAAAGCAATTAAAGATAATGGAGCAAAAGTTACTCCTGAAATTGTGAAAGGTGTGGAAGATAAAATTGCCGATCTGAAAAAAGCTAAGGACGGTACTGATTTGGAAATTACCAAAAAAGCCACCGAAGCTTTGATGACTGAGATGCAAAAAATAGGTGAAGCGATGAGTAAGGCAACTCCACCACCTGCAGGTGAACAAGCAAAAACTGAAGAACCTAAAAAAGATGACAATATTAAGGACGCAGACTTCGAGCAGAAATAGTGCGTCGAGTAAAAATGGATGAATACCGAATCCTTACAACCGAATAACTCAGAAAGCCAGGAATATCCTAATGATTATTTTTTGAGTCTTGAACAAGAAATAAAATCAGACCCTAGGGAATTATGGGAGAGGGCAATTCTACATGAAGGACGAGATGATGATTCCAAGGAGCTCTTGACCAGTTTATTACTTAAGGCAAGGTATATTCTGATTAAAGAATTCGGCATGACTACCCTTTCGACCATTGAACTGAAAAAGCTAGCTGATATTGCAAAAGACATAGTTAGACAAAAAGAATTTGGAGGATTCAATGACAACCTTGATGATTACTCACCGAATTCCGAGCTACTAATGAGATGGTTTTATGATTTATACGGAATCAATTATGGTTCAATACCAACCCGATGGATAGTATGGGACACTGAAACAAATGAGGAAATTGTTTTAGAAAATAGTGAGTCGGCAAGAGAAGAGGCAGACAAAATAAACTATCAAGAGGGACGGAGGAATAAAGCAAGAATGGGCGGGAGAGACGGGGAAGGTAATTTTCTTGTTACTGATTGGGATCTTAGTAGAAAAGAACAAACATATGCATTTAAAACTGAGGAGGAAGCACTTAAAAGGATTGAAGAATTAAATGCCGGTCGAAAATCTAACGTCATAGCCTTACCTGAAGCTGAAAATAGCAAGGCGACACAAGATGTTTATGAATACATTAGAAGATTGCGAGAAAAAGCTCACATGCCTTAAAATATGAACAAGGATTACTACAAAACATTAGGAGTTGATAAAGGCGCTTCGGCGGACGAGATTAAAAGCGCCTTTAGAAAACTCGCTCATCAATACCACCCAGACAAGGGTGGTGGCAATGAGCAAAAGTTCAAAGAAGTAAGTGAAGCTTACAGTGTGCTTGGTGATGCTAATAAAAGAAAACAGTATGACAACTTTGGTTCCTCCTTTGGGGGGAATCAAGGTGGTTATTCTGGTGGTTTCGGTGGCCAAGGGGGTTTTAGTGGCTTTGAGGGTTTTGATTTTTCACAATTTACTCAAGGCGGAAACGGCCAAGGTTTTGAATTTGATCTAGGCGATATTCTTGGTGATTTTTTTGGTGGCGGTCGTCGTGTGCGTCGAGGCAGAGATGTGTCCTTGGATATTGAAATTACATTTAAGGAATCAATTTTTGGACTCAATCGAAAAATTTCTCTAAACACTAATCGGGTTAAACAAAAAGATCTGGAAATTCACATCCCAGCCGGAATTGAAAACGGTCAGCGAATTCGTATGACGGAAATGGGGGAGACAGTTGAAGGTGGTGTGCCTGGTGACTTGTATATCAACATTCATGTTCGACCTGATCCAGTTTTTCAACGTGCTGGTCGCGATTTAGTGATGACCTTGAATGTCAAACTAACAGATGCGATCTTAGGGGCTAAATATCCAGTAAAAACCCTGGATGGTGATATTGACCTGAAGATACCCGAAGGGGTCACTTACGGCGAAATATTGCGTGTCAGGGGCAAAGGAGTGCCAAAAACTAACGGTTCAAGGGGTGATTTGCTCATAAAAATCAATATTGTCACCCCGGCGCACCTTTCTAAACAGAGCCGAAAACTTATTGAAGAATTGAAAAAAGAGGGGATTTAGGGTATAATTCTGGTTTATGTCTACCAAAACCAGTAAAAATATAAAAATCAGACAAATAATGAAGGAGTATTGGAAGGGTATTCGGCCAAACCGAGGGGCATTTTTTGTTTCGCTTTTTTTATATACTGGTGCCTCTGTTACTGTGGCGATTGTTCCTATTTTCTATAAAAAGTTTTTTGACTCACTCAATAATGCTGACAATAAAAACGAAATGATTCCAATTTTAATTGGAATTATCGCCTCAATTTTAATACTAAAAATAATTCGGTGGTCATTTTACAGACTCGGTGAGTTTACTTTTGACACTCTAATTGCAAAGGTAATGGCCAGACTTAAACAGGGATCTTTTAATTACTTGATTGATCATTCATACAGTTTTTTTGCTAATAATTTCTCTGGTAGTTTAGTTCAAAGAGTGAATCGTTTTACTCGTTCGTATGAAACAACAAATCGGATTCTGATCTATAATATTCTGCCACTTTTGATTAGTGTGATCGGTTCTATTTCCATAACTCTATATATTGCCCCCTTCGTTTCTCTGATCATTATAATTTTAGTTATTCTATTTTTAGGTTTTAATATTGCTTTTTCTAGCTGGAAAATTAAATTCGATATTCAGGCTTCTGAGGCTGATTCTAAAACTACCGGTTATTTATCAGATAGTATTACCAATAATAATGCCGTTTCTTTATTTAACGGGAAGGAATATGAGGCCAAGGGTTTTGCAGAGGTCACAAACGATCATGCCAAGAAAACTCTACGTTCTTGGTATCTTGGTGATAGTGTCGATGCCATTCAAGCTCTATTGGTTATCGTGGCAGAATTCACAGTCTTTTATTACATAATAAAATATTGGGGAATGGGATTGGCCACTATCGGTACCTTCGTCCTGGCTCAAACTTACATTATTGATCTTGCTCAACAGCTCTGGGGGTCAAGTGGTATAATCAGAAAAATTTATGAAGCCTTCGCCGATGCCAAAGAAATGGTAGAGATTTTGGAAACACCTTATGAAATTAAAGATGTGCCAAATGCCAAAGCTTTAAAAGTTGAGAAAGGAGAAATAAAATTTAAGAATGTTGGTTTTAATTTCAATGAAACTAGAGAAGTTTTAACTGACTTAAATATTACAATCAAGCCGGGTGAAAAGATTGCCGTGATTGGCCCATCGGGTGCAGGAAAAACAACTTTCGTGCGCTTAATTATGCGTCTATATGATTTAACTAAAGGTAAAATTGAAATTGATGGTCAAGATATTCACGAGGTGACTCAAGACAGCCTGCGTCACAATATTAGCTTGGTACCACAAGATCCAGTGCTTTTCCACCGCACGCTTTTGGAAAATATCCGTTACGGTCGTCGTGAAGCGACAGATGAAGAAGTAAAAGAAGCTGCGCGATTGGCGCACTGTGATGAATTTATTGATAATCTACCTTTAAAATACGATACTTTTGTCGGTGAACGAGGAATAAAATTATCGGGCGGAGAAAGACAAAGAGTGGCCATTGCTCGCGCTATCCTAAAACGCGCGCCGATTTTGATTTTAGATGAAGCGACTTCCAGCCTTGATTCTCATTCGGAAATGCTGATTCAAGATGCCTTGGATCATTTGATGAAAAACTGTACCACGATTGTGATCGCCCACCGTCTTTCGACGATTCGCAAAATGGATCGTATTATTGCCATGAAAGATGGGCAAATCGTGGAACAAGGGACACACACCGAATTGGCGAATAAAGATAGTGGGCTCTATAAAAAGCTTTGGGATTTACAAGCTGGCGGTTTTGTTGGAAATTAGTATAGAAAAGTTTTGACTTTGTACTCACAACTGCTACACTTTAAATAGAAAATCCTAATAGTCTATAATAAGCCCTTTTAAAAGGAGACGACAATGACTAGTGGTATTGATGATGATGCAATGACAAACAAGGCTCATCGTGCGTTTTTTGTTTTTCACTGTTGTGATTGCGATGTAAATACTTCAGGCATTCATATGCTAGAAGTAAATCCAAAACGAAGGTTCTGTCCTTTCTGTCAGTCAGTTCTGGCGTGGTGCCATAACTGTAAAGCCTATCTGTCTACACGAAACAATGATGGCACACTTGTGTGTGCTAAATGTGAGGAGAGAATTCTTCCTAAACACGTTGATGAATTCAACAATTGAAGGGTCGTGAAATAATTATGAAAACAAAAGATGTTGTTTTGTCCGGAATTCGGGCAACTGGTCGACTGCACTTCGGAAACTTCCTGGGGGCGGTTCAGCATTTCGTCAGGTTTCAACAAAATCCAGACACGTCATGTATGTACTTTATCGCTGATTGGCATACACTGACGACACTTGATAATCCGGAAGAACTCCGGGGTAACTCAATTGAAATTGTTAAGGATTATTTAGCGGCTGGACTCGATCCACACCGTTCGATAATCTATACACAATCAAGTGTGCCGGAAATTATGGAACTTTTCTGGTATTTGAGTATGGTGCAACCGCTGGGTGAATTGCAGACCATACCAACATTCAAGGATTTGGTTCGAAAACACCCAGAGAAGGTGAGTCTGGGTTTACTGTCCTATCCAGTTCTGATGGCTGCTGATATTCTCGGTCCACAAGCTACAATTGTTCCAGTCGGGCAAGATCAGGAACCTAATGTAGAGTTGGCACGAGACATTGCCAGACGTTTTAACGAACGCTTTGGTGAAACTTTCATTCTACCGCAAATGATGAAAGAAATGGTGAAGGTTCCAGGTCTCGACGGCCAAAAAATGGGTAAGTCGGAATCGGGAAATGCAATTGATATCAATATGCCGATCGAAATGATTCGAGATCGGTACATGAAAAAGGGAGTCACAGATCCGAAGAAAATTCGAAAAGATAATCCAGGTGATCCGTACAATGGCTGCCGCTCGATTTACCCAGTGCACGAAATAATAACACCGGGAGAAAAGGACGGACGAGGAATTGCCAACCGTTGTTTGAGTGGTTCCCTTGGCTGTGTTGAATGCAAACAGGTTTTACTTGAGAATATCTCTGGGATGCTCCGTCCGTTTCAAGAAAGACGGCAGGCACTCGAAAATCAAGGTTCTCACGTGGAGGAAGTTCTTCACGAGGGAGGCAAAGCTGCTCGAGTCATAGTCTCCGAAACATTAGAGAGGGTTCGTCAGAAAGTCGGTATCCGTCTCTAAAATCGCGTACATCCTTGAGCTCTCAGTAACCCTGAGAGCTCTTTTTATATTCAATAACGTAAAGATTGACAGAAATATGAAAAAGGTATTATATAAGGCAGGAATTTGGTCGTTAAAATAAGGAGTAGAGAAAATGAAACGGAATGTGAATGCACCCAAACCCTTAGTAGGGCTCGATCGTTTGTCGCGAAAACTGCAGACGGTGGATTATCACCTTATTCGACTCTTAGGCGTAAGAATGCGTTTGGCTCTCGAGGTTTGCCGAACTAAACTTATCGCCGGCTTACCGATGTCTAGGCCTGAAATCGAAGATCGGAGAATAGAAGAGGCCGATGTTGTAGCCAGAAAATCGGGAGTTAACCATCATTACGCTCGAGGAGTGATTTACTCCGCAATAGCTGAATCTTGTAAGCAACAGACTATTATGGGCGACAGTTGGCGGCAAAGTCACGACCCACAGCTCATCGCGCAGTCTTTTGAATATGGTGTCTTAAGAGAAAATCTCTTGACATTGACCAAGGCTTGGGCAGCGAATTATGATGCTGAATATGGGCAGGATCGCTTTGCGACTAAGCTTCATATGGAGTTTGAGAGTGAATTGATTGCTACACAGGTTGCCAAGCTTCCACGATCGGCCAGAAGAAAACTTTTAGTCGATTTAGGTTGTGCTACTGGACGAGAAACCCTAATTCACAGTTCTCATTTTGATCAATCGATTGGTTTTGATGTGAGTGAAGACATGATTGCGGTGGCCAAAGCGAAAGACCAGGGGTCTACAAAACGTCTCGCGACGTTTCATGTTCATGATGTAGAGAAGCCTTGGCCGCTCGACAACGGTAGTGCGTCTATGATCATTATGAACAATGGCACTGGAAGTGATATTGAAAATCTAGAATTTGTCCTATCGGAAACAGGACGAGTTCTTGAGGACGGAGGAAGATTTCTTTTCTCTTTTTATCACGCCGATGCCTTCATCCAGCAAGTCTTTATGCCTTGGCCACTGAGCCTGATGACAGAGATCAATCGCGATCGAAATTGTCTGGAAGTTAACTACGATGGTGGGCGACTGCCAATTTATGCCAGGCCGTATACGATTGGAGAAATTGGTAGCCTATTTCGTTCACCTCTTGTGCCTGATCGGGTCGTCACTCATCCGACAATGAGTTCGATTCTACCGAATGAGTTATTCGAACCGTCAACGACGGATTTGAGTGACATTCGAGAAAGAACAGCGGCTATGGATCCGTAGGTTGGCAGAAAGCGGAGTTGAGGAAGGAGCCTACCTCGTCGTCACCGGCCACAAGGTTTGAGTTCGAAAATAGCCCCTATCTCGCAAGAGACGGGGCTTTTTTATTGAACAATTCTCTTTACAGAGAATTGGCGGACGCAGAGGGACTCGAACCCTCAACCCTCGGTTTTGGAGACCGATGCTCTGCCAATTGAGCTATACGTCCGCAGTAAAATCTAAAATTAGTATAGCAAAGGAAATAGGCTTGTCAACAACAAATTTATTGACAAGAAAAGTGGTAGGTGTATACTTGAAGAAGTAGTGGATTTGACAGAGACGGACAAAACTTATCACAGTCCCTTGCTTGAGCAGGGGGTTGGGCTGTGAAATTCCTTAATGGAAAAAGTGGTTTTTGCGAAAGTGGAAACTCGGGACCTCCCGTAATAGAGAAAACTAGTGTTGGTCGTAAGACACAAAGCTAGTGAGTTAAATTAAGGTGGCACCACGAGAATCTCGTCCTTGATACGTAATTTTTGCGTATCGAGGACGGGTTTTTTGTTGGTACAAAAGACCTAAGTATATAGGTAATAGTTCTTTAACAATAGGAGAGTAAAAATGCACAGGTTCAGAAATTTGTTTGTCTTCAATGCTGAAAATGCAATGCGGGTTGGTGTAGAGCGCGAGGCTTTTATCATCGACAGTGACGGGGAAATTATCCCCACGGCAAACAGTATTTTAAAGTATCTTAATAGACACGTGCCGATACATAGTGAACACTACGGATACGAACTTTCAGCATGTCAAATCGAAAGTCGAATCGGTCCGCATCATCTGCAGGATATCGAGCGACAACTTTTTGAAACTGAAGCTTGTTTAACAGATTGTCTCAGTGAAATGAATCGAGGATGGCGGTTGTCACACAAAGAAGTTGCTCCAGAGACAATGCCCCTTGATGTCTATCCAGATCCTTCTGGACGATATCAAGAAATTGTAAAATCCATGCCACGAGAAGTCCTCTCGGCAGCTTGCCGAGTAATTGGCACGCACGTGCATGTGGGCATGCCTGATCACGAAACGGCACTGATGGTGTACAATTCTGTGGTCGGTCAGACTGAAAAGCTATGCCAACTCGGTGACAAATCACGTGGTGAGCGGCTGAAAATATACAAAGTCGTAGCCCCGAATTGTCAACCACCGATCTATAGGAATTGGCGAGACTTTCATTCTCAGGCCGTGGCAAAGGGCTTCAATTATGATCCACGGAAATGTTGGACTTTAATTCGAATCTCAAAACATGGTACAATTGAGTTTCGGATGTTCGGCGCCACGGCTGATATTCGTGAAATTGTCAGCTGGGTTAGGTGCTGCCATTCACTGTGTGAGCAAGCTCTCCTGAAATCGCAAGTTCCCGCATAGGGATCGATGGGGGAGGCATGAACAGGCGTGTCCTCTCCCATTTTTTATACAAATTAAATTATTATGAAAATAATACTAAATATCGGTACCCATGGTGATGAAAAAATTGGCGGATTAGTCATCAAAGAATTAAGTAAGCTTAAAACTAGCGAGAATATTTTTACTGTACAAATTGCAAATGAAAAAGCATACAAATTAAACAAACGATTTATTGACCAGGATTTAAACCGATCATTTCCGGGTAAAAAAAGTGGTAATCATGAGGAGAAATTAGCATATATGCTTTCTCCAATTATTAAATCTGCAGATATTGTGATCGATTTGCACTCGACCACAAGTGAATTAAAAGATGCTTTGATTGTCACTAAACTGAATCGTAAAACTAAGGAATATATAAAGGTGATTCAACCTCGTAATGTTTTAATAATGAAGGCAACAAAAAGTACAGCATTGATCTCTCAGGCGAAAGTTGGAATTGCTTTTGAATATGGAAAAGATATGGATCCTTTGGTAGTAAAAAAAATATCACTAGGAATTCTTAGCTTATTTAACCATCTCGGGCTCATAAAAATAAAAACTCCAAAAGCCAAATTTAAATCTCGCTATTTCAGCGTTAATTCTGCTGTGAAGAAGCCAAGAGGCTACAAACTATTAAACAAAATTAGAAATTACAAGCTAATAAAAAAAGGGGAGACTTATGCAGTTTATGGCAACAAGAAACTTGTTGCCGGTGAAGATTTTTACCCTATCCTTTTTGGACAAAAAAACTATGAGGATATTTTTGGGTTTAAGGGGCAGAAATTATCTGAGAGTATGCTATAATATTATTATATGGAAACAACTAAAAAATCACAGGTGGCCAATAAAATTTTTTATACAATTCTCGCTTTACTAATAATCGGTTCTGTCGGTGCGACTTTTTATAAAATTGTCGTTCAGAAAAATTACCAAATCGTAGCGGAAACTTCTTGTGATCCAGAAACAGAAAAATGTTTTTCCTACACTGATGAAGAGAGCCTTGAAGTCAGCTATTACAAACTAATCAGCAAAAACGCCGCTAGTATTTATGCTTGTGAACAAACTGAAGATAAACTTGGTTGTGACGAAGAATTAACTTGTCTCGAAAACGAACAAAACTGCGATTATACCTATTGCGATCCCGACAATCTCGCGGAGGGCGAGGTGTGTGGGGAGTAAATAAAATGAAGAAAATATATTTAGTTAGACACGGAATAACTGATGGTAATTTAGGTAATCAATATCAACTACCAAGCACTCCATTGGCTAAACAGGGAATTAAAGACGCTAAGTTACTAGCTAGACGATTAAAGTCGCTACCGATCGATGTAATTATTTCTAGTCACATTAATAGAGCTAGTGAAACAGCGAAAATAATTGCTAATAAAATGAATACGGTGATTGTTGAAGACGAAATTTTTCAAGAAATAAAGCGTCCTTCGATTGTTCGAGGTAAAAGTAAAAATGATCCAGAAACCAAGGAAATAATGAGAGCTGTCGAAGCAAACTTCGGTAATCCTGACTGGAAACATTCGGATGAAGAAAATTTCTTTCTTCTGAGTGAAAGGGCGAAAAAAGCACTTGAGACTATTTTAAAAAGAGAAGAAGATAATATTTTAATTGTCACGCATGGTGCATTTTTGCGTATGATTCTTGGCGTCATGATTTACGGTGACAAACTGACTCCAGATATATTTCAGGGAGTTAATCACACCTTCGCGACATCAAACACAGGTGTCAGTATTGTAGAATACGAAAAACAGGGCTGGTATGTAAAAACCTGGAATGACCACGCGCATTTAGGTGATTTAGAATAATATGGCCCCAGAAAAACAAGAAAAAAATCCTTTATACAGTGAACTCGCCTCAGAACTACAGGCGATGGTTGATGTGGATCAGGAGATGAGGGAGAGAAGTGAAAAGGAAGATAATTTTTGGGATCACAATATTGATAGGAAAAATACAGAAAGAATGAAGGAAATTATTACTAGATATGGATTTCCAACTATTTCTATGGTCGGTGCTGAAGGAATGGAAAACGCTTGGCTTTTGATTCAACACGCCGATCACGATGTGGATTTTCAAGAAAATTGTTTGGAGCTGATGAAAAAAGTCGCGCCTGATGAGATCGACAGAACCAGAATTGCTTATTTGGAAGATCGAGTTCGAGTAAATAGAAAAATGGGGCAACTGTATGGCACACAATTCTATCAAAAAGACGGTAAGCATATACCTCAAACAATTGAAGACGAGAATCATGTGAATGAAAGACGAGCTCAAATGGGTATGGGTACCCTCCAAGATCAAATTGATTCAATGTATGAAAAATACGGGGTGCCCAGGGATATAACCACTTAAACATACCCCCCTATTTTTTAATTTGAAAAAATTAGTATCCTCAAATTTTTTTCTCCATAAACAAGATTTTGTGTGTCTCCTTAAACCCTATTTTGTTGTATAAATTAATGGCAACAATATTATCCATCAATACATCTAATTTTAGTATTTTAACTCCATATTTTTTTGCGCGTTTTTCAATATCCATCATTGTTTTTAGACCAAATCCTTTACCACGATAAGGCTTATCTATAATTAATGCGACTCTGGCCGTTTTCTTATTTTTAGATAGAAAAATATTATAATAACCAATTAATTTTTTGTTATTTTTAATAATAAAATATTTTTTGTCATTAGAATGATCACTGATTATTTCTAATGGCGACACACGCTTAACAAGAAGATATTTGGTGTTATCTGGATTCAGTAAATTAGAAATATACTCGTAATCTGATTTTTTATTTGCCTCGTACGATTTCATAATAATTATTATATATTAAATTAAAATTTTTTCAAAAAATAGCACCCGACACAGTTGTCGGGTGCCCCGCTTGACGAAGGTTTACCGGTTCGAATCGCCGCCGAAATACGCAAGGTTGGCTTCAACGATTGCGGCATTACGGCCACGAATCTTCCGACTTCTTCCGCGCTTCACACTGGCTTTCATAAGGAACTCCTTTCTATCTTCACCCTAAAGTGAGATGAGATTAATTCTAGCATCTCACTTTCTATTGTCAAATCAACCCGTCTAATAACCCTTTGCCGATGAGAACTAAACTCGGAACTACGCACCTTGGGATAGATACTACCTACTTGTCTTTCTGGAATTGTTTTGTCCGTAATATATATCCCCCCATCACTATTGATAAAAAAATAGGGAGACAAAGACTTTCGTCCAGTAGCTATCAACCACAGATACGTTTGAATACTTGTCCCATTCAACAATCTGCGATATCTTTCCTTCTTAAGTAAAGGAATGATTTTTCTAGTAACTTCCATTTCTGTAATCGAGGTTGAACTTCTCGATCTTCCACGTTCCATAAGGGTATTATAGGACCAACCCTTAACCCCCATCTCCAGACAAAAATCCAACATTTCTTTTATACCAGCGAGATTCCCTTCGTGGATGACAGTCTTTACTCCCACGTTTGGATTAATGGACAGTGCCGATTTGATCCCGATGACAACCGGACCAAATGTGCCGTGACCTCTATATTGTTCGTGTGTTTTCGCATTCCAACCATCCAGTGATATCTTTATTCTTACCCCCTGATTAGAATAAATATCCGGTCTCCGTTTTACCACCTCTGGTATTAGTCTACCGTTTGTTTGCAGTTGACAAACAAAACCACGATTCAACGCATACTCTATAACTTCGTCTATATAATCGTAGACAAAAATTTCTCCACCCGTAAGTAGCATTGCCTTCTTTCCATTTGGATTCTTGTGATGAAACAAATCGATAATCTCTTTTACCTTCCTCAATGAGATTGTCTCATTGTTTTTAATACTGCAATTTCTCGAACAATATCGGCAGGAAAAATTACATTTGTCCGTCAAACAGATACTGAAACCACTCCAGATACCACGGTCTTCCATAATTGGTCTCATTGTGACAGTTGTCATTCTCGTCTCCTTCTTCTTTTCAATGAACCACTCACTATTGTTTAGTATAGGCTGAATTATAGTGACGTCAAGATAGGTGAAAGCGATTAAATAGCAAAACTCTTGACTTTTAAACCATTTGGGTGTATAATAGGGTGGTAGAGTTGAACAAGATCTTTAACGTTTGAAATTGGAGGGTCGAATGAAAGAGCTCATCTTGGTCGTCGCCTTTCTGGTGGCGATTGGTCTGCTTGCTCGCCGACTCTCAGGCAACTGGAGTCGCGCTTTGCAAGTCACGGGTGGGTGGGGACTCTATGAATTTCTTGGCTGGTTCTATGACTACCCGTTCTGGGGATTCATGGTAATCTGGCTGGGGAATCTCTGGGGTTCGGTCATCTGCTCCGTCGGCGCCTTGATCATAAACTTTTTTGTTCTGCGATGGTATCAAAGAACGGAAAAAGATTGGTTGGGCGTCAACATCCTTGAGGAGATCAAGGAAAAAGGGCACGGCTGGGCCGAGAAACTTTGCCACCACCCAAAGTGGTATGTGAAGTGGTCGGTCTGGTTGTTTGCCAAGGGTTTCCAGATTCTCATCCGGTGCCTGAACAAAAACGACGTACTTGCCTTCATCTTCCTGTCAGTGTGGAAGGATTCGTTCGTAACGACAGCCTTCTTGAGGCACGGACGATTCAGCAAGCTGGAGACCAAGGACTACATCATCCTCGTCGCGAGTACAATCGTGAGCGTGGTGTGTTGGAGTCTTGGGGTCATCGTTGTCCTTCAGGCAGCCAAAGGTGGCTGGAGATTAATGGTCGGCTGAAAGGCCGAAAAACCGTGGGTGGCGAGTACGATACTCCGCCACCCTTTTTGTTTGGAAAAAAACGTGATATTATAATAATGTTGTTATGGAATTAGAATCAATATACACCTCACTGAGTGATGCTTTAGTGGAAATAGAAAAGAGACGTAAAGATATAAAGCTTCAGAAAGATCTGGAGGTCTTTTGGGGTGAAAATAAGCCAGATTTTTTGAAAAAAGATGGGCCAAGATTAGTATTTTCAAAATCCTTGATTACCCCTAACCTAGAATTCAAATATTTTCTTGACGTTTCTAGAGAAACTCATCTTAAAACTTACCTATTAGAATATGGCAATGGAAAGTTTGTTGGTAAAAATCAAGAAAAAAGACATCTTGGCAAGATTTTTTTCTATCACGGACGTGGTAAACACAATGGTAGTAAAATTGACCATTTAAACGTCGTTGATTTTAATACAGAAGAAGGAAAATTGATTAAAAACGTCAAAACTTTATTTAATAAAAAACTATCCGATTTTCACCACGATATACTTTCTGAACGTTTTCCGGAGGAAAAACTTGAGATGATTGATATTTCTGACTGGTTTGATAAGACGAGGTATTTGGATGCGTACTATCTTTATTATCTATCTTTATTTTTACGTGACAATATACTTTTTGAAAATTTCCTTTTTGATGAAGAAGAAGAGTCAAAATTTACTCTTGAAAAATTTCTACCAAGTTTTCAAAAAATTGTAAAAATATTTGGTGTAAAGCCAATTATTGTTCCATTACTGCCAAGAGAGCATGCTAAAAGTGATTTATGGTTCACATATGATGAAAAAGTAGAGAAACACATTAAAAGTATGCTATAATTAATCGATGAAAGAATTGTATTCACCAGCCAAATACGAATTACGGCCCTCAAAAATCATTCCCGGAGAAGTTGGGCTCTTCTCTTTACGCAATTTTAAAAAAGGTGAAGTTGTAATCGATAGTTCGAGTTGGGATGAAGGTAAATTAATGACATGGCAGGAATTTGAAAACATCGATTCTGGAACAAAGAGGCAGTTAATATTTTTTTGTTACAAAACCGAGGAAGGTGTATATGTTCCCAAGGATATTAACAAAATAAATATTGGATATTTTTCTAATCACAGTTGTGACCCAAATCTCATACCAAATGAAAAAGATGATTATGTTGCAAATAAGAATATATCTGCCGGAGAAGAACTTACAATTGATGTTCAAGCCTTAATGAAAAAACCAATATTCGAATTTGATTGTAAATGTGGTTCTTCTGTTTGTAGAAAAAAAGTAAAAATATAAATATATGTCTTGGATTCAAAATTTTAATGCGATCTGTACATCAGAAATTGAAAGTTGGGTGAACGTACCTTTTATATATTATACACACATACCTACGGCCGTTATCTGTATGTTCGTTGGGGTTTTTGTATATCTAAAGGCAAAAAATTTACCTGGTAGGGTCTTGGTTTCTTTATCTTCTGTTTTTTCTATATTTGTTATTTTAAATCTAATATCTTGGCTAACGTCGGTGGTACCGCAATTATTATTTTTCTGGTCGTTGTTTGGCCTTGCAATTTCAATAATTTTCATCTTGTGTGCTTATTTGTTGTTTGTCTTTTTATTCAACAGAGACGTAACGGTGCAGATAAAATACTTATTTTTAGTCTTATTGTTACCGATAATTTCTTTAACTCCAACTAATTTTTCTATAACAAGTTTTAATGGTACATATTGTGTGGTGAATGAAGGAGAACTATTCTTGTATTATTACTATTTATTCGGCTTGATATCCGCAGTATTATCAATATTTTTGTTGGTCAAAAGAAACAATCAAATCAAAGATAAGGGGGAAAAAAGAAAAAATAATCTTTTTACATTTGGTATTGAATGTTTCATTTTAATGATATTTTTTACAAGCCTTATTGCAAGCTATTTATATGACACAGGATTTGTTGATTCGTACAACCTAGAACCCTACGGACTTTACGGGCCGGTGATATTTATGTCGATATTATCTTTTTTGATCGTTCGTTTTAAAGCTTTTGATATTAAATTACTTGGAGCTCAAGCTTTGGTTTGGGCACTTGTAATTTTAATTGGCTCTCAATTCTTCTTTATTGAGAGTGATATAAATAGAATCTTAGTATCTATAACTCTTATTATCTCTGCCATCGTCGGACTTATGATTATCCGCAGTGTCAAAAAAGAAGTCGCGCAGCGCGGGCAGATTGAGCAGTTGGCGAAAAGTTTGGAGAGTTCGAATGATAAATTGGCTAATGCTAACTTTTCTTTGAAAGATGCTAATGAAAGATTGAAGGAGCTGGATTTGATGAAATCAGAATTCGTGTCCTTGGCCACTCACCAAATTCGTGGGCCACTGGCGGCGATTAAGGGCTATATTTCTCTGATGGTGGAAGGAGACTATGGTAAAGTTCCTGCCGCCTTTGATGAGCCACTGAGTACCATCTTTAAATCAACCGATTCCTTGAGTCGAATGGTGACGGACTTTCTGGATGTGTCCAGAATTGATCTCGGTCAAATGAAATATGAATTCACTGAGTTCGATTTCCGTGACCTCGTCAAAGAAGTGGCGACGGAATTGAAACCAAATATTGATGCTAGGGGCCTAGAATTTAGAGAAAAAATTACTGACCAAGCTTGTCCAATCAAAGCCGATCGCACGAAATTGAAACAGGTTCTAAACAATCTCGTGGACAACTCAAGTAAATACACAAAATCTGGTTGGCTGGAGATCTCGGTAGAGAAAAAGAAAGATAGCAAAATATTGTTCGCAGTGAAAGACAGTGGTGTCGGTATCTCAGAAAAAACTTTGTCACAATTGTTCCAACGATTCAGTCGAGCTAAGAACGCTAATGACTCAAATATTCTCGGTACCGGTCTCGGTCTCTATATTGCCAAGAAAATGGTAGAAGCTAACAGTGGTAAAGTCTGGGCCGAATCAGAAGGTGAGGGCAAGGGTGCGCAGTTCTATGTAGAAATACCAGCGGTAAAATAAATTAATTTTAACTTTACCATGGTAAACAAAACAGAAAAAAATCTGGATGGTTATGAGTTTGTGTCTTTGGCTGCTCATCAAATGCGCGGGCCAGTCGGCTCGATCAAAGGCTATCTATCAATGATCTTTGATGGTGATTTTGGCGAGATACCTCCAGTCTTACTTGAGCCACTCGAAACGATTTTTCGCTCGACTGATTCGCTCAGTAAAACTATCAACGATTTTTTGGATACTTCCAAAATGGAACAGGGGCAGATGAGATATTATTTAAAAGATTTTGATCTCGTGGATTTACTGAAACAGACGATTGCGGAAGTCCAAACAACAGTAAAGAAAGAATTAAAATTGGAGGTGCATCTACCTAGGAATCCAATTGTCGTTCATGGTGACAAGACAAAACTGAAGCATGTTTTTATGAATTTGATTGATAATGCTAACAAATATACCGAAAGCGGTTTTGTTAAAGTGACACTGGAAAGACACGGTCAACATAAAGTTCTTTTTTCGGTAGAAGACAGCGGTATTGGTTTTTCTAAAGAAGTGCTGGCAACCCTGTTTCAAAAATTTAGTCGCGCCCCAGAGGCCAATAAAGTAAACTCGACCGGTACCGGTCTTGGTCTATATGTTGCCCGCAAGATGATCGAGGCTCATCATGGTCAAATCTGGGCGGAGTCTGAAGGGGAGGGCAAAGGCTCAAAATTTTGTGTTGACTTGCCGAGTGTGTAAGATTATTATTTACCTATGAAAGTTAATCTTAGTTGGATTTCTAAGACAGCAAAAAATAAGAGAAGTGGCTATTATAAAGATAGCGATGACTTTTCTGATTTACCACAAGAAAAAATTCTAGCGGTTTGTGCTTTTTCTTTTTACGGCGACAAATTTGTTTTAGTGAAAAATCACGGTCGCTGGGAACCAGTAGCGGGGCATGTCGAAAAAGGTGAAGGCCATGTTGAGGCTTTGATTAGAGAAATAAAGGAAGAGTCAAATATGAAAGTTTTGAAGTATTTTCCCCTTGGTTATCTTTATGTCGAAGAAAAAGATTTCTATCAAGCGCAATATTTATGCTTGGTTGAACCATATGGGCCATTTATCAATGATCCCGATGGCGGAGTAACAGAAATTACTCTGGTGGATTTTTCAGAAGTTCCAAAAATGTTGGGGCCAGATGATACTTCCAGAGCAACGTTGAAGCGTTGTGAGGAGATGTTTAAAAAAGTGAGAAAGCAATAGGTGACCTCGGCCATCTTATCCACAGTTGAAAACTTTGATATCCTAGAGAATTTAGTCTAGTATACAAACATGAAAACAACAAAAATCGTCTCCTTCGATAATAAAAATATTAGAAAAGTCTGGCATAATGAGCAGTGGTATTTTTGTGTTGTCGATATTGTTGCGGTTTTATCAGAAAGTACAAACCCACAGGTGTATTGGCGGGTTTTAAAAAAACGCCTCCTGGACGAGGGTTCAGGTGAAACCGTTACAAAATGTAACGGTTTGAAGATGTTGGCTGAAGATGGAAAAATGCGTATAACTGACATGGGTAATCTAGAAACAATTTTTCGCATCATCCAGTCCATACCCTCACCAAAAGCTGAGCCATTCAAATTATGGTTGGCCAAGGTGGGGCAGGAAAGAATAGAAGAAATTCAAGATCCTGAAAGATCACTCAACCGGGCCCGAGAGAATTGGAAAAAATATGGACGGAGTCAAAAATGGATCGGGCAAAGAATGCTTGGCCAAGAAACACGCAATAAATTGACTGACTATTGGAGTACACACGAGGTTAAGAAAGGTGAGGAGTTTGCAATTCTAACCAATATTATTCATGAGGAGTGGAGTGAATTATCGATTCAAGATCATAAAAAGGTGAAGGGATTAGATAAACAAAATTTACGAGACCACATGACTGAAGCAGAACTTATTTTTACTGCTTTGGCAGAACTATCGACCCGAGAAATTGCTGAGATTATGGAAACAAAGGGTTTGAATGAAAATAAGGTACCAGCTAAAAAGGGCGGTCAAGTTGCCAGAAATGCTAGGATCGAGCTAGAACAAAAGACAGGAAAGAAAGTAATTACTGGTAAAAATTTTCTTCCACCTAGAAAGATAGATAAAAAATCGTAATTTTGCTAGAATTACCCCATGTTTAAAAAAGAACCAAAGAAAATTTTGTTGTCGGGGATTAAGCCATCTGGGCGATTGCATATCGGAAATTATTTCGGTGCGATGCAGCAGTTTTTAAATCTGCAAGATCAGTACGATAATTATATTTTCATCGCCGACTATCATGCGTTGACCACCTTGCAAAATGGCGCGGAAATGAAGAAAAATATTAAGGATTTGGTGCTGGATTATTTAGCGGTTGGGTTAGATCCGAAAAAAGTGACTTTGTTCAAACAATCAGACTTGCCTCAGGTTCATGAGTTGTGCTGGATCTTTAATTGCCTCACGACGGTACCATATCTCATGCGCGCTCATGCTTATAAAGATGCGGAGGCAAAGAATGCGGAAATAAACGTCGGAGTTTTTGATTATCCAATTTTGATGGCGGCGGATATTTTAATTCAGGATGCCGATGTTGTGCCGGTGGGGCAAGATCAGAAACAGCATGTTGAATATGCTCGTGATACCGCGCAAAAATTTAATCGAGTATTTGGTAAGAGTGTTGAAATTTTTAAAATGCCCGAACCACTTATCTTGAAAGAAGTCGAAACTGTCCCTGGAACTGACGGACGAAAAATGAGTAAAAGTTATAATAATGTGATTCCACTTTTTGCGACCGATGAAGAAATAAAGAAAGCGGTCATGAGTATTCCAACGGATTCCAAGGGTGTCGCTGATCCTAAAAATCCCGACGAAAGCCATCTTTTTGCTATACATAAACTGTTCCTAAAAGGGCCAAAATTAGCGGAATTGCGGGCAAGATACACAAATGGCGGGCTTGGTTACAAAGAGGCCAAGGAACTGCTTATAGCCGACTTGCAGGCCTTTATTGGGCCGATTCGAGAGAGACGCGAGGCTTTGGCCAAGAATATGAACAAGGTGATGAAGATTTTGGAAAAGGGTGGTCAGAAAGCTAATAAAAAGGCGGAAGAAAAAATGAGAAAAGTGAGGGGGCTGGTGGGGGTTGATATTTATTAGATAGGTGATATATTTATTACATAGACGTTGAAGCTGATGATAAAGCTGAGTCTCGCGAAAAATTAAGAAGCAAGTAAGGTGGCACCACGATCAAGATCGTCCTTACAAGATTATTAGAAATAGTAATTTTGTCAGGGCGATTTTAATTTCAAAAAATGCATTCAATTTGGAAAGAAGGAAAATATTTGGATTTATGGAGCCTACCACACTTTCTAGTAGGTATAATTTTGGGACATATTTTTATTTATTTTGGTCTAGATCTGGCAATAGCTTTGGTTGCCACTTTAATAATTAAGATCGCATGGGAGATTTATGAACATAAATATGTAACGATTGAAGCAGTACCAAATAAAATTTTAGATGTTGTTGTTGGAATTATTGGTCTTATAGTAATTTATATTTACAATGATTATTCGTTAATAAATTTGACAAGTTTTAGTGTAATCTTAATTATTAACATTATTTTTTCATCCTGGGGCTTATTATCAATGAAAAAAATGAATTTATTTATAAAAAAATGAAAACAGGAATATATAAACATTCAAAAAGCGGAAATCTTGTAAAAGTACTGGGGGTGGTCAAGCATTCAGAGACCCTAGAAGATTTAGTTTTATACGATCACATGGGAACAAATGAACTATCAGACCTTTGGGTCAGACCAATAAAAATGTTTGAAGAAGAAGTATATATAGATGGCAAAAAATTAAAAAGATTTGAATTTATTAACGAGGTTTAAATAAAAAAACATGACCAGAACATACATAAAAGAATTGGCGGGGAAGGTGGGGCAAGAGGTGTTAATAAAAGGTTGGGTGGATATTCGACGCGATCAAGGAAAAATGATTTTCTTGGATTTTCGTGATATGACCGGTGTCGTACAGGGCGTGATTTTGCCAAATCAAACTGAGGCTCTGGAGCAAGGCAAAAAACTGCGACAAGAATTTGCCGTAGCGGTGACTGGAAAAGTAAATGAGCGACCAGCAAAAAATAAAAAGGCGGGGATACTAAATGGTGATATCGAACTAGAAATATTAAAGATTGAAATTTTGGCCGAAGCGGCGCCACTACCTTTCGATATGTCTCTTGATGGTTTCAATCTCGATATGGCGACCGAACTAGATAACCGCGCTTTGACCTTGCGCCATCCAAAAATCCAAGCTGTTTTTAAAGTATTGGAAACTGTGATTGATAGTTTTAGAGAGGTAATGAAAAGCGAAAACTTCTTTGAATTCCAGGCACCCTCGATTGTGCCAGCGACGGCAGAAGGTGGAGCCGAGGTCTTTAAGATTAAATATTTCGATAAATCCGCTTATTTAACGCAGTCCCCACAACTCTACAAACAAATCGTCATGACTGCTTTTGAAAGATGTTTTTCCGTCAACAAAATTTTCCGCGCTGAGCCAAGTGCTACAACTCGTCACTTGACCGAAATAGTTTCTTTGGATGCTGAAATGGCCTTTATTGATTCTTGGAAAGATATCAGAGACATGGAAGAAAAAGTGATTCGATATATTTTGGAACAAGTAAAAAAGAAAAATACAGAACACCTAAAAATTTTAGGAGCAGAACTTCCGACCATGATTGAAAAAACTCCGACCATGTCATTGCGCGAAGCACAGCAAAAAATATTTGAGGTATTTAATAGAGATAACAGACAAGATAAAGATTTGTCGTCTCAGGATGAACTCGATATCTGTGAAATCGTCAAAAAAGAAACTGGTTCAGATTTCGTCTTTGTCTATGGTTATCCAACCAAAAAGAAACCGTTTTATGTTTATCCAAATCCGGAAGAGCCTGAATTTAATGAGGGAATAGATATGATCTGTCGTGGTCGCGAACTATCCAGTGGTGGGCGAAGAATAAATAACTTCGAACAGCTTGAGAAGCACGTTAAAGAATGGGGTCTCGATCCAAAAACTATTTCTATGTTCTTGCAAGCCTTCAAATATGGTGTACCACCTGAAGGTGGTTTTGCTTTCGGCGCGGAAAGAATTGTCTTGCAGTTTCTAAACCTACCAAACGTAAGACAAACCGTGATCTTCCCAAGAGATATGAATAGAATTGATGAGAGACTTGAGGGTAGCGAGGGGGGATATTAAAATTATGTCCGAAAATACTTTTCAAATTAAAACGGAAGTTTTTGAGGGGCCACTCGACCTGCTTCTTAGTTTGATTGAAAAGAAAAAACTGTTCATTAACGATATTGCCTTATCGAAAGTGGCTGATGATTATATTGCTTATCTGCAACAACAAGAAAAATTCCCAATGGCGCAAAGTGCCGATTTTTTGGTGATTGCTTCGACTTTACTTTTGATTAAGTCGCGATCTTTGATTCCGTCTTTAAATTTGACGGAGGATGAACAGCAAGATATTAATGATTTGGAACGACGTTTAAAACTTTATCAACAAATCAAAGACTTAAGTCGGCATATAAAAGACAAGTTTGGTAAAAATATTATCTTTGCTCCAGAACCGAGAAAAATGATGCTGGTATTTTCGCCCGATCAGAGCATGACTAAAGAAAATTTATTGACAGCTGTTTGGATAGTAATCAAAGCTTTGCCGAAAGTGGAGAATTTACCCAAGGCAATCGTAAAAAAGGTGATTAGTTTGGAGGAGATGATGGTGGATCTGACCAAGAGGATACAGAGTAGCATCAAAATGAGTTTTCGAGAATTTGCGAAAGTTGGAAAAGAGGAGCGGGTTAATGTTATAATAAGCTTTCTGGCGATGTTGGAGTTGGTGAAACAGGGAATCGTCAATGTGAAACAAGAAAATCACTTTGATGATATTGAAATGGAAACCCAGAGTGCCGGGTTGCCACATTATAATTGATATGAACGAAAATGAATTGGACAGTCAAATAGAAGCGATCCTTTTCTGGAAAGGTGAACCGGTCAAAATTAAAAAGTTGGCTGAATCTTTGGGTAAGAGTGAAGACGAGATAAAAGCAGGATTGGAAACTTTAAAAGAAAAAATTAAAGGTAGGGGAGTCGAATTGATTTTCAAAGATGATGAGGTCATGCTCGGAACAGCTAGTCAGTATTCAGCTTTAATTGAAAAACTTACAAAAGATGAGTTGGTGAGAGATTTGGGTAAGGCGGGTTTAGAGACTATCTCTATTATTGCTTACAAAGGACCAATTTCGAGAGCGGAGATTGATTATATTCGTGGCGTGCAAAGTAATTTTATTTTAAGAAACTTGCAGATTCGTGGTTTGGTGGAAAAAGTAACCGATGAAAAAGATCAACGCCGTTTTCTGTATCGTCCAACTTTTGAATTATTATCTTTTCTCGGAGTTTCAAAAATTGAGGATTTACCAGAGTACGAAAAAGTAAAGACCGAGCTTGAACAAACTCAAAATGTCTGAGAAGAGAACCACAAAAGAAAAAGTTCTAGCAATTATTTTTGTTCTCTTTCTTTTTTTTATTGTCGGGAGTCTATTACTGTCAATCAGTTTAAATAATCGAAAAAATACTTTAAAGTTGCAGGCCGCCGTGGCCGAGCAGGAGATTAATCGTCTGAATCTAGAAAAAATTGCTTCGGTTTATATAGATGAGTCAACCATTGCTACTACGACGGCTGAGTCTTTTATTACCCTAGCCGTTCTTGATCAAGATAATAAAAAAGTATTACTCGAAAAAAAATCTGGGCAAGTTTTTCCGATTGCTAGTGTCACTAAATTAATGACGGCTATGATTGTCATAGACAAGATTCCACTAGAAACCGCCGTTGTGGCAACCAAAGAAACAGTTGGTGGTGATGGCACGGCTTTTGTTTTAGAGCCAGGAAAAACTTATCTGGCTAAAGATTTAATAAACGGTATGTTAATCTCTTCTGATAATGATTCCGCCCAACTTTTGGCTAGTATTATTGGCGAGAATAATTTTGTTGATCAAATGAATGCCAAAGCTGTTCAACTTGGTTTAACTCAGACTAGTTTTGTAAACGTTACCGGTTTGGACCCTCTGGTTGGTATGGGACCCGTCAATTTATCGACAGTTAATGATTTGGCTAATTTGATGTGGCATATCAAGGAAAATTATCCGAAAATTTTCGAAATTACCACCCAGCTGGGCTATAATATATGCGCAACAGATAAATCCTGCAAAACTGTTACCACGACCAATCAACTTTTATCTGATGAAAATCTTAAATATGAAATTATCGGTGGAAAAACTGGTCAAACTATTTTGGCTAAGAAAAATCTAGCTCTTATTATTAAATTACCGAACGACGTTTCTTTGATTAATATTGTTTTAGGTTCAGATGACAATTTTCAGGATAGTTTAAATATTATTAATCAAATTAAATTATAATAAAAAAACAAAATGGACATTTTAAAAATATTTATTCCGACCACCATCACTTTCATCATTGGAATTTTAATTACACCAATTCTTAGCGCCTTTCTTTATAAACATAAAATGTGGAAGAAAAAAAGCGTTGCTGTCACAACAGATGGAATCCCAGCCACACTCTCTCAAAAACTACATAACGATGAAGAAAAGAAAACACCGCGCATGGGTGGTATCGTAATTTGGGCCAGTGCTTTAATTACCGTACTCCTATTTTGGTTTGGTTCGATAATTGACGGTCCAGTTTTAGATAAATTCAATTTCCTAAGTCGCAATCAGACTTGGTTGCCTTTATTTACTTTGATTGTTGGTGCTTTAATCGGTTTGATTGACGATTATTTCAGTGTTACCGAGCGCTATGATCAGAAGGCTGGTGGATTATCCGCTAAAAAAAGATTGCTTCTAGTTTTTATTATCTCTCTGATTGGCGCTTGGTGGTTTTATACCAAGCTCGAAATGACCGAAATAATTATTCCTTTTGTCGGTACCTGGGATGCTGGTCTATTATTTATTTTATTTTTTGTCTTAGTGATGCTTGGCACTTATTCTGGTGGCGTAATTGACGGTCTCGACGGCCTGGCAGGAGGAGTTTTAGCCATTATTTTCGGCGCTTATGGCCTGATTGCCCTAATTCAAAACCAAATTGATTTAGCGACTTTTTGTTTTGTCTTAGTTGGTGGCCTTTTGGCTTTTCTATGGTTTAATATTCCTCCTGCTCGTTTTTATATGTCGGAAACTGGCATCATGGCCCTCACCATCACTTTAGTCGTCATTGCTTTTCTAACCAAACAAGTTTTAATTCTGCCAATTATCGCTTTCCCCCTGGTGATCTCCTCCGCCTCCAGCACTATCCAGCTCTTATCTAAAAAATTCCGAAACGGCAAAAAAGTTTTTCTGGTCGCACCCATTCATCATCATTTCCAAGCCCTCGGTTGGCCCGCCACCAAAGTCGTCATGCGCTATTGGGTCATCACTATGATTTTTGCTAGTCTGGGAATAATCATTTCTCTGATTGGCTAAATTTTATTATGCCCAAAAAGATCGATAAAACTTTTTTACTCTCATTTCTTCTTCTTCTCATTACGGGTCTAATCGTCTTTGTCTCGGCTTCGATGGGGATTTATGCTCGTGATACAGCCAAGTTTACCTCAATCATCTTTAGCCAAATGTTTTTTGGCTTATTTCTTGGTCTAGTGGCTTGTTTTATAATGAGTAAAATCAACTATCGTTATTTAAAAAGATTTTCTTTTTACATTTTTATTTTATCTGTCTTTATGACCTTGTTAGTCTTTGTGCCAGGAATTGGCGTCAGTCATGGGGGAGCGAGTCGTTGGATTTATATCGGTACCTTATCTTTTCAACCATTAGAATTTTTAAAAATCGGTTTTATTATTTATTTCGCGGCTTGGATCAGCGGTGTCAAAGATCAAATTAAAACTTTTCGTTATGGACTCTTACCGTTCATTATTTTAATGTCTATTTTAGGTGGTATTTTATTAAAGCAACCAGATACCGACTCTTTTATTATTATCTTTGCCACCGGTTTGGCAATGTATCTGATCGGTGGAGCGAAATGGCGCCATATTTTCTTGATTATAATGATGGGGATTGTCTGTCTGGTTAGTCTATTCATGATGCGACCTTATCTTATAAACCGTCTATCTACTTTTCTTGATCCTAGCGCTAATTCACTAACTTCTGGTTATCAAATCCAACAATCCTTAATTGCGGTCGGCTCTGGTCAAGTTTTCGGTCGAGGTCTTGGTCAAAGTGTTCAAAAATTTAAATTTTTACCAGAGTCTGTGGGTGATGCCATTTTCCCAATTGCCGCTGAGGAATTTGGCTTTATTGGAAGCATAATCATCATTCTACTCTTTATCTTTTTTGCCTCTAGGGGCCTCAAAATTGCCGGACGGGCGCCTGATCAATTTGGTGGACTTTTAGTGCTCGGAATTGTTATACTTATCACTATCCAATCGTTTATCAATATTGCCTCGATGATTGGAGTGATACCATTATCTGGCTCACCATTGATCTTTTTCAGTCAAGGTGGGACAGCGCTCATGTTTGCTTTACTTGAAATCGGTATCATTTTAAATATCTCGAAATATCAAAAACTTACAAAATAAATTATGAAAATATTATTAACCGGTGGAGGATCAGGAGGTCATTTTTATCCGCTTATTGCCGTAGCCGAATCACTAAACGCCATCGCCGAAAAAGAAAATCTCGTCTCCGCTAAATTGTATTTCATGTCTGATAGTCAGTATGATGCTGAAGCTCTGATCGAAAACGATATCACTTTTGTTCCTATTTCGGCTGGCAAAGTTCGTCGCTACGCCTCGATTTTAAATTTCTTCGACTTATTTAAAACTGGTGCCGGTGTGCTGAGCGCCTTAATAAAAGTATTCAAAATTTATCCAGATGTTATCTTTAGTAAGGGGGCTTATGCGAGTTTTCCGGTTTTGATGGCGGCCAAAATTTTAAGGATTCCGGTTATTATTCACGAATCTGATAGTGTTCCAGGTAAAACCAATCTATGGTCTGGCAAATTTGCTCAGAAAATAGCGATCTCTTATCCCGATACCGCCAAATATTTTAAAGCGGAAAAAGTAGCCTTCACTGGTAATCCTTTACGTCAAGCGGTATTAAAAACAACAAAAGTGGGAGCTCATGAGTATTTAAATTTAGAAAAAAGTGTCCCAACCATCTTGATTATTGGTGGCTCCCTTGGTTCACAGATTATTAATGAGAGAATTCTTGATGCTCTGCCAAAGCTTGTTGAAAAATATCAAGTTATTCATCAAACTGGCAAAAAGAATGTTGCAGAAGTATCGAAGATGGCTGAAATTATTTTAGCCGGCAATCCAAATAAGGATCGCTATCGACTTTATGATTATTTAAATAATTTATCTCTGACCATGGCTGGTGGCGCCGCGGATCTCGTCGTCACCCGGGCTGGTTCAACGATCTTTGAGATCGCCTCTTGGGGTGTACCGAGTGTTGTGATTCCAATCACTGAGTCTAATGGCAATCATCAAAGATTAAACGCTTATGCCTATGCTCGCAGTGGTGCCGCGGTTGTGATCGAAGAGAGCAATCTAACGACCAATGTCTTCCTCTTGGAAATCGAGAGGATTTTAGCAAATCAAGAAATGAAAGATAAAATGTCTATCGCCGCCAAAAATTTTGCTAAGCCCGAGGCCGCCGACAAAATCGCCCGGGAAATAATTAATATTGCTTTAACTCATGAAAAATAAAATTATTACCAGATTTCCACCAAGCCCAACCGGCTGGTTTCATATTGGTAATGCCCGAACCGCTCTTTTTAATTATTTCTTTACTAAAAAAAATGGCGGGGTTTTAAAATTTAGACTCGAAGATACCGACAAAGAAAGATCCAAACAAGAATATGCTGATGATATCATCGCTGGTTTGAAATGGCTCGGTATTGATATTGATTACAGTGATCCTTATAAACAATCCGAACACGGTCAAACTTATCAGAAATATCTCGAAAAGATGATTGCCGACAATATGGCCTACATTTCAAAAGAAGAAGTCAAAGAAGAAGGTCAGAGGTCTGAAGTCATTCGTTTGAGGAATCCGAATAAAAAAGTTATCTACAACGATCTTGTCCGTGGTGAAATTGAAGTCGATACAACTGAATTAGGAGATTTTGTGATCGCAAAAAGTCTCAATGAACCACTTTATCATTTGGCGGTGGTGATCGATGATTTTGAAATGGAAATAACCCATATTATCCGCGGTGAAGATGGTATTTACAACACACCGAGACAAATTTTGATTCAGGAAGCCATAGGCGCACCAAGACCAATTTATGCCCATATGCCTTTCATTTTAAACGAAGACCGTTCAAAGCTTTCAAAGAGAAAACAAGGGGAACTAGTCTCCTTAAAGTTTTATCGCGACAATGGATATCTACCAGAAGCAATGGTAAACTTTTTGTCTTTATGTGGTTGGAATCCTGGGACTGATCAGGAAATACTCTCAATGGAGGAACTGATCGAGAAATTTGATATCACTAAAGTTCAAAAATCTGGAGCAGTCTTCAACAAAGAAAAATTACTCTGGATGAACAAGGAATATTTAAAGAGGCTTGATAAAAAAATCCTGAAAGATAAAGTTTCAGAAATTTTAAAGAGTAAATATCAGTTTACTGAAAATATATTAGAAAAAACTTTACCGACAATTGTCGAGAGAATAAATACTTTTGGTGAATTGGAGAAATATGTGACGGAAGGGGAGTTTGATTATTTCTTTTTGGCCCCGGAGCCGAAGAAAGAAATGTTGATCTGGAAAAAAGATACTGATTTTGCGATTCCCAAAAATAATTTAACTAAAGTTCTTGAAATATTAGGAAAAATTGCAGAGTCAGACTTTACCGAAGAAAAATTGAAGGCTACACTTATAACTTTTGCTGAGGCTAACGGAAAGGGGAGTGTCTTGTGGCCACTACGCGTCGCTCTCTCAGGCAAAGAAAAATCCCCCGATCCTTTCACTTTATTGACCATTTTGGGTCAAACAGAATCTTTAACGCGAATCACCAAAGCCATCAGTATCTTTTAATGAAAAAAATATTTCACATTAGTATTTTTATTCTTCTGACCATTTTTATCATGGGGCCAATTTCTCGTGCCGAAACAGTCGAGGAAATACAAGAAAAAATTGATATTGCCAATAGTAATCGAGATAAATTGCTAAAGGAGATTGCTAATTACCAACAACAACTTCAGACGATAAGTACCCAAGCCAATACTTTGCAAACCACGATAAAATCATTGGATGTCTCGACCAATAAAATCACTACCGAAGTCAGACTGACCGAAGGTGATATCAGTAAAACTACTCTGACTATTAAAGACACGGGTTTGGCTATAAAAGATAAAGAAAATCAGATAAATAGTAATCGTCTCGCCATAGCAAAATTATTGAAACAAACCAACGAACTAGACAATTTAAGTTTTTGGGAAATTATTTTATCCAATAACAGCCTAACTGATTTTTGGTTGGAAATTGAGGATAATATTCAAGTCCAAGCCAAGATGGCCGATCAAGTCGTGACGGTTAGATCGATTAAACTTGGTCTGGAAAAAGCTCAAGCTGAATTAGAAAAACAAAAAAAAGAACTGCAAGATTATACAGCTGAATTAAATGCTAAAAAAAATGTTTTGTTATCAACTAAGAAAGAAAAAAGTAATTTACTGACAACGACTAAAAATACCGAAGCTAATTATCAAAAAATTCTTCAGGATAAACTCGCTTTAAAAGAAGCCCTAGATAGGGAACTAGCCTCTTTTGAATCTCAATTAAAAATATCAGTTGATCCTAAAAGTTTTCCTTCAGCCGGTAAAGGAATTTTATCATGGCCTCTCGATACAATTTTCATTACTCAGAATTTTGGTAAGACTTCATATTCAGGAAGGTTGTATGTGACTGGTACTCACAACGGCGTCGACTTTCGAGCACCAATTGGCACTCGCGTGAAGTCGGCGGGTAATGGCGTCGTCGAAGCGGTCGGTGATACGGACAAAGTTTGTCCTGGTGCTTCTTACGGCAAATGGGTCTTTATTCGTTATGACAATGGATTGGCCAGCACTTATGGACACTTATCACTTATTTCATCGGCAGCAGGACAAAGAGTTAAAACTGGAGATGTCGTCGGTTATTCTGGCAGCAGTGGTTACTCAACTGGTCCACACCTGCATATGAGCGTGTACGCCAATCAGGCAGTGACTGTTACCACGCTAAAAAGTACGGTCTGCAAAGGAACTTATACCATTCCGATCACCTCACCAGAAGGTTATCTTGATCCATTAGTCTATCTCTAAAAGATGAAGAATTTTATTATTAAAGAAATATCAGATATCAATTTGTCTGAGTTTGACGAGAGTCTACCGGACGGAACACCATTTACCCAAGCCTCTTTCTACGGCACCTGGCAAACAAATCTTGGACGCTTAGCCAAAAGATTTTTAGTTTATGAAAATAATAAAATCGTCGCCAGCTATCAAACCGTCCGCTATCCGCTGTGGCTGAATTTCGGCTATTTT
>Ga0172380_10001940_pt1 | contig 34214 bp, 47 predicted proteins | sample Leawe162metaG_FD_119747 | JGI IMG/M metagenome (GOLD analysis project Ga0172380, IMG submission 119747) | Leachate microbial communities from a municipal landfill in Southern Ontario, Canada - Leachate well 162 metaG | ecosystem: Engineered > Solid waste > Landfill > Unclassified | place... | reverse complement strand
TTGTTATTTGTTTAAGCTCTCGCCGGGCCAGCCAGTAGCCAGCCCCGTAAAAGTTTAAGCGGTTTTTTCTCCCAATAATTTTTTAATTTTCGGGAAATACTTGTCAATAGTTTCCCTTGTGGGGATGTCTCCCTCTTCATAAGTTTTGGAGGGATATTGTGGGAAATATAATTCCGTTATCATTTTGGCCAGCAAGTTTTTTAGCTCCTTTGTTTTTGTCATGCGGTTTTTTGGTTAGTTGTTAAGTTATTTATATTTTAATTATATATCAGGCATTTTTTATTGTCAAGTGTTTTCGGCTGTTTTTTAATCTGCCTGTGGATAACTTTTAAATTTTACCAAGTCATTAAGTTTTTAAATTTCAAGGTATAAGGCAATAAAAAAATCAGTATTTTATCAAATTATACTTGTACCCTTAATATCCATATAGGACAAGAGACGCAAGACATCGGATCATCCTTTCAAAATCCCTCCCGCCAAGCCTTATATTTCAAGCCGTCCAAGGTTCGACGCGCCACGATGGCCCGGTTTGATTTCAGGGCATCAGAGTACCGCCCCGGCCCTTTTCGCTCGTCCTGGGGCATTGCAGGGGCATAGAATATAACACGATTTTGCGGATAAGTCCAATTAAGGGAAATTCGGGCCAGGATAAAAAAATCTTATATTATAAAATCATTAAAATCTACCAAGGGATATAAGGAAGCATTAGCCGGCAAATTCCTTATATCCAGCCCTTGCAAGCATTATTTTTCAAGGCCCGCGGGCGATTAAGTGCTACAATGCCCTGGTTTGATTTCAAGGTGTCAATGTGCCACTCAATAACTTTGCTTGCGTCCTGGGCCATCGTGGCGCGTCGTTTTTCTTTATTTTCGTATTATAACTAAAACATTTAAGGAAGCGGAAGGAAGGCGGCGGCGCGGTTTTGCGGTCAAGTCGCCGGGGTCCTTGACTTTGGGCGAAGTCGTGGGCGCGGATGGTAAGTTATATATTTCTAACATTGGCAGTTTTTGGGGGATTCCACCGATGGCTAAGAATAAGGGCTGAAGGGCTTTTTATATCAATTTCCGTTGATATAGTTTTTTTAAATCGCGCCGATCGTTTTCTCTTTTTTCTTGGCTATGCCCTCTTTTGCCCCGCATTTTTGCTTCTGACGACTTTTAGCCATTATTTATGTGTCGCACAATATACCTTATGCGACACTTGTTTTGTCAAGCCTTATTTTTTGGCTAATCTTATTCATTTATTCAATATATTATAACACAAGGAAATTTTCGGATAAGGCGACTGGGCAATGATATGGGGCAAAAGTCAAGGGAATGAACGATGCGGGCGCAAGAATTGCGGGGTCGGGTTGGGGGGCGGGGGAGTTGCTCGGGATTGCGGGACGCGGTCGTTCGTACTGTCTATATTCCACCCAAGCCTTTGTGCCAGACAACTTTTCCCCAAAAGACTTCCATTCGCTGTTCTCTTCGCCAAGCCATTCTTTCCCCGTAGCCTCCGCAACTTTTCCCAAACGACATTTAAGCCCAGCAATGCCCAAACGCCTTGTCCTACGCAAAACCATTCCGGAAAAAATGGATCCGAAAAATGGGGAATCCAAAAAAATCGGCGGAAAAATTTTCGGGCATTTTCCAAGCCTTTGATTATTGGGCTTATTGGTTTATCATCCGATTTCAGTCCTGAGTATGCCGGATGTGCAGGCAGTTGCTCTTCCCATTGATAAAGTAGCTTTAGGGTATTAGGTTAGCCATTTGTATAATTTAAAATACGGTTCTTTTTATTTGATTTCATATTCTTAGCCATTTCATCTTTAAAGACTTTTACTCTTCCCGTGGAGGAATGAAGGAATCGTTATATTATTAGCCAAATATGAAATACGCGTTTATTCCGATTGTTGCATTGTAATCTTTCTGTCCATAGTTATCCACAGCGGATGTTTGCAGGGAGTGTCGTGATGTGCTATGATGGAATTAGATAAGATTTATAAAATATAAGGATTTTTTATGGAAAAATATGACAGCGAAAAAGACACCCTTCTCCACAAAAAGAGGGTGGCAAAATTACTTAATGATGCATGCGTAGAACTTTTGTCTCGAGCAGATAAGCATGATAATTCAAAATTAGAAGGTCTTGAAAAATCTGTTTTTGATGAATTTACCCCGAAGTTAAAAAGTACCGTATATGGATCGGAGGAGTATAATGTTTTTTTGGATAATATGGGCATTGCACTGAAGCACCACTATAATGCGAACAGTCATCATCCTGAGCATTTTGACGGAGGAATAAATGACATGGATTTGTTTGATATATTGGAAATGTTCTGCGATTGGAAGGCTGCATCGGAAAGGCATTCGAGCGGAAGTATATTTGATAGCTTTGAAATAAACGAGAAGAGATTCGGGATGTCGGATCAATTAAAGAGAATATTCATCAATACCGCCATTAGGATAGGATTTAAAAAGTAACATTTATTTTATGGTTAAAAAAAATAAAAAGACAAGGATAATTTTTATATGCGATAAGTGCGGAAAGGAAATGCCCGTAGACAGGGAAAAAAGCACCGATCAATGGATTGTTTGCGACGTTAAGTGTCCGTGCGGGGGAAGGGGTGAGATTAAAATTTTAAATGATTGATAATAAGCAAAATATAATTTTATGCCCAAGCGCAAGTATTCCCATAATTATTTCGGCTCCAAAGATCTCCGTCGAAGGATAAAAGACGGCATCGTGCAGAGGAGGGTGAAGGGAAAGTGGACTGACTGGAAAACGGAGGATGAATTTTACCTGCTGTGGGAGCATTTTGAATGGCGGGAAGTGTTTAAGGGATTTAAATAAATAACTATTTTTTATGCCTCATCGCCTACCCATAATCAAAATCGGGGAAAAACTTCCAGATCCCCCCCCCCCAAACCCCCGGCCTACGGGAATGAAGCACAATATTGGTTTCTTTAAGAGTTTTGGATTGGAGATGAATGAGTTGGATATGGAAAAGGCATATAAGATTTATTATTCATTGGTCAGGGTGGTCGGCAAGGGGCTTAAGATGAACGGGAATATTTACCTTCCAGATATCGGAAAACTCGAGGTCTTGGATTCTAATTTTTTCGGTAGGAAGGTGAGGAGGGTGAAATTCTTCTGCCATAGGAAATTGCTTGATGTTCTGAGGTGGGGGATGGATAAGAAATAATTATTTTTTAATTATAAATTTATGGAAGGCAAACAATTTGACATCAGGATAGAGATAGGGGAATGTTTATTGGAGGCGATAAATAACATAGTTGATAATTGCTCAAATTCTTCTGAAATCGGTTTAATAATAAAAGAGGCTTTTGGGATAGATTTCACGAAGATAGTAGAAGATAAATATTTGGAGATTAAGAAATAATTATTTTTTATGACAAACGAAGAAATTTTAAATTTGAAGAAGGCAGTGAATAAAGCAAAGAAGTGCGGATATGTTTCGTCGTATGCGGATTGGATGTTGTATGCGGGTTGGAACAGTGAAATATTTTATCTTATTCCCAATAAAAGATGGTATTATTCCATCATATTTTCCCACGAATTTTGCAAGGCATTTTGGGGAGAGGAGATAAAGTGTCATTCTTGCGACATAGAAAGAAAAAATCATAGGATTATAGACAATGGAGATGATTGTTTTTTCGATAGTTGCTCAAATTGCGGAACATTGGTTGAGGGGGAATATGCGCAAGAGAGTTGGAAAAATCATATCGCTGAAATGGTTTTGGAGGAAGAACCGTTGAAATATTTGGAGAAGTTTTTGTAAAATTATTTGATTATGGTATAATTAAGGCATAGAGTACTTTTCTTGTCGGCATTTCTGCGGGATTGTCTGCCCGAAACTAACAGTTCCGCATCCTTTAAAAAAAAATTATTTAATTAAAATATGGAAGAGGAAAAATTTAAAACTGAAGTCATCCCTCCCCAGTCGGAAGATGAAATAGAGGAATTGTACGGAGACTTGAGGGGAGTTTCGTATCCCAATGCGGCTCCGAATGCCTATCATCAAAAAAAAGACTGGAAGAGGGAAAATAAATAGTTATTTAATCAAGGGTAGCATAATGGTATTGCGCCTGACTGTTAATCAGGATGATGAAGGTTCGACTCCTTCCCCTTGAGCCAATAAGTCGGTAGTTCAATGGTAGAACTTTCGCCTCCAGAGCGAAATATGCGGGTTCGATTCCTGCCCGATTTGCCAAGATGGTGGAGTTGGTGTAATCAGAAGCACGTCTCTCTGTGAAAGGGTTGGAAAAAGTGCAAATCTTTTACTTCACCCCATGCGGGTATCGTATAATGGCTATTATATCAGCCTTCCAAGCTGAGGATGCGGGTTCGATTCTCGCTACCCGCTGATGCTTCTTTAATTTAATGGTAAAATAGTTGTCTTGTAATCAACAAATATCCGTTCGATTCGGATAGGAAGCTCCATTTTCTGGGATTAGTTCAGTTGGCAGAACGCCTGATTTGGGATCAGGAGGTCGGAGATTCGAGTTCTCCATTCCAGACCAAAACTTACCACTCGCCTTAGTAAGAGATCGCCCATGAAGCGGTCTTTTGCTTTTTAGGTTGATTATGGTATAATTAAGGTGAAAGGTCGAAGTTCTTTAAAAATCTCTATGTTTATGGGGAATAATAAGGAAAATATATGGCTATCTTATTCATTGGCCTTATAGAAATGCTTGTAGTTGGCGTTTGGACAAAAACGGTGACTCGCTGTCAGGTAATTGCAAGCGGAATTGTGACAATTTTCAATGTTTTCATTTGGTGGATTATTCTTAGGCAGGTTCTTGATAATATTGATAATTTGGAAACTATCTGTTGGTATGCGATCGGGTGTTCTATTGGAACTATGTTGAGCTCTATATTGTTTAAGTCAAGGGAAAAAGGTCATATTTATGAAAAATTATTCACTAAATCTAAGAAAAAATGAAAAATGACGATCCTTTCCCGTCAGGGAATGTGAATTAATGCCGCTATCTTGCTGATGGCGGTATTTTTTTTGCTAAAAATCGCTGGGAGGAAATAAAAAATCCGTATTTTATAAAATTATCGGGGAAAAATCGTTGATTATGCTATAATTAAGGCAGGAAGTAAATGCGGAGGGATAAAATTAATTATAAATATAAATTTTTATGAACATACGGCGGCTGGCGGTTGGGAAAGACGGTTGCGCGAGGATTTGCTTCTTTGGCGACCTTCACATTGGTGCTAAAACCCACGATTCTGAATTAGTTGATAAAGTTCTTGCAAAATGTTTGTCTGAAAATATTTATATTGTTGGGATGGGAGACTATTGTGAGGCAGGAACTAGAGAGTCTGTCGGAAGCAGTCTATTTGAACAAACTTCTTCTCCGCAAGAGCAATTGGATAGAATTATTGGATTGCTTAAGCCATTTTCTGCGACTGGACTATTGCTGGGAGTACACGGAGGCAACCATGAAGAGAGGATTTTTAAAAATACTGGGATAAATCTTGGTAAAGTAATTGCTGATAATTTAAAAACAAGATATTTGGGAGATGCAAGTTTTAATTTATTTATGGTGGGAGGAAATAGTTTCAAGGTTTTCACAATGCATGGGCGTGGAAATTCGGCGACTGCTCCCGCTAAGTTGGCGTACGTAATGAGGATGGGGGGAAATGTAAATTCTGATCTGTTCGTTTGTGGACATATGCACGATTTGATTCAGGGAGAAACAACCATTCAGGATATAGATAAGAAAAAACAGATTATTGTCGATAGAAAACGTAAATTTTTAATCAGTGGAAGTTTTCTTTCGTGGGATACGTCATATGCGCAGGCAAGTGGAATGTCTCCTGGGCGACTGGGATCTCCCGTGGCGATATTCAACGGAGATTCAAATAAAAAGGAAATCAATATAAATTTTCTTGAAAAATAGTTCTTTTAAATAATCGCAAGTCTGTCGGCGGAATCTAAATGAATCCATATGACAGAAAAAGAAACAATAAAAAACGTGGTTCAGAACACGTTAAACGATCTGAAGAGAGAAGACGGCGATAAATTAAAGTTAAAAATCAGGGGGATAATCCAATCCATTCTTGAAAAGATTGAAGGTTGCAAGAAAAGCAAGGAAGAGTTGCAGGGAAAGATAAAAAATATCGAGGAAGATCTTTCTTTGCTGAACCGTGATTTAGAAGATTTGAAAAATGGACGATTGGATTTGGTAGAGGAAAGGCACAGCAAAAATGAGAGAGCCAAGGAAATTTCCCCCATTTATATTGAACTACCTCCAAATACTTCTCCTCCGCAATATAATCATACAACCACTCTGATGCTTCCGTGGAATCAGCCGTATTTCGTGGGAGACATTCCGAATGAAGGCATTACGTTCTGTTCCAGCACTGCGAATGTTCCGTTGGGAAAATATGTCGACATGTTTGATGAAATGACGGAACTTACGGGAAAGCTGGTGTCAGAATTGATGTCCGGGACATATGATGTGTTTGGGAAGAAAATAGACATCCGTCCGAGAATCAGATGATTAATTAGCTAATTTAATTTTTTCGCCGACAGATTTGCGATTAAAATAAATTTTATTTTTTACAATAATATAATGCCAAAACTTACTCCTCCTCCGTCTCCCGTTCAAAATAACAGCCAGGAAGCCAAGGAGACGATCAACTCAATGAAATTCATTAAGGGATACAAGAAGCAGATTGACAAAAAGATAGAATCTTCCGATGCTAAAATTCAGGAAAAAAGGCAGGAATTGACCGGAAAGCTTTTTAATTTGATGCGCGAAAACGGATGCAACCCGAGCGATTTGAATTCCATAAGCAAGTTTGTCCAATTGCTCCAGTCAAAGTCTCCTGAATTGCTTTCCCTGTTTGAAAAAGTATTCGGGATATTGACGGGGCAGGGAGCGGGGCAAGCGGTTAGTGCCGAGTTGCAACCTTCCGCCGAAACTATGCAGGGACAGGAGGTTCCCACAGTGCCAGAGATTCCCGTTAAGCAGGTTTAAAAAAATAATTAATTTATGAAAAAAAATAACAAGTGTATATATTGCGGAAAGAAAACGGATGGCAAGTTTTGCAATAGGACGTGCAAGGCAGAGCATATACTGGAAAAGATGGATGCCGATGCCGATGCTAAGGAAAGGTATGGCGTAAAAGATTTATGGAGAGACCCGATTGCCGTTAATATCAACTACCCAAAGGCATATGAAGACGTATTTTCTTCCCCTCGCCTGACAAGATGTTGCGACCCAAGAAAAGTTAAGGTGAGGAATAACGTGATTCCTAAAGAAGAGTATGAGCGGAGAATAAAAGAATTATATTCTGATTTCACTTCCCGCCTATGGGATACTTGCGTCAAGCACTGCTGGCTACATTTCAACTATGAGTATATGGGACACTCTCCTAAGGGTATGTCCCGGAATGGAGGATTTCTTGATAGGTCAGAGGCGATGTATCTAAGGAACACTCTGAACGTTGACACTAGAATATATAACGCATGCGATGACCTTAGAATGTTTGGAATGATGTGCGATTACGTGAATGCGTTGCACCCAAACTTGAAAGACGAGCCAGACCCGTGGGTTAATCCGATACCGTATCCATTCAAGCATATCGGAGTATCGCATTTATACTTTACAAAGATGCTCCCCGAGAGGATGCAGTTGATTCAGTATGGGGAGGATAAAGGAATGCCTTATCTAAAATTTATGGACTTCTGCATCAACTATGCCATGAACTATAATGACAAAGTTGCGGGGTATCAATATTACCGATTGCATTTTTTAAAAAACTTTTATCATTCGATACCCCAACTCAACATAAATATTCCCCAGATTATCAAACATGATGATGTCGGGGGATTCAAGAGGGCGGATAATTTTGGGAAAAGGAGTGCGCTGAAGTACCTGGGTGGGGATAATATATTGGGAACCGCTCCCAGGCTTTTCGAATATATCAGGGGGACGAAGCCGAAGAAGTGAAATTTGGGGGATTAAAAAATCATTATTTTATATAAAAATATGGAAGAAAAAATTGATGAAAAAGATTACGTGGAGTCTGAGGAAATTCCTCCCGAGAAACTAAATCCCGTGACGTGTGTTCAGTCTCATAATGGAGATTATTTCGGGGACAATCCTGCCGAACAGACTCTTTTGTTGCAGGCATTAAAAGTGGCAAAAAATCCGGAAGAGATTAAAAAGATGATGGGCTTTCGTAATACGAAGGAAGTCTTCAGGACCCTCGACAAGTTGGCAATGCGGAAAGAATATCATCAGGCATTGTCGGATGCGGGAATGGACCTGGACTGGCTCGTCAAAAGCATAAAAGAAGATGCAATGACCGCTAAAAATGAGGGGGTTAGACTTGATGCGAAAAAAACAATTTTAAAAAGTTTAGGGTTAGATCGCTACGAAGTAATGGACGGAACCGGAGGCCAAACATGGGAGGACATTCTGCTCGAAGAACAAAAGAATAAGAAATTAAAATCAGGAACCTCGGAAGATGTTAAATTATTAGAAAATGGAGAAGAGGAGGAATGGGAAGACCTTGAAGTTGAATTGAAGGGAATGTCTGAAGAAGAAAAGAAAAAAGACGAAGAAGAAAAACGTGTCGGATCTGGATTATACGGATAAGATTAAAATATGATTATTTGAAATATGAAAGATTGTTTTGAGACCCTTTCTACCAAAGAAGAATTGGTGAAAAATTTTTTGAACCCTACTTGGTATTTATCGAAGTGTCAGATAAAGTCGAAGTCTCAAGGACTGATTCCGTTTATTTTGAATCCTCCGCAACGCGACTTATTCAACACATTAAAACACAACAATAGAATTGTTATTTTAAAACCGAGGCAAATAGGTTCTTCTACTGGACTAATAGGGTATTTTTACCACTATGCGATCAGCCATTACGGTGTTACAACGGCTATTATTGGGTATAATGCTACGATGGCCGCCGAATTATTGGATAAGGTTAAATTGCTTTATCGTTCTGCCCCCCCTGCATTAAGGCCGACATTAGGGTCGACCAACAATAAGAATGAAATCACGTTTTCTAAGTTAGAATCAAAAATTATCGTCCTTCCATCTACGGAAAATGTTGGAAAAAGTTATACGCTCCATAATGTCCTGGTGAGCGAATTGGCAATGTGGGAAAATTCCGAAGAGAAGATGGGAGCGCTTGAACCATCTGTTCCAGTAACTGGGAAGATAGTGATAGATTCCACACCTAAAGGATGCGGAAATAAATACCACCAGCTTTGGGTAAATGACGATAATGGCTATGTTCATAAAAGATACAGTTGGCAGGAAGTCTACTCCAAGCAAGAGATTGAGAAGATAAGAAAGACGATGGACCCAATGCTCTTTGCCCAGGAATACGAATGCGCTTTTCTTACTTCCGGTCGTACGGTTTTTGATCAAGTTTCCGTAGAGAGACAAAGAATAAATATTTTGAAAGTAGGTGATAAGATTAAGTATATTGATTCTGATAAATCAGAGAAAGAATGGACGGTAAAGACAGAAGACGGGTGGACTCATTTTTATCCACCGATTAAGGGGCATAGGTATGTGTGTGGCGCGGACACTAGCGAGGGCGTGTCTGGAGGAGACTACAGCGCGGCGATGATTCTTGATAAAGATACCGGAGACGAAGTTGCCTGTTATAGGGGACTTATATATCCAGATAAGTGGGGAGAAGAACTTAATAAAGAAGGAAGGAAATGGAATAATTGTCTGATGACCGTGGAGCAGAATAATATGGGAGTCCTTACCCTGTCTGTTTTAAAGAAATTATCATATCCGGCATTATATTATAGGCAGACGAATTTAGATAAGATATATTCTGAGACCACCGACCGCATCGGATGGAGGACGACTGCGATAACTAAGCCCGTGATGATACAGGATTTGGGAACGGCCATTAGGGAAGATGCGATAAAGATTCATGATAAGGGACTGATAGATGAGTGTACGGTTTTTATATATAATTCCAACGGAGATATGTGCCCGACTTCTGGATTTTTTGATGATAGGATTTGTGCCGCATCATTTTGCATACAGGGCGCAAAACAAGTGATTGACCCGAGCAATCTTGGACAGTTAAATTATTCAGAATATCTTCCAAGAGGATTCTCATATTAAGAAAAAATGGGTTCTTGATCCGACGCAAGCGGGGCGAGAGGTTGAGTCTCTTGCCCCGGCCCAAAGAAAATTTAATTAACTCAACTGATTAAAAAGTATGCCCAAAAATAATAAAATAGAACAGATTTGTATTGAGCGTGGAAAAAGGGATTATTTTTATCCATCTCAATTATCAAGAAGAAAAAATGGAATTTGCAAAGAATGTTTAGAAAAAAAATATAAAAAAGAAAAAAGGAAAAAAGTATGTAAGAGATGCGGAAAAGAAGAGATGTTTACTTCATATAGATTTAATAGGGCAAATAAAGATTATTGTACGAAATGTTATAAAGAAGTTAGGAAAGAAAAAAATATTTGGAAAAATTGTTTGGAATGTGGAATTCTTTTTCCAACTACTAAATATTTGGTTAGTATTGGAAAGGGAATATATTGTTGCAAGGATTGTATGAATAAGTCTGAAGTTTATAGGAAAAAATTAAGTGAATCTCAGTCAGGATCTAATAATTATTGGTATGGAAAATTTGGGGAAGAACATCATAGTTTTGGAAATCACCCTACAGAAGAAACTTTAGAAAAATTGAGATTATCACATACGGGAAAAGTAAGAACGGCTGAATCTATAGAAAGGGGTGCGGCAAAAATGAGAGGAAGAAAAAGACCGCCATTTTCAGACGAATGGAGGGAAAATATAAGGTTAAGCGGAATAGGATTACATAGTGGGGAAAAAAATCCCGGATGGATAGACGGAAGAACTCCGTTTGTTAAATTAATTAGACATTTATCATGTTATAAATATTGGGAAAAAATGGTTAAAAAAAGAGATGATTTCACTTGTCAAAAATGTAATATTAGGGGCGGGAAATTACATTCTCATCATAAGAAATCTTTTAATTTAATTTATGAGGAAAATAAGGATAAAATTAATTTTGCAGAAGACGCCTATAATATCCCAGAATTTTGGGATTTGGATAATGGAATAACTCTTTGCAAAAAATGTCATGATAATTTTCACGGTATTTATGGACACGGAAATAATATCGTTGAACAAACGGAAGAATTTTTAAAATAATTAAATTTTAAATAGGAATAAAATGAGTGATTATTACAATTCCACAGAATGGAAAGACGAAAAACTTATTGCCAAATTCAACCTTCAGCTGAAAGACTCGAAAGACTATTTTCTGGCGGTAATAAAGCCGCGAAACGACAGATTCTACAAGCTCTACTGCAACGATGTTACTGACCGCGCAAGGGAACTGATGAAAGGCGGAAAGTCATGGATGTCAAATATCGGAGTACCCTATGTGTTCGGCGTCATTGAAAGTTTTTTGCCACGATGTCTCGACGCCCGCCCCGATTTCAGCGTGTCCGCCAGAAAAGCCAAGGATCAAGGCAAGTGCAATAAGCTTGAGGGGCTCAATGATTATACGTGGGAAATAGGAAAGATGGATTCCGTAATGGAAAGCGTGGTCAAGTCCTCTGCCATTTACGGCAACGGATATGCCCAAGTCGGATGGAAGAAAGACGAGAGGGAGCATGAGTTTCTGTCGTCCAAGGGTATTTTGGGAAAGCTTGTCTGGAAGAAAAAGAAGCAGGTATTTTATGATGCTCCGGTTATGGAATATGTCGATAATTACTTGCTGTGGTACGACTGGCATAATGTGGCATGGGAAAGCAAGCAGTATTTTTTCAAACGACTCATCCTCAGCGGAGCCGTGATAAAGAAAAAATATCCGTATGCCGACAAAAAAAGGCTCGCCCTCGCATTGAAAGGCCCGAACGGAGATCTCACCAATTATGCCGATGTTCGCATTACAACCAAGACTGAGCATGAGAGGATTACCAAGGGGGCCGAGTATAATTCGGAGGGGATTAAGCTCGATTACAGCGTTTCCAACAATCAGGATGACGATGAAGACAATAAGATGTTTGAGGTATTCGAGTGGTGGAGGCCGTTTGAGGATAAGTTTGCCGTCATGGTCGGGGGAAATTACATTCCTATTTTGAAGAACGGGGAAATGCCCAATCCGTATGACTTCAAGGATACTCCGTTCATCAACATTCCCTATACTGTCATCCCCGGGGAATCAGAGGCTTACGGCATACCGGCCATATTGGAAAGCGGGCAGATAATGCTCAATATGATCAAGAACCAGAGATTGGATGCGATGATTTTGAATATCCATAAGATGTGGATAGTCAATCCTTTGGCTAACATAGACAAGCGTGATTTGGTCACCAGGCCGTTCGGCATAATTTATTCTTTGGATCCGAATGGGGCGAGGGAGATTCAGACTGCCGGGATAGACGCTTCCGCTTATCGGGAAGAGGATTTATTGAAGGCGGATATGAGGCTCGGTTCTGGGATTGACGATTCTTCCATGGGCCAGGGAGGTTCTTCGGGAAGCGCTACTGAGATAAGGCATCTGAGGGAGAGCACTTTGGAAAGGGTGAGGATGTTCAGCAATCACCTCGGGGACGGCCTTTCGATTGCAATGCGTTACTTCATTTCGATGTACCGGCAATTTTGGACGAAAAAATTTGAAATCAGGGTTGTTGGGGAAAGCGGTAAGAATGAATATCCCATTGTTGAGAAAGATGATTTGGAGGGATATTTCGATTTTAAGGCAACTGTCATCCCCTCTATTGCGGGAAAAGAGGAAATACGGCGCAAGCAAGATATGGATTTGCTTCAGTTGGTACTTAATCCAATGTTTCCGAATATTGATGCTGAAAAGGTTTTGGGTAAGATACTAATCGATTGGAAATGGGATATTGAAGATATTAAAAAGGAAATGGAGCCAGTTGCCCAGGAGATGGAAGCTGAGTCGCAGGGAGAGATGCTTTCTTCCGCTGAACCTGGCGGAGGCGTGATTCCTTCCGATGTATTAAGTTCCGCCCTTTCGATGATTGGGGACAATAGGGAAACTTTTGGGGAACAGGTGGGGGATAATCCGATGCAGGAACTTCAAAATCCCATAGATTTGGTTCAGCGTGGGACGGAGGTAAGTCCTCCGACTGTAAATGATACGACAAGCAACAGGCAGGGGATAAATTCTCCGGGAAGGCAGGGAGGAGTTGCCAATAGAACTGGAAAAGTGAATACGAATGTAAGCACGAGTCCTCGTGCCAATAGTGATGTCGCATCGAGGCAAGTTTCTCAGGCAAATAATATCCAGCGTTAAAGAATAAAATGGGTTCTTGGCGGATGCAAGAAAATATAATTAACTAATAATCCATAAAACTATGAATTACAGTGAAATTCCTGTCGTCAAAAACGAAACTGAGATGAACTGTTCTTTGAGCAGGGATGAGGCTAATCTGCTCATCCGCCTGACGGAAAGCGAATTTTGGCCGGTGATAAAAAAGTATAATCTTCTGAGGATAGCGGAGATAGATAAGAAGCTTCATGTCCTTTCCCCCATTAAAAATGCAGAGTTGATATCGGTGAGCCAGGGGATAATCGATGGACTTAATGATTTGGAGAATGGGATAATGAGCGAAATAAGGGACAGGAAGATTGAAATGGAGCAGGAAGAGATGAGGATGAAGTCTGGGTGAGGGCTGGGGGAAAAACGATTGATTATGGTATAATTAAGGTGTATAAATAATAATTATTTTTTAAATGCCAATGTATTCTGAAAAAAAGAGGGAAGCGATAAAAAAGTTGCTCGATGAGGTTACCTTAAAAGATGTTGGAGGGAAGGAATCTTTTGATAAACCTTGTGCTGAACCATGTCTGTCTAGTAAAAAAGACCATATCTATTATCCCAACCTATTTTTGGATTCTAGGCAATTGCCCGAGATGGAAGGATACGGTGCTGGAGATAAGATAAGCTTTGTCGTGGAAGGTTCAGTGGTTTCCGCTAGTGAGAGGCAACGGGATGGAGAAGATAAAAAGTGTGAGTATTCCATTGAAATAAAAAAGATGAGTATTGCGTAAAATATAAATTATTTGGGTTCGGCGGACGCAAGCGGGGAAGAGGTTAGGTCTTTTCCCCGGCCCAACGAAGTTCAATTAACCTAACTGATTAGCTTTTTTAATGAAGTTGATTGGTTTTTTTTGTAAATATATGCCTTATAAAATTTTGAATGGAACGGATGTCATGCACTTTAAAAATGGAAAGTGGACATTAAAGCAACGGGCAAAAAATTCGCAGAACGCCCATAAAATTTTAGGACTTCTCAACGGAATTGAGGCGGGAACGATAGATTCTTCCTCTGAGGGAGTCGCGAAATACAAGCGCAGGAAAAAAATCATCGACAAGCATTTAAACAAATAATCATAAGTAAATGGCAAAAAAAGTGTTTTGGATTAAGGGAGCCATAAAAAATCCAGGTTCCCTCCGCAAAGAATTGGGAGCAAGGAAAGGGAAGAATATTCCAGAGTCCAAGCTTAAGAGTGTAAGCAAGAAGGGTGGAAAATTGGGCAAACGTGCTCGTCTTGCGGAAATTTTAAAATCGTTCCATAAATAAAAATAAAATAATCGGGAACTATTGCTTCGTGGGGGACGTTCACCGGTATGCTCGACTACAAGATGAAAATTCTTGGTCGATGCATGGTGAAAGTAGATCCCAAGTACACCTCGCAGATTTGCAGCAGTTGCGGGGAAACGGTTAAAAAGTCGCTGTCTGTCAGGACGCACAAATGCCCGGAATGCGGACTGGTGATGGACAGGGATGAAAATGCTGCACTTAATATCTTATCAAGAGGCAGGGAATGCCTTGCGGCGAGGGTTGGCTGTCGAGCCTCCTTATGACCCGCGGATATGTATTCGGTGTTTCCAAATACATAATTCCCATATTTAAACTATGAAAAGTTCAAAAAAGCTCCCTTTTTCTTCCCTGCCCAAGAAAAAGGCGGAAGACTTGGTAGGCATTTTAAAATCAATGCCCAAAATGACCGCCAAAAAGGACAATTCCGATTTACTGAATCTTGTCTCTAGGAGACGGGCGGAAATGAGGAAGGATGAGGAAGGTGAGGAGGAATAAAAAATATGTATTTTAATTAATGAAGATTAACCAATAAATGAAAAACAACATGGAAAATCAAACTCAGGGATCCGAGCAATCGGGCAGTCCCACTTCTAATATCGTCATCCCCGCTTCCGCCACTGGCAATGACGGGCAGAGAGGGGGTAGTGACGCAAGTGATGCCAATAAAGCAATCTCCGATAAGGTTCTCGCTGACTTGCAGGTAAAGATCGGCCAGCAGGGAAAAGAATTAGGAGACGCTAAGAAAGAGCGGGACGAACTCGCCGCAAAAGTCGGAGAATGGGAATCGTGGCTGACTGATAATCAAGAGTTATTATCTGCCGTTGATTCAAACATACCCCTAAGACAGGCCATTCTCGCCAACAAATTGACCCCCGAGCTCATCCAAGCCGTATTAAACGATGAAATCACGGTCAAAGAGGCTACGGAAGAGGCAGCGGAGGCCAAGGAAGAAGTCAAGGACGATTTGGGAGATTCTTTCGCTGAAAAATCACCGGAAGAAATCCAAAAATTAATTGACAAAAAAGTTAAGGAAAATGTCAAATCTGAAGTCGAGGGGGCTATCAGCTCTTTCCGCAAGGAATCCAGCCAGAAAGAACGAGAGAGGATTCGTGAGGAAGAGGACAGGAAGTTTGACGAAAGTCAGGCCAAGTTCATCGCCGAGACCAAGGATTTCGATGCGTATAGATCCAAGGTAAGGGATTATATTGAGGAAAATCCTGGAGTTGCGGATATTTCCGTGGCTTATTGGGCTATTAAGGGATTGGAAAGCTCCGGACTGAAAAAGAAATCCGATGAGGCTGAAAATGCCGAGGCCAAAAAGGATTTTGCGGCCAATACCGGAATCGGCGGAGGGGTTAATGCCGGGGGAATCAAGCAATCCGACAAATACGGAGACCTTATTCAAAGGCACCGTGATCCCAACCAGCTTTAATTCGAGAACTTCCTTTTAATTTATGAAGATGGAAATGAATGAAGATATTTATTTGATTTAAAAGGAAAAAAATTATGCCGTATCCTTATAGAGATGAAGCTGTGCACGATGTTGGCCCTATCACTGGCGTTGCCCGAGATAGTTCCAATATTCATGAAGCTCAAAATATTCTAAAGCGCGACCTTTCAGACGTAGTGTTTACGCTGAAACCCCATAAGACTCCGTTTACCACTTATCTGACTAGCGTTCCGGATTATAATGGGATGAAACTTATGAAGAAAGTTACCAATGCTCGTACTTTTGAGACATTGGAAGACTGGTATGCCGGATATTATGCCAGGTTGTCTGCCGTTTATGCGGCCACGGGTGCTCTCGGCACCGTTGCCGTAATTGGTGCTGGCACGCAGTCCGGATACATATTCACTCCCGGAGATGTCGTGCGAAATGCCCGTACCGGAGAGAATATGATTGTCAATACCGTTTCCGCCACTTCTTTCTCCGTCCTTGCCACCGAACGTGCCTTCGGGTCTACTCCCGCCGCCGCCGGTGCCGTCGGAGATGGAATCTATAAGGTTGGAAATGTGAGCGAAGAAGGTTCCGGAGCCCGCAATATTAATACCACTCGGCTGTCGACCGTGAGTAACTATACGGAAATCTTTAAGGCCAGCATAGGTACTACCGGTTCTGCCGCTGCTGAAGCGGTTTATGGCGGAGATGTGATGGCCAGGGAAAAGAATAAGTATATTGAAGAGCATGCCTTGGCTATTGAACGGCAGTTTATGTTTGGCGAGAAGCACCGCATTACTGGAGCCGGAGGGGAAGATAAGAGGACTACCGGAGGAATTTACGAGGGTATCGTCACTTCCGGGGCTTATGTTCAGGATATGGATGGAAATGGATTGACTGCTCCCGATATGAATTATTTCTTGTCCGAGGGCTTCACTTACGGAGATTCTCCCGAAAAGACCCTGTTATGCGGTCCCCGCATTTTGGATGCCGTCAATGAGATTGCCCGCGGCCAGCTGACTACCAAGATGGATGAGACTACTTATGGTATTACCATCACCAAGTGGCGGACTTCTTCCGGAACCGTTAATCTCATCAAGCATCCGTTGCTGATCAATGAAATGGCCGGATGGGGAATTCTGATTGATATGGATTGCTTCGTATACCGCTATCTTACCGGTCGCGATACTTTCTTCATGCCGAATTCTCAGGCTTCCGATATTGATGGAAAGTGCGACCAGATTCTTTCTGAAGTCGGTTTGGAGCGCCGGAATATGCCGAAATGCGCTTTGCTGAAGAATGTCCTCTAAATTATATATTTTCTACGCCGGAGGATGTAAGAATCTTCCTCCGGCGGTAACCTAATTCTAATTGTAAAATAAAATGAACTCTAAAGATTTTAAGGAATTCTCCGATTATCAAGTCGGAAATGTGGCCGATGACACTTCCGTTGGAATTCGTCTGAAGCATATTGGCACTGGTTCCGTTACTTCCGTAGTCCTTACTACCGCTACCGGACTTATCTTAATATCCGATGGCTATACGCAGACTTATCCGTTTGCGGCCGGTTTGACCCTCAATACTTACGGATTGCTGGTCGATGCCATCAATGCCGCCAATTGCACAGAGACTTCCGCTCTTGCTGGAGGAATTCTGTGGGAAGCCAAATTATTGGATGCTTTGCGTTCCGATACTTCCACTTCCACTATGATTGGCGCCCCCACTACTTATGCTTTGACCGGGGAAGGGTATTATGATTTATTGGTTGATACTTCCGAGAAGAAAGATGTTACTTATCGGGTGTCTTATGACAGGGGAATCCACGAAGAAAAGCCGATGCATAAGGTTATCCTCACTGAAGTGAATTATAATGTCAATGTGAATGGAGTGTCTGCCAATGGTTTTCGCATTTATAAGTGGGATAATCAGAATAAGTGTGAAACGCAGATTTACCGCAAGGCTTCCGTGGTTGCCACCGCTACCACTCCTTTCGGTGCGACGGAAAATCAGAAAATTACCGCCAAACCCGGAGATGAAATAATTGTCAGGGTGATCGACGGTACTTCCATTGCCACTGCCGCTGGTACGTACATGGATGTTTCCTACATCAGGGAATAATTAGTTTGTCGGGGGCGGGAGAAATTTCGCCCCCGAGTGTGTTAATTAAATAATGAAAATGAATTATGAAATTTCAATCTAAGTTGCCAAATTATGCCATTGTTTTAAAAACTTCCATTCAGGGAAATCCATTGACCGGACAACCCTCTATTCCCGGAGTGTCGGCATTATTTAAGGATTTTATCCTTACTACTGAAGATCCTAAGTTGATTAAAATGATACTTTCCCATAAAAAGTGCACCCATACTGAAGATGTAGACGGAGTTCCGACCGTAATTGAAGGTGAATTTTGGGAGATAAAGGAAACCGATCCGTTGCCTTGTGGAGTTACGGAGCCTCAGCATCATATCATTGAAATGAACAACGGAAGGATGGTTGGAAATCCCAATCCTGCTCCCGAAGGAAAGATGACTCGGCAGGAAGCGAAGAAATTGGCCGAAGAGATGGCCAGGGAAATGGTTAAGGAGATGGTCCCCGGAATTGTTTCCGCCGTCAGGAAGGAAATAGAATCAGAACCGAAGGAAGCAGTTAAGAAATCATCTTATCAGAAGAAAAAAGATTTCGTATTGCCGGAAGGTTCCCTAACTGAAGATGTTTCGGAAGAAGAGAGCATAAAAGAAATAATTGAAAATAGTAAATAATGGGGGAATTACGTATTTTAAAACACCACGATGAAACTTACTTACGAAGCTAAAATATACCCCATTAACATGCTATCAAGAGGCAGGGAATGCCTTGCGGCGAGGGATGGCTGTCGAGCCTCCTTACGACCCGCGGATGTGGATTTGCAGACAGTGTTTGCAAGTACATAGTTCCCAATAATGGATTAATTGGCATCAAGGAAATTGATAGGTAAAAATAGTTCTATCTTAAGGAACTTGATACCATAACGATTAATTAAAATGGATACGCAAAACGTACAAAATTATGATCACTGGGTTTATGATCCGGTAGCGATAGGTTTCGATGATCTTATATTTAAGAAATACGGTGGAATAGCCGATGTCGTAGGGGGAAAGATAATCATCAAAAATGATGGTGTTTCTGATGGGCGTGTGAATACCACCACGATGTTTATGTACGGAAGATTGATAATGAACATTACGGTTCCCACTGCTCCGACTGCCGGAGATTCCCGGGTGTTTGGAATTTATTCTCGCGCATATGGGAATAGGAACGGGGCATACTTCTACATTAGCGGAACGAGTTTTTTCGCCCGCACTTATAATGACGAAAATGCCGTGGCGGAATCTACGACCATTCCGTGGGATGCGAGTTGGACTAATGCTCCCGTGAAGTTTGAAATCAGGTGGTATCCGCAGAGAGTGGAATTTTTCATTAATGGCATAAATGTCATCAATAAGGTTGATGCCAATGGAAATTACCTCAACGCCCATTACACTAAGGTTCCGAAGAGGACTATGATGCCTTTGTATTGGTCTAATAACCAGACAGATGATTTCAGTATTAAGTACATAGAATTGACAGGGGCGTGGAAATTGATGTTTCCGGGAAGCCTGTATCCGTATTCTACCACTTCTTCGACTTCCAGTTCGACTTCTAGTTCTACGAGTTCGAGCACGAGTTCAAGTACGAGCAGTTCGACTTCAAGCAGCACTTCGTCCAGCACTTCTAGTTCTACGAGCAGTTCGACGAGCAGTTCTACGTCTAGTTCTACAAGTTCTTCGACTTCGAGTTCGACTTCTTCGTCCACGAGTTCGTCTACGAGTTCTTCGACTTCAAGCAGCACTTCGTCCAGTACTTCGTCTTCGACTAGTTCAACATCGTCTTCTACTTCCAGTTCTACTTCGAGTTCGACGAGTTCTACTTCTAGTTCTACGAGTTCCAGCACGAGTTCTAGCACGAGTAGCACATCGTCTTCGACCAGCAGTTCGACTTCGTCTTCGACGAGTTCGACATCGTCTTCTACTTCCAGTTCTACTTCGAGTTCGACGAGTTCGACTTCTAGTTCGACTTCAAGTTCGACTTCTTCGTCTACGAGTTCGAGCACGTCGTCTTCGACTTCTTCGAGCACGAGTTCCTCGACTTCGAGTTCGACTTCTTCGTCTACGAGTTCGAGCACGTCGTCTTCGACTTCTTCGAGCACGAGTTCCTCGACTTCGAGTTCGACTTCCAGTTCGACGAGCAGTTCTACGTCTAGTTCGACTTCTAGTTCGACGTCATCGAGCACTTCGTCTTCGACTTCTTCGAGTACGAGTTCTTCGACTTCGAGTTCTACTTCTAGCTCTACTTCTTCGTCTACGAGTTCGTCTACGAGTTCCAGCACGTCTAGCTCTACGTCATTGCTTGACGAGCAGCAATAAGCTAATATGTTTATGGGGGCATCGAGATTGTTCGTTGCCCCCAGGGAGAATAATGTGAACCTTCCAGAATTTGTGAAGAAATACGATGGGCAACCTATAGATTATGATAAAAATTATGGTCCACAGTGCCAGGACTTATATCGTCAGTACTGCAAAGAAGTATTATGCGTTCCCCAGAGTACTCCCGTTAAGGATGGAGGAGCAATTGATGTTTGGAATGTTTACTTGAAAGATTATTTTACTGCCATTAAAAATACTCCATCCGGAATTCCCAATAGCGGAGACATAATGATTTGGGGAAAAGGAGTTGGGAAATATGGTCATATTGCAGTGTTCCTTTTCGGCGATGTCAGGAATTTTTATTCTTTTGACCAAAATTGGCCGGTTGGAAGCAAGTGTCATATACAGTTCCACGATTATTCAGCACTAATAGGGTGGTTGAGAAAAAAATAATTATTTTAAAATATGAAAAATCAATTGAAGGAAGATCTTATTTTAACTGCAATGATAGCATCGGAAATGTTGCTGATTGCCTTTTCCGTTTTTATTTTCATTAAATTTAACAGATAAAAGTATGGCGGAGTTTAAGCCGACGGATATGTTCCAGCAATATGCAATAGATAGGCTGGACAGCATAGATGAGAAACTAAAGGATTTGCCCAAGATAAAAGATAGCGTAGCTTCCCTGAAGAATTTCAAATTTTTCGTCAATGGGGTGACTGCTACCTGCGGGACTATCTTCGGATTATTGGGGGCTTTTTTATGGGAAATGTTCGGGGGGAAATGATATGGGTGGCTATCTGGCGACAGTGTTTATTTATCTCGTCATAATATATGTTTTAATTTCTTTGGGAGATTAATGATAAAACAATATGCTTAATTTAAAATCAATAACCAAGGTTACGGCGGTAAAGTCCATAAAAAGATTCTTAATTGTTTTTGTTTCCGCGGGATTGGCTGGGATAGTGGCGGCGAATATTATTTTTCCCGATACTTTCAGCGAAGAATCTTTTCAAAAATATCTTCTTTTGACCGTTTCCGCATTTATGACGAGCGGGATTGCCGCCATTTTGAAGATGGCGTCTGGGATCAAGGACTACCCGCCGGAAGCAACGAAAGAAGCGGAAGAAGCGGAAAAAGATGTCCCCATCGGATAAAAAACGATTGATTATGGTATAATGTAGATAGTGAGAAAAATAAAAAAAGAACTGGGAAATAAAATACTGTTGAGGTGGTAGTCTTCTTCCCAGATCCTATTACCTTAGCAGTATTTTGTTAATAAATAAGGCGAATATATGGAAAATAAGAAACTTAAAATCAAAGAAGTGCTGAGGGAGGCGGAAAGGTGCGGTCACTATGCCATCTCAATATCTACCCTCGATCCGCTTAAAAGGAAAAATGACTTGAATCATTATACGTGGATTTCTGATTTTCCGCGTGAAGAAATTTACTCGAGCATAGGCACATGTGTGAAGCTTCTGACCGAAGAAAATAAGCCGACGGAAAAGGAAGAGGTGGTTGTGCCCGAAATTAATGATGTTGGGAGGAAACTGAAAATTGGGATATGGACGCACTTGAGTCAAAGTCCCGAATATTACAGCGTGGCAAGGGGGGTTAAGGCAATGGCAAAAATGATGAAGAATTACGGACACGAAGTAGTAATTTTTTTGCAGGAAAATTCCAAGCTTACTCCTGATGATTTCAGCGGATGTGAAATAAGGAAAGTAGTTCCGCATTTTAAGCGTGAAAAAAATGTTCTTAATGCGGAAGCTAAAGAAAAAATGAAGGAAGTTTTGGGGAAAGAGTTGTTGGGTGAGAAAATAGACATTAATTTTTCTTTTGATTATTTTATATCGGATTGTTTGACATATAGGGAGGCTATTAGAGAGTTTATGGATGAAGAAAAGCCTCCTTTTTTATTCTGCCATTTGGCGAGAAGCGGAGTTGGAACAAAAATTAAATTCAATCATTACAATGGAAGATACGTATATTTGAATTACGCTGAGAGCGGTCATTTTGCATCTCAAATAGGAGTTGACATGAAGGACGTGCGCGTTATTTTCAATGTCAAGGATATTGGAGAAATTTACGGATGGGATGAAAAAACAAAAGATATTTCTAAAAAAATGCACTTATGGGATAGGGATATAATCCAGGTTTACCCCATTTCAATGGACAGGTGCGAAGCGAAGGGGCTGAAGGATGTAATTCATATATTTGCATTATTGAAGGAAGTTGGGAATAATGTTTGCCTGATAATATCCGATGCCAACAGCCATAAGCATGGGGATAAAAAAGACGATAATGTCAGATATGCGGAAAGTTTGGGGTTGGTAAGATATGAGGATTTTTTGCTGACTAGTGATATTCCAGGACTAGAACGAGAATGTCCGCATAAGATAATAATGGATTTGATGAATATTGGAAATCTTTTCATAATGGCTTCGAGGGCGGAAGTTTCAAGCCAGATTATGGGGGAAGCGGCGGCGAATAAGGCACTGATGGTGATTAATGGCGATTGTCATTCTTTATACGACAGCGTAGATATGGAATGTGCGATGAAATATCCCTTTACTTCCGAACAATTTAATCCGACCGAGGGAGGGCTGAAGGAATTGGCAAAGAGAATAGCCATATTTATAAATGGAAATTGGGCCGATCGTCAATTCAGGAGGCAGTGGAGGGAAAACAGTTACGACGCGGTGTATTATAATCAAGTAGTTCCAATTTTATACGAAGATGTTGTGCATAAGTGATTTGCATAATGAATAAAATTATGATATAATGAGAGCAGTTAATAAACTTGTGATGCAAAAGTCCGTTGAGTAGTTTTCCCACAAGTTTGCTACAAATGCGGACTTTTGTGTTGAAACGGAGAAAAGAGATGACGGAAAAAGAAAAACAACAGAAATATTATTTGGAGAATAAGGAAAAAATGTTAAAAAGAAGTAGGGAGTATTGGAAGAAAAATAAGGAAAAATTAAATAGAATAGAAAGAGATAGGTATAGAAGGGAAAATAATGTTAAACCAGAAAATTATATAGTAGATGAATATGGAAATAAAATAAACGGAGAAAAAAGTGCACACAAAACAGCATTAAGAAATAGGAAAAGTATCTTAAAAACAAAATACGGAATAACATTGGAAGAATTTAATTGTATGCTTAAAGATCAGAATAATTCTTGTGCTATTTGTGGATGCGGAAATGAAAAAAAAAATAATTATGGACTTTGTGTTGATCATTGTCATAAAAGCGGAAAAGTCCGTAGATTATTATGCAACCATTGCAATTTGGGATTGGGATATTTTGGAGACGACATAGAATTAATGAAAAAGGCAATAGAATATTTGATTAAATACAAATAATAGCGAACCTCCAACCCATGGAGTGGTACGAGAACTGCTGCGTGAAAAAAGATAAATTAATTAATAATAATATAGATTTATGAAAAAATTAGAAAGTCAGAACATAATCATGGTTACATATGAGAGGTCGAACCTATTAAAGAAAAGCATTGATATGTTTGCGGAAAATACTAATCATCCTTACAAAATGTGGGTTGTTTCTAATTCCAGTCAGAAGGAAACGATAGACATATTAAAAGATGCCAAGCTTAAAGGAAAAATTTTTGAATATCTTATTTCTCCTGTCAATGATGGATATGTTTCATCTTTTTTATTAACATTGAATGAAATTGAAAAAAGGGGAGAAAAGACAAAATATACAATTTCAGTTGAAGATGATATGATTCCTCCTTTGCTTTGCAGCAGAAAAGATATTAAGGCTGATTGGTTGTCTCAATTGATATATGAATTTGAACGAAATGGAGATGAGCGATGGGGTTGTTTGTCGTTGAGATTAGATCGTACGAGAAGGGTTGATATTGACGAGGAAAAATCAAAAATAAGGCATTATAAAAGTGCTCCTTCGACAATACGAATTATGCTTACGGAAGATTTAATGCATCCTGAAATTTATCCTAAGTTACGAAAGCATTGGTCTACTCAATGGTTCGGCGAACTTTTTCGGTCTATTGGAAAGCGTTATGGTTGCACTTCTCATATTTATATGAACCATGAAGGATTTGCAGAAAATAAGGGGTATGGAAGTAGAAATGATTTTTTGACATTTTCAGAAAATCACCGTACTCAGGAGATTGATCAGCCTAAGGCAAATTTAGACGATAAGTGTTTTTTGCCATTATCCGTTAATACTTCTCGTGATGCCGAGGAACAAAAACTTCGGGATGAATATTGGGCTAATGTTGGAAAACAAAATAAAACTGAGACGAAAAAAAAATCAAAACAGAGATCAATGGCAGGAGAAATAGCAGAAAAAGAAGCGAACGGAGGAATGATACTTGACTTAGGATGCGGAAATGCTAAGGTTTCTAATAGTGAAAATTGTGTTGGCATAGATCTTTTTCCTTATTCAAATAGTGTTGATATTGTAAGCGGGATCGATGATTTATATTTTATAGAGAGTAGTTCTATATCGGCCGTAGTTTCATGTCATAGTCTTGAGCATGTAAGTGTTGATACAAAAAAAGTTCTTCTTGAGTGGGATCGTGTGTTGAAGCCATTGGGGGTAATGATAATTATATTGCCCGATGGGGAATATAGGAACGGAAAAAGTTGCGTTGAAAAAAGCCACAAGGTTTGTCTAACCAAGGGAATGATGGATTGGATTCTTCGCAGGATGATGGGCTATAAAATTGAGAGACTTGAAAATATTTCTTTTCTTAGGGATCCAAAAAAAGCATTCATTTGCGTCGCTCGCAAACCTGTCCCCAAGGTCGTTTCCCCTATCCCCTCCGCCCCCAAACCCCTTTCCCCCAACCCCACCGCCACCAACTCTATCCCCTCCGTTCAATGTTCCCAAATACTTTCCGCCACCTACGGAACACCCGATGCCCGCATAGACGTACTTCCCATTGTCGATGAATTCCGCTCCAAGGAAGAGACGTTCACTGTCTGCAACAAATTGTTTACCGATCCGTGCCCCAAAAAGAAGAAGGAATTGCGGATAAAGTATATTTGGGGGGAAGTTGAGCAGGATGAGTTGTGCGTCAGGGAGGGTGAAAAAATAAGGTTTATTTCTTAATGTAAATTTTATGGTTGGAATTATACTTTCGGGTGGGCGTGCCACTAGACTATTTCCGATTTCAATGGTTGTCTGCAAGCAACTTCTTCCCGTATATGACAAGCCGATGATTTATTATCCGCTTAATACGCTGTTGAAAGCCGGAATAAAAGACATTCTAATCATCATTTCCCCTGAATCTGCCGGACACTTCATAAATTTGCTGGGCGATGGAAGTCAGTTCGGGGCGAGGATTTCGTATAAAGTGCAGCATAGTCCGGAAGGATTGGCACAGGCTTTTACGATAGGGCGTGATTTCATCGGAGGGGAAAACGTCTGCATGATACTTGGAGACAATATATTTGAGGATGATTTTTCAGATAAAATACGTAATTTTAAATCCGGAGCAATGGTATTTGCCAAGAAAGTTCCCGACCCCGAAAGGTTCGGCATAGTGGAAATGGATTCAAGCGGAAAGGCATTATCCATTGAGGAAAAGCCGAAATTTCCAAAATCAGACTTATGCGTAACCGGACTGTACGTATATGACGGCAGGGCTTCGGACATTGCATCTTCGCTCAAGAAGTCGGATCGGGGAGAATATGAGATAACCGATATGCACCGCTGGTATATGGAGAGGGGAGAATTGGATGTGTCGATGGTGAGTGGAGAATGGCTGGATGCGGGGACGTTTGACAGCCTGCTGGAAGCGCAGATATTGGCCAAGGAAAGATTGTCTAAGAATATGATTATAAAATAATGATTTTTTAAATTACCGAGATGAAATACATCAAATATCTTTCTTATCTTCTCCGCCATAAATATTATGTATTTTTGGAATGTTATCGAATGGGAATTCCGCTTAGGGGATTATTGCATGATCTTTCTAAATTCCTTCCTTCTGAGTTCATTCCATATGCGAATTATTTTTCCGTAAATCCCCACGATGAAGTGATGAAAGATTCCGCTATAGATTGCAAGTTTGACAAGGCATGGCTAAACCACCAGCATAGGAATCCGCACCATTATCAGTGGTGGATTTTAAGGGAAGACGGAGGAAAGGATTTTATATTGGAAATGGAAGATAAATGCATATTGGAGATGTTTTGCGATTGGGTCGGGGCGGCTAAGGCACAGGGAAAATTCTCCCCGAAGGATGATAAATATCAGAAAGTCAGGGAATGGTATTTGAAAAATATGCAGAATATGCAGTTTAATGGAAAAACAAGGCAAACTATAGAGGCAATTATTGGATGGAGGATAAGTTCTACCGTTAGTTCCATTGGTAGTTCAACAGTTAAGAATTAATTTCAAATGATTATGAAAACATTAATGAAAATTCTATTGGATATTTGGCATAAATGGCTGGATTGCGGAATAAGGACGTGGATTCAAGACTTTAGAACAAGAAGAATCGTATTTATGATATTGGAAGATAATGTCATTGTTTTAAGTCGTCCCATCGGATGCGAGAAATTAAAAATTGGAGATATTATCAGGAATATAAGGACTGGGGAAAATATGCTGGTGTATTCTTTGGTTGGAACTGTTTTGAGAAAAACTATCATTGATATTGCGGGGAGGGGATATGGGAAAACAAAAGAAACTAAGATTGAAGTCGGAGACAAATTTTATAAGATAGGAAGCGTAGGCTATATTTATCCGCAAGAAGACGGTACGTTTGTCAAAGAAGAAGATTTATTAAAATCGGACATAAGAATTAGTTAGATAATATGCGTACTACCCTCCCCGCCCAAAAAATGCTTGGCGTTACGATGCTTTTTAAAGAAGGTAATCTTTGCCGCCAGACGATTGAGTTCCTCATCGATAAGTGCGACTATGTTTTGCTTGCCATGACTAATTATGACGAGGAAACCTTGTCAATAGCAAAAGAATATTCCATTTTATTTCCAGATAAGGTTTTCGTAGTCAAGGTGGAGTGCGGAGAGTTTTTCAAGTGCGATGCAGAATTAAAGAAGCATTTCATCCGCAATCAATCGGAAGTGAGGGAAAATGTCATCGGGGAAATAAGGAAATTTTGGGAAGGAAAAAAATTTGATATTTTAACTTTTATAGATTCAGACGAAGTTTTCTCAGACTCCTTCGATTCCATCCTCGAGAAGTTTTGGAACAGCGACTGCGACAGGATGATGGTAAATTATGCTACGCCATACGACGGATATGACAAGTTGGTAAATGAAAATTTCGTGAAGCATGCCAGAGTTTTCAAGTATAATCCTGAGATGTCCGCCCTTCCCGTGCACACAAGAACCCGCTATAATGGCTATAAAAAAGATTTTAAGGCAAGGATGATCGGGATTCATTTGGATTTGTTCGATAAGGAAAGAAGGGCATTCAGGGAAATGGTTTCTGGCAGGAAGATAAGCTCCGATTACCGAATATGGGATATGGGTGAAGACGTGAGGAAGATGAGTCCGGCGGAAATATTGGGGAAACTGCGGGGGTCGGAGGGGATAAGGTTAGAAGAATATTTAAAAAACTAATTTATTTGTATGGGAAAGATGCAACTTACGGTGATTATTGCCGGATATAGAATAGATGGGGTTCGCAAGTCCATAGAAGATTTGGAGAAGCAAACGGCGAACGGTAAGTTCGATGTGATAATTGTGAACGATGGACAGCAAGAATTAAGGGAAGAGGTTCCTAAATTAATTGCAGGAAAACCCAATTATCATTTTATAGATTCTTGGACTAGGAATCATTATTACGGAGGAGTAAGCAGAAATATGGCTGCAATGATGGCGTTTATGTACCGCAAGCAGGAATATCGGGATGAAGAAAATGAGTTTTTACTTTATCATGATGACGATGTATTGTTTGAATCTCCCGACTTCATACAGAAAGCAATGGATAGGTACGAAGGACTTTCTGATGAGGAAAGGAAATTAACGGTTTTAATGCCGCCAGAATTTATTGAGTTTAGGGGAAAGATAGACCCAGAATATCGGCATAAAATCCATGTTGTGGTTTTTCCCAATAATATAGATCTTAACGGGGTGCTGTATAAGAGGAAAGATTTTATAAATGTCGGGTGCTTCCCCTGTGGCAGGAGGTTTCGCGTATCATATGATATCGAACTTATAAAAAAACTACTCGGATTACATAGTGAGAAGGGAGTTAAATTCGTTAAGGGAAACACTTTGATTTTTTATCACAAGAAACGCTAACATGAATCCCAAAATAAAATCTAATCTTGAAAAAAACCCCCTATTCTATACTCGTGCGATTCTGCTTGAAATTTCTAATCTTTGCAATTACTCCGCCATCCACCCGAAGTGTCCGATAAGCACTTTTAAAGAGAAGGTTATTTTGCCACTGAATACGATAGAAAAAGTTTTAAAGGAGCTTGGAGAGCTCGGATTTAAGGGGACAATCTACCCCTTCAATTACAGCGAGCCCCTGATTGATCCGCGACTCTTCAAAGTATTAGAGATGACCAAGGAGCTTGTCCCCCTCGCAAGTCCGTGGCTCTACACCAACGGATTCATGCTTAATGACGAGATGGTTAGAGAACTCGACGAGTACGGCGTCAAAAGGCTTTGTGTCTCCATCTACACCCCAGAAGAAAGCAAGAGAATAAGGGGAATCATAAAAAGAATGAGGGGTGAAGTCAGGATGGAACTGAGGGCATACCGCAGATACCCAATGAATATTAGAATGAATGATAAGATGGACTGGCCGGATAGGGAACCGCTGAATCTGAAGATTCCTTGCCCGTCTCCGTTGCGATACCTAACCATAGATTCTTCTGGCAATCTGATAATCTGCTGCCATGATTTTTTGAAGAAACACATTTTTGGAAACGTGAAGGACGAGACGTTGGCGCAGGTTATACGCAAGGAAGAGACCATTAAGGCATTCGAAGAATTAAGTGCAGGAAAAAGGGAGGGGTGGTTTCTGTGCGCAAGGTGTACGAAACATAGGTGAAAATAATAATTTTAATTTTTAACGAATAAACAGTATGCAACCGCTTGTAATTCATCTCGCAGAGAACATGAGGCGCGCCATGCGACCTTTCGTGTTACCGATTTACTCTATCGTCCGTGAAATGAAGCCGGAAAATTGTCTTTCTATAGGAATTCGCCAGTGTCAGGCAGAGCGCGCTATTTTATGTGCATTAAAAGATAACGAGAAAGGACTTCTTGTGAGTTTAGATATTAAAGATTATTCTACTCGTGTTTCCGAGAACTCGCCAGAATTGATGCCGTATTGGAAATTTATTTTAGGAGATTCTTTAAAAAAAGAAACCATTGACTTAGTAAGTGATAGAATCTATGATTTTATCTGCATAGATGGGTTGCATACGGCCGAGGCGGTCGAGAGTGATTATCGTAACTTTGCCCCACTGGTAAGAAAAGGCGGGATAATCGTAATTCACGACGTAGTGAATAAAGACTGCGGTGTTCCAAGTTTTTGGAAATATCTGAAAGAACATCGGGAAGAAATGGGAATTGACGAAATGTTGACTCTTCCTTGGCTTCCCGCCGGTCTCGGTATAATCGTTAAGAAATAATCCATGGACTACAACTCTCTGCATACTTTCAAAAACTTCGCCCGCAAATACCTCGACCCCAAAGAATCATTTGAAATCTTGGACATTGGGTCTAAGTCTTGGGATAATCCTAAGAGGAATTTTACCTTTAGGAGATATTTTAGTCCCAATTGGAAATATGTTGGGTTGGATCTTTCCCCCGGCCACAATGTCGATATAGTATCAGAAGATCCCGCGCATTATCCTCTTCCGGATAATGATTTTTCTGTTGTCATCTGTTCATCGATATTGGAGCATGCAACCGATCCATTCGCCGTAGCAAAGGAAATAGGAAGGATATTGAAACCTAATGGATTTGCTTTCGTAACCGTTCCTTATCGCAGAAACCTGCATAACTGCCCCGGAGATTTTTGGCGAATGACGTGCGATGGACTCTCTTTGCTTATGAAAGATATCGCTATGTTGGAAGTTTTAGAATCCTATTTCATCGGAACGAAGAGCATTGATTCTGTTTGCGTTGCCAAAAAGTTATCCACTTCTCCCCTTTGATTTCCCCCTGAAAATGTGCTATGCTTGTTGGGTAATCAATAACTGCAAATCAAATGAGGACAATCAAAGAAATATTCAAAGACGAAGAGGAAAAGCATCCCGATTGGTCAACATACGTCATTTTTTCAAACGTAGTGATGAATCATAAATACAGGGATGCTGAAATAAGGAAATGGTTCAATAGGTTGGTTGACAGGGAAGATTACGGATCGAGGAGGGAAAAGGAAGAAATCTTGAAATATTTGATTGAAAATTCTGCCGAACTCCCCAAAACAGCCCTTTTAAGCCCCCTTGATTCTTGAGACGGCACTTTATGCCTTTTCGCAATTTCCGTTCGCCCTGGGGCAAATTCGGAAAAATGCGAACCACGCAAGCCTTTATATTAGCCAATTTAAAAAACAGTTTTTTGGGGTTTCGGAAACAAGGGAAATCAGAACCATAAAATGACTGGAAAATAGAATTAAGACAAAATCCTTCCAATTTTGATGGAAGGGTTTTTTATTTTGGCAAGTAGTTATGGGGGAAAAACAGTTGATTATGCTATAATTAAGGGAGTGGGATAGGATTTTTAATGGATATAACGGGGGAGATAGTAAAGTCTTTTTTCTATTTTAGAGAATTTAATTGATTTGATTGATTAAAAAATGAAAAAAATATGTTATAAAAAGTGAGCGGGAAAACCCACGAGCTTCAGCCGTGGGAGTACGTCAGTGAAAATATCAAAAAGGGTAATAAAATAGAATATAATTAAGGTGTAGGCAAACTACTAATTGATGAATATTTCGTTTAAGCGGGATTTTTTTATATTAAAAATAACATAAAAATAAGATGTCTGTGCACTACATAGATTATGCTCTTGGCAGCGATTCCGGCTCCGAAGCCCTTGGCTGGTGGAAAGTAGCCTATACCAATGGATCCGGCACGGCTCCCATTGCAGACGAGGAGGTTACTGGAGAAACGAGCGGATCAACGGCTAAATTGACTGTGGTAGTTGCCCCTACTTCGGGAGATTGGGCTACCAATGATGCTGCCGGAACGATGTGGTTTTATGGAAAATCAGCCCCATTTCAGGCGGAAACGGTAGACGGGACAAGTTGCACATTCGATATTGCCGGAGATTTTTCGTATGCCGCATGGAAAACAATTACTTATGCCGATACCACTGCGTCGGGTAATATATTCAGGATTGCCAAGAGTCCTGTTCCGATATCATTGGGAATTACTGCTACTTGGACATATCAATCAAAAGAAATTACGCTGGCATCCGCATTAACTAAGACTGTTGATCTCGCCGAAGTCGCATGGACAGCCGCAAACTCGGCCACTGTTGATCTGACGGCGGCTTCTACCGATGCCAAGGAGGGCGGATATTGCATGCAGATAACGGCACCGGGGTCTCCGGCAACCGCTACAAAATACGCTTATTATGATATTTCAGACGATGATTTTTCATCTTACCAAAATTTGAGTTTTTGGCTGAAGAACGAGGTTGCCTTATCTGCGGGAAATTGGAAAGTATGCCTGTGCTCAGACGATTCAGGAGATACAATAGTCGATGAATTTGAGATTCCCGCAGTTGCTTCCACTGGAAGGTGGCTTCCCTTAACGATAGCGAAAACCGGCGGTGGAAATTTAGGGGCATCCATAAAATCAGTCGCCCTTTATTCTTCTTCAGTTGCCCCTACGGGATCAAAATACGTGAGGATCGATTGCATCATTGCCTGCACGACTGGCGGACTCAGCCTGCAAAGTCTGATTTCTAAAAATTCTTCTGCTCAAGGAGGAGACGAGGGATGGTATGGAATACAAAAAATAGTGGGAGTTGATGTGCAATTAGATAACGATACAAATTGCAAATCAATAGAAGGAAGGGGATATTCTGGGGCAACGGAAACCGTAACGACATATAAGAGGGAAACGATAAAAACGGATATTTCAGGAGATTCTTTCAATGCTCAATATTTCAATACCCCACTGAATGAATTTTTGGGAGGATATGATCCCGTCACTAATCTTCAGAACGGGGAAACTTTTTTTGATGGATTGTGCGGAAGGGGAACAGGTCTTAAATACAATGGCGGCGGTGGATATGTAAACGCATGCTCACATTTGAGTTTTTCAAGGTATGAGATGGGAGTTTATTTGAATCTTACGGGATCATTAAGCTCGATGATTTTTGGAAATTTAAATAATAATTCCCTTTATGGCATTAAGCTTACATGGCACAACGATACTTCCATAAATGTAAGAAATGCGGAGAATAACGGAAGTCATGGAGTTTATCTTGATGCGACGTTCAATTCAAGATTTACTTTGGGAGAAATAAGCGGAAATACTGGAACCGGACTGTATATAGCATCTTCCAGCAAGGGAATATTTTTCAATGGACATGAATGGCCTACGGAAGATTTGACGGGTAGGTTGAATCAATTTAAGAATAATGGAGTTTGCGGGGTGGAAGTTTCTACCCATGCTTACCTTAACAAATTTTATTTTGGAGAGACTGGTGGAAATTCTTATGCTTCGATATTAATGAAGGGAGAAAATTATTTTTATGATTTTACGTCTGACGGAAGCATTATTTTCCCCGAATATCAAGAGGGAAGCAAAATTTTCTTCAATCATTTTGGAAACTCACACGATGACAACAGGGTTTATATTAAGGGAGCATATTCAAAATCTCAGTCATCTGTCAGGCATACTGCCTCTGGATTAGCGTGGCAAATGAGCATTACGTCTCCCGATTCATGGCTTATCATAGAAGATAATCCCTTTGAATTATCGGTGGCAAAAATAGCAATGAAGGCAAATAAAGAGGTGACGGCTAATGTTTGGGTAAAAAAATCCCACGCCACAGACATTGATGCGAAATTCGTATGCAGAGGAGGGCAAATAGCTGGAGTTGATGCCGACGTGACGGACACTAAGTCCGATGATACGGATTGGGAACAATTAACTCTCGTATTTACTCCTACGGAAGATGGGGTTGTTGAGTTTATTGTTACGGCTTGGAGTGCTTCCACTACGGAGAGTGTTTATATTGATGACTTTTCTTGCAGTCAGGCGGAGTAAAAATCGTTTCATTGTTAAATTTTTGATAGATGTCCATACCCAATAAAAATGATCTTCTCGGATTGGATTATTTTTCCGAAGGAGAGCCTTTCGTCGATACTACTGCAAAATATTTTGACTTGGATGGGATGGATTTTTCTTTGGATGGCGAGCCGTTTGTGGGAAATGAGGAAACTACTACTAGTTCGACTTCGAGCACTTCGTCTTCGACTTCTTCGAGTACGAGTTCCAGCACTTCGTCTTCGACTTCTTCGAGCACGAGTAGTTCGACTTCAAGTTCAACGAGTTCCAGCACTTCGTCTTCGACTTCTTCCAGTACGAGTAGTTCGACTTCGAGTTCAACGAGTTCATCGACCTCGAGCTCTACGAGTTCCACGAGTTCCAGCACGAGTTCCAGCACTTCGTCTTCGACTTCTTCGAGCACGAGTAGCTCTACTTCGAGTTCCACGTCTTCGAGCACTTCGTCTTCGACTTCTTCAAGCACGAGTT
>Ga0172380_10001939_pt1 | contig 34229 bp, 28 predicted proteins | sample Leawe162metaG_FD_119747 | JGI IMG/M metagenome (GOLD analysis project Ga0172380, IMG submission 119747) | Leachate microbial communities from a municipal landfill in Southern Ontario, Canada - Leachate well 162 metaG | ecosystem: Engineered > Solid waste > Landfill > Unclassified | place... | reverse complement strand
CGTGCCGTTACCGTACCGCCCCTACCGGATGATGACGGATTGCCAGAAGCCGGCATCTGCCTGAACTCGGCTGTCGAAGCGTTTGAAAACCGGCTGATCCTGCAGGCCTTGGCACGCACCAAGGGCAACAAGAAAGAGGCGGCCTCACTGTTGAATCTCAAGCGGACCACCCTGATCGAGAAGCTCAAGAAAAAGAACCTGGTCTACGGCGAGGAATAACACTCCATGACGATCAGCATCAATGAAAACCCCATCCTGGCGACATCCCTTGCGGCCAAGTCACCGCTTGAATTCGCCGGAAACCAAGCCGGCGCACAGCAAGACGGCATCTTTGCCGACAAACTGGCAAGCATCCTGTCAGGAAGCACCCAAAACACACAGACAGAGCAAGCCAAAGCGCAATCCATAGCAGAAGTACTGCACCTGCAGATGCTCCACACCACCCTGACGCTCTCAGGAGAAGCACCGACCGACACCCCCTCTGCCTCGCACCTGTTCGACCGACAAACGGCCACCTTGCAGGCACTGGTCAATGCGTACAGCGCCAACAGCCCGGAGAACGGCAGTCAGGCTGAACCCACGGGCGCCGAATTAACTCCGGTACAGGAATCGACCGAGCCGGATTCGGCTACTCCCGCCCAGACCCTGCAATCGACCAAAGGAAGCCAGTGGCTCGATCCGGTTATTGCCAAGGCCTCACGCAGGTATGGCGTGGACATGGGATTGATCAAGGCGGTTATCAAAGCCGAGAGCAACTTTAACCCCACCGCCGTTTCCAGCGCCGGGGCGCGGGGGCTCATGCAACTGATGCCGGCCACCGCCAGGGCCCTGGGGGTCAACGACTCCTTTGACCCGGAACAGAATGTCATGGCGGGAACCAGGTTTCTGCGCGACCTCCTCGACCGTTACAACGGCGATCTGGATTCCGCCCTGGCAGCCTACAACTGGGGTCCGGGCAACGTCGACAAACGACCCGGCCGCCTGCCGCACGAAACTAGAAACTATCTGTCCCTGGTCAAACAGCTGTACAATTCCTATACAGTCTAACCGTCCCTCCCCCCGCTTTTCAGGCGCTTTCCCGCTTGCATCTCCTTAATTGCGCGTGTAATAATTCGGCCTGCTCTTCTTCACGCAACACCCATAAGGATCATCATGGCACCTTTGTACATCATCGGCACCGGCCCGGGATCGATAGATCATCTGACCCAGAAGGCACTGCGGGCAATAGCGGAGTCAACGGTCGTCATCGGCTATGACGGCTACCTGGAACTGATCAAACCGCTTCTCAGCGGCAAGGAAATCGCCTCGACCGGCATGACACGAGAGATTGAACGCTGCCGCATGGCCATACAAAGGGCGCGTACCGGCGACACCGTTGCCCTGGTGTCCGGGGGCGATGCCGGCATCTACGGCATGGCCGGACTGGTACTGGAACTGCTGGAGCTCGAAACAACCGGGGGAGAAAGCGGACCACAACCCGAAGTACGCACCATTCCAGGGGTTTCCGCCATCCAGGCCGCTGCTTCCGTACTGGGCGCGCCACTCATGCACGACTTTGCCGTGATTTCACTCTCAGACCTCCTCACGCCCTGGGAGTTGATAAAGACCAGGATTACAGCAGCAGCCGAATCGGATTTCGTGATCGCACTCTATAATCCCCGCAGCAAAAAACGCACTACGCAGATCAAGGATGCCCGACAAATCATCCTTGCTTCACGTTCCGCCGCTACCCCGGCAGGCATCGTCCGCAACGCGTGCCGTACGGATGAGTTGGCAACTGTCACTACCCTGGGCGAGTTGCTTGACCACGAGATCGACATGGCCACCATCGTCATCATCGGCAATACCAGTAGCTTTGTGGACCATAGCGGCCGCATGGTTACCCCGCGCGGTTATGCCGGAAAGATCGGCATCGTGCCCGCTCCGCCCGCTACCCCCGAAGAACAACCAACCCACCCTGGGGCAGTCATGTTCTGCGGCACCGCCTCGGATGTGGGCAAATCCGTCATCTCTGCCGGATTCTGCCGCTGCCTGGTTAAACGCGGCATTGCCGTGGCCCCCTTCAAATCCCAGAACATGTCGCTCAACTCTTTCGTAACCCCCGAAGGTGGCGAGATCGGCCGTGCTCAGGCCGTGCAAGCCCAAGCCTGCGACATCAGCCCTCACACCGACATGAACCCGATCCTGCTCAAGCCCAACTCGGATATCGGCAGCCAAGTCATTGTACAGGGCAAAGCAGTGGCCAACATGACCGTGAGCGAATACGACTCCTATAAGCCCGAGGTTTTCCGCAAGGTGCTGGAAAGTTTCGGGCGCCTCAGGGATGCCTACGATTTCATCGTGATCGAAGGGGCCGGCAGTATCGCCGAGATCAACCTCAAACATAACGATATCGCCAACCTGAAGGTGGCGCTGATGGCCCGCTGTCCGGTCATCCTTGTGGCTGACATCGACCGTGGCGGCGTCTTCGCCCAGATCGTGGGGACCATCGATCTGCTTGAGCCCGAAGAACGGGCCTGCATCAAAGGGGTGATCATCAACAAGTTTCGCGGGGACCCCGCCATCCTTACTCCAGGGCTCGACTTTATCCTGGAACGCACTGGCGTCCCGATACTGGGCGTACTTCCCTGGATGCCCGACCTGTCCCTGCCCGCGGAAGACAGCGTTACCCTGGGACAGCGCTCCAAAATTGTCAATATCCTGACCCACCAGAAAAGAATCCACATCGGGGTGCTCAAACTGCCGCGCATCTCCAATTTTACCGATTTCGATCCGCTCCAGGCCGAACCCGACGTCGTCATCAGTTATGTCGAGATGCCGGAACAGTTGGAAGGAGTCGATATCCTGATCATCCCAGGCAGCAAAAATACCATTGCCGACCTGTTTTTCCTGATGGAGCGGGGCTTGTACGATGCGGTCAAGGAGTTTTCCGGCCACGTCATCGGCATCTGCGGCGGCTACCAGATGCTGGGGCTGCGGGTGCTCGATCCGAAAGGCGTCGAATCATCGATCAAGGAGGCCGTCGGCATCGGGCTGCTTCCGGTGGAGACCGAACTGCTGCTGCATAAGGAGACCCACCAGGTCCTGGCCTACCTGGAGGAGCCGGGCCAAGCGGTTGCCGCCGACTGCAACGGCGCCATAACCGGTTATGAAATCCACATGGGGCAAACGGTCCACCTCGACACCCCCCGTCCCTTCGCCCGCATCTTCCGCAGGGGAAAAACCTCCGTCAACGTTGAGGATGGCTCGGTTTCCGCCAATGGCAGGGTGTTCGGCACCTACCTGCACGGTGTATTCGAAAACACCCGTTTCCGGGAAACATATCTGAACCGGATCCGGATGGAAAAGGGCATGCCTGTGCGGAGGGGCAGCCAGAAAAAGGACCTGGATGACCCATTCGATCTACTGGCCAACCACATGGAGCAGCACCTGGACATGAAACAGCTTCTTGCCATCTGCGGCTTGGCAGACGACCATGCCTGACCCGGCCGTCATCGCCCTGGCCTTGTTGCTGGATCTTGCCCTGGGTGATCCCCGCTGGCTGCCCCACCCGGTAATATTCATCGGCCGCCTGATAAACCGTCTGGAAAAATGGTTGCGGAACAATGTGCGCCAGGAGCGGGTTGCCGGGGTGATACTGCTGATCATGACCGTCGGCGCTACCGTGGCTGCCACCTGGCTGTTGCTCCGTAGCGCCGGGTATCTCCACCCCCTGGCCGGATTCCTGGTGGCCGCATTCATCTCGTTCACCTGCCTTGCCACACGGTCCCTGCATGCCGAATCCGCCCTGGTGGCAAAGGCGCTTGTTGCCGGCGATATCGGTGCTGCCCGGGTCAGGCTTTCGTATATCGTCGGCCGTGATACCGGCCAGCTCGATGAACCGGAGATCTGGCGTGCCCTGGTGGAGACCGTGGCCGAGAATACCGCCGACGGCATCATCGCGCCCCTCTTTTGGCTGACCGTGGGCGGCCCGCTGGCAGGCATGGCCTTCAAGGCCATAAGTACGCTGGACTCCATGGTTGGGTACAAGAATGAGCGTTATCGCGATTTCGGCTGGGCTTCGGCACGCATGGACGACCTGGCGAATTTTATCCCTGCCCGCCTGACAGCCCTGCTGGTGATCATCAGTGCCCCGTTGACGGCACTCTCTGTTCAAGGTGCCCTGAAAATCACCCTGCGGGATCGTCGCAAGCACCCATCCCCCAACAGCGGCCACCCCGAGGCTGCCGCTGCGGGCGCGCTGGGGGTGCGGTTGGGCGGGGCCTCCTGCTACGGCGGCAGGGTCTCGCTGAAGGAATTCAGCGGCGATCCGGTCGCCGCGCTTGATGAAAGGGCTTATCAAGGGATGCTGCGGCTCATGTACGCTTCAACCCTGATCATGGCAAGCGCCTGCATTGTCACCACCCTCTACCTGAAAGGCTCCCATGTCCTACCCATATGACCATGGCGGCAATGTTTTTACCGTAGCCCGGCAACTCGGGGTCTTGCCGGAGGAGATCGCGGACTTCTCGGCCAGTATCAATCCCCTGGGGATGTCGCCATTGGTCAAGGCAGCCTTGACCTCGGCCCTGGACAACCTGATCCACTACCCGGACAGCGGCCATCGCGACCTGAAACTGGCCCTGGCTCGGCATCACGGGCTGTTACCCGACAATTTCGTCATTGCCAACGGCTCCACTGAACTCATCTATCATCTCCCAGCCATGCTTCCGGGCAAACGCGCCCTGATCGTAGCCCCGTCCTTCAGCGAGTATGCCCGATCCCTGGACCAGCAGCGCTGGGAAACCCGTTATTTTGCCCTCTCTTCGGAGAAAGGCTTCGATCTTGACTTGGATGCTCTCGAACGCACCCTGGCAGAGGGTTTTGACGCGCTCTACCTCTGCAACCCGGGCAATCCAAGCGGCCATCTCTATCCATTGGACGTAATCGAGCGAATTTACAGCATCTGCACAGCTTCCGGCACGTTCCTGGTACTGGACGAAGCCTTCATGGACTTCTGCGAGGAGGCCTCCGCCAAACAGCTTATCGCCAGGGGTGAAAACGGCATTGTCCTGCGCTCGATGACCAAGTTCTTCGGTATTCCCGGCCTGCGGCTAGGCTACGCCATTGCCTGCGACACCTTGACTGGCCGGATGGACGCCATGGGTGGTCCCTGGTGCGTCAACACCCTGGCCCTGACAGCCGGAGTTGCCGCTTTGCAGGACAGCGTGCATATCCGGCAGACCAGCGAATTGATTCAGCAGGAGCGTAACTATCTTCTTGAGCAGATTTTCCGCTTCCCGATGCTCAAGACCTATCCTTCCAGTGTCAACTACCTGCTGGTCGAGATCACCAGCAACATCACCGCGGCTGAACTGAAGGAGCGCTTGGTGCGCCAACAGATACTGATCCGCGACTGCGCCACTTTTATGGGCCTGACACCTGGGTTTTTCCGGATTGCGGTGCGCACCAGAGAAGAGAACAGCCGCTTGGTAGGTTGTCTGAAGAAGATCCTGGATTTCGTGCAGGGGTAAGAACGCGGGGTTCAAAACTATTGTTGCCGGACAAACAAAAAGAAGGGGATGCCCGTTACCAGGCGTCCCCTTCTTATTTATGTTCTCTCCGCCCTGCCGTTAGCTTAAAGGACCTCCGGCGAGTTCCTTAACAGGTGGGCGACCATATACCGCTTCAGGCAATTCCCGCATTGTGGGGCAGCACACCACGGCAGGGAAGGTCCCCCGTTCAATATTTATTCCGCCCGGGCGCTACAACCATCGAACAGAGCAGAGAGAACAATTCTTACGTCCCCATATTACATCCGACTAACCTCGTTTACAAGCGTTTTGTAGGCATGTTTCAAGCGTAGCCGAGGAACTTCATCAAGCGCCGCGCCTCTTCCATCAAAGAGTCAAATCCCTGGAAGGTCAAGGACTGGGGACCGTCGGAAAGCGCCTTTTCCGGCTCGGGATGTACCTCTACCAGAACCCCGTGGGCTCCGGCCACCAGCGCTGCCAGACTCATGGGGGGCACAAGGCTGCGCTTGCCGGTAGCATGGGAGGGATCGACCATGATGGGCAGATGCGACAACTCCTTGATCAGCGGTGCCACGGCAAGGTCCAGGGTGTTGCGGGTTGCGGTTTCGTAGGTGCGGATGCCCCGCTCGCAGAGTATGACCTGCTCGTTCCCTTCGGCCAGGATGTATTCGGCCGCTGCCAGGAACTCCTCGATGGTGGCGCTCATACCCCGTTTCAGCAATACCGGCTTGCGAATCCTGCCTACTTCACGCAGCAGATCGAAGTTCTGCATGTTGCGCGCCCCTATCTGGAGCAGGTCGGCATATTCAGACACCAGTCCCACGTTATCCGGACTCATGACTTCGGTCACTATGGGCAGGCCACTCTCTTTCCCTGCCAATGCCAGCAACTTCAGCCCCTCCTCCCGCAAACCCTGGAAGGTATGGGGCCCGGTACGTGGCTTGAAGGCCCCGCCGCGCAGCATATCGGCACCGGCTTTTTTGACGAAGCAGGCCGTCTTGATGATCTGCTCTTCGCTTTCCACCGCACACGGCCCTGCGACCACCACAGGACGACACCCCTGCCCGACGCGGACTCCGGCAACATCGACGATGGTGTCCTCGGGGTGGAAATCGCGCGAAACCAGCTTATAGGGCTTGGAGACATGGATTACCCGCTGGACACCGGTCATTTCCAGTATCTTGCTGTCATCGACATAGCCATGATTGCCCAGCACGCCAATGGCGGTCCTCTCACTCCCCGGAATAGGCGCGGCAGTGAAACCCATATCCTTGACCGTCTCAATTATGGCGTCGATATCCGCCTGGGTGGCGTTGTGGTTCATTACAATCAGCATGTTATCTCCTTTGTCAAAAACGCAGGGATTGCCATCTATTTACTCGTGTCGCTCCGCCAGCCTTTGCAGTTTCTCCATCTGATGGACCACCACCCGGTTACCCTGAACCTCGATAATTCCGTCATCCTTAAGCTTGCGCAGGGTGCGCGAAATCGTCTCGCTGGCCGTGCCGAGCCTCGACGCCAGCTCGCCCTTCTTGATCCCCAAGTCAATGTAGGTGATGCCGCCGTAACTGGCGGATTTTTCGGCAGCCCTCCGAACCAGAAAGGAGGCCAGGCGGGAAGTCACATCGGCAAAGGAGAGTTCCTCTATCTGGCGCACGAACTGACGCAGCATCAAAGAGAGGGACACCACCAGATTAAGGGAGAAATTCGAGTTTCTGCTCATCAAATCCAAAAAACCGGCCTTGGGAAGGTAGAGCGCCTCTCCCGCAGCCTGGGCGCGGGCCTCGGCCGGGTATCTGCCATCACCAAAAAAGGCCGCTTCTGCAAAGGTCTCACGGGGGTGGACAAAGTGCAACACCTTTTCCCGGCCGTCAGGAGAAACCCGGCACAGCTTGATACTACCCGAAACCAGCAGATAGAAGCCGGTGGCTTCCTCTCCTTCGCTGAACAACACCTCCCCTTTGACGAACTTGCGGCGCACCGTAATGGCAGCCAGTTCAGCCAGATCGGCATCATTCAACCCGGAAAAGAGCAGGGATTTTTTGAGCAGCTCGATCAGTTCCATCGGCCTATTTCTTCAAAAATGCGGCAATCTTCTCCGCCACCTGGGGCGCGGTGAAACCGAACTTCTCGGCCAGAACCTTGTCCGGTGCCGAGGCACCGAAGTGGTCGATGCCGATGAACAGGCCGTCGCAACCGATCAGCCTGCCCCAGGATTCGCCCCGACCCGCCTCGAAAGCCACGCGTGGAACGCCTTTGAGGAGAACTTCATCGCGATAGGCTGCCGGCTGGGACATAAACTGCTCCAGGCAGGGTATGGAGACGATGCGGGCCTTGATCCCCTGTGCAGCAAGCTTTTCCGCAGCCTCGACCGTCACGTGCACCTCGGAGCCGCTGGCCATGATGACCACATCAGCCGTTCCTTCGGGAGACGAGACCACATAGCCCCCCTTGAGGATGTCCGTTGTGCCGGTAGCGCTGTTGCGGGTAATGACCGGCAGTTTCTGACGGGTCATTACGAGGACGCTCGGCCCGTTGGTGCGCTGCAGGGCAGCCTGCCAGGCCATGGCGGTCTCCAGGCCGTCAGCCGGACGGAACACCTGGAGATTCGGGATCATGCGCAGCGAGGCAACATGCTCAATCGGCTGGTGGGTGGGACCATCCTCGCCAACAAAGAAGGAGTCGTGTGTGAAGATATAGAGCGCCTGCTGGTTCATCAGAGCAGCCAGGCGGATGGCGGGACGGCAGTAGTCGGAAAAGACCAGGAAGGTGGCGCCGTAAGGGATAAAGCAACCGTAGAGCGCCATGCCGTTGACAACCGCGCCCATGGCGTGTTCGCGTATGCCGAAGTGCAGGTTGCGGCCGGCAAATGAGCCGGTCTGCACCGAGGCTGAACCCTTGATGTCCGAGTTGTTGGAAGGGGACAGGTCGGCCGAGCCGCCCGCCAGGGCCGGAACCAGTGCCGCCACCTTTTGCAGCACCGCACCGGAGAGAGCCCGGGTAGCCCCATCCTTGCCGGCCACGCAGGCGACCAGTTCTTCGGCCAGGTTTTCCGGCAGCCGTTTCTGCCACATGTCATCCCACAATTGGGCTTTCTCGGGGTTTTGTCCGCGCCACGCGGCAAAGCCCTGCTGCCAGGCGTCATACTCCGTTTTCAATTCCGCCACACGTTTTTTGCAGGTAGCTGCCACCTCTTCCGGCACCTCGAACGGACCGAACTGCCAGCCCAGGTTGGCCCTGGTCGCGGCGATCTCGTCCTTGCCCAGTGGAGAACCATGGGCGCCGGAGGAATCCTGGCACTTGGGGCTGCCAAAGGCGATGTGGGTCTTGGCGATGATCAGCGAAGGGCGTTCGGTCTCGGCCTTGGCCGCTGCCAGGGCCGCCGTGATCTGGCCGTAGTCGTGGCCGTCGATGCTCTGCACATGCCAGCCGCTGGCGGTAAAGCGGCCAGCCACATCTTCGGACCAGGCCAGATTGGTCTTGCCTTCGATGGTGATGCTGTTGCTGTCGTAGATGTAGACCAGGTTGCCCAGCTTGAGGTGGCCGGCCAGGGCCGCGGCTTCGTAGCTGATCCCCTCCTGCAGGCAACCGTCGCCAGCCAGGGCGTAGATGGTATGGTCGATAGGGCTGAAGCTGTCGGTGTTGAAACGCTCGGCCGCCATCTTCGAGGCAATGGCCATGCCGACACCATTGGCAAAACCCTGCCCCAGAGGCCCGGTGGTCACCTCGACCCCGACCGTATGGCCGAACTCGGGGTGGCCCGGAGTCTTGCTGCCCCATTGCCGGAAATTTTTCAGTTCCTCGATAGGCAGCCCGTAACCGAACAGGTGCAACAGCGAATAGAGCAGCATGGAACCGTGCCCGGCCGAGAGGATGAACCGGTCGCGATTAGGCCAGGCTGGATCGGAGGGATTAAAGTTAAGGAAGTTGCCCCACAGGGCAAAGGCGCAATCAGCTGCCCCCATGGGAAGGCCGGGATGGCCGGAATTGGCCTTCTCGACGGCGTCTATGGAAAGAAAACGGATGGCATCGGCACAGAGCCGGGCCTGAGTCGCTGGAATGACTGCCTGTTGCATTGTTTTTCCTTTCAGACCTTATGTAAAGTGTGTAAAACCATGGGCTTGAGGGGCGATCTCACTGCCGTCCGACCGTATGACCGTCACCCCCGGCGAGCTTGTTACTATACCAACAGGTGTGGCATCTATGCCACTTTTTTTCGTAATCTCGATGATTTTTTTCCGGTTGTCCACAGGAGCGGTGAAGGCAAGCTCGTAATCCTCACCCCCGGACAGGACAAAGGAGCAGGGGAAGACGGAGAGACGTTGCGAGGCAGATTGGAAGGCAGGAGAAATTGGAAGTGCGTTGACTTGAATGGTCCCGCCGACTCCGGCCAGCTCGGCAATATGTCCGAAGTCGGCCATAAGGCCGTCGCTGATATCGATCATGGCGGTGACCAACCCTGATTCAGCCAGGGTCCGCCCGGCGGCAGTGCGGGGAGTCGGGTCCAGCAGGCGGGAGATGAGATAGGTAGAGACGTCCCGCCGTGGCGTCTCTACGGTGCCCCCCTCTTGCTCCAGCAGCGACAACCCAAAAGCAGCATCCCCCAGGGTGCCGGTCACCCAGATCTCGTCGCCAGGCCGGGCACCGGAACGGCGGATGATCAGCTCCGGGAGCTGTTCCCCCAGGATGGTGACCGAGATGACCAGGCCGCTATTCGAGCGGCAGGTGTCGCCGCCGATCAGGGCCACGCCATGATCGGCGGCCATGGAGAGAAAGCCTTTGGTGAATGAGTCGAGGTATTCGAGGGAACAATCCTTGGGGATGGCCAGGGAGAGGGTCGCCCAGCGGGGGATGCCCCCCATGGCAGCGATGTCGGAGATGTTCACTGCCAGGGATTTGCGCCCGAGAAGGTACGGGGCGTGCCATGAACGGCGAAAGTGCACACCCTCCAGAAGCATGTCGGTGGAGGTCAGAAGCTGCATGCCGGGGGTGATGGCGGTAACGGCGGCGTCATCACCGATGCCGGTGATGACGCCGTGGCCGATAGTAACATTGGCTGCGATTCGGGAGATCAGGCCAAATTCGCCAAGGTCGGCGAGATTATTTTCAGGGGGCATCAGGAACTGTCCTCATACGTTGATTGATTGGAACGGGCCGGGCTTTGACCTGCCGGTTTTCGGCACAAGCTCGCGCAGTATTTCTCCAGGATGAGCAGGATTGAACATTGCCATGGTAAGGCTCCTTGGGAAAAAACTTGGAATAACCGGGAACAATTACATAACCCTGCCTTTCCAGTATCCCGGCCTTCTGCTCAAATGCATTACCGCGACAATAAGAAGATGATCAGATTCAATGGTGAAATAAATCCCGAATGGAAACCGTTTCACCAGACAACGCCGAACATCCTCATCAACCATCGCCCAGGCAGTGGGATGTCGCCGCATCCGTCTAATGGCCTTTTCGATCTCTACGACAAAACGCCCGGCAACAAGCGGACTGACTGAATAGTAGTAAAGCGCCGAATCCTCATATTCCTGTAGCGCTTCCGGATGAAATCTAAATTTCATCGCGTAACGGCTTTCCTGACTCTCTGCAATGCGGCACTTCCCTCGACAGCCTGAACCTTGCCGGAACGCACATCATCCCTTCTTCGCTTTGCTTCAACGAGATGAAGCTTTTCAAGCGCCGGATCAATGTGGGCCTCGACATTACCGACCAGTTTTTCCGCAAGGAGAGCCTGCATATCAAGTGGCAACTTGATCGCGGTATCAAATACTTCCTGAACTGAAAGCGGCATAGCTTATTCCTTTCGATTTTATCCTTATTTCGTTTGTTGAAGGCAACTCTGGTAGACACATTCCTTTCAAAATTTTCTCCGGCGAAATTCAGCCACAATTCTGTGTCTTTTTTCACGCAGCAAAGGTGATGATCCTGACGATGAAAATGTAACTCCAATGGCAACAAACGGCAAGACAAACATGCGGATTCTAAACAAAAGGGGCATGATGATTATCATGCCCCTTCGGCTGCAAACCCACGATGGTGAGTCTATTGTCTACACACGGGCCTCCTGGGAGGCACCTTTGCGTCCAGGCTTCGCTGCCGGAGCAGCGGACTTCTTCGCCGTCTCCTTCTTAGGGGCTGAAGGCGGGTATTTTTCCAGGGCCAGCCTAAGCACCTCGTCCACCTCGTGAACCGGAACGATCTTGACCTTCTTGAGGATCTCGGCCGGAATATCCTCCAGATCCTTCTTGTTCTGGTCCGGGATTATGACCATCCGCATCCGCGAGCGGACAGCAGCCAGGATCTTTTCCTTGAGCCCGCCGATGGGAAGCACCTTGCCGCGCAGGGTGACCTCGCCGGTCATGGCCACGTCTTTCCGTACCGGGATGCGGCTGATGACCGAAACCAGCGCGGTAGTCATGGCAATACCGGCTGAGGGGCCATCCTTGGGAATCGCCCCGGCCGGGACATGGACATGGATTTCGTGTTGCTGAAAGAAGTCGGGAGTAAGGTTAAGTTCCCCGGAATGGGCACGGATATAGGAATGGGCCGCCTGGACCGACTCCTTCATGACATCCCCCAACTGCCCGGTCAGGGTCAGCCCACCCTTGCCCTGCATCAGGCTAGCCTCGATATGGAGAATTTCCCCTCCTACCGGCGTCCAGGCCAGGCCATTGACTACGCCGACCTCGTTTTTGTCCAGGTCTTCCTCCCGCAGATATTTGGGGGCTCCCAGGAAAGTCTGCACGTTCTTGGCGGTTACCTTGACAAGCCGCTTGTTTCCTTCGGCCACCTTGCGTGCCACCTTGCGGCAGACCTTGCCGATCTCCCGTTCCAAGTTGCGCAGGCCGGCCTCACGGGTGTACTTGGCGATGATTTCGCGGATGGAGTCGTCATCAAAGCTGATGTTTTTGTCTTTGAGACCGTTCTCCTTCTTTTGCCGCGGAACGAGATAGCGGCGGGCGATCTCCAACTTCTCTTCCTCTGTGTAACCGGAGAGATTGATCACCTCCATACGGTCACGCAAGGCAGAGGGGACCGGGTCGATCTGGTTTGCCGTGGCAATGAACATCACATTGGCAAGACTGAAGGGGAGGTTTATGTAGTGGTCCGAAAAAGAGTGATTCTGTTCCGGGTCCAAGACCTCCAGGAGCGCCGAGGAGGGGTCGCCCTTGAAGTCATAGCCAAGCTTGTCCAATTCGTCCAGCATGAAGACCGGATTATTGGTACCGGCCTGTTTAAGCCCTTGGATGATGCGGCCCGGCAATGCACCGATATATGTGCGGCGATGGCCCCTGATCTCGGCCTCGTCCCGGACCCCGCCCAGGGAAATACGGACAAACTTGCGCCCCATTGCGCGGGCAATGGACTTGCCCAATGAAGTCTTACCAACACCCGGAGGCCCGACAAAGCAGAGGATCGGACCCTTCATCTTTTTCTTCAGCTTGCGCACCGCCAGAAACTCCAGGATGCGCTCCTTGATCTTGTCCAGGTAATAGTGGTCGTCGTCCAGGATCTTCTGTGCCCTGATAATATCCAGGCTGTCGCGGGTGGACTTGCCCCAGGGGAGTTCAACCAGCCAGTCCAGATAGGTGCGAATGATACCCGCCTCGCCGGCATCCGGATGCATGTTTTCCAGGCGGCTCAGTTGCTTCAGGGCCTCTTTTTCCGCATTCTCCGGCATCTTGGCGGTTTCAATGGCCTTGCGGATCTCGACGAGCTCTTCTTTCCCCTCGCCATCACCCAGTTCCTGCTGTATCGCCCGCAACTGTTCCCGCAGGTAGTATTCCCGCTGGTTTTTGCCCATCTCCTCACGGGCAGCGCTTTGGATCTTTGCCTGGACGCTGAGCAGTTCAACTTCGCGATTCAGGATCTCGTTGATTTTGGTCAGCCGCGAAACCGGATCATTCATCTCCAGCAACTGCTGGGCGTCCGGGACCTTGAGACCCAGGTTGCTGGCAATAAGATCCGCCATGCTGCCCGGGTCCTGGATATTTTCCAGGATGACCATCACTTCGGGGGAGATCTGCTTGCCCAGCTCTATCACCTTGGTCAACTGTTCCCGCACGGTGCGAATCAGCGCCTCGGTCTCCAGCGAAATATCCACCAGGGGCACATCCACCATCCGCTCGACGCGGACCGTGTAGAAGGGCTTTTCCGAGGTATATTCCGCAATGCGGGCCTTGGTCAGCCCCTGAACCAGGATCTTAACCCTGCCGTCGGGCAACTTGAGCATGCGCATGATCATGGCCACGGTGCCAACCGTGTAGATCTTGTCCGGAGCGGGATCTTCCTCGCTGATCTCGTGCTGGGTCGCCAGCAGGATCATGCGGTCTCCGGCCAGTGCGCTGTCAACCGCCTTGACCGACATTTCCCGGCCGACAAAAAGCGGGATGATCATGAATGGGTAAACCACCACGTCCCTGACCGGCAGAAGCGGCATTACCTCGGGGATTTTCAGCTCTTCGGTTTCCTGCTTTTCTGTATCTTTTTCCGGGTCACTCAATCGTAATCTCCTTTATAGGTACCTGCAATTCACCGGTCTTGGGACACACCACTCGTAGCACACCCTTACAGTATTCAGCCGTGATGGAGCAGGGATCTACATTGCCGGGAATATGCACGGCGTGATGAAAACGCCCGAAATGGCGCTCCATGCATATCAGGCCGCCATCTGATGCCTCCCGCGGCTTGTAGGCATCCAGCATGAGCATGAGGCCGCACACCTTCAGGCTGATATCTTCCAGCTTGAAGCCTGGCAGATCAAACTCCAGGACAACCCCATCGCCAGTCTCGTAAATGTCCATCAAAGGGCGGTTCACGGCCTCATCCAGTCCATCCCGCATTTCCAGGACATGCATGAGGCTTCTGATTTCACCAATCTGCTGGTTGAATATCTCGTAATGATACGGTTTCCTGCCTTGAGAACGTGGCATATCGGTCATCCGTGTAACGAAGTTGATTTAAAAAACTTCACAGGGCTATGAAAGATGTAACCATTCCTTGCGTTGTTGTCAAGGCAGACAGTGTCAGGAAACGGATAATGCTAAAAAACAATTGACACGAAAGCTGGTTTGAAGGATATTTTCAGGTCTTTTTGCGCATATGCGCCAATACCTTTTCTGATTATCAATACTGTTGGGAGATTACACCCATCCGCGGTTTATCCTGCGGCTTTCAAGGGGATACGTCGATCAACCGTAAATCTGGCTGCTCTAGGATCAAATGCAGGCTTCATCATCCAGGAAGCTTCCGGTTGGAAACTTAAGTAAGTTTTTTTGTCAACCATCTTTACCAAGATGAGGAGATTGAGTATGGAGCGCTGGTCAATTAACGATTCCGCCAAGATTTACAACCTCGACAACTGGGGTGCTGACCTTTTTTCGATCAACAAAAAAGGAAATATCTGCGTCCACCCTTCTTCCAACTCCAAGCAATCCATCGACCTGCGAGTCCTGGTTGACGACCTGATCAAACGTAAAATAAAGCCCCCCATACTGCTACGCTTCATGGATGTCCTTCAGGGGCGCATCGCCAGCATCAATCGCGTTTTCAGAAGCGCCATCCAGGAAAACGATTACCCCGCAAAATACCAGACCTTTTTCCCCATCAAGGTCAATCAGCAGCGCCAGGTCGTCGAGGCAATCGCCAACTACGGCAAGCGCTACAATATCGGCCTGGAAGTGGGTTCAAAGCCGGAACTGGTGGCCGGGATATCCATCTCCACCGGCAATGGCCTGCCGATCATCTGCAACGGCTACAAGGATGCCGAATACATCGAAACGGTTCTCTATGCCACCAAGATCGGCTACGACATCACACTGGTGGTGGAAAAGCTGTTCGAACTGGAAAAGATCGTCGATCTCGCCAAAAAGACCGGCATCCAGCCCAAACTGGGAATCCGCGTCAAGCTCTCCTCCAAGGGAACAGGTAAATGGGCCACTTCCGGGGGCGAAGATGCCAAGTTCGGACTAAGGATGTCCGAAATCATTGCCGCCATCCAGATGCTGGAAGCAAACGGAATGATCGACACGGTCAAGCTCCTGCATTTCCACATCGGCAGCCAGATCACCAAGATCGACAAGATAAAGACCGCCCTGATCGAGGGGACCCGCATCTACACCGAGATGAAAAAACTCGGGGTAGGCATAGAATACCTGGATATCGGCGGTGGCCTGGGGGTCGATTACGACGGTTCCAAGTCCAGTTATTTCTCCAGCGTCAACTACACGCTGGAGGAGTACGCCAACGACGTCATCTACCAGGTCAAGAACATCTGCGACGAGGCCGGTGTGGTCTGCCCCAATATCATCTCCGAATCGGGCCGGGCAACGGTGGCCCATTACTCGGTACTGGTCACCAATGTCCTGAACACCAACACACAGAACCTGATGCCGGATTTCGAAGAGATCCTGGCCCAATCCGAGAAGACGGCCCCCACGGTCAAAAAATTGATGGACATCTACAAAAGCATCGACCGCTACTCCCTTCGCGAGGATTATCATGACACGCTGCAGCTTATCAACGAGGCGGTCAGCCTGTTCAACCTGGGGTATCTGACCCTCAATGACCGGGCCATTGCCGAATGGATCTACTCCAAGATCATTAAAAAGATCAACAGCATCGTCGAAAAGATCAAACCGATACCGGAGGAACTCCAGAACTTCCATTTGGCCCTGCGGCAAACCTACTTTGCCAACTTCTCGCTGTTCCAGTCCATCCCCGACTCCTGGGCCATCGACCAGATCTTCCCGATCATGCCGCTCCAGCGGCTCAATCAAAAACCGGATGTCATGGCATCAATTGCGGATATCACCTGCGATTCCGACGGCGAAATCACCAGCTTTGTCGGCGAAAACGGTCGGACCAAATTTCTTCCCCTCCACCGCATCCGCAAGGATGAAGATTACTACATCGGCTTTTTCCTGATCGGCGCCTACCAGGAAATCCTCGGCGACATGCACAACCTTTTCGGCGACACCAACGCCGTACACATCACCTTCAACAAAAAAACCGGCTACATGATCGATACCGTTATTAATGGTGACGCCTGTTGGGAGAGCCTGAAGTACGTCCAGTACAAAGGGCCGGAAATCCTGAAACATGTCCGGGACAATCTGGAGAAGAGCGTCGCCCTGCGGAAGATTTCCATCGAGGAGAGCAGTCACTTCATCGAACTCCTGGACCGGACCCTGTTGGGGTATACCTATCTGGGGGAATAACCCGCTTTATGTAAATGTTGCGCTACGGGCATTGCACGATTGAACAAATGTCCGTATCATTTGCCAGTTGCATCACCCCATTAAATTCTGGAAGGAACGATATAATGAGCAAAGTTCTCATCATTGGCGCCGGCGGCGTCGGCCAGGTCGTAACCCACAAATGCGCCCAGCGCCGGGACATCTTCAACGAGATCACCCTGGCCTCGCGCACAGAATCCAAGTGCGAAGCCATTGCTGCCCAAATCCGGTCGCCGATCAAGACCGCCCGGGTGGATGCCGACAAAGTGCCGGAACTGACAGCCCTGATCAAGAGCGAGAAGCCCAAGCTCGTCATCAACGTGGCCCTCCCTTACCAGGACCTGACCATCATGGATGCCTGCCTGGAGGCCAAGGTCGATTACCTGGACACCGCCAACTACGAACCGCTGGATACGGCGAAATTCGAATATTCCTGGCAGTGGGCCTACCAGGAGCGCTTCAGGGATGCCGGCCTCATGGCCCTGCTCGGCTCCGGTTTCGATCCGGGGGTAACCAATGTCTACACCGCTCTGGCCGCCAGGAAGTACCTGGACGAGGTTCAGGAGATCGACATCATCGACGCCAATGCCGGCTCCCACGGCCAGCCTTTTGCCACCAACTTCAATCCGGAGATCAACATCCGCGAGGTGACCGCCACCTGCCGCCACTGGGAGAACGGCCAGTGGGTCGAGAGCGGCGCCCTGGCCACCAAGCGTTCCTTCGCCTTTCCCGATGGGATCGGGCCGATGAACATCTACCGCATGTACCACGAGGAGATGGAGTCGATCGTCAAGCACATCCCGACCATCAAAAAGGCCCAGTTCTGGATGACCTTCTCCGACAATTACCTCAAGCACCTGGAGGTGCTGCAAAATGTGGGGATGACCCGCATCGACGAGGTTGAATACAACGGCCAGAAGATCGTGCCGCTACAGTTCCTGAAGGCGGTGCTGCCCGATCCGGGTTCACTGGGGCCGCTCACCAAGGGCAAGACCTGCATTGGCGTCATTGCCCGCGGCATCAAGGACGGCCAGCGCAAACAGGTATACATCTACAATATCTGCGACCATGAGGCCTGCTTCAAAGAGGTGGGCTCCCAGGCCATCAGCTACACCACCGGTGTGCCGGCCGTGGTCGGCGCCATCATGATGCTGACCGGCAAATGGCATGCACCAGGCGTCTGGAACATGGAACAGTTCGACCCGGAACTGTTTCTGGAGGTGCTCGGGCCAATGGGACTGCCGACTGTGGTTGTCGATGGCGGCGAATGGCCGGAGCTTTGAGAGACGCCACATTTGCGCCCTGACGGCACCGGCTCCTGCGGCAGCTCATCGACGTAGCGCTGCTACGCCTCCATCGCTGCCTCGTCGCCTGCACCGTCATCATCGCAAATCTGACGTCCCAAGAGGTACGGCTTTTAAAATCCATCAAAATGGAGGTGTCACATGAAGCGATTACTGTTCATCAGCCTGGTCTTTTCCCTCTTGTCACCGTTAGCCGCATTTGCCGGTGGGCTCGATGATTTCCTGGCCAACGTCAACATCCAGGCCAGGGCCGATTTACCCGGTTTTTCCGCCAAAATCAGCGCCCAGTTCGGTGTGCCGGCCCCCAGGGTCCAGGCTGTCATCCAGGCGGTGCACGAACCAGCGGATGCCTTCATGGTCTTCCAGCTCGGACAGATGGCCAGGACGCAGCCAGAGCGCGTTTTAGCTGTATATACCCCGAACAGGAAAAAGGGATGGGGTGCTATTGCCAAGCAATTGGGAATAAAGCCGGGCTCGGCCGAATTCCATGCCCTGAAAAGCGGCAACCTTTCGTTTACCGGAACACCGATGGCCTCCAATGACTCCCCCGGCAAAAGCAAAGGCAAAGGCCGGGGCAAAGGGCACAACAAATAGGATCAAACAAACCAGTGACCGGTATCGACATCGACAAAATCCTTTCTCTGGCCCCCTCCCCCGCCTACGTGGTGGACCTGGGCAGGCTGCGCCACAACCTGGCAATCCTGGATGATGTGCAGCACCGGAGCGGGGCGAAAATTCTGCTGGCGCTGAAGGCCTTCTCCATGTGGAGCGTCTTCCCCCTTATCCGGGAAACCCTGCACGGGGTCTGCGCCAGCTCGCCGTGGGAGGCACGGCTCGGTTACGAGGAATTCGGCCGCGAAGTGCACTCCTTCTCCGCCGCCTTCAAGGAGAGCGATGTCATTGAGTTGTTGCAGATTTCCAACCACCTCGTGTTCAACTCCTTCAACCAACTGGAACGGTTCCGGCCTTTGTGGGAAAAGGAGCAAGGACGCGTCTCCATCGGCCTGCGGGTCAACCCGGAGCATTCCGAGGGGCACACCGCCATCTACGACCCCTGTGCGCCAAAATCCCGACTCGGGATCCCTTGCAGCGAATTTGAGGGACGTTCGCTGGACGGCGTTGACGGCCTGCACTTCCACACGCTCTGCGAACAGTTGTTCGAGCCGCTGGAGCGGACCGCAAAGTCCTTTGAAGAAAAGTTCGGCCAATTCCTGCCAGGGATGAAGTGGCTGAACCTGGGGGGCGGGCACCACATCACCCGCGAGGGGTACGACATTGACGCCCTTGTGGAACTGGTGAAATATTTCAAGGGGAAATACGGCGTGGAGGTTTACCTGGAGCCGGGCGAGGCGATCGCCATCGGCACCGGGGTTCTGGTCGGTGAGGTGCTGGATATCGTCCATAACGAGATGGATATCGCCATTCTGGACCTGTCTGCGACCTGCCACATGCCCGATATCCTGGAGATGCCCTACCGCCCCGAGATCAAAGGCGGTTTCGACCCGGGCATCAAGGACCATACCTACCGCTTGGGCGGGCCTTCATGCCTGGCCGGCGACGTGATCGGCGACTGGTCCTTCGAACAGCCGTTGAAAGTGGGCGACCACCTGGCCTTTCTGGACATGGCCCACTACACCATGGTCAAGACCACCACCTTCAACGGCATTCAATTGCCGCACATATGTACCTTCGCACCTGAAACAGGGAAACTGGAACTGAGGCGCAGCTTTGGTTATCCTGATTTCAAGAACCGATTATCGTAGGTTTTTAACGGCCTGTCCCTAACAGCGATCATCGGGGCAACAATAACTTCTAACTAAAAGGACATGATACATGGAACTGAAGACCAAGATCTGGATGACCGGCGCATTGGAATGGATTGCCTTTATAGACGGCGAAGAGGTACTGCTCGGCAAGCGAGAGGTCCCGATCCCGCTGGGTGAGGGTGATGCCTGGATCAACGAACTGGGCGACATGTTCAAAGTAATCGATGCGGAGATTATTCTGGTGGGCAAGACCGAACCACCCAAGAAATACTGGTAGTTCACCTCAGACGGCACAGTCCGCATTATACTGGTCGAAAACCCATTCCACCCGATCGCGCCCCGCATTCTTGGCCTTGTAGAGTCCTTCGTCGGCTCGTTTCAGCAGGTCATCAAAACTCCGGTCATTGGTATTGAAACAGGATAACCCCAGGCTGATGCAGACTGTTATCCCTTGGTCATTACAGATAACCGGCTCGGAGCGCACCGCTGTCCTGATCCTTTCGGCAACCTCACCGGCCTGCCTGAACGTGGTATCGGGCAGAAGCGCTACAAACTCTTCACCACCGTATCGTCCTATGATGTCGTAGGGCCGGACGCTCTGACACAGGCGCCGGGCCACCTCGCGCAGCACCTGGTCACCGGCCTGGTGCCCATACGTATCGTTTACCTTTTTGAAATGATCGATGTCCAGCATGATGCAGCTCAATGCCGATGGTTGAACATTTTTCTCGCTGCTCCGGACGACCCGCGCAAATTCTTCCTCACCGCGGACCATGACCCGCCGCCGGTTGGCAATGCCGGTCAAAACGTCGGTAACCGCCAGCATCTCCAGCTCTGACTGGGCCTGTTTGAGCTGCTTGACCCCCTGCCTGATGATGAGGTAGGAAAAACCGAAGACAGCAACCAGTATCAGCACCAAGACAGACGTAAGAATCAACAGGCCGCTTCTGATCTGGGTCCGATACTTGGTGACATTCGTGTAGGTCTCGAAGCTCCCCAGCACCTTGCCGGCGCTGTCCTTGATGGGGACATACGTCTCGACCACATCCACGTCCAACAGTTTTTCCTCGGACAGGTCCCTGGCCTGTCCCCTGGTTTCAAGCTCTGTATCCACCTTGCCTGCCAGGGCGTTGCTGAGCCTCTTGTTGTCTTTATCAACCACGCCCACAAGCGACTTTTCGGTGCTGTAAATTATCCGACGGCTGCGGTCGTAAATCTTGATCTCCAGAATGTTGAAGGGATGGAGAGCACTGCGCATGTTGTGATCCAGGGCAGGCAGGTCTTTATCAGCTACGGCCAGTTGGATGCCGCGTCCCGGAACCTGTCGCAGCAGTAGAGATTGCTGCTGTTCGAGCAGCAGGTGGCAGAGCTGGACCGAATCATCTTCGGCGGTGGAGATCACGAAACCTGAAAATATCTGATAGAAGCTGAGCATCTTCAGTGCAATGATGACCATGGCCGAGACGATCGCTGTCTTAAGAAAAAGCCGGAGCAGCTCTTCAGGGCTCTTCTGCCGTTTTGGATGCATAGAGTCCGGATCCATACCTTTGCTAACCCCCTTCAATTAATTCACCAGCTCATCGGGAAGATACCGGCACCAGCAGTGGCAGACAGAATTTTGAATAAAGTATACATGCATTTCCCGCTTGTGCTATGTAGTGGTCATTCGAGCACCCCTTTTGGAATTTATATCAGCTACTCTTTCAGGTGAAGCAGCAGGCCATGTCGACCGAAGCCCTAATCATTGAAGTCGCAGTACCGCTACCGCTGGAGAAGACCTTCCACTACCTGGTTGACCCTGACATGCAGGGAATCGCGCCGGGCAAGCGGGTCTTTGTCCCATTTGGCGGACGCAGGCTTACGGCCTACATCCTGGACATATTTACCGGCACCGACACCGCCGGTCTCAAGAAAATCATCGGCGTCCTCGATGACGATCCGCTCTGGACCAGCAATGAACTGGAGTTCTTCCGCTGGGTCGCCTCCTACTACCTGCATCCCCTTGGCGAGGTGCTTAAAACCGCACTCCCGACCGGCATCAACCTGCAAAGCAGCAACAAGGGCGGCAAAAGCGACCTGGTTTCGGGCGGCAGGAATGTACGGCACGAATCGTTCTATCAGCCCAATAAAGCGGCTTCTCTGAACAGCACCCTAGGGAAAAAGGCCGGCGAGATTTTTGAAATCATACGGGAAGGGGGCGATCTGCCGGCCGCGGAGCTGCGCCGGCGCTTCGGCCAATGTTCGCAGCAGCTTAAACGGCTGCTGGAGCTGGGGCTAGTAACCAAGGAAGAGCGCGAGGTTTACCGCAATCCATTCGGTGAAGAACCATCGGAGCCAGATGCGCCCAAGGCGCTCAACCCTCACCAGGAGTCGGCCCTGGAGCTGATTTGCCGCGCCTTGGACAAGCCGTTGTTTGCACCATTCCTGTTGCACGGCGTAACCGGCAGCGGCAAGACCGAGGTCTACCTCCAGGCCATCGCCCATGCCATTAACCAAGGTAAAAATGCGCTGGTACTGGTGCCGGAGATATCGTTAACCCCCCAACTGGTACGACGCTTTCGCGCTCGTTTCGGCGCAGGTATCGCCATCCTCCACAGCGCCCTGTCCGATGGCGAGCGTTACGACGAGTGGCGCCGAATCCGGCGCGGTCTGGTGCGCATCGTCATCGGGGCACGTTCGGCCGTTTTTGCGCCCCTCGAAAAGATCGGGATCATCGTGGTGGATGAAGAGCACGAGGCGTCTTTCAAACAGGCCGACGGCCTGCGCTACAACGCCCGGGATCTGGCGCTGGTGAGGGGGAGAATGGAACGGGCCGCCGTGATCCTTGGCTCGGCCACTCCGCTGGTTACCAGCCTCCATGCCGTGGAACAGGGGAAACTGGCGCTTCTCTCCCTCCCGGAACGGGTCCGCGGCATCCCCATGCCCACGGTGGAAGTGGTGCCGATGCAGGGGGTAAAGGAAGCCATCTCGACCCCGCTGAAGCAGGCCCTGGAAGAAACCCTGGCAGCCCATGGCCAGGCTATCGTCTTCCTCAATCGGCGCGGCTTTTCCACCTATTTGCTCTGCGGCGATTGCGGCCAGCCGCTCACCTGCCCCAACTGCTCGGTAACCCTCACCTTCCACCGCAGCCGCGGTCAGAGCGTCTGCCACTACTGCGATTACGCCGTGCCGGCCCCCGGCACCTGCCCCTCCTGCAACGCCACGACTCTGCAGGAACTGGGGGCCGGCACGGAAAAGATCGAACATGACCTGCGCGAGATACTTCCACAAGCGCGTATCCTGCGCATGGACAGCGACACTACCTCCGGCAAGGGAAGCCATAACCGCATCCTCTCGCGCATGGCGGACGGAACAGCCGATATCCTGGTGGGCACCCAGATGATTACCAAGGGCCATGATTTTCCCGGAGTCATCCTGGTGGGGGTGATCAGCGCCGAGGCCAGCCTCAACCTGCCGGACTTCAGAAGCGCTGAACGCACCTTCCAGGTATTATCCCAAGTCATCGGCCGGGCCGGCCGCGGGGATCTGCCCGGCAAGGTGCTCCTCCAGGCGTTGAATCCATCGCACTATGCGATCCAGTGTGCCATTGGCCACAACTTTCAGGAATTCTACCAACAGGAACTGGAATTCCGCAGCGAAGCCGGCTATCCTCCATTTGCCTTTCTGGCGGGGCTAGGGTTTTCCGGTACTGCGGAAAGGGGGGTCGAAGACCGGGCCGAAGCATCCGCCCGCCTGCTGCTGCAACTCAAACGCGAACTCAGGCTCCGGGTGGAGGTACTGGGGCCGGCCCCTGCGCCCCTCTATCGCCTGCGCGGCCGTTTCCGCCGTCAGATCCTCCTCAAATCCCCAACCCGGGGCGACCTGCGCCGCCTGCTCGCAGCCTGGATCGCCAAACGGGACAAAATTGCCACTGTCCGCGAAACCATCGATATCGATCCGGTCGATATGATGTGATCCTCTTCCTTACCGTTTCCCTGCAGGGGCGTTCCCTTGGACCGCCCGCCTTTGGGTGCTGATTGCGGCAAGGGCGGGACATGGGCGGGGCAAGCCCACGCCCCTACGGTCAATTGCGTCGGCTGGCCGTCAGGAAGATTTCGACGCTGACGAGATCGCTGACCAGGTGCATGCCTAGCTTCTCGAAATAACGCCCTGAACCATAGATGGCCCCCCACAGGGTGCGGTCAAGGTCGCAGGCCGCCCATGCCTTCAACACGCCAGACTCCTGGAGCGCGATCTCAGTTGCGAGATCCAGCTCCCTTCTCTTCCCCTTCAACTCCAGCGCCCCCTTGAGCCGATAATTGGGAGATCCCGGCGCCGCGTCCAAGAGCGCTTCCGCGGCATTGATGCTGTAGGTGGCGGCCGGATAATGTTCCACATCGAAAAAATCATCGGATTTGAGATGCCGTATCAGCATCCGGTTATAGGTTTCGTCATCAAGATCGAGATTGACAATCGTATTCATGTCAAGGACGATCTCCCCTGCCAGGGGCAATCCGCCCTTGAAGCTGACTTCACCCATGGCGACCGCGATAGTTCCGTGATGTCTTTTATTTATGTTGCGCCCGGTCCATTCGAGGCGACTGGCCAGGGTATCGATGACATAACGGCCATCGGCCATGGTAGGCGATATTTCCGGCTTCGGCATCCCGGACAGCTCCAGCGGGAAACCTGCGGCCTGCCATGCTTCCATCCCCCCAGCCAGTTCGCGAACGTCACTGTAGCCGGCCCGGCTCAGCTTCTCGATTGCCACGGCAGCGCCGCGGGATCGGTCGCTCGTTCCGTACACGACCACCCTGGCAGCCCGATTGGCTATCAGCTCTTTCATCCTGTCGGTAAATACCATCTCATAGACACAGGCATTGAGCGCTCCCGGTATATGCCCCTGTTCGTAATATTCGGGAGGCAGCGTATCAATTACCGCCAACGCCTCGCCATTCGGTGCACAGCCTGAAAGACCTGGCAGGCAAACGAATCGGCACCGCCAAGGGCTCCACCTCGGAACAAAACGTAAAGGCCGCCATCCCGAGTGCCACCGTGCTCTCCTTCGATGACTACCCACAGGCATTCCTGGCGCTGCAACAGGGCAAAGTCCAGGCAGTAACCACGGACGAAGCCATCCTGGCCGGAATCCTGGCCAAGGCACCCAACAAGGAACGGTTCGAGATCCCTGCCATCAAGATCTCGGACGAGCCCTACGGCCTGGGCATGCGCAAGGGCGATAAGAATTTCGTCGCCTTTGTCAACAAGACCCTCCTGGAGATGGAGAAAAGCGGGGAAGCTGCAAAGATCTTCAACAAATGGTTCGGCCCGAGCACCTCGTTCCACCTGAAACGCACCTTCAAGATCACCGCGGGTAAATAGTTTATGATCTGCCTGGGATGAGGAAAGAATAGTTTCCCTCATCCCAGGCCCCTAGGATTTCACGTGCTCAGCTACCATTTCGACTGGTCCATCATCCTGTCGGGCAAATACTTCGACTGGCTCGTTTCAGGGCTCAAAGTCACCATGGAGCTGTCGGTTGCCGGCATTGCCCTCTCTTTCCTGCTGGGACTGATCGTGGCCATTCTGCGCATGAGCGCTTTCAAGCCATTCCGCTGGGCCGCCTGCATCTTCCTTGAATTCACCCGCAACACCCCGCTCCTGGTGCAGATCTTCTTCTGGTATTTCGGCTCCTACAAACTGCTTCCCGAGGCCGTCAACGACTGGCTGGTAAACCACAACTTCGAATTCGCGGCCGGCCTGATCGCCCTGACCATCTACACCTCGGCCTTTATCGCCGAGGATATTCGCTCCGGGGTGCTCTCCATACCGAAAGAACAGATGGAGGCGGCCCGCAGCGCCGGGTTCACGTACCTGCGCTCCATGCAGTACATCATCCTGCCCCAGGCGGTCCGCATCACGGTGCCGCCCCTGGTCAACCAGTTTCTCAACCTGGTAAAAAACTCCTCGCTGACCATGACCATCGGCGTCATGGAGCTGACCTACCAGGCACGCCAGGTGGAAAGCTATACCTTCAAGGGTTTCGAGGCCTTCACCGCCGCCACTGTGATCTACCTGGCACTCTCGATAATCATCACCTTTCTGATGCACCAGTACAACGAACGGGTCCTCCAGATCCACAAGGCGGCCTGAGATGAGCATCCTGTCCAATTTCCAGGTCATTGCCGACAATTTCACCTATTTCATGATCGGCCGTTTTCCTGCCGGCCCCTTGGGCGGATTGGGGCTGACCATCTACCTGGCCGTGGTGTCCTGCATACTGTCCTTTTTTGGCGGATTGTTCCTGGGCCTTCTCAGCATTTCGCGGCATGCATGGGTTCGCTACCCGGCTTTGGGCTTCATCAACCTGCTGCGCGGCATGCCGCTCCTGATGGTCATCTTCTGGATGTACTTCCTGCTGCCGGCCATACTAGGCAAGGCAACCGAAAGCCAGACCGTCATCATGGCGCTGACCCTGTTTACCTCGGCCTACATGTCGCGCATCGTGGTGGCTGGTATTGATGGCATTCCCAAGGGGCAGACCGAGGCGGCCCTCTCGACCGGCCTGACCCACTGGCAGGCCATGCTCTACATCGTGCTCCCCCAGGGGCTGCGCAACATGATCCCCTCCTTTGTCAACCAGTTCGTGTCGCTGATCAAGGACACCTCGCTCGCCTTCATCGTTGGGGTCTCCGAGCTGACCCATGTCGGCACCCAGATCAACAACCGTACCATGGCCTACCCCACGGAAATCTTCATCTTCATCGCACTGGTCTACTTCATCCTCTGCTATGCCTTCACCTCGCTGTCCCGCTGGCTGGAAGCACGCCTGGCCTGGCGCAAGGCAATCTGACAAACCCTGGGAAACATTTTTTAAATTCGGTTTAACGTCGGGAGATTTGGGGCGGGATCAGGCACGGCCATCCAGAATTTTCCGTACTATCCGGAGGAATTCCTGTGGGATCAGCGGCTTGGATACAAAAGGGGAATTTTCGGGCAGGCCGGTGCGGTCAAGGACATCAAAGGTATAGCCGCTGACGAACAAAACCCGCAGACCCGGATTTAACCTGGTCAGGGCTTCTTGTACCTGCTTGCCGTTCATGTGCGGCATAACGACATCGATGATTGCCAGGTCGATGTTACCGCCCTGGACCTGGAAAAGCTCAAGGGCTTCCGCGCCGCTCCGGGATGTGATCACATGATAACCGCACTCCTCAAGCATTGCCGTGTTGGCCTGCAACACCTCTTCATCGTCCTCCACCAGCAAGATGGTCTCGACCCCATGAGCGCCGTTCGCGCTCGGTACGGTTCCCAGGTCAGCACCTTTTTCAACAAGCGGCAGATAGATCGTGAAACGGCTGCCGCCCCCGACCTCGCTCTTCACGGAGATCCAGCCGTTATGCTGCCTGATGATGCCATAGGCCATGGAAAGACCCAAGCCTGTGCCCTTGCCGACATCCTTGGTGGTAAAAAATGGCTCAAAGATCCGTTCCTGCTCCTGGGAGGCCATGCCTATCCCGGTATCGGCCAACGTCAATACCGCGTGCCAACCGGAAGCCACGACCCCATCATCCAGGACTTGTCCGTCCAGATGGGTCTTGCCGGTCGAAATTGTGAGACTGCCGCCTTTGGGCATGGCGTCGCGGGCATTGCTGACAATATTCATCACCACCTGCTCGATCTGCCCCCGGTCCGCCAAGATCGTTAACTCGCCATCATACAGGGTGGTAATCAACTCCACATCCTCGCCGATTATCCGCTCCAGGAAACTGTGCATCTGGGTGATCAGTTCATTGAGACTGAACGGACTGGGAGCTATCTGCTGCTTTCTGCTGAAGGCCAGCAGGCTGCTGGTGAGTTTGGCGGCCCGGTTGGCCGAGTTCAGCACCTGATCTATCAGCGTCAAGGCGCGCTCCCGGTCGCCAAGCTTGTTCCGCAACATCTCGGTGCAGGTCATGATGACAGTGAGAATATTGTTGAAATCATGGGCAACGCCACCAGCCAATGTCCCGATGGATTCCATTTTCTGGGAATGCCGCAACTGGGATTCCAGGTTGCGGTGCTTCGTCATGTCGAGCCCCAGGCTGGCAACGCCGACCACGACACCCTCGACATCCAACAGCAGCGTATTGTCCCATACAATCAGACATTCGTTGCCGGCACGGGTAATTATAGTGTTTTCGTTATGATGGGGCAGATCGCCGCTGTTTATCCCCTGCCGGAACATGGCAAGCAGATCATCCCTGATAGCAGGCGCAATAAAGATATCGAACCAGTTCCTGCCCAATAGTTCTTCGCGCGTCCAGCCGGTCAGTTCCAGGAGAAAGTCGTTGCAGAAGGTGATATCGCCCCGGATATCGAGCATGACGGCGACCATATGGACCCGCTCCATGAGTTCCCTGAAACGGCGTTCCGACTCGCGGAGCGTTTCGTTCACAACATTCAGCCGGGTTACATAGCGTTGGATGAATACGAACAGTATGGCCGAGGTTGCCAGGACAAAACCCCAGCCCTTGACAATGGCAATCCTCGCCATGAGTTGAGGATCTTTCACCAGGGATTCCAGCAGGGTGTCGGAAAAGAGTATCCACAGACCGCCGGCAATGGCGTAGACAGCCACAATTTTGCCGGGGATCATGCGCGGATACTTATGTTCGCCTCTGATTGGGGTCATGGGGTGTGAACCTGTTTTTGAATCAAGATACCAGCGAGTCCGGCAGAAGAGTTCCCAGCCGGAAGATCGGGTTGAGAAACTGCTGGTTTCCTGTTTGGAAAAGGGAGATTTGTTATCCCGGCGATCTTCCGCCATGCGACAACCCAGTGATCTTTATATACAAAACTGGAAAATATGCAATGAAAGGATTAATTCGGCAAAAAACACCCAGGACAACAGTCGCTGTTTCACTTCCTGTGTCAAATCTGGTAACGTTGGCAAGTTTGGTAAATTATCGCTTCCCCCAAGCTATTCCCGGACTGTCAACGGAGTCATGATGCATCACGGTGGTATTTATGAAGAGGAGATAGCGGGCAAGGCCTATGACGCCAGAATCCTGGCGCGTTTCTCCAGATATGTGAAGCCGTATCAGGGAGCCGTTCTTGTCGTGCTGTTTCTCCTGCCGCTGGTGGCTGCTTGCCGGCTGGCACAACCCTGGATCATCAAGCTGGCCATAGACGGGCACATCACCACCGGCAAACTGGCGGGACTGGAGAGCATTGCGCTGCTGTTCCTGCTGGTGCTGCTCTCTGAATCGCTCTTCTCCTACATTGAGATTTACCTTCTCCAGTCGGTCGGCCAACGGGTCATGTCCGACATGCGGGCCGAACTCTATTCCCATGTCATGCACCTGCCGGTCGCCTGGTTCGACCGTACCCCGGTCGGCAGCGTGGTCACCCGTTTGACCAGTGACATCGAGGTGCTGGGCGAGATGTTCGCCTCCGGCATCATAACAATCGTGGGCGACATTCTGCTGCTGGTAGGCATCGTTTCGGTCATGCTCTGGATGAACCCGAAACTGTCGCTGGTGACCTTTTCGGTGCTCCCTGTGCTTCTCTATGTTGCCTGGGCCTTCCGCCGCAGGATGCGCCAATCATTCCGCGAGGTGCGGGCGCGCCTGGGACGTCTCAACTCCTTCCTGGCGGAATCCATCGGCGGCATGGCCATCATCCAGGCCTTCAACCGCCAACAAGACGAAGAGCAGCGCTTCAGGACCCTGAACGCCTCGTATCGCGATGCCAACATGCCGGTCATCTTTTGGGATGCATCGCTCTATGCCATTGTCGAGGCGATCTCATCCGTGGCAATCGCCCTCCTGATCTGGTACGGCGGCGGCGAGATCGTCAAGGGGACCCTGACCTTTGGTGTGCTGGTCGCGTTTATCCAGTACATCGAAAAGTTCTTCACCCCGATCCGGGACCTGTCGGCCAAATATTCCGTCATGCAAGGGGCCATGGCGGCCCTTGAGCGGATCTTCGCCCTCCTGGATACAACGGAACCGCGGGAGGAGACTGCCAACGGCAAATCCCCCCTGGCCCGCTTTGATAAAGGGGGGTGCCCGGCAGGGCGCGGGGATTCCCCTCTGATCGAGCTCCGTAACATCTCCTTCGCATACCGCGCCGGTGAAAATGCCCTGGAAAACTTCAGCCTCGTTGTCCGGCGCGGCGAACGGGTGGCGCTGGTAGGTGAGAGCGGCGGCGGCAAAACAACCATCACCCGGTTGTTGACCCGGCTCTACGAAATCGACTCGGGCGAGATTCTCGTCGACGGGTTCGATGTGCGCAGCATGCCCGTACCAGACCTGCGCAGACGTATCGGCATTGTCCTGCAAGACCCCTGTCTTTTTGCCGGCAGCATCGAGTTCAATATCTGCCTGGGGGATGAGAAGGCCCGCGAACGAATGCATGAAGCAGCGGAAATCGTGGGAGCCAATCGCTTCATCGAGAGGCTTCCGGCCGGTTATCGGGAGGAGATCAGGGAGCGGGGCGGCAACCTTTCGGTAGGCGAAAAGCAGCTGATCTCCTTTGCCCGGGCAGTGGCATTCAACCCGGAGATCCTGGTGTTGGACGAGGCAACCGCCAGTGTCGATTCCGCCTCGGAGCAGATGATCCAGGAGGGTCTCAAAGGGCTCATGCAGGGGCGTACCTCGCTGGTCATTGCCCATCGGCTCTCCACCATCCAGGATGCGGACCGGATCGTGGTCGTGCATCGCGGCCGCAAGATGGAAGAGGGTACCCATCAGGAGCTGATCCAGGCGCAGGGCATATATTACCGCCTGCATCAGCTCCAGTTCAACGGCGCATAAACCGTATACGGCAACTGACGCCACCTGATGTTGCATAACGGAATCGAAACTGCTACGGTTACCTATTCCAGATGAAAACTGCTTAAGATCATCAAAATCCGATTGGAGAAAACCATGTGCACCACCTGCGGCTGCGGTCCCGACGAACAGCACCGGCATGACCATCACCATGGGCCAGATGACCACCATCACCACGACCACGACCATGGGCACGACCATCACCACGAACATGACCAGGACAGTGGGAAGCGGACCGTCATTGCCATTGAGGAGGACATCCTCGCCAAGAACAACCGCCTGGCCTCTTTCAACCGGGCCCTGTTCAAGGACAAGGGGATCTTTGTCCTCAATCTCGTCAGCTCGCCCGGTTCCGGCAAGACAACGTTGCTGGAGAGAACCTTGCGCGACGTGGGAAATAAATTCCGTTTCGCGGTTATCGAAGGGGATCAACAGACCGACAACGATGCCCAACGCATTGCCGCCACCGGCGTGCCGGTCCGCCAGATCAACACCGGCAGCGGCTGCCACCTGGATGCGCATATGGTCATGCACGGCACCGATGGCTTTGATCTGGACAATCTGGACATCATGCTGATCGAGAACGTGGGGAACCTGGTTTGCCCGGCCGCGTTTGACCTGGGAGAGCACCACAAGGTGGTTGTGCTCTCCGTCACCGAGGGCGAGGATAAACCGCTCAAGTATCCGCAGATGTTCCACAACTCTGCGATCATGCTGCTCAACAAGACCGACCTGCTGCCCCACCTGGATTTTGATGTGGAAAAATGCAAGGAATACGCACGCAGAGTGAGTCCGGGCATCACCATTTTAGAGGTATCGGCGCGTACCGGCGAAGGAATGGACCAGTGGTATCAGTGGCTGGATGCAGGGGTGAAAAAATCGTAATCCGCAGCAGGTTCCTGATCAGCGGCATTGTGCAGGGGGTGGGATTTCGGCCCTTTGTCTACCGCCTGGCCAAAGGGCACGGCTTGACCGGCTGGGTGCGCAACACCCCTGCCGGCGTTGAGATAGAGGTTCAAGGCAAGCCCGAATCGCTGGCCCTTTTCAGGCAGGCAATCAGCGCCGAGTCGCCCCCCCTGGCGGCCATAAGTACCATCTTGGAGCAGGAAATCGCGGCCGTCGCTGACCACGAATTCTCCATACTCCCCAGCGCCGGGGGCAAACCCGCCATTCAGATAGCCCCTGATTCAGCCTTGTGCGCAGAATGCCTCCAAGAGCTTTTCGATCCTGCGGACAGGCGCTACCGTTACCCCTTCATCAACTGCACCAATTGCGGACCACGCTACAGTATCATCACCGGCAGCCCCTACGACCGTCCCAAAACCACCATGGCCGGCTTTCCCATGTGCCCCGACTGCCTTGAGGAATACCGGGACCCCGACAACCGCCGTTTCCACGCCCAGCCTAATGCCTGCCCGACCTGCGGGCCTCGGGTCCAATTGCTCGACAAGACCGGAACGCCCCTGGCTGAACAGGACAAAGCGCTGCTCCATACCGTCGAGTTGCTGGAGAACGGCGCTATTGTCGCCATCAAGGGGCTTGGCGGCTATCATCTGGCGGTGGACGCTTGCAACGACGAGGCGGTAAGACGGTTGCGGGAACTCAAAAAGCGTGACGAAAAGCCCTTTGCCGTCATGGCACCGAACCTGGCAACCGCCCGGAAGATGGCCTTGCTGGACGACATGGAGAAGCGCCTGTTGACCGGGCCGGAAAGCCCAATCGTCATCGTCCGCAAAACTCCGGACTGTCCGGTCTCGCCGCTGGTAGCCCCGGACAACGGCTGGCTCGGCCTGCTGCTCCCCTACACCCCGATCCACCATCTGCTCATGAACGGCAACTTCGAGGCCCTGGTCATGACCAGCGCCAACAGCTCAGATGAGCCGATCGTCTTTGAGGATGACGACGCCTTGAAAAGGCTGGGCAGCATTGCCGATCATTTCCTGGTCCACAACCGGACCATCCATATCCGCTGCGACGACTCGGTCATGCGCGTCTTTCAGGGCAAGCCGCTCTTTTACCGCCGCGCCCGGGGATTTGCGCCACGGGCCGTCAAGCTCCCCTTTGAGATGCCTGCCACCCTGGCCGTCGGCGCGGAGCTGAAGGGGGCTATCTGTCTGGTTAACGGAGATCAAGCCTTTCTCAGCCAGCATATCGGCGACCTGCAGAACAGTCCCATCTACGACTCTTTCTGTCATACCATCGATCACCTGTCCGCGATTCTGGAGATCAAGCCCGAAACCATCGCCTGCGATCAACACCCTGACTACCTCTCGTCAATCCATGCCCAGGACACAGGCCTTCCGCTCATCAAGGTCCAACACCACCATGCCCACCTCGCCGCCTGCATGGCTGAGAATGGCCTGGAGGGGGATGTGATCGGTCTTATTTTCGACGGTACGGGTTATGGCAGTGACGCGACCATCTGGGGAGGAGAATTCCTTGCGGGCGGCTATGGCGGCTGCCAGCGGGCCGGCCATTTCCGCCCGGTCCCAATGCCTGGTGGCGATGCGGCCGTGCGCGAACCCTGGCGCATGGCCCTGGCCTACCTTTACCAGACAGTGGGCGGTGCAGCCTTTTCACTTGATCATCCGGTTGTGGCCCTGCTCACCGATACCGAGAAAACCCTTCTTTGTGCCATGCTGGAAAAAGGCATCAACTCTCCGCTCACCTCCAGTTGTGGCAGGCTGTTCGACGCCGTGGCCGCCCTGCTGAACATACGACAAAAGGTGTCCTATGACGGCCAGGCCGCCATCGAGCTGGAGGCGCTGGCGGAAACGGCAGGGGATGAAACGGGGAGTTATGGATACGGCATCGAAGGCAATAAGGAAAAACCGCACCTTCTGTGCTTTTCGGCGATGTTCACGGATATCCTCTCCGACCTTGTCAGCGGGATAATGCCCGCCGTAATCGCCCATCGCTTCCATGCCACGGTTGCAGCGGCCTCGGTTGAGGCCTGTGTGCGGATCGCGGCGAGATGCGGCCTTGACCGTGTTGTCCTTTCCGGCGGCGTTTTTCAGAATCGCCTTTTGAGCGAGATGGTATATACTGGCTTGGCAAAAAAGGGCCTGCGGGTATTCACCCACCGGCTGGTGCCCCCCAACGATGGCGGCATCGCCCTGGGACAGGCGGCAATTGCAGGATATCAAATGAGGAGAACTAACTGACATGTGCCTTGGCGTACCCATGAAGATTCTCAGCAAGGACGGCGACATCATCGTGGCCGAAGTGGACGGAGTGCAAAAAGAGGCGAGCATCATGATCCTGGGTGAGGAGGTCAATGTCGGCGACTATGTCATTGTTCATGCCGGATTTGCCATTTCGCGCCTGGACGAAGAATATGCCGAGGAAACCTTGCGCCTGATGAAAGAGGTGTTCTCGCCCGAGGATATGCAATGAAATACCAGGATGAATTCCGTGACCGCGACCTGGTCAGGAACATGGCCGACAACATCCGCCGCATGGCCGCCCTGCTGGCCGAACCGGTCAACTTCATGGAGGTCTGCGGCACCCACACCATGTCGATCTACCAGTACGGCATCCGCTCGCTGCTGCCTGAGAACGTGCGGCTCGTCTCGGGCCCGGGCTGTCCGGTCTGCGTGACCCCGGT
>Ga0172380_10001938_pt1 | contig 34242 bp, 39 predicted proteins | sample Leawe162metaG_FD_119747 | JGI IMG/M metagenome (GOLD analysis project Ga0172380, IMG submission 119747) | Leachate microbial communities from a municipal landfill in Southern Ontario, Canada - Leachate well 162 metaG | ecosystem: Engineered > Solid waste > Landfill > Unclassified | place... | reverse complement strand
CGGGACTCGGCTGAGTTGGCATTCCGGCATGGTGGCTGGTACGGCGAAATTGATACGACGGTTGGCAGTGCCACGGCAGACGGGGCGTTGTCGGCCATGACGCTGATGCGGCTGCGTCGTGATGGCGCGGTCCCGGTGATTGACGTTGGCGGCGGGTATGCTGGCGCGGTGATAGAGCGCCTGAAAGACAACGCGGTTGAATATCTGCGCTTCAATGGCGCGGCTGGCAGCTCGGCACGCAGCAAGGAACGGCTGGGGTTCTATAACAAGCGGTCGGAAGCATGGTGGCTGTTCCGTGAAGCCCTCGATCCGGACCAGCCGGATGGGTCATGGATAGCATTGCCGCCTGGGCAGGAACTGCGTGCCGATCTGGCGGCGCCGCGGTGGGAACTGACGGCACGCGGGATAAAGCTCGAATCGAAAGACGATATCCGGGACAGGCTCGGGCGCTCTCCCGGCAAGGGTGACGCGGTGGTCATGTGCTGGTCGGAAGGCACCAAGGCGGCGGCGCGGCGGATAGCGGCACGTAGTCGAGGCGGGAATGGCGGCAACTCGGCTATCCGGGTTGTTCGTGGTTATGAAAACGCGAAAACTCGGAGACCCTGAACATGAGTGGACTTTTTGGCGGTGGCGGTTCCCGTCCCGAAACTCCCAAGCCGGTTCGCATGCCGGTCAATAACAACCTGGCGGCACAGGCTGCGGCCCGTCGCGCCACGATGGCCGCGTCTTCCCGTGGTGGTCGATCGTCAACGTTCCTTTCGGATGCAATCCGTTCGGCAACCGGTTCTGTCGGCAAGCTGGGCCGTTAAGCCATGGATGAGCGCGCCAAGTTTATCGTCTCCCTCGGGGAGAAACTGTTTTCAGACAAGGCGCCGCTTGACCAGCTGAACCAGCAGCTCGCGGAACACTTCGCACCGCACCGCGCCGACTTCACGTCGACACGCAGCGAGGGCGCCGATTACGCGTCCAACCTGTTTACGTCGGTCCCTCTGCTCTGCACGCGCGAACTGGTCGGCCTGTTGTCGACCATGCTGCGTCCGCGCATGTCGCGCTGGATATCGGTTCACGTCGGCGACGAGACTGCAGATTCGGACCAGACGAACCGCGCCTATCTGGAAGGCATGTCGGATATCCTGTGGCGGGGAATGTACGATCCCGACGCCAACATGGTGGCCGCGACCAAGGAAGCGGATTGGGATTTCGTGGCGTTCGGGCAGGCGGTGCTACAGGTCTCGCCCAACACGACGCGCAACGGGCTGCTTTACACGACGCACCATATCCGTGATTGCGTGTGGCTCAACAATCTCTCCGGCAAGGTCGATTTCCTCTATCGTCGGTGGAAGCCGACGGCGCGCGAACTGGTGACCATGTTTGGCGACAAGGTCTCGCCGGCCGTGCGCCAGATTTACGAGGCGGACCCGTCCACGAAGATTGCGTGCGCGCATGCTGTCGTGTCGCAACGCCTGTATGACATGAAGGCGAAGAACGGCAAGCGCCCGCCATTCGTCAGCCTTTACCTTGAGCGGGAGACCAACACGGTTCTGGAAGAAACTCCGCAACAGTGGTTCGGCTATGTCGTACCGCGCTGGGTGACGGTCCCCGAAAGTCAGTATGGCCGTTCGCTGGTGACCAACTTCATGTTGCCGGACAGCCGGACCATGCAGACGATCACGCGGACCGTTCTGGAAGCCGGGGAAAAGTTTGTCGATCCGCCCTTGCTGGCACGTTCGCAAGCTATCCGCGGTGACGTTGCCATGTATGCCGGCGGCATTACCGATATCGATCTGGAATATGACGAAAACCTGGGCGAAGTCTTGCGGCCGATCGTGCAGGACAAGTCCGGTGTGCCGATCGGGCAGGAACTGCTGAACGACTTTGAAATGCGGATGCGCTCCGGCTTCATGCTCGACAAGCTGCAGCTGCCTCCGGTGGATATGTCCGGCAGCATGACCGCCACCGAAGTCCGCAAGCGGATTGAGGACAGTATCCGGGCACAGGCGCCGCTGCTTGAGCCTGCGGAAGACGTGTACTCGATCCCGATGGCGGAAACGTCATTTGAAATCATGCAGTGGATGGGCGGTTTCGGTCCGAAGTCGATGATCCCGGAAGGTCTGTCCGGGCAGGAAATCAAGTTTACACTGCAGTCGCCCCTGCGTGACGTTGCGGACCAGGCCAAAGCAGCCATGTTTGCTGACGGTCTGGCGCTGCTCGGGCGGGTGGCGGAAATCGATCCGACGATTCTGGCGCTTGCCGATCTTGAACAGGCGTCGGCGGATTCGCTGCGCGGTCTCGGCTGGCCGGCCACATGGATGAACGGTGACGGCGCGGTCAAGGCGGCGCGGGCGGCACAGGATAAGCAGAAACAGATGGCCATGGGCGTCGATATGCTCGGCAATGCGGCCAACATCGGAAAGACGGCCGGTGACGCGGCCAAGGCATTCAAGGAGGCGGGCATTCAATGAACGAGGATGAACTGAGGCTGGAAATCATCCGGTCGGTTTTGCAATGGCTGCACCCTGAGGACGGGGCAACGGCGGTCAAGGACGCGGAAACCATTCTGGCGTTCGTCTCTCCGCCCGCCAAGGATCATCCGGAAACGAAAGAGCCGGTAGAAGCCACGGGCGAACCGGTTGGCGAAACGACGGTGAGGGTCGGTGGCAAAGGGAACTAAACCGGCGAAGCCGCTCTGGGCGCCGTCCGATTACCGCTCGTATGACGTGGAATGCGTGCAGGCGGTGGCGGAAGGGCGGGCCACGGAACAGATGCAAAAGGACGCCATGGCCTTCATCGTCAAGGTCGTGTGTCAGACGTACCAGAACCAATTCAGTCCCGGTCCATCCAGCCGTGAAACCGATTATTGCCTTGGCAAACGGGCGGTTGGATTGGAACTGGTCAAGTTTATCAGCTTCACGCCGGGTGTCATTGCGGCACTGGCTAAAAACGAGGGCAAGGAATGAGTGACACTGCTTTGGCGGCCGATGCGGCTGCAACCCCTGTAGCGGCCGATGCGGCTGCAGCGGCGCCAGCTCCCAAGTCTCTGGCACAGGGCGCCCCTGTTCCCGGCGCTGCGGCCCCTGAGGCGGCGGCTGACGGCGCGGACAAGCCTGCCGGCGGCGACTACTTCAACGAGTGGAAAACCAAGCTTGCCGGCGACGATGCCAAGCTGAAAGCCGAACTTGACCGTATCCCGGATATCGAGACCCTGTGGAAGAAGGCCAAGAACGCGGAAAGCCGCCTGACGCAGAAACTGGCCCCTCCGGCGCGGCCGTCGGCGGATGCCAAGCCGGAAGCGGTGGCCGAGTATCGCAAGGCGGCTGGCATTCCCGAGGCCGTCGACGACTACATGAAAGCCGTGACCCTGCCGGAAGGCGTGGCGCTGGGCGAGGCGGATCAGACGATACTGCAATCCTTCGGCGCCTATGCGCATGGTCGCAATCTTGCCCCTGAGGTCGTGGCGGAGGCGGTCGGCTGGTATACGACGATGCAAGAGCAACAGGCGGCGGAACTCGATACGCTCGACGCGAAGAACCGCAAGGATGCTGCTGACCGTCTTGACCAGGCATGGGGCCGCAACCGGGACGCCAATATCAATGCCATGGCCGTTCTGTTTCAGGATGCGCCGGAGGGTCTCTTTGACCGGTTGATGAGCGGTCGCATGGGCGATGGTCGCATGATCGGGGATGATCCGGATGCGATTCTGGCCTTCTCGCGCTGGGCCATTGAAATGAACCCCATGGCGTCGGTTGCCCCGTCGGCTGGCGGATCGGCGGGCATGGATCGGCTCAAGGAAATCGAGGCGTTCCGCAAGAACAACCTTGAAGCCTACGACAACGATAAGGAGCTGCAGGCAGAGGAACGCCGGCTGATCGAAGCCAAGATGGCACAGGATCGGCGCGGCGGTCGGGCGGCTTGACAACCAAATGGTTATGGATCAAATTCCACCAATCTCGGGGTAACACCCGGATTTAATGCCAAGTGACGATCCCGGTAAGCCCGGCCTCCGATCCCTGAAAGGGGACACCCGGAAACGGCCCGACGATAACGGCGACACCCCTCACACGGCGCTTTCACCACTTAAGCGACCCATGAAAGGGGTATTCACATGGCTGTTGAAGCCGCGGTAATTCAATTCCGCAAATCGACGGTTGATGCCTTCCAGGAAAAGGCCAGCATCTTCCGTTCCGCCACCACCAAGGAAGCCGTGACCAACGGCAACCAGGTGACGTTCCTTGTCTCCGGCTCTGCCACTGACACTGCGGTTACCCGCGGCGTTAACGGCAAGATTCCTTACGGCAATCCGACCAACGCACAGGTCACCGTGACGCTTGCTGAAAAGCATGCGCCTTACGAGCTGACCGGGTTCAACGTCTTCTCGTCTCAGGGCGACCAGACGAAGATCATGCGTGATCACTCGATCGCGGTTATCAATCGCGAAATCGATCTGGAAAACCTGTCGGAACTGGCCAACGCCACGGTTGATACCGGCGCGTCAACGCAGGGCAGCGTTGCCCTCGTCGCGAAGTCGGTTGCCATTCTCGGCAACGCCGCGGTTCCGGTCGAAGAAGTCGAAAACATGTTCGGCGTCATCTCGCCGGCCTTCTACGCCTACCTCGTGCAGACCAAGGAATTTGCGTCTTCGGAATACGTCGACGTGAAGACCTTCGCCGGCAAGAATCGCAAAATGCTGCGCTGGATGGGCATCAACTGGATGCAGTCTTCGCTGATCTCGGGCCTCGGCACGGCGACTGAGCTTTGCTATATCTGGCATCGTTCGGCCCTCGGCTACGCCTGCAATCTCGGCGAAGACAAGATCGAGGCCGATTACGACAAGAAGCAGGACCTTAGCTGGTCGCGCGCCACGATCTACCACAAGGCGAAAATCCTTCAGAACTCGGGCATCGTGCAGGTCAAGCACGACGGCTCGGCGTATGTCGGCGCCTAAGGAGAAATGAAACCATGGCATACACTCCGGACAATCTGTCCCTTCTGACCGAACCGGTGGGCGGCATTGCGCCGCGCGTGTTCGGCTACTACGACGCCGCCGCGGAATCGGACGCCACCATCGTTGGTGCGTCGTGGTTCTCGAACGGCGCTGCCTGCGGCATGCGCAAAGGCGACCTTGTCGACGTGGTGCAGACCGGCACTGCGAAGTACAAGCGTTATCAGGTGGCCTCGGTCTCCGGTAACGCGGCGACTGTCGCGGCGCCGACGGCGATCACCTAAATTCCTGACGGACTGGCACCAGTCCCGAACAAGCATGGGGCGGACGGCAATCAAGCCGCCCGCCCTTTTCTTTTGTCCCCAATGAAGGAAATCACCATGGCTGCGGCCCTCAAGAAAACCGACGAACCCGTGAACGTGAACCGGCTTCCGCGTCGACTGCTCAATGCGCAACTGCGGGCGGAAGCGGAAGGCTATCTGCACACGGTATGGTCGGCCGACATTCAGCGCCCGAACGAGATTGCCGACATTCTGGCCCGCGATTTCTGGTCGATTGTCGCCAACCAGATGAAGCGCGGCGATATCGTCCATGTCCGTGACGTGCCGGGTTATTCGACGTTCGTGCAGCTTTACGTTGTTGGCGCTGACCGGCTCGGGGCTGACGTTATCGAACTCGCACGCCACGCCACGCCGGCGCCCGCTCCCGAAGCCCCTGCGGAGTAACCCGCCATGGCCGCAACGCAGCTCGGCATTTACAACGCTGTCCTGATCGAACTCGGGGACGCAACGCTTGCGTCCCTGAGCGAAGACCGGGAACCGCGGCGCATTCTTGACGCGCTCTATACGCCGCTTGTCGAATGGTGTTTGCAGTCGGGCGAGTGGAACTTTGCAACGCGGACGATCAAGATTGACGCCGATCCGTCGATAACGCCCGCGTTCGGCTTTCAGTATGTGTTCGCCAAGCCGTCGGACTGGCTGCGCACGCAGGCGGTATCCGGTGATGAGTATTTCAGCGCGCCTCTGCTGCGTTACGTCGATGACGTGACGTACTGGTCTGCCGATCAAGACCCGCTCTATGTGCGCTACACGTCGAACGATGCATCGTGGGGTCTCAATCTGGCGACGTGGCCGGTATCCTACACGCGGTTTGTCGAACTGGCGCTGGCGCTCCGCTACTGCGAACGGTCGACGCAGAATGCGTCGAAGGGTGAAATCCTGCGCGAACGTCTGAAAGAGGCGAAGCGGGAAGCGATTGCGCGCGATGCGATGAACCAGGCCCAACCGCGTTTCCGCCCGCCGGGGTCGTGGTCTCAGTCCCGGTTCTCCGGCTTCGGAACGCGCGGCTATAACGGTCTGACGAGTTAAGTCCCTTGCCTAAAGCAAACCTCGATCTTCTCGCCCTAAACCGCGGGCTGGTTTCACCGTTGGCGCTGGCGCGCGTCGACGTGGAGCGGACGCGGCTATCCGCGGCGGAAATGACCAACTGGACCGCGAAGACGCAAGGCGCCATGCGCCTGCGGACCGGTGACGTTTATCTGGGTTCGTCGCTGTCTGATGCAAAAGCCGGCTGGATACCATTCGTTGCGTCAACCAGCGATACGGCGCTGATCGAACTGACCGACCAGAAAATGCGGGTGTGGGTGAATGACGCCCTGATTACCCGCCCGAGTGTGTCGACGACGATTTCCAACGGTTCGTTTGCGACTTCTGCCGGCTGGACCGATGCGTCTACAGGTGGCGGCGTCGTCACCATGTCCGGGCAGTTGATTCTCAACGGCACCAACATAAACGGCGCCGCGATTGTCACCCGTCAAATCACGGTGGCCGCTCCTGACCAGAACATAGAGCATGCGCTGAACATCATCGTTGCCGGCGGTCCGGTGACCTTCCGTGTCGGCTCGACCTCGGGCGGGCAGGAATACATTGCCGAAACCACGTTGCTGACCGGCAATCATTCGCTGGCCTTCACGCCAACCGGTGATTTCCACCTGACATTCCGACATGGGGATATCTATCCGGTCTACCTGTCGACCATCGCGGTTGCCTCTGCAGGCGTCATGGAAATTACGACGCCATGGCCGCTGCTCGATATCCCAGGCATCCGCTCGGATCAGTCCGCGGACGTGGTATTCGTCGCCTGCGGCAACGCCCTGTCATCGCCTGTCGGTAGCTCGTTCCATACCCCGCGCCGGATCGAACGTCGCGGCACAGGCCGGTCATGGTCGGTGGTTCTCTATCAGCCGGATAACGGCCCGTTCGTTCCTGAGCGAACCTCAAAAGCCAAGCTGAAAGTTTCCGCGACGTTCGGCAACACGACGCTGACCGCCAGCGAGAATTTCTTTACCTCCGCACATGTCGGCGCAATCTTCCGCCTGTTCCATACAGGTCAAAACGGGGTGTTCCGCTTCGGCTCGGCCGATGCTTATTCCCCTGCGTGGGAAGTCAACGGCATTGGCGCGGCAACCGAACGCCGCTCAACGATCGTCACCACGGGAACGTGGACCGCAAATATCCGGGTGCAGCGTTCCTTCGATGGGCCGGACGAAGGCTTCCGCACGGTCCAGACGATAACGACCAACACAACCACGAACATCGATGATGCCGACGACAACGTGACGGTCTGGTATCGCCTCGCGATTCCCGTGACGGCCGATTACACGTCGGGAACTGCAATTGCCACGCTTACCTATACCGGTGGCGGCGTCACGGGCATCTGCCGGGTGCTTGCCTACAACTCGGCCACGACGGTCACGGTGAACGTTCTCAAGCGGTTCTCGCTGACCGAGTATACGGACAACTGGAACGAGGGGCAGTGGTCCGACAAACGGGGGCATCCGACTTCGGCGGCGCTCTTTGAGGGGCGCCTGTGGTGGTTCGGCGGATCGCAGGCGTTCGGCTCGGTATCTGACGACTATGCCAACTATGACGACGAGACCGAGGGCGAATCCGCGCCGATCGTCAAAACCATCGGCCGCGGTCCTGTTGATTCGGTCTATTGGGCGCTCCCTTTGCAGCGCATGCTGCTCGGCACTGCCGGGCAGGAAATCGCCATGCAGTCTTCCTCGCTCGATGAGCCGCTGACTTCGCAGAACACTGCGGCGCGCACGATATCCACGCAGGGTTCGGCAGACGTTGCGGCGGTGGTGGTCGACACGCGCGGCATATTCGTCCAGCGGTCGGGCAAGCGGGTTTTCATGCTCGACTTCGATTTGAACCAGGGCACGCACCAGGCACAGGAATTGTCTCTGCTGGTCCCCGACCTGCTCGATTCCGGCGTGGTCTCTCTCGCGGTCCAGCGCCAGCCTGACACGCGGTTTCATTGCGTGCTGGGCGATGGCCGGGTGGCCGTCCTGACGTTTGAAAAGGCGGAAGAAGTCTTGTGCTGGGCGGTGGTCGAAACCGACGGATTCGTTGAAGCGGCAATAGTGCTGCCGGGCACGGACGAGGATCAGCTTTACTATCACGTCCGCCGGGTGATCAACGGGCAGACCAAGCGATACCTTGAGAAGTTTTCGCTTGAGCGGGAATGTCACTATCCGCAAACCATTTACTCGGGCACGTCGACCAGCTCGATAACCGATCTGCCGTATGCGGACGGCACGGCGGTAACCCTGCGCGATGCGAGCGGCGTCAAGCTGGAAAACCAGACCGTAACCGGTGGCACAATCACGCTGGCAAGTCCGGTGACGTGGGCGGAAATCACGCCTTCACGCAGCGGCCTTGTGGATAGTGCCAAGCACGGCACGCAGTCGGCCTCGGCAACCATTACGGGCCTGTCGCACCTTGAGGGCGAGGCGGTCGTAGTGTGGGCGGACGGCAAGTCGTTCTCTCCGATCGCGTCGGGCGTGCAGACGACGTTCACGGTCTCGGCGGGCCAAATCACGCTGCCGGAAACGGTGCAGGAATATTCCGTTGGCCTCGGGTACTCGGCGCCATGGCAGTCGACAAAGATGGCATATGCCGCTGCGGCCGGCACGGCGCTGAACCAGATTAAGCGGCTCGACCATATCGCGTTTATTCTGTACGAGACGCACAACGGCGGCCTCTTCTACGGGCGTGATTACGATCACATGGATTGTCTGCCGCAAGTCCGGAAGGGCGCCACGGTTCGGGGAACGGAAATCTTCAACACTTACGATGAGCTGTCTTACGAGTTTCCGGGGTCATACGACACGGATTCGCGGATTTGCCTCAAGGCGTTCGCGCCGCATGCCGCGACGGTCATGGCAGCGGTTCCGTCCCTGCGCACTGAGGACAAGATTTGATCGTCGTTCGGCCGCTGGTCCCGGATGACATGCGGGCATTCTTCACCGATCAGACGATATTTCCAACGGTGTGGGGGCACGTCGGGGTGGTTGATGGCAAGGTCGAATGCATCGGTGGGCTGGCACAGGTGGCCGGCCGGCAGGTGGCGTTCTACGCGGCAACCGAAACCGGGCTGCGGTATCGGCTGGCGCTGGTCAAGACGGCGTCCCGGCTGATCACGCGCGCCAAGGCAAGCGGTCGGCGTGTACTCTACGCGGTGATTGATCCGGCCTTCGCAGGCGCTCCGCGCTGGCTGGTCTCGATGGGCTTCCGCCCGATAGATGAGTATGAGGCGCCAGTATCCTGGCACGAGGAATTGCAGACGTTCTTTCCGGCGTACAACGGCCGGAATCTGTGGATATGGAAGGCAGGTTAGGGCGGCATGGCACACATTGGACTGATGACGGCGCTGACCCTTGCGGGTACGGCTGTCTCGGCGGTCGGAACGATCGCAGCCGGGCAAGAGCGCAACCGCGCCGCACAGTACGAGGCGGCGCAAATGGATATCAAGGCGGGCGAGGAACGCGCCGCGGCCCAACGTGAGGCATTGGCCCTGCAACGCCAGAAACGGCTGGCCCTGTCGGCCCTGCAGGCGCGCTCGGCCGCGTCCGGCTTCTCGGCCTCCGATCCGTCAACCCTCGATCTTGCCGGCGAAATCGACGCCTATGGCACGTACCAGGCCGGGATAACGCAGTACGGCGGGGAAAGCCGGTCGAACGCCATGAAGGCTTCGGCGGCGGGTCGACGCGCGGAAGGCAAGGCGGCGGCCACGGGCGCCATTTGGGACGCGTTCGGCACTGCCCTGCAGGGTGGCGCAACGGCGTATCAGAAATTCGGCGGCGGCTCTGTAGCGGGGAATTACGGCTGATGGCACCACGTCTTCCTAACGCTGACAGCCTCGGGGGCCTGCCTTCGGCGCGCTCTGGCGCTCCGATTGCCCGCTATGACACGTCTGCCGCGTGGGATGGCGTGGCCTCGTTCGGTGCCAAGGCCGCGGGCGCTGCCAACGCCATTGATCAGAACTGGCAGGCGATGGCCGGCGTTGAAGCCGAAACGGCTTATCAGCGTTTCAAGTTTGAGGAAGCCAAGCGATACGACGAGGCAACCCGCACGGTTGCGCCGGGTGGCGCGAAGGGGTTCGCCGACGGATATTCGCAAGGCTATTTCGAGCGGGCCAAGGCGTTCAAACACACTCTGCCGCCTCAGGTGCAACTCGAATACGATCAGAAACTGTTCACGCTGGAACAGACACTGTTTTCCGATTCTCTCGATTTTGAGCGTGGCGAACAACGCCGCTTCGCCCTGAACAATGTCGACGAATCCGTGCGCAACGTCATTCTGCCGAAAGCCAGTCTGGCGGCTGAACTGCCGGCCGACGATCCGCGCAAGGCCGGGCTGCTGACCGAATCGGAAGAAGACGCGTGGGCGCTGATCGATAACAACCCGGCGTTGACCGACGTTCAAAAGGATCAGCTGTGGAATGGGGCAACCGACGCCAACGGCAATTACACGCCGGGCGTCAAGGAACAGATTCAGCGCGCCTTTGCCACGTCGCTGCCTCCCGAGGAACGGGTTTACGTCGATCCGTCACAGGAAAACGAGACAGTCGGCGAGCGTATCCGGTTCGTGGAATCGAGTGGTGATCCGAACGCACGGCCGATTGATCCGGCCACGGGTAAGGCTCGGTCCAGCGCACTTGGCCCGGATGGCTTTCTGGAAGGAACGTGGATCGGCCTTCTGCGCAAACATCGGCCTGACCTTGCGGAAGGGCGCACGGATGAGGAAATTGCCGCGCTGCGGACCGATCCCGACTTGTCGGCCGAGATGCGCGATATCTACTCGCGTGAAAATTCGGAGACCCTGACCGGGCGCGGCTTTGAGGCAACCCCGGGCAACGTCTACCTGGCGCATTTTCTCGGGCCGAATGGCGCCGTGTCAATGCTCGGCGCCGATCAGGTCATGTCCGCTGCGGATATCAATCCAGCTGCAGCCGCGGCCAATCCGGAAGTGTTTTACCGCGACGGTGACAAATCGCAGCCGCGGTCCGTGGGCGAGGTTATCGCGTGGGCCAATGCCAAGATGGATGGCACGCGTCATGCCGATTGGGGCCGGCGCCTCGATGCCCTGTCGTTTGAAAACCGCGTGACGATCGGCATGGATGGTTCGGCGGCGCTCGTCAAAATGGAAGCCGCGCGCAAGGCTGAGGAACAGGCGGCTTACGCGGCCCAACTGAACGCGGCCAAAAATGGCGTCATGGATGGCACGTTCAATCTGCTCGATCTCGACACGGCTTATAGCGGCGGCAACGGCTGGCTGACCGACGCGACGGACCGCGCTGCAGTCAAGAACATGATCGTTGAACGCGACAAGGAAGGGCTGGCCTTCGCGGAAGCCGCAACCAAGCTGCAGGACGGCAGTTACACGTGGAACCCCTACAACGCCGATGACCAGAAAGCGATTGATCTGGTCTATGAAAAGGGGCCGCAACGGAACGGCGTCAACCTGCTCGGTGACGGCGAGGCGGCGGCAACCGACGCGGCGGCGCTGCAATACATTGTCGACAAAACCGGACTTATCCCGGCCGGCGCGTCTGACGTGATATCCGGCGCGGTGTGGTCGTCCGATCCGCAACGGCAGGCGCGCGGCTTTGCGATGCTCGACCAGTTTTATCGCTCCAACCCGCAAGCGGCGGAACGCGCATTCGATGACGATACAATCCGCCGGCTGCAGGACTATGAATTGCTGGCACCCCTCCTGCCTCCCGATGAGCTGCAGGCGCGGCTTGATCCGGCCATGAACCCCGAGGAAGCCCGGCGCCGCGAAGGGCTGCGGACGGAAGGCGAGAAGCTGGCGCGCGAAGTCCCGACGGCAACCATTCTCGATGCCTTCGATCCGTCGTCCAACGTGATGAACTTTGCGTTCCTGAGCGGTGGCGATGAACCCGTGCTGTCACCTGATCCGGGGTTTGAACAGGCGTTGCGTCGTGACTTTGAAACGCTCTACGCGGAACGCTACTCGGTGACCGGCCAGTCAACGCAGGCACAGGCACAGGCGATTGAACGCCTCAAGGGGAAATACGGTGCGAGCGATACCGGCTCGGCGCCGGTTCTCATGGCCTATCCTCCCGAAAGCATCCTGCCGGCAATCGCCGGGTCGACACGCTGGATGGATGACCAGCTGGGCGAGCTGGTTGAAGCCACCATGCCAGACGCGGATCGTTATTTCGTAATCTCTGACGAGAACACGGCCGGCGCCGTGGAGCGCCAGCGCAATGGTCAAATCGGACCGGTGCCATATCAGATTGGCGTGTTCGACCAGGACGGGGTTTTCAATATCCTGTCCGGCCCTGACGGTGGCCCGCTCTACGTGGCGTTCGATCCGGTGAAGGCTGCGAAGGATGCGGATCAGCGGATTATCGACAATACAAACCGACTGATTGCCGACGAAGTGGCGCGCGAATTTGGCGCGTGGGGCGAACCGAAGACGCCAGCTGAGCCGAACGCGGCGCCGTGGGGTGCGCCGGTTGCTGAGCCGGGCGCCAAGCCGTGGGGCCTCAAGCCTTCCGGTCCGACTGTGGGCGGTGGCCAATGATCATTTTTGACGGCAAGCCGGAACCGGGGCGCACGCCACGCAACGTGGTAACTCCGCCTCAGGACACGTTCCGTGAGGAACAGAACGCCAAGGCGCTACGGACTGGCATGGGCATGCCGGTGCCGGAGGCTGCGACGGAAGAGGCTCCACCTTTCTCGCCCTCGTTTGAAGTCTCGATTGGGCCGCTGACGATCGGCGAACAGTCGGACGAAATGTCGACGATTGGCGCCGCGTTCGGTCTCGGCAATTCGGTGGTCAACGGTATCGACTACCTCTCCCGCCCGGCGTTCAAGCCGGACCCTGAATTTACCGGGGAAAAGCTGCTCAACACGATCGGCGGCGTTGACGGCGCTTACAGCGAACATCTCGACAACTTCGCCACGGCGATGAGCGAGGCGGAAGTACGGTCGATCATGTCGCGGATCGATCGCGAAAATCAGCAAATGGAAGTGCTGTCGCGCTCGGGCTGGGCCGGGACTGCGGCCATGGTTGCGGCCGGTGTCATTGACCCGACGATTTTCATTCCGGTTGGCGGCTGGGTCGGCAAGGCATACGGCGTCAGCAAGGCGGCTAACGTCGCGGTTCGCATGGCAGAGGGCGCGGCCCTTGGTGCCGGCGCTGTCGGAATACAGGAAGCGGTTCTGCAGGGCGCACAGGAAACCCGCACAACCTATGACAGCATGTTGTCTATCGGCGCCGGTACGATCGTTGGGGCAATCCTCGGGCCGCTTGCCAAGGGTATCAGCCGCGCGGACATGCAGCGTCTGGCGGAATCCGCCAACGCCTCGCCGGTAACCCGTGTGCAGGAAGCCGCCGCGCTGGCGGATGCGGAAGGAACCGGCGTCGGCGCACAGGTCTCGACGGCCGGGCGGGGCGATAGCACAACCAAGGCGGCGGTCGGCGGACTGGAGCGGCGACTGGCCTTTCAGGGGCCGCAACCGCGTCTAAAGGTAAGCCCGTTCAACACGGCGCGCATGACCGTCCGCGACCTGGCGGAAGACCCCAACTATCTTGAGGAAAACGCCGCGGGCATTGCCACGACGGTCGGCGGATCGGCTGAAACGCAGATGAAGATGGCGCGTGGGCCGCTCGGCGCTGCGCTGCAGGAAGTCGACGCGGCCTATCGTCGGTACACGTTCGGGCCGGGCGGTCTCCGGGTGCTGGGCATGCCGGTTCCGCAATCGGTGCAGCCGGCCATAGGAACGGTGCGGGCAACCATGGGCGCGTCCGGGCGCCTGACCTATTCGCAGTTCAAGCAGGCGGTTGCCGATGCTCTGTGGGCCGGTGACGTGCATTCCAATCCGGAAGTCTTGGCCGCGGCAAAGGCGATGCGCGCCAAGGTTTTCGACCCGCTGCGTGAGGAAGCCGAAAAATATATTGATGGCTTCAAGGTTCTGGTCGGCAAGGACACTGCGGACCCCGGCTATCTTACGCGCATGTGGAACCATCGATCGATCGTCGCCAACCAGCCGCGGTTCGTCGAAATCCTGCAGCAGCATTTTAAGGGGCAGCAGGCCAAGGCTATCAAGCTGGCGGAGGCGCTCACAAAGCAGGCTGAGGAAAAGACATTCGGCGCCAGCATGCTGCGTTCGGGGTTTGATGAGGAAGCGGAAATGTTCCGCGCTCGTCGCGATGCTCTCCGGCAGACAGGTAAGGAAACCCGTGCAGAGGCGCGCAAGGCTGCGTCCGATCTTGGCGCGGCCAATCGGAAAGCGGCCAAGGAAACCCGCGAAGCGGACCGCGCCCGGGTGGCTGGCTATCGCACGCTGACCCGTGATTTGAAGCGTGGCCGACCGGAAACCATAACCCCGGATATCGTGCAGTTCATCAAGAGCAAGGGCGGCATTCGCCTGACGCGCAACGATGCAACCGGCCGGGCGAAGTTTGAGACGGCGTTTGGTGCCGAAATCCGCGACGTGGTCGACAAGCAGCGCGGCATTCTTCGGTCCGATGGCCTCGATCCCGACGCGCTGTTGCGGATGGCCTCGGATGAGGGGTTTCTGTCGCCCGATGCGGACCTGAACGATTTCGTTGCGGCGATTGACAGCACGCTAAAGGGCAACCCGGTTTACTCGATCATCGATGCGGACACGGTGCAGGCCGCTGCCATGATCCGCGACCTGACGCGGGAATTGGAGCAACAGGGCGTCAACATCGATGAGCTGACGCCGGAGAAGCTGGCGGAGATTTTCGCGCCGGCTCGGGCAGGGTCCAATGACACGCCGGCCGTTGCCAAGGCCAAGGCTGATATCGAGGCGATGGCGGAACGTTACGATACGGCAACCATGAAGCTGGAAGATATCGAGCGGCTTGCCGACGATCTGGCCACGCTGGCGCCGGACCTGTTGGAAAAGGGCCGCGCGGTTCGTTCGGGAATCCGTGAGGCAACGAAGGAAGCCAACGCGCTCAATCGGCGCATTGCCGAGATACGCGATTTCGCGGAAATGACCGACGCGGAATTGCAGGATATCGCAGAACAGACAACGCAGACTATCCTGGGCGGTGCGCCGTCGCGGATGGTCCTGCCGACTGACATGGTTGCTGGTCCACGTGGCCCGCTCAAGGAACGCATGCTGGCAAGCCTGCCGACGCAATCGGTTATCGATTTCGTGGAACGGGATATCGAGGTAATCTCGCGCTTCTACACTAGCAGCATGGCTTCGGATATCGCGCTTGCCAAGAAGTTCGGATCGGTCGACCTGTCCGAACAGGTGCAGAAAATCACCGATGAGGCGATGCGCGCCAAGCAGGCGGCGACAACCGAGGCGGAGCGCGTCCGGCTTGACAAGCAGATGCGGTCCGACGTGCGGGACGTGGAAGCAATCCGCGACCGACTGCGCGGCACATATGCCTTGCCAACCAATCCGGATGGCCTTGCCTCGCGTGCGGCGCGCGTCGTGCGTGATCTGAATTACGTCCGGCTGCTCGGCGGCATGACCCCGTCCAGCGTGACGGACATTGGCCGTCCGGTTGCGGTTCACGGCCTGACGCGGACCATGAAGACGGCATGGGCACCGCTGGTCACCAAATGGCGCTCTATCCAACTGGCGCGCGATGAATTGAAGATTGCCGGCGCGGCGCTCGATATGATCCTTGATGATCGGGTCATGGCGCTGACCGATATCATGGATAACTACGGGCGCGGCTCCAAGTTTGAACGCGGGCTGCAGGCGGCAACAACCAAGTTCGGTCTCGTCTCGCTGATGGCGCCGTGGAATGCTTTCTGGAAACAGTTTTCAGGCATCATCGCGCAAACCCGTGCGCTGCAGGCAATCGAGACACTCGGCAGCGGTGGCACGCTCTCGCGGGCGGAAGTCGAGTACCTGGCCGGTGGTGGCGTGGATAGCGCCATGGCGGACAGGATTGCGCAACAGTTCGCCGCGCACGGCAAGAAGGATGGGCCGGTGTGGTGGGCGTCAACTGCCGACTGGACCGATTCTCAGGCGTCACAGTCGTTCCGCGCCCTGCTCAACCGTGAGGTTGACCGCTCCATTATTACGCCGGGACAGGAAAAACCCCTGTGGATGAGTACCGGCGCCGGCAAGATTCTTGGGCAGTTCAAGACGTTCAATTTTGCATCGATGCAGCGCGGCACGATTGCCGGCCTGCAGCAAAAGGACATGGCCACGATCAACGGCTGGATGATGCAGCTGGCGCTGGGTGCTCTGGTCTACAAAATCAAAATGGATTTGGCCGGCATGCCAACGTCCGACGATCCGGCAGTGTGGGCGGTTGAAGCGTTCGACCGATCCGGCCTTGCTGGCTGGCTGATGGAAGTCAACAATATCGCAGAGAAAACCGCGCTGCGTCCGTTCACGGCCGCCGGCATGACTGGCGCGCCGGTCTCGCGGTATGCCTCGCGCAATATGATGGGTGCGCTGCTCGGTCCATCCATGGATATCGTGGCTGATTTTATGACGATGGGGGCGGACGGCAGTTATGACCGGAACGACTTGCGGGCCACGCGGAAGATGATCCCGCTGCAAAATCTTTTTTATATTCGGCTGCTGATCAACGAATTGGAAAAGGGGGTGGGCGACGCAATGGGGATGCCGCCGCCCAAAAACTGATCAGTGTTCTTTCTTGGTGGCCGGATCGTCCGGCTTCTTCCGGAACCGCTGGCCGCAATCGAACAGGACAACGGTTGTCCCGTCCATGGTTAGGCTGGCGGTCTTGCGGTAACCGGCATTCTCGAAAAGCTTCAAGGTCGCCTCGGTCTCCCATGCCTCGCCCTGCCCTTCGCAAGTGGCGTGGAAAGCGATGGCGCTGCCGGTTCGGATCGGACGGGATACCTGGCAATCCAGTTCCGGGCCAATGATGTGATCACCCAAGATGAGATAGGATGGCACGTCGACGGCGGACCGTATTTCGGCGGTGCGCTTGGTGTTGTGGAGTAAACAGGCTTCGCCCGCGCCGTAGGTTGCGGCGAATGACGGGGCGGTGAGTGCGGCAAGGGCCGCGGCGGTGACTAGCAGGCGCATAACGGGTTCCTTCTGCCGGGCCAATCCCGGTTAAACCAACATAGGCGGTCAATGGCAAAAGATCAAACCAAGTTCGATAGGCTGCTTGCCGCGGCGTTGACGGGGGACCGCCTTGCCGTCGACCGGGTGATTGAGGACGAGAAATTCTCGATGGTCGAGTACCTGGCCATGCCGGGACAGTTCAATTCCCTGCCGGTGGAAACCAAGGCTGAGCTGGCCGGGGTCTACCGCACGAATCCGAACGTCGTTCCGGATGCTGCCCGTCCGTTTGTCGAGGGCGCCATTGCCGGGGTAACGCCGGTCCAGCGTCAACAGACGGTGGCCAAGGCGCCGATGGGCAACGTCCCGAATCCACGCCTGCGGCCTGCCGGCGCCTCTAGAGTTACGCCTAAGCCGGGACCGATCGCAGCCGCGTTGACCAGTGCCGGCCGGCGTTTGATGGGCATGCCGGGCAAGAGTACCGGTGGCGTCGATCCGCGGCTGGTCCGCGTGCTGACGGCGGCGGCGGCTGACTTCAATCTGCCGGTCGTGGTCAAGTCTGCCATGCGCGGCGGTGACCGTCGCCAGCACGGCAAGGGCCGGGCGGTCGATATCAACATCATCGGCCGTGACGGCAAGGTCATTCCCGACTACCAGGACGGCAACGGGTTCCGCGCTTACGAACAGTTTGCGCAGCTCGTCCGCACGAAGCAGCAACAGATGTATCCCGAGCTGGATAATGCGTTGCGCTGGGGGGGCTACTTCGGTGGCAAGAATAATTACGGCGCCATGGATTCCATGCATTTCGACCTTGGCGGATTGCAGGGCCTCGGCATGATGGGTGGATCATGGGAGGGCGGGCTGAACGCTCGCCAGCGTAGTTACTACCCCTCGGCCGTGTCGATCGGGATGGGTGACGTGGATATGATCCGGCTTAACAAGCTGGGCTATGTCGGCCCGGATGCGGTGGAACGTTACCAGGCGGATCGCGGTCTGGAAGTCGACGGCGTGATTGGCAAGAATACGCGGGGCATGCTCCTGACGGACATATCCGCGCCGATCCCGCCAGCTGATATCCCGAATGCCGGTCAACGTCCTGTCGGTGATCCGGCGCTGGGCGCTCGTGCGGCGTCTGAATTGCAGGGTTACGACGGCAAGGCGGTGATCCCGGCCAAGCCTGAGGATGCGCCGACCGTAGTGGATGAGACCGCCAAGGCGCCGAAACCGAACCTGCGTCCGGCCTCGGATATATCGGCGGTCGCGGAACGGGTGCTGACGCGGAACGGCCGGCTTCGCAAGGGTGCGTCCGGTGACGACGTGCGCCAGCTGCAAAGCTTCCTGAACCGTCGCGGGGTCCGTGACGACAAGGGGCGCCCGGTGGCTGTCGATGGCCGCTTTGGACGGCTTACCCGGCAGGCTGTGGAAAACTATCAGGCAGGCCGGCCGGAGCTGCGGCAGGATGGCGTTATCGGACCGCGCACGCTGGCTGCGATGCTGCGCGATGCACAGGCAGAACAGGCGCCCTATCGGCAGGGTATGGAAGGTTCGCCCGAATTGGCCTCGGCAACCCCGTCCGGGGACCCGCTGACGGCCGTGGTGCAGGCGGCGGCGACTGGTGTCATCCCGGCCACGCCGGGCGCTGGCGGCATTCCTGGGCTGGCTCCCAACCCGTTCGGGCAGGCGGTCCCCCCGGTCTCGGCCGCGGCCTGGGGCATCGGCGCCAATCTGGCGGATGCAATGGGCGGTCTTGGGGCATACCCAAAAATCCGCTATCTGGCCGCACGGCAGGGGCATGCCGAAATAACCGGTGGCGCGCCACTGCAGTCCCGACCGGCAGATGAGGATGATCTGTCGTTCGCGGCGCCGCTTGAAGGTCCGGCGCGTTCGTTGGCATTCATCAACCCGGACTTGCTGGAAGCCGAAAACGAATTGTTCACGCCCTACGATGGGGCTTCGGTCGGCCGGAGCCTCGGGGCGGTGACGCCGAACGGTTCGACGGTCAACAATACCGGCGCGGCGCTTTACAACGCTACGTCGGCGTTCGCCCGCTCGATGCAGACGCAAAAGCAGAACCAGCGCAAACAGGAAAATGCGGCCTATCAGGCATACAAGGCGCAACCGTCCCCGGTGTTCGGTGAACTGACGCCGGAAGAATTTGACTATCAGTATCGCAGCACGTCGGACAGCGATTCCAGCAAGTACTACACGACACAAAAGCCGGGCGGCGCGAAGGTGCAGCCGGGTTCGTCAAGTGGTGGCGGCTATACCAATCCGACGAAATCGAACACCACGAAATCGAACACCACGACACCCAAGGCGCAACCGTCGACCAGCACAAAAAACAATACGCAAAAGACGGGGGCAACCAAGGCTAGCCCAACGTCCTCGCTGCGCACGGATGCTGCCGGCCGCGTGCTTGGCGGGATCTGATAGATGGCAACAACTGTCACGGATCGCGTGACCGGCACGGTTGGCGGTTCCATCACAAACCGGCTGACGGGAACGCCAGCGGGCGCTGCCGTAGATCGGATTAGCGGCTTCCTACGGCTCTCCGGATCGGCAAGCGATGGCGACGATGTGTTGCTGATCGATGCGACGGGGCGGCTACGTCTCTCCGGGGTGTTCGTAAGTATCGCCTCGACAACCACGGACCGGATTCCATGACCGATAAGCAAGTCTCTGAACTGACCGCGGCTGGTGCGCTGACCGGCGCCGAACTGCTGCACGTCGTCCAAGGAGGCAATTCCCGCCAGACGACGCTGGCACTGATTGCGGCTCTCGTCGACCTGAGCAGCCGTCAACCGCTCGATTCTGATCTGACGGCCATTGCGGCGCTGACCACCACGGCTTACGGGCGGGCGCTGCTGACCCTTGCCAACGCAGCGGCGTTGACGGCGGCAATCAACGCCGCGACGACAAGCCTCCCGGGCATCGTCGAGAAAGCAACGGATGCTGAAGTCCGCGCCGCAACAGCCGACAAATATATTTCCGCGGATCACATTGAAACGGCTTCGGCTCCGGTCGCGCTGGTCGATGCTGGCCCGGTCGCGGTTAATTGGGATTCCGGAATTTTCTTCACGCTGACCGTCACCGCTGCACGGCAGATAGACAACCCGACGAACGGCCAGCCGGGAACGTGTCGCTATATCCTCGTGCAGGGCAACAACACCACGGACCGAACCATAACCTTTGGTGCAAACTTTCTGGGGGCCGTCCCGACAATTACGGATTGCGACGATACCAAGTGGTATCTGCTGACACTCTTCTGCGTGACGGCCTCGCATTTCAACGTCTCTGCGATCCGGTCCAAGGGATGAGTTTCCTACCCGGAATGTCGCCCGGCTTTCTCGGTGGGCAACTCACTCTGGCATTTGTGGATAGTGCGGAATCCAGCGCCAGCACGATCACTGTCCCGGCAGCGGCCCTTCAAGGCGATATCGCCTATCTTTGTGACCGTGGCTTGAACGGCGCCGGCCTGCCGTCAACCGCGATACCATCGGGCTTTGCCTCGATCATCAATACAACGGCAGGCACGGTCCGGCGCCAGATTTCGTCTGTCGGGGTTCTCGGTGCTGCTCCGGGTGGAACGTCCCTCACAGGCATGAATGCCGATAGCAGCAACCGCAAGATGATTCTGGTGTTCCGCCCGTCGCGTGCCCTGGCATCTCCTTTCCCGGTCCTGCTCTCGACGTGGCTTGGCGAAGGCACAGACGGTGATCCGGCTTCGCAGGCCGTCTCGGCGGCGGGTGTGACAAGTCCGCTGATCGTCATCGGGGCATACGGCACTGGCGGTGGCACTGCGGCATTCAACACGGCCACGCCGGCCTTTGACGCAACCTTTGCGCACACAAGCGGCGCGCTCATTGTCGGGTATAAAATCTACAATATGGGGCCTTACGACCACGCGATTGACGCGGCGGACACGGGGACCGGCAATATCCTGCAGTCCGGATATCTCCGCGCCATTGGTTAGCGGCGTCGACTGTCAACTGGCGCAATCTGCGCCAGTTTACGCTCGTCTGCGGTAAGGTCTGGCAGGATGCGCCCAAAGATGCGCTCGCGCTCTGTCGGTCCCATTTCCTTTGAAGGCGCGGGCCATGACGTGTAGATGCCGGGCGGGCGGCGCCATTCCAGAAACGCAGTCGTGCCTGCGTCGATCGTGAAATAATCGCCGACCTTGTCCCCTGCCCCTGTCGCATAGGGTGCCAGCATGGTCCGAAACTCGGGCCATTGCTCAAACGGAATATCGACACGGATTCGGTGTGTAACGCCCTCTGCCGCCAGCACGGCGGACAATGAGCGGACCGCGGCCATGATCTTGGCGGCACTGTTCCGGTTCATTCCTCACCCCGCGCTGTGACCGCGCCGGATGCCAGTGCCACCTGCAGCAGCTCGCGCACGGCGGCTGACATGGTTAAGGCCGGCTCTCGTTCCTTTCCCCATTTCTCGACCTTCCGGCGAAGGTCTGGCGGGACACGAACCCCGATGATGGGGTCTCGCCCTGCGGCGTCGTCATCTTTTTTCCTCGGCATTGGTTAAACCCATTTGCATTCCCTCGGGGCTTATGGTTTAACCGCTTTCAGGACGGCAATCAAGCCGCTCTGAATTGAGGGAAAACCGAAATGGCCGAAAGCATTTCCCGCCGCAACCTCCTGGCACTGGCCGCGCCGGTCGCCATGCTTGCCCTGCCTGCGCCGTCACGGGCGGCTGATGGCATTGGCGCTCTGATCGAAGCAAACGATCCTGTCTTCGCGGCAATCGAACGTCACCGCAAGGCGGCGGCTGACTATGACGAGATTGTCCGCGAACACGGACGGCTTGAGGAAGCTATCCCGGTTGCTCTGCGGAAATCCTCACAATGGGCGGGCAATCTGACGATCGTTGAAACAGACGATCCGCGTTGGATCGCCTGCCTGCAGCGCATGAATGAAAGCGATTACGACGAACCGGGTTGCCGACTGATCAATGAGGATCAGCCGACGACGATGGCCGGGGTCATGGCGTTGCTGGCGTACTACAAGGAAGCCGTGCTGCGTGACGCCGAGATTTTCCCTGACTTCCTCGCTGACGAAGACGTTGGCCCGCAAGAGCGGCCCTTTGCCTTCTGGCTGCTGGTCACGGTGCATGACCGACTGGCGGCACTAGCCTGACAAGACTGACGGCGGATGCGAGGGCGTCCGCCGATTTCCCCCAATCCGAAGGAAACCCCATGACCAAGAAAACAAAGCTTGTACCCGCTGATCACGCCGCGCCGATGGAAGTGGTCAGCGTACAAGATGCGACCGCGCTGGAAGAGGGATTGAATGGCGCCCTCAACGCGGCCGGCCTGCTCTATGATCTTCTCGAAGAGTTCTTGCCGTTGGCCAACGCCAAGAAATGGGAAGAAATGTGGGCGGCATTTGCAACGTTCTCCGCCCAGCTCCGCAAGTCGCAGGGTGAAACGAGTTACGTCATTCTCACGGACACCACGGAGACCGAAAAGATAAGCTGGCTGCTGGTCCAGCTGCACGCCAATATCGGCAAAGCCTTCAAGGGCTTTCATGGGCACGACGCGTGATGAGCGACAAACCCCTGAAAATGACCGATGCGGCGCTTGCAGCCGAGACGTTTGAGGCTTGGACGCTTGAGCCTCTGGAAAGCCTGTCCAACAAACGATTTTTAGATGCCGCGGTGATCCTGCGGCTCTGCTACACGACGATGGGCCGCACGAAATACCAGCTGGTGCAATCCCTCTCGGACAAGGAAGGCAGGCGGTGTCTGTCAAGGTTGCAGGGTAGCGCCAACGAAGCGGAAGAGTTTTTCAACGCCATGGCTTCGATCTGCGCTGCTGCAAGTGGCCGGCTGATGGTGTCGGAAGCAGCCGCGAAGGTGGCGAAGAAGACCAAGAAGAAAACCGCGAAACGGAGGGCGCGCAAATGACGGCGCCCAACGAACAGGGACTGTTTGAACAGTCGCGGATCGCGCCACTGTTTCGGGAATGGTATCGCCTGATGGCACACGGGCAGATGCTGCCGTCCGAACAGGCTGCGCCGGTTTTCGACGCGGCGCGAACCATCGAACTCGAATTGCTCGCGCAACTTCCTCTGACGGCACAGGACCTCGCCATGCAGATTATGGCGTTCACCTGTGACGGCGATTTCAACCTCGATGAAGATTGGGAAAAGCGACTTCGCACACTCTGCGGCGTCGGCGAAATCAAGCGGCTCGGCGTGAACCACGGGAGACATGACAATGACTAGTGCCGCCAAGGTCGACACGTCCGGATTCACGCCGGGCGGTTATATCGATGCCATGGAAGCTGCCGGCGAAAAGCTGTGGGTAACCGGTTTGGAGCCGGCGCGGCGGTGCTGGCTGACGACGCACATGCGAATCGAGAACGATCCGCTGCCGGAGACCGTGATCGCCAATCAAACCCGCTGGCAGTTACTGCTCCATGAAGCTGGCCGGCAGGGCATGCGTGACGTGTGCCGGGAGCTGCACCGTCGCGGACAGTGGCAACGCTTCGACACATGGCCGGAGTGGTCGCGGCTTGAGCAAGAAAAGCCGGTGCGAGGCTACGACTACAAGGACGAGTAGCGCACTGGTCAAGGCGGGTGCATGCACCCGCAACGAACACGGCGAGGGGGGCGGGGTCGGGGGTTATCCTCCGGCCCCGTTTTAGTTTTGGCACAGGTTGTGGCGAAACTATGCGTTTCAGGTTGACGCGAAATTCGGTGCAACCTGCACCGAAACTCGGCAGGCGGGGTTGAACCGCGCAAAGGTTCGTCAGGTTGACGGGCCTTCTCAGCTGCGAGCCTCACCTCGGCGGATCATCATCGCCAGCGATTACGGAAATTGCGCCTCATCATCGACGGGCGTTTCCGCGAAACGCCGAAAAAAGTACGCTGCGCTGCTAAGAAAGATTTCAGTGGAAGGGCAACGGGTAACCCCTTGCGGCTGCGAGCGAAGCAGCTTAGTTACGGGCCTTGGGAGAAACGACTGCGTTGCCGCTTCGGCGGTTCTAGCCTTGCATCGGTAGTGTTGGGGTCGGCCTGGGAGGGCGCCTTAAACCGCGTTGGCCGGCCCCTGAACCGAAGATCAGGAGAACTCCCTTATTCCAGCTTCTCTACCAGACTCGACATTGCCCGCGGTGCTGGTTTCCAGTGTCGGGGTTTTGCCGTTGGGACACGCGCCGATCTGGCGCCCGGTCCCGGGGTCGTCGTCCGCAATGCCCCTGATGGGTACACGGACAACCCCAAAAAGAAACCCCCGCCGGTTGGATCATCCGACGAGGGCTAACGCACGCAGTATTTCCGTCCCAAGATGTAAACGCGTTGGGTCGGCAATGCAAGTGGTCCGCACGTACCGGGGCGCACTTTACCGTGGAGACACGGGTTTCCGAGCCCCCGACTGGTTTTGGATCGAACCTGAGGGACAACGCAGCATCACAACCCCCTAATTCGCTGATCACGGCGCTGCACGGAAAAGGCTCGTCCCGTTCCTCTTTACGCAGCAAGTGATGGGAGGGCGCTTGGTCCCCGTCAACGGACAGCTGCGTTATACCGGTCACCTGATCCCCCGATGATCCTTCCGCTGGTCCAAGGCGGGAGGGGAGGGAAACGGAAAGCGACTGCTATGGGTCAACGGGAAGGGACTGCACGCGGAATGCAAGCAAACAGGCAGCAAGTTGATAGCAAGACGGTAGCAAATGCTGACGGGTGTTCGGGTGTTCCCCGCGACCTGTCGCGAATGTTCGAGGAACTGGCGCTGGAAGTCGCGGCCCGGGGTTTCAAGCGGTACTCGGCCCGAACGATCATGCATCGCATGCGCTGGCATCACCAGGTCGAACAGGGCAACCGGACGTTCAAGCTGAATAACAACTGGTCGGCGGGGCTATCCCGGTGGTTCCTCGATCGTCATCCGGAGCTGCCGGGGTTCTTTGAAACAAGGGGAAGGAACTTCGATGAGTAAAGAGAAGATCGGCGGCTACACGTACAAGGAAGCCAAGCGTATGGCGGCGCAAATGTGGGGCCACGACATAGGCCGCTCCAAGAAACCGGTGCCAACCTACGTCACGGGCAATGGCGCCAACGGGGATATTCTCGTCTGGCTCTACCTGCCGACGGATCATGTGAGCGAGGACGAAGCGGAAGTGCTGATCGAACGACTCCTGTTGGGTGCATGGGTGGCAGTCGGTGACGCGAAGCCTGGGCGGCCGGTGACGATGCGGGAGGAATGGGTGCAAGTAAAGCAACGCGAGGCGGCGGTTTGAGCGAACAGGGCGACTTCATCGAAATAACCCGAGTGCAGAAAAACAGTCGGGAACAGATAGTTGTTGGCATCAACACATATCGCGGTGTCACCTTCGCGGACGTGCGGATATATTACGAGAAGACGAACGGCGAGTGGGCGCCAACCGGTAAAGGCGTCGGAATGCGGCGGGAACAAGCACTGGCGGTCATCCTCGGTCTACAGGATGCAGTGCAGAGGCTGGGGGCAACGGATGGCGAGCCGGGGTAAGATCAGGAATCCACCTGCACCCCCGCGAACCCCTTTACAGGAATTGGAAAAGAAGCTGGCGGATCGATCAAGCCGCGCGCTTCAATCCAGCACTGTCGAACGGGTTCTGCAGGACGGTGGGGCGCTCGAACTGGAAGAGGGCGGCAAACGGCAGCTCACACATCAATCGATTATTGATCGGCTCAAACAGAGACACAAGCTGACGATCCGGCAATTCAACGCCGGGGACATGCTGCGGACCGATACAGAGAAGTCCATGGCCGAGGGCGTGGTTGACGCTGTCTCGTTCGGTGCCGGCGGACAACGGCGCACGGATTCGGGTCTGGCACGGGTGACGGCGTTCGTGACGGCAGAAAGCCTCGATGCCCGGCGACGATACCGGGCGGCACGGGAAGCCGTGGGCGAGCGTCTATGGCCGATCCTCGCTGAGTGCGTCCTGATCCAGCCGCCTGGCACCCGCCTGAGCCATGTCGGGGCCGTCCTGTACGGTAGGGCCGAGAACAAAATGGCCGAATCGGCCGCATTGGAAAACTTGAGGCTGGCATTGGACGTGCTGGCCGATCATTACTATGGGAAACCGGCAGAAACCCAACGCGGGAGGCGGTACGTATGGCACTGCGGAACGTGAATGAGGCGGAGACACTGGTTGCAAACTTTAGGGCGATAACCGGCACCCGGCTTATGCTTTCGCAGGCGCAATGGAGGGCGCTTGAGGCGACTGGCATGGATATGACGGATTGCGTGTTGCAGCTGCCTATCCCGACGACGGACGTAAGCGGGCGTCGTCGTCCGCCGACACGCGGCGAACTGGTCTATCTGGCCTCGGTTTGCATGCTGGCCGGCGCCGTGATGGCGTTGGTCTATGTGCTGTTCGGGCCGGGCTAACCCTGGCGAATGGCACGGAAGCCAAGGATTGCGCCGGGAAGTGCGCTATGGCTGCAGATCGTCGAACTGTCGCGGACGAAGCTTCGGCGGGAAATCGCAGCCATGCCGGGTATGCCAACCATCACGCAATTAAACTCAATGGCGGGAGGCCGGAACAAGGCATTCCGAGACGCTCTCGCTGCCGCTGCCGTTGGTGCCTTGGCGCAGCCTCCCACGGACAGCGATAAGATCGCCTGCCCCTTGTGCCGGTTCCGGGGGACGTATCTGGCCAATCATGTGCGGGTTGTGCATGGCTTGACCGCGTCGGACTACCGGAGCCGCTTCCCGGGCCTCGCCCTGATCGCGCCGGCCCTCTCGAAATACAAGACTATGCGGCGCCGTTCGTTGGATGCCGTCAAGCTGCCGGATCGTTTTGCAAGGCTGGTGGCCGGATTGAGGGATGGTCACCGCGTCGGCACGATGCTTGGTCGGCCTGGCTTTCCCATGAGTCGCGAGCATTACAAGAGGCTTGAGCGGTGCAAGGCATATCGGCAAGCGGTTGATGCAGCTCAAGACGGCGGTGTTCGGCTGGGGGACTGGCGGGTGCGCTACGGCCCGGCGCTGGAACAGATCGCGGCCGGGAGGCGCCTGGCGTCGTTCGATGGCAAGGACGGGTATCCGACGGCTGCGGCGCTGAAATCTGGGGTTCGGTGTCATCCCGAATATCGGGTGGCACTGGCGGCGGCACGGCGGGCCGGGAAGGAACACAGGGGGCCGATCCGGAGGCGGCGGTGGGTCATGGATGATGAAACGCGCCGGGAGGCGGCTAACCTTCTGCGCTGCGGCTTGAGCGTCAATGCGACTGCCCAATGGTTGAAGCTTTGTGGCAATTCAGCCGTTGATAGGTATGTCAAAAGTGGGGAACTGGCTGCGGCGAATGCTCGGAGCTTGGAAATACGGGCCGGATGGCCGGTGTGCAAGCGAAAGCGGAAAAAGCTGGCGGCCGAACGTGCCAGCGCCTACCAGGCGCGCAAGGTCGATCTGTACGGGATGATTGGCCGATCCGTCCGCGGACATTCCGGAATATCGGCGGAACTGGCTGATGAGGTTGAGCAGGCGGTGATCGTGGCCATGTTGGAATGGCCGGGTCTTGCCGACGCCATGCCTGACGCGTCGATTATCAACAAGGCGGTAACGGAGGCTATCCGGACCAGCCGCAAAGACCTTGGCCAAGACCGCTACGGGGATATATCTTGGGATGCGCTGTCGGAGACTGGATTTGAGCCGGTGGCAGGTGAAGACTGAGGGACTTAACCATAACGCGTGACGTTACAGTGACGTTACCGTAACGCTCGGCGAAGGAGGCCGAAACCCATGCATTACTGCACAACTGACAGTGATATCTGGACCAACGACAACGGGACCGGCTCGACGCTCGGGCCGTGGTCTCCAACCGAGGAACAGGAATTGGAGGTCCGGAAGCTGCTGGCGGTTCTCTACCCCGGTGAACGGTTGGCGTGGACGTACATGCACGTCATGTGTCCCGATCCGGAGGGCGATTTCACGCGCGATTCGGAGCCGGAGTGCGCCGTGGTGATCCTCGCCCGGCCGGTGTTCAAGCTGAATGAGACCGCTATTCCTGCCGGCCAAGTGTGGACCGTGCAGCAACTGAAGGATGCCGCGTTCCTGCGACTGGTCGGGGATAGCTGGCAACCCGGTGACGACGTGCGCGGCAATGATAAGGCGGTTGCCCCATAACCGATCGGCTATTGACGGGTAACCCCACGGGGACCATAATCCATCAAGTTCCAAAACTGTTTCCGGGCCTGCCCTTGCGGCGGGCCTTTTCTTTTGCGCGCGGTGGCCGGTCCCCTCAATCGGTTGCGTGCAAAACGGCGCGGGCATGTGTCGTGGGCGGCTGGGGGCGTGGCCTCCTTCCCTCTGTCCCTTCGCCTGGCATGTGTCCGCGCCACCTAGATTTGAGGCAATGAATGGCTGATTGGCACAAACGACTGACCGACAAGCAGCGTCGGTTCGTTGAAGAGTACATGGTTGACCTTAACGCCGGACAGGCGGCGATCCGGGCCGGATACGACTGCGCCAATATGGACGTGGCCTATACGATCGGGACGCAAAATCGGAACCATCCGCTGGTCGGCGCTGCCATTGCGCGCCTTCTCGATGAGAATAGCGGGGTCACCAAGGCGCGGATCGTCGATGAGTTGGCGGCAATCGCCTTCTCGGACATGGCCGACTTTTTCGAGTGGAATGGTTCGACCGTTACCCTGAAACCATCGGCGGACATTCCGAACGGCGCACGCCGGGCGGTGACTGGCATCAAGCAGACGACGAACGGCATTGAATTGAAGATGGGCGACAAGGTGCAGGCGCTTTCCAAGCTTTGGGAAGCTGCCGGCGGCAAACAACGACTGTCGTTGGAAAACCCTGACGGCACGGCATTGACGGACAATCGCGAACTGGCCCGGGTGATCCTCGGCCTGCTCAGGGAAGGACAGAAAGGCGAAGCATGACGATTTTCACAGCGGCGTTTGCGGCGGTAAGCGCCTCCGCGGCGCAAGACGTTTTCGAGATAGTGGCCCCTGCTGACAGTCGGGTGCGCCTGCGTGAGTGTCGCATTGGGCAGTATTCCGATGCGGGCGATGCGCAAGACGAGTTGCTGTCGGTGCAGATCATCCGCGGTCATACGGTGACCGGATCGGGTGGCGGGCCGGTAACCCCCGCTAACCTTGAGCCATGGTCGCGCGCAGCTGCGGCCACGGTGGCTATCAATAACACGGGACTGGCCACCACGTCGGGCGTCCTGATGCTGTCGGATTCGTTCAACGTCCGCGCCGGGTGGATATGGGACCCGGTCGAGGAAGAATGCATCTGGTTGCGCGCTAACGAACGTGCGGTGATCCGTATTACGGCGCCGGCCGATGGCATCACACTGAATGGAACATTGGTGTTCGAGGAAACGGGACAGGTGCCACAATGAGCATGAGCGCAATGCGGAAGATGATCCGCGCACGGGCCGAAGAGGCGGAAGCCTGGCAGGCGCTTGACGCTGAGATGGGCGAGGCAATGAGCCTGTCCCGCATGATCGGCAACAAGAAAGCCGAACTGGCGGAAGCCGAGACCGCGGTTGCTCGCCATGAAGAATGGCGCAACAATCTCGATAACGAAATCATTGGCCTGAAAGAGACAATTGCCGCTCTGGAGGACGACGCCAAGGTAATTCGTGGCGAGAACAAGGCGCTTGCCGATCGGCTGGTTGCGGAAGCGGAAGCCAAGGCGGAAGCCCGCAAGGCCGAACTGCAGGTGGAAATCGAACGGATCAGCGGCGTACTCGAACAGGTCAACGCCAGTGTTGCGGCGGCGAACCGTGAGGCTGATGCTGCCGAGGCCCGCAAGACTGCGGCGGAAGCGGTGTTGGCGTCCATGCGGGAGCGCCTTGCGTGAACCCGCTAGAGGCCGGCGAATATCAGGACGCGCTTGACGCGGTCATGGGCGGGGTGGCCACGTCCGTGCAGTACGAGGAAGCGGAAGCCGTCATCGAAAAGCTGCGCGGCTATCTGAACGAGATTTCCAACAAGGTCTCCGCGTTCAAGTCGGCGGTCGGCAATCTTGAAACCGTATTCCCGGGCAAGGTCGACGCGGTGCGTGAAGTGTTCGATGGCAAGGGCATCCTGCCTGCGCCTCGGGTGACGTTGAAGCCTAAGGAAGTCACGACGGTATTTGAGCCGCGCGAACCGTAAATGGCCTATGTCGATTCGCTTGCTGCGGTCACGTTCAATTCAAACGAGGTTGGGTGGTTCGGGTATACGATCCGCGTCCTGATCCCGGCTTCGGAATTGCTGGTCTCGGGTGGTCCGACGCGGATAACGTTGGAAGCATCGGCCGGCGGCAGCTGCAATTTCGGTGCGTGCTACGTCGGGCACGGTGCGTCATCCGGTGACGTGTACGATTTTGAATCCACGCCGGTTCAATTGACGGTCGGCGGTAGCGGGAATTTCACCATCCTGGCGGGCGCCACGGCGGTCTCCGACGATATCGCCTTTACGCTCGATGAGACCAAGCCGTTGCTGGTTGCCGGGTATTTCCCGACCAATCCAACGGTGCTGCGCTACGTCGCCTATACGGGCATGGCGTCCTACTACAAGAACGCCTCCGATGCTTCGACACAGAACGCCACGGGCTACACGACGGGCACCGCCAACCGGCTCTATTTCGTGAAGCGGGTAGAGGTCGACGTGGTCGTTGCCGGTCAACCGATGGCGAAGCGGAATGGCGGGGTGGCGTTCGCTGCTCCGCAATCTGGCAATTTCGGACGCGGAACGGGGGTCTGGTAAATGGCATCGACTGACGCCCGGCCGGTTGCGCAAAAGAACGTCGCATATCGTGTGTATTTCCCGATCCTCGATGCGGACGGCGACCCTGTTGCGGGCGCCACGGGCCTTGATTCGGAGATTTCCAAGGACGCTGGCACGTTCGCGGACTGCACTAACGAAGCCACGGAAATCGCCACGTCGTCGGGAATGTACTATCTCGACCTGACTTCCACGGAAATGAACGCGGACGCGGTTTGCATTCAAATCAAAACGTCGTCGTCGGGTGCGAAGACAACCAATATCGTTCTCTACCCGGAAGAGGCCGGGGACATTCGCGTCAACGCCACGCAGCTGAATGGCACGGGGCTGACCGGGCGGGATATCGGCGCAAGCGTGCTGGTGTCGTCTGGCACAGGTACAGGGCAGCTCGACGTTGCCTCCGGTGTCGTCAAGGCTGATCTGCGGCTATGGATCGGCACGGCGCCGCTGGCTCTGGTCAACCAGCGCGTCAACGCGGATGCGCAGGCAATTCGCGGCTCGACAAGCGCGGGCGATAACGTGGTGGTTGTCTTCGCCACGGATTTCGCCACGAACTATAACACCACGAATGACCAGTGGGTTGTGGACGCAAACCGGATTTCAGGTGACGCCACGGCTGCAGACAATGCTGAATCCTTCTTTGACGGCACGGGCTACGCTGGCACCAACAATGTCATTCCGCTGGTGACTGCGGTTACGACGGTCAATGGATTGGCTGCGAACTCGGTCAACGCCTCGGCGCTTGCCACGGATGCAGTGACGGAGATTCAATCGGGGCTGGCGACGGCCACGGCGGTCGATGATCTTCCGACGAATGCCGAACTGGCAACCGCTCTCGCCTCGGCCGATGACGCTGTCCTGGCGCAAGTGGCGCTGGTCAAGGCGAAGACGGACAATCTCCCATCCGATCCGGCGGACCAGTCTCTGGTCATTGCGGCCACGGATGCGCTGGCCACGCTGATCGGCGACGTTCCGACGAACTCGGAGCTGGCGACGGCACTGGCTGGGGCGGATGACGCCACGCTGGCAGCAATCACGGCCCTGCCAACGGCGGTACAGAACGCGGATGCCCTGCTCAACCGTGATCTGGCGACGGGTACGGATTCAGGCTCGACGACGGTTCGGACGGTCCGGCAGGCGCTGCGTTTCCTGCGCAACCGCTGGGGTATCTCGGGCGGCACGTTGACGGTCTACAAAGAGGATGACACCACGGAATCGTGGTCCGGTGCGGTCACGCAGACGGCGGGCGATCCTGTTTCGCAGGTTGATCCGGGTGGCCCGTGATCTGGCTCCTAACTCAAATGACGGACGGGGATGGCGCAACGCCTCCTGATGGTTCCGGCGAACTGGTGGCCGCAATCAAGCGGCGTCGGCGTCGTCGGTTTCGAGCGCGTCGGTACGTAGCCCGGCGTGGAAAGTAAGCAACAGCAAACACGGGAATAAACAAATGCCTGAGATTCTCACTTCATTGCATGGGCGCCGCGTCGGTCTGACCGATCAGGACGCCCTCGTTTCCATCGGCGGCTTCATCTCCGGGTCCGGAGCCGATCAGATCATCATGCCAAGCGCGCGTAACGTCGTACTCTTCGACGACTTTCTTGGCGACGTTGTCGCGGACCAGTGGAACTTCACCGAAGGGACCGATTCGTCCACGTCTGACGGCGGGATTGTTGAAGGCGTCAACGGCGTCTATCGCCTGACCGCCGGTGACTCTGCCGGTTCGGTTGCGGCCGACTATGCGCAGCTCAATTCGGCGCTTGGCTGGAAAGCCAATCAGGGCGGCTTGCGTCTTGCGGCCCGTATTGCCCTCGGTTCGATCGCCTCGGCGTCCTGTTTCTTCGGCTTCACCGATACCAAGTCGCTGGAAGGCCCGATCTACGCCTCCGGCACAGCCAACGGCCTGACCTCGGATGCTTCCGACGCGGTCGGCTTCATGTTCGACACCGCCATGACGGATGATACGTGGTGGCTGGTTGGCGTGAAGGGTGACACTGACGCCACTGCACAGAACACGACGATTGCTCCGGTTGCGGCCACGTATGAAACGCTGGCGGTTGAACTCGATACCTCGGGCAATGCGCGCTTCTGGCGAAACGGGGCCTTGCTTGGCAACGTGATGACCAACGCCCTGACGGCCACGGTGGCGCTCACCCCGCATTTTGGTATCCGTCCGAAGTCGGCAGCTGCCGGCAAGACCATGGATATCGATTGGGTGAACGTCTCGGCCAACCGCGTCTAGCCCATGTCGGTTGACGCTGATCTGGCGGCGGTTGAACGGCTGATTGCCGGTCTCGATCCTGTCGCACGTCAGCGTCTTGAAAAAACGGTGGCCGGTGTTCGGAAGCTTTGGCACCCGAACCCCGGTCCCCAAACGCTTGCGGTCGAAACGCAGGCTGATGAATTGTTCTATGGCGGCGAAGCTGGCGGCGGGAAAACTGATCTGCTGATGGGCCTCGCGCTCACGGAGCATAAACGCTCGCTGCTCCTGCGGCGCACGAACAAGGAAGCATCGAAATTCATCAAGCGATTCTCGGAGATCGTCGGGCACCGCGACGGCTGGAACGGTCAGCTGCAGACCTTCACATTCCCGGAACGGACCGTGGAATTTGGCGGCGTCCAGCTTGAGGACGACAAGCAGAAACACAAGGGCGACCCGCACGACCTGATCGGGTACGACGAAATCACCGACTTTTCGGAGACGCAATTCCGCTTCATCAACGGCTGGAACCGGGCGGCCGACGTTGGCCAACGAACCCGAGTTGTGGCGACTGGCAATCCGCCAACCAATCCGGAAGGCTTGTGGGTCATCAAGTATTGGGCGCCGTGGCTTGACCCCATGCATCCAAACCCCGCCAAGCCGGGCGAACTGCGGTGGTTCACGACGATTGACGGGGAAGACAAGGAAGTTGATGGGCCGGGTCCGCACGAAATCCCGGGCGAACCGGAACCGGTGGTGGCGCGGTCGCGGACATTCATCCGGGCGCGGCTGTCTGATAACCCTGATCTATCGGAAACCAATTATGCGGCGGTGCTGAGTGCGCTGCCGCAAGAACTGCGTGACGCCTACCGGGATGGCAAATTCGGCGCGTCGGTTCGTGACGATGCCAACCAGGTCATTCCGACGGCGTGGGTAGAGGCTGCGCAAGCCCGCTGGCGGTCGGACGGTGGCGTAGGGCTGGCCATGACCGCGATGGGGCTAGACCCCGCTGGCG
>Ga0172380_10001937_pt1 | contig 34262 bp, 45 predicted proteins | sample Leawe162metaG_FD_119747 | JGI IMG/M metagenome (GOLD analysis project Ga0172380, IMG submission 119747) | Leachate microbial communities from a municipal landfill in Southern Ontario, Canada - Leachate well 162 metaG | ecosystem: Engineered > Solid waste > Landfill > Unclassified | place... | reverse complement strand
TTGGCCGGCTGCGTCAATGCAGGAGTAAAGGTCAGAGCGTAAAACGTCCCAGCTCCGGTGTGCGGGTCATAATCATTTGAGCCTAGAACGCTTAACACACCGGCATTTGTGCCTGGCGTCAGAGTGATTGTGGCACCACTTGACCCTTGGTCAGTGAGGCCGATCGCAGTCCCTGCGGTCGCGTTTGCGAGTGTCGTTGCAAGCTTGATCGTGTTTGCATCGACGACGATGACGAAATAATTCGTCGCAGCTAAAGGTGCAGGCAGGGTGCCAGTCGACGATGCAGCGACTCGGAGGCCCGTGACAAAAGCGTGACCCGTGAGCGTGATCGTGTCCGCCGTGACATCGACATCACTGTCGACACCGCCGGCTAATGGCGTGGAGGCCTCGGCTATCTGCACATCTGTGCCCGTGCCCGAAACTGCAACGGTCGCAAGAGCTACTGCCGCAGGGACTAAATCGTATGCTGCTTTGACCGCGTCGGCATCACTCACGCCAGTCTCGAGTGTGACTGTGATGACAGTGCCAAGGACCGCTACTGCCAGAGCGACTCCGTCGACATATTCGATTTCGATGTCATCACCGTCGACCCCGCGCACGACGGCCGTGTATGTCAGATCTTGGACCACGAGGCTCGATGCCACGCCGCCAAGGGCTGTGTCGGCTGCAATCGTATCCGACGTCCAACCGACCTGCATGCCAACGGTCTCATAGTATTGCGTGTCAATGATTGCAGACTGAACTTCTGCCATCGAGGCCTGGTCGAAGGCCTTCAGTGGCCTTAAAATCGATAGGGCTGAACTCATACTATCCTCCTTGAATTATTTCTGCGCGACCCTTTGCGCAGGTGTCGTCATCTGCTCGATCGACTTTGAACTATTACCGCTGCTTGCTTTGCGGACCGTCTGCTCGCCTTGAGCCTCGGCTGCAAAATTGCCCTGCAGTGCCTTAAGCGTCTCGGCGTTGAGCCTTGAGACACTCAAAAGAGTTGAGATGAATCTATTCTGTGGCGGGGTGTATGCGGTTTTGTTGTCGACTATGACTTTGAACGCAGCCCCTTGCAGCTCCTCTAAGACCGCACCATGAATCTGGCTCAAGTACTCGACGTGCATAGGGCTGATTGTCGCTTGCCGCACGAGGTCCAAAGCATAGTCTGCATCGACTACGGTTTTAAACCGGTCGAGATACCGCCATTGCTCATAAGCCGATGGCTTTAAAGGAGTAGGGTCCAAAGGACTGGCAGGACTGGATTCCGGGATCCAAGTCTGCAGGTACTCCATGAGCTGAGACGTTTCCGCAGGGTAAAGATCGAGATAGATTTTGACGCGGTCGGGGTCTGGCTCCATGACGGATTTCACCGTCTCTTCATAGTCCAGGTCCAGCCCTGCAACGGGGAAATACTGCGCCGCAACGTTTATCCCGTCACGCACAGCACGGTCGTAGTCAGGCGCTAAATATTTTGGTTTGCGCGCCAGGTGATAGAGCGCTCTGAAATCGATCATATGTGAGTCCCTCGGTGATCGCATTAGTATCACTCAAGAGACGCTCATCTGCTATATCGATATACGTTCCCCATCCATACGACTGCGCGTAATGCAGGGCAACCAACGGACACGGGCAGATGCACAGCACATCGACATCGACAGCCTCAGGTCCAAAGACCAGCAGATCAAAATGCAGTGGCGTGTCATAGAGGCCGTGATACGCGGCCAAAGCGCTGCGGCGCATATATTCTGCGGCGGTCAGCTGCGTGTAAAACGTAAAGGTGCGGTGTGAGAGACGGTGATAGGCGAGACAGACTGTGTACATGCATGATCCCGTGATGATCGTCGTTTAGTTATTTTGTCAGCTTGCACACAGTCTATCGCAAAAGGTGCGACAATATCAACGCGGACGTGATTGCCATTTCGCCAGGGTCGCTTTTTCAAATTTAACGCGCAGTGCGTTTAGGGTGTCACCCTGCTGACACGGGGCTCTCTCGATCTCGCGGGCTGACGTGATGATATATTTGCGCCTTGAAGGAGCCACATAGACCTTTTGCCCGTCAACCTCTTCGAGGTGCCACCCATCGGGGCAGCCGAGCTTGCCTGGCGGGCAGATGGCATGCAGATACCTGAGTGCCTCACCCAATGTCTGCATCTGCTCACGTGTGACGCCGTCATCACCATAAATCCAAAACCTCCACGTGCCTCCTGCAACGCGTTTAAAATGCCCTGGAATCGGTTTTTGGATCTGGAGCATACCTCGAGTCATCGCGTAGGTGATTTCGCGATCTGTGAGGCCTATGGCTTCAAGGGGTGACATCTACGGCCTCCGGACACGTCGGATATTTTTGAGCCATTCTATCTGCTACGACCCAGCTGACGGCGATGGCGATCAGTAGCATGATCGGAAACACCCAATCGACCCGGTAACACTTTTTGCATTCACACCAGTACGTCATAGTTTGGTCCTTAGTTGTTTGCCCGCAAATCATTGAGAGACATAGAAAACCCGGCCCCAGTGGGGGCTGAGGACGGGCAATCACGGAATCATGATGATACGTGGAATCGTAGCTTAAGATCACGCAAGAGGCAATCATTGCGACATACCTTTTTGCGCGCCTGTGCTCTCCACCGCTGTGCGGCAATCAAGATGTCTTTGGCCTCAAACTTAAGGCTATCACGGCTTTTGAGCTGTTTTGCAACTAAGATATCTACGATCTCATCGTCCTCTGCTCCGATATAGATGAGACTGCGGATGTCTCTCAGGATCGCTAAAAACCTGCCGTCGCTATAGTGCAGATGTAAAAGAGCCAGGCCTGAACTCGTTGCAGCGTAGGCATCCCTCAGGTGATCCATGCCCCACGTATACATGTTTGGCCTGCGGATCTTGACGTCGATGTGCATGACGGCAGGTTGAACGATCTTTAAAATCCCGCGTGCTACGAGACGGGCTAGAAATTCGCCGGCTGCAGTGTGCGACACACCGGCCTTGCTACCGAGCTCTCGCGATCCCAAATAACATCCGGTGACGAGCTTAGACCCCCATCGGTGCAAAACTTCCGTGTACATGTCCCGGACCTTCAACGCCGCTTTCTTTGGCTTGCGCTTTACCCCGAAACAGCCCTCAACCGTCTGGCGCAGACTGCGCTTGACCTCGTCTTCACTCATGGCCTTGGGTTTAACAATGTCAGGTGCGGTGGCATCCGTGAGCTCGGGCTTTTGGCATGGCTCTCTTGCGGGGACTGGAGCGCAAAGGTTTGGCATGATCAAAAAGTCTTTTGAGCGGTGATAGCAGTATACGAGCGGCATCTTAAACTGATCGGGTCTGATCGTCTGTGCAAGGTCCCTGTGCTGTCTCCAGGCCTCTAATGCCGGCTGCAGATCAGCTGCATGGATGCGGACCTGAAACCGCCCCGGTGATGTGCTGACTGATTCGAGCACGGGGATGGCAGAGATGCGCCATAAATAGATCCGGAGGGTTTCGGAGTCCGTGACAACGTCTGGTAGGTTTCTCTCGATGTCTAAGACCGCATACAAGTCTTCGACGATCCATACTCGCTCGCGTCCCGTGTATCGATTACCGAGATGCGGATTGACGTAACAAAAAACCTGGCTGTCGGGATGAGCCTCGAAGACACTTGCAGCCCTTTTTGCCAAAACCTTGTATGCCAGTACTTTGTTGCCTACCTTTGCCTTGGCAAGTTTGCCTGATGGGGCGTTCGCAATCGAGTGTTTACTTGCGAAAATCATAAATCGCGCGGTGCTGGGGGCTGCATTGATCTGCTGCAAAACTTTGGCAATCCGTTGGTCCTCGCGGATTACCCGTTGACCGGGCAGCTGGTGATAGTGCCACCATGCGTTTTCATAAGCCATGTCATCTCTCCTCTGGCAATTGTTTATTTTCCCCCGGGCTCTGACTCAGTCCGTTGGGGGACAGATTTTCTATAATCTTTACGGGCAGATGTCCACCCTGTGGGTTTTGTTATTTTGTCCTCCGGCCGGCCGGAATTTGTTTACGCCGTATGCCGAACGCTCCAAAAGTCCGCTCTTGGGTTACAGTTTGATTTTTCCGGATTGGGGCTTGTCTCGCAGGGTCTGGGGCTGTGTCTTTTCCGAGTGGCTGGCGTGTCCTCGCCCACTACCGCTTTTTTAAAATGTCGGATTGCGTTGGTTGGGGGCAGTGACTATGGCCTGCGGTGCTAGATTAGATTTATTTTTCGGAGCGGGCTGCGTTGGGTGTCCTGCTGCCGTCTGTGAGCTCCTCCGGCTCCGGCCGGCCGGATATTGGTTTACGCCATATGCCGAACAATCCAAGAGCTCTAATGTGCCCTGAAACGCTTGATGCTCTATACATAATAATATTGTATGCTGGGGGGTGCCTCGTCCCTGCCCCCGGCCGGCCTATTTCCTGCAATGACGCACGGAAACCATAACTTTTAAAAAATGACCTCTAATCGTTGGCGCTCAACAATCCCAGTCCATCCCAGTATGGTCTGAGGGTGATGCCCGTGGAATCGATAGAAAAGCCATAAACATTGGGGTATTGCAAAATAGTTGTGAAAAAGACTAAAGAAAGGTATGACAATTTACGATGAGTGTATTATGGTCAGAGAGATGACCAAGCAGCGCGGGCTGCGAAACACTAAATCAGGAGCGAAAAATGGAATCCAAAACTTTTGTCGTGCGCAGATCAGATGAGCGGTCCCTAAAATTCAAGGGCAAAATACTCGCACACGCTAAGACGAGCCCGAATCGGGCATATTCTAATTACTCCGGAGCAGACGGAGTGTGGTCTGAAGCGACTGTCTATCAAACAGATGCGGGCAAATATGTGATCGAGCTCGAGTCACATTCGCAATGGTCTGGTGTGCAAAGCAGCTATCAAGCATATGCGGCAGACACACTCGAACAGGCCATCTCCAATCTCGCCCCGAGCGAGCGCAGGATGTGCTACGACGAATTCTCCGAACTCATTGAGCCAGAGGAGGTCTAAGATGTATGACATGACTGCGGGCTCTAATCCGCACTTCCTCAGTGTTTTGGGGATGGTCCGCGGCATTGAGCTCTGCCCCGAGCTTAAACAAGCACTTTACGGCTATACGTTTTTAATGGTGCAGCGGCCAAAAGTTTTTTATTCACACTGGGGGAGCGAGGACGTAGAGCGCAGCGTCAGAGAGGACTATTTCCACGTCCGCTATCTGCCGGCACATAAAAGCGTGCACGCGGGCAGATACACTCAGAGGCCGTACGTCGAAGGCGAGCGCTGGCCGATCTATACCGTGGACGAGTTCTACGAGATGGCTTTGGCGCTTTTTGATCACATCGAAATGAGCTGGCAGGATACAAAAAATCATCTGGAAAACATGTCATCGATCGGGCTGTGCATGCTGCAGACGATGATCGACATGATTGAGTCCGACCGGGATCCGGTCACGATGAGGACACGCGCTCAAGAGATTTTTCCTGAAGAGCTGACGCAAAAATGTGAACCCGACACCGTATCGTGCCAGCGTGCCATTGATTTCGCCTGGGAATCGTTGCTATTCATCTATTTTGGCACGTCCGTCCCAACGCATGAGTTGAGTGCCATGATTTACGACGTCGCAAAAGTGAGATTCAAAACTGAGATTTAAAATTATGACAAATATGGTATGATCAATTCAGTCGGGACTGCGCGGGCATTTCGGCTGAAACACTTGAGCCACAGATTAACTAAGGGCAAAACTATGCGGGCAAAAAAGCTTAAAGCCAAAACTCAAACTCAAATGACCGAATATGAATACTTTGAACTCTTGCGCTCACAGATCCCACCCATCGCAGACACCGACGACCCCAATCTATATGCATTGAGCTGCAAAGCTCACGACGATGCATGGGACAGCCTTTACGCTGCCATCGATGCGTTCCGAGCAGAACATCCCGAGCGCTTTGCAACCGGCTGGCCGCATCTGTGAGATGTATGTGCTGGACGAGCGGGCAAAAAGGCGCATACAAAAATAGCTCCTAAGGAGTAAAATTATGAAATACCGCTCGCACCCAGGTGCCACGAAACGTGTATCACTCTATCTGCCGACCGACGTGATCGCGCGCGTCAAAACGCTGGCGGCTGAGGCTGACATCAGTTTCAGCGCCTCTCTACTGACGCTCATCGAAGAGCGCCTGAAACAAAAGGATCTGCCGCTTTGAGCTGGTCGGTGATGCGCATCACATCACCGCATGGCACGGTCACAGTCGTGGCTGATGCTCCGCCTGTCGCTATGCTGGCCAGGCTCAAACGCAGACGCCACCCAAGTTTCCCGGCCACCGTCACACTCGGCCAGACAAAATTCGAGACGCTGCATGAGTGTTATTGCAGGGCTGAGGCCGAAGACATTCTGGCCGGCCGTCCTGCGGGCTACAAATATGCCAATGACCGCAAACTCACCGAGCCTCACGCCGACATGCCTGGCGCCGTTATTTGCATGACCACGGGACAGTGTTTTCGCTCCATCTCTGAGGCCGCAAGGGTTTTAGGCCTAGATCGCGGCCTAATCAAACGCGCAGTGCATGCGCCAGACGGCTTTGCGCCGAGTGTAAATTTACATTTTTTCCAGGTTAAGAGGCCACTTCATGGACCCTTTCGATCCTGAAATCCCGCTCGATTTTGCAGAGCTCGCTCGTGCTATGCTGACTCCGATCTCGTATGAAACGATTAAGCCGCAAGGAACCCAAAATGACGACAGACCTGACCCTTTTGCCGAGCCTGACCCTAGAGACGGCATCGAGCTGCCCTTCTGAACATCTTGAGCCAGGACCGTTTGACGCTGGCCTTGAAGCGATCTCGATTGAGCAGTTTGCTAAAAGCGTTGCAGACGGCTGGTTCACCGACATGATGGCAGCGACCGGCAGGACCCATGAGCAGGTGACAAATTTCATGATCAGAGCTGCCATGGCATACACGCGCATCGTGCATGAGTTTGAGCAGATGAGTGAGGTCGACCGCAAAGTGTTACTCGGAGAGCATCCGGAGCTGGTCGGAGCGATTCTCGACGACGTCGAAGAAGACCTTGCGACTGAAGAGTTACCGCCGCGCGAATATCAGCCTATTTTTGCGCCGTGCGTGCCAAATTTAAGCCCACAGATTGCGCATATGACAAATTGCGAGGCAACGAATGAATGACATCGAAAAACAAAAGACCGCAAACGTTTTGAGCCGGGTCCTCGGCGTTGCACACTGCCCGATGTGCAATGGCCATGAGTTCACATTGATCGGCAAAGTCGATGTTAAGCTGCGTCACTCGGACGCACACGTCCCAACCGTTGCGATCGTCTGCCCGACCTGCGGATACATGTCTCTGCATGCTTGCGTCACCCTTGGTTTACCGACAGGTCATGAGGACAACGGCGATGACTAAAAAACCCACGGCCAAAAAGATCCTGACCATGGCCGATATCTTAATGGGACGAGACAAAAAATATCCGCTCACAGCAGAGATGCGGCATAACCTCGTCAACCTCCATACCCGCGTGACAAAACTCATCTCGATGGTGGCAGACGCCTACGGCATCGACATGGATATCATAGTCACCAGCGGGTATAGGCCTGGCGAGTTTAACCGCATCAAAAACGCAGCCACTGCATCCCGGCATATGACCTGCAGAGCAGTCGATCTATCCGACCCGCAATGTCTGATCGGTCACCGGCTCAAAGCAAACTATCTGCAGTATGATCACCACGGGATCCTAGGTCAGTGCGGACTCTGGCTTGAAGACCCCGAATACACCCGCGGCAACAACGGTTGGATGCATCTCGATATCGGCACCCGCCGTGGGATGAGTCACGGTGTGTTTATCCCTGAATTGGCGGCTTGAAACTCGCCCGCTGCAATCCATCTGCCGCCATCCTCATACAAATATCTATAGATGTCGTAATAATAGTGTGATAAATAACTAGTGAGCGCGGGCTCACTCAGCTGAGGACACTACTATGATTATTGGCATTTTGGGTTTTATTTTCGGATCTATATTTTTGGTTTTCAAGATTATATATTGGGTTGGCTGCATTGTTTTTATTCTGAAAATGCAAGGCACTCATGAGAGTCACGAGGAATACCGGAGACGAAGAGATTGACCGTAAAACGAGAGAGGTAGGCAGTGATGTCGGATCAGATCGAGTTTCAGAAAAAAGCAGCACTATACCTGCGAGCCATGCAAACGCTCGAGGCCAACGGTGCCAAGAGCACATCACTTTATACCCGCGTCCGCAAAGCCTACGAGGCCGCACTCTTGGAGCTGCCGTTCAAAGTCATGGATCCATCTATGTTTGACGCGCGAAACAGAGAGCTCGAAATCAAAAAAGCCTTCCAGAACAAAATCGATGCCGCCTTTGAGCCTGTCTTGCGCCAACGCGGTGCTTGATTCCGTGCACGGACCTGTTTAGCGTCGGAGCATAGCCTCCGCACTAAACTAAAAGGTTCACGCATGGGATACATGGGTGGTAAACACCGACTCGGCAAACTGATCGCTGCCACAATCCAAGAGCTCGTCCCGACCTGTAATCGCTACTGGGAGCCATTTGTTGGCTCTGGCGCGGTCACAGAATATATCACCCACCCCAATATCACAGTCAGTGACGCTCACCCCGATCTCATTCTGCTCTGGCAGGAGATCCGAGACGGCTGGGTCTGCACGGACGAGTTTGGTCATGCGGTCTGGCAGATCACAAAGGACGAGTATGCCGCATGGCGAAACGCTGCACCGTCTGCAGAGCGCACGGTCGTGGGGTTTCAAGGCAGTTATAGGCGCAAATGGTTTGCAGGGTGTGATAACCAGCGATTATCCGAGCGCAGAAATTTCTCCAAACTCTTTTGCGCAAAAATCGCAAAATCCGCACTTCGCGCACAGATCCTTTGCGGCTCCTACTCCGACGTCTGCAGGCCTGCAGCCGGTGACGTAATCTATTGCGACCCGCCATATGCTGGCACAACCGCTTTCAAGGGCACGTTTAAGTTTGATTCGGCAGTATTTTGGCAGTGGTGCACAGGCCTTGCGGACCAAGGCGTGCATGTCTTTGCTTCCGAATTACAGGCTCCAGACAGCTGGCAGACCGTGTTTGAAAAACAGCATCAAAATAGCTTGGCCAGAACATCTAAGCGAAATCAAAATGAAAAACTCTTTTACCGAGGCCCCGCATGGATGCAGACATAGTAGCCCTCAAGGAAATCCTGTCTGACATCGAGACCGACACCCGCACGATCATTCAAACCGAGAGCGAAGATGACGTCACCGAGGCGCTCTCGACCCTCGAAGACACCTGCGCACAGATCCGCAAAATCCGCAAAAAAGCCGAGCGCCTTGAACGCCTCCGCTTAATCGATTAAGATCTAATCTCGCTCAAAGGATCGGTCATAGTACGAGGCAGGCTGCTTTCGAGCGGCCTGTCTTTTTTTATGTGCGCTTTTAAAAAGGTATGTTAATTTCATCCTACAATTTATCCACGCGGAGCTGAATACCATGTCCCACAAGGCCTATGCTATTAGTGCTGAAGAGTTTGCCCTTGGCCGTCTGGCGGTCGTAGAAGCCGAATCGATCATCTCGATCTTGAGTCAAACGCCGTCTCTCAGTAGGGCAGCCAAGATCAAAACCATCGAATACCTTTATGCGCAGATCTTGCACACACTGGACCCCCTCAACAAACGCCGGCTGCGCAAGAGTTACATCGTGGCCGAGCTGATGAAACCCATCCTCAAGCAGATCCGATGAGGCTTTTAAGTCGCCATGACATCGCCGTGCTGGCGTTTTTGATCACAGTGTTTGCAGCCATCCCTGTCGCAGTCGTCGTCTATATGCATTACTACTGCACGGTCCCCAGGATGATCGCCACAATCACAGACTGTGACGTCGACCGGATGTGTGTCGTCGAATATGACAACGGAGACCAGGGCATCGAATTTAGTCCACGCGTTGGAGACATCGTCGCCGCGCCAAACCTTTGCAGGTAAACATGTCTGAACCGCTTTTAAGCCCTGAAATCAGGGTCGCAGTGCAAAACATTTTAAGAGCCTCGCTGGCTGAAACCTATGCGATGACCGTTTTAGTCCCGCAACTCGTAACAGGTGAGCAGATTGCGACCGATGAAGACGTCGAGGCTATGCAGCGTGACATCACGTCTGTGCTCGACATGATCGCAGAGCAGTCAGACGAAGACCTGCTTTGTCAGCTCGAATACATCTCTGACTGCACATCCGACGCGTGCAGCCGGCTGCGATACAGGGAGCCGCAGGCATGATCGATCTGCCCTACTACCTGCGTGACGCGGTCAACTATTTATACGGCGTCCTCAAAAGCACACGTCCCAGACTTAAAACACATCTGTCTGCAGACGAGGCCAGAGACCTCGAATACCGCAGGCCGTTTTATGCGCTGCATTCATCGACCGATGAAGAGGCCGTCAGTGCATTGCGCGCCGAAATAAAGGAGACCTTGGACGCGTTGGATCTCATATATCCCGAGCCCGAGCCGAACACGCGTGACTATATGCCGCTGCTCCTCGAAGTCATCAAAGAGGCGAATAGTAGGGTTGTTATTGCGACTGAAGGTGACAAGCGGGTCGCAATGCTGCTGCGGCATATCGATGCCGTCACAGACGGGAAAAAAATGGCCGTTGCGGATTTGAGTCAAGACCAGGTCCGTGAACTCACAATTGTCTATCAGAACTATTTAATCGACTGGAAAGACATGCATGGAACCAAAACTTGATGATCTTGACGCATATCGATGCGGCAACCTCTTGGCACACGCCACCTTAAGGCTGCAAGAATCTAAAGATGCGCTCGGCCCTGTGCCAGGCTATATATACCAGCGTTTGGAGGAGGTCTTGAATACCAGGACGCCTATCATAATTTTCGAATTTATCGAAGAGGTCGATTCGGCAATAGCCCGCGGCTCATGGAGTAGTGACTCATGACAATAGACGAGATACGAAATGAGGTCGCCGTAAATCTGTCACGAGCAGTCCAAGAGATCGGACCTATGCCGGACGTGGTCGGTGAATTTGTCAAAGACGCGCTCAAATCGAATGATAAAGGGATTTTAGACGGACTGGACCTAATGATCTGCAGGGTAGCGACGAATCGGGCATGGCCAAAAGTTACGACGGACCAGCTAATATCTATGATTCGCGTCGTCTTGAAAAGAGCGGAGAGACAGCTAGGCCAGGTACCCGTTGGCGTTGAGCAGCAGGTGCGTGACGTCTTCGTATTGTCCGACCTAAAAACTCTGGAGCAGTTGTACCGCAGCCTTATGAAAACCATAGAGCATGGCACATGGGATTGGAGGACGGAAGAGTGACGATAGATGAGATAAGAAATGAGGTCGCAATAGACCTGTCGCGGGCAGTGCAAGATATCGGACCGATGTCGGATGAGCTTGGTGAATTCATAAAAGATGCGCTCACATCCGATGACATATCGATTTTAGCTAGCTTAGGTCAAATGATCTGCAGGTCAGCGATCAATGAGGCGTGGCCTGAAATCACTGCGGGACAACTAGGAGCCATGATTTACCTCGTCTTGAGAAGAGCGGAAAGGCAGCTGGGTCCGATGCCTGTGGGCGTGGTGCAGCAGGTGCGTGACATTCTCACATTGGCCGACCTAAACGCTATGAAGCAATTGCACGGCAGCCTCTTGAAGGCCATCGATCGTGGATCGTGGGACATATATAGGCCAGCGGGTGTGCCACGTAGGCGCGATCTTAGAAGGGATGCCGATGGATGAAGAATTCGTAGCAAAGATGTATGAAACAGTGTTTAGCAAACAACAAGAAAAAAATCGTCGAGCCTCAATGGACAGGCTCGAGGCAGCGATGAGACACGCGTTTAGCTTGAGAGACAGAGGGCACAAGATGGTCGCACAAGCAGAGGTGATCATAGGTTGGATACAAAAAATCAGAGATGCAGAGTGTGAGGCTCTGGCTGCAGAGCGGCAGGCTGAGGGGTGGGTCAATGAGCAGTTTGCGTAGGGGAAAACGCTATGAAAATGACAAAACCGCAGAGCTGTGAGGCTATGCGGTTCCGCGGGCTGACTAACTAAGTCAGCCGTCAATCTAATCTCACTCTCTATATTTCGCCAGCATTTTTTCGATATCCTCATTCTGCTGCCGCTCGACATACTCTCTGTATGCCGGGTCTTTTTGCATCATCGACCGATGCAATGCCGATGCAGCCTTAGGTCCATACCGCTCTCCAAACGCTGCAACTTTGTCTGCGACATCGATGGCCCTCTGGATCTTGGCCGACACAGCCTTGACACCCGCACCGATGTCGCTGGCAATATCTCCTGCAGCTGCAGCTGCTCCGACACCTGCCTTTGCCACAATGTCGGCTGTCTCACTGGCAGCCTCTTTTGCGTTTTTGCCAATTTTTTGCGCGGTCTCTTTTGCGCCTGCCACAACTCGTTTACCGGCCTCGGCAAAACTCTCAGCCCCCTCTTTAACAGCCTCGCCTGCAGCTGCAGCCTTGCCCGATGCAGCCTCAAAGCCTTTGCTAAACTGGTCTTGCAGACCGGCCTTCGTAATCCCGTAGTCGGCCAGTTTTTCCCTGGCCTCTTTTGATCCCTGGAATAACGTGTCCGCTGCCTTGGCTGCAGCCTGCGATAGACTAATGCGACCGGATTTATAGTCGTTGAGAAACCGAATAAACGTGTCGGGTCTTTTTTGGATCTGGTTATACGCGTATTGCGCTCCCGCTGTCATGGCCCCTGCGCTGAGACTGCCGGAAAGCATCGTGGCGAGAATGGAGTTCGTGAAAACGCTTTTATCGCTGATCTGCTTGCCCGGCTTGATCATCGACGCGGATACAAAATGTTTTCCCTCGGTCGATCGGACGAATTCGTTTTTGGCTTTTAAGAGGGATTTGATGTCCTCCAAAGCCATAATCCGCAACGTGTTTACCATTTCTGGGTTGTCAGCCATAAAGGCGTCGGTGAGCTTAGGCCCCTGCGGGATAGGCAGGCCGTCTTTCGCAGCCATCCTGCGCTCGATATCCATCGTCTTGTCTAAAGCATTGCGGTAGTAAAGTTTGACCGCGTCAGGCTGCTCCATCTCAAAATACGGATCGAGTTTTTTGATGTTTTTATAAATCATCTCGTCTGCGCGAGACGCCGTAGGGCTTTCCAAAACTTTGCCGTCCGGCGCTTTCGGTAAGTCGACTCTCAGCATATCGATCAGTTTCCCGACCTCATGCTCTTTTTTGTCATATTTTTTGAGCAACTGCTGAACAGCTTCGGCGTGCTCGCTTTCGCGCGTCAGCGGAGAAAAATCCGAATGCTCCGCCCCTTTGACGTCCTCCCTTCGGACCTTGCGCACGTCTTTTGCAATGCCGGATTCAAACTCGCGGATCGCCGTGTCTCTCGCGTCGCCTAAACTCCACCGCTGCAGCCGTTCCAAGTCGGCAGGGCTAGGGTTGTTGAGGTCCATATTGTTGCGCCTGGCCCAGTCTCTTAAGACCTCATCGGTCTTGCGATAAAAAGGATGGCTGACGTCATCAAACGTGGCCTCAAGCGTCATCTCGTTGTGCATCTTTTTTGGGATGACGTCTAAGAGCATATTCACATGACTTTTCCGTGACTCACCCGCAATCCACCTTGCAACACCGGGTCCGTAGTTTTCTGCGATAGGCCTGAGTGCGTCGTCGAGTTCACCGGACGTGAGAGCCATATAGGCCTCGTCCGCTTTTTCTTGCGCAACGCCCGCTGCATCCGTGGCCGCTTTTTTAAACTGATCGCTCATCGCACTCGAGTAGTTTTTCAGTTTTTCTAAATTTGCCTTAGAGGCATCGGCAATATTTTCTGCCGTCTGGACTCCTAATTTTCTGGCTGCCTCAGCGCTTTCACGTCCGGCTCCGTAAATGAGATCGCCGACATCAGCAGCCTCATCAAATAATCCCTCACCGAATTCTGCCACCTTTTGCGCTTTACCCTGCGCGTAGTCACTCACCGCACCTGCGACTTTTTTCGACCCCTCGATTGCAGTCTGCGCTGCAGCACGTGGTCCTCCAAATGCTGCCCCCGCTACTCCCCCAAGGGCTCCGCCGATACCGGCATTCATGGCAATATTGCCCGCATCAAACTGAGTGTCTGCACCATAGGACTGCAGGCCGGCCTCAGCTGCAGATGCGGCTGCAGTTTTGCCGAGACGGCTTAAAAGTCCTGTGCCTTTTGCCATCTGCACACCGGGCACGGCTACTGCAGATGCAATATTGCCTGCCACTTCGCCAGTGCCGTACGCATACGGATTCTGCTCACGCGCAAGACGGTCGCGCTCACGGCTTTTGGCAACCTCGAGCTCGTACCCTTTGCTAAAAATGTCACCGGCTCTTTTCCCCAGCAGACGGTCCGGGCTCGTCAAAGCCTGCATCCCTGCCCTAGCACCGGCTGCGATCTCGTCGGCAAAATTAAGCGTAGCCCCTTGCACTAAACCCCTGGCGCCAGCCTCAACCGCACCTACGTCATAGAGTTCAGGGTTTAGCTCGCGACGCAAAGCATCGAGTTCTGCCTGCTCTTCGGCTGTCAAACTCATGGTGCGCTCCTTTTTTCCAGATCTCTCATCCGAGCAGCTTTTTGTTCCATGGTCATCGCAGTCGGTGCAGCCGTGGGTTTTGCAGCCCGCTCATAAAACCCGTAGTCTGTGATTGTGTCTTGCGGGGTAAAACCTCGGTCTCTCGAGAGCTTGTCGTAGTATTGATAGACCGGTTTGGCCTCTTCAAAGGCCGCGTCCATGCGGTCCAAGGTGATGCGCTCCAGAGCTTTGCGCTGCTCTGGCGTCATCACGCTGCCTTTGATCCAGTTGAGTTTTTCGTCAACCATTCCTTTAATACCGACGTTTGCCAAAGCGCCTTTCATTTCATTCATGCTGACCACGGACGTCGGGTCTGCGGTTTTAACAAATGCCTGCAGCCTTGATGCATCGGCCGTGGTGTCATCGCCTGTGATTTTAAGCAACGCGTTGCCAGCCGCTTTCGCTTGGCGTGCACGTTGTATCTGCGCATCGGCATCGACTGATTTCCGGATCGCATCTTGCGTGTCATATCTTTTATTGGGATCTGCGATAACGTCTTTAGTCTGCGTGGTCGTCTGAGACCTAGGTGCCAAAAGTGACTGCATCTCGACATTCGACGCTGCAATCTGTGCATCGATCTGTGCTGCCATCATTGCCGCATTGTCGCGAGCGGCCTGGCTTTTGGCTCCTGCACTTTGCACGAGCAGTTTATTTTTAACCTGCTGCAATTGAGCCGTGCGATATGCTGCTGCACCGATCAGTGATTTCTCCTCGAGCTCGGTCTTGTCGGCCTCTGCGATGCGTGACTGCTCCAGGCCTCTAAGTTGTTGAGCGACTTTGTTTTCATATCTTTTATAGTCGTCATCGATCGTGTCGTTTATGATCTCGAGTGCCGTGTTGCCCGCTCTGCCTTGCAGCGCAGACCCTACGGCCCCGAAGGCGATGGCAAGGGCTGCTGCGATCTTTTCTCCCGTGCCCCTGCCTTGCCAAAATCCCTCGTATTTTTGATTTTGGAATTTCGATAAATCCTGCTGATACGCGTTAAGCCTCTGCTCTTTTTTGGCCTGCATGGCCTCGCGTTCAATTTTTTCTTGTCCTGCAAGCTCGATCTCTTTTGCGCCGATTTCGGCCAGAGTTTTAGATTCAGTGTCTGCAGCCATAGACTGACTCTGACCCATCTGCTGTGCAGCAGCCTTTTGCGCCACTCCTGCATTGGCCACTCCTGCGATGGCATTCCGTAATCCCGGTGTCGCCAGGATCCCCGAGGTCGTGGTCGAGGTCTCAGACAATTGCCTAGGCATCACCGGTTGCGGAGTAGGCATCAAAGGCACAGGTGTCAAGGGCTCTGGCAAGGCAGGCTGCAGACTAGGCGGAGGTTCCACAACTCCGGTCACAGAGATCCGGGCTGGGACGGTGTCTCCTTTGAGCATCTGAGCAGCGACTTCACTTTTGCGCAGATTTTCTGCCCTATTGATCTCGTCTTCGGTTTTGCGTTTTGCTAAAACACTATTCACGGCGGAGAAATCCATTTCGATTCCTTTTTATTTTGCCAATTGTTTGGATTCGCCTGCCACAGCGGTCGCCGTTCCAACGGGTCCTCCGGTGGCGCCACCTTTAACTGCTGCGGCCCCAATGCCCGTGACACCCTGCAAGATGGCACCTGTCATGGCACTTTTTGCGGCCACGTTTGCAGCATCGACACTCGACCTAATCCCAAGCCTTGCCATCTCGTTTTGCATCGCGGCCTGGTCCATGCCGGACATCAATTGTATGACTTCCAACCGTTTTGTGTCATCCATACCGCGGGCTTTGAGCTGGTTGTCGACGTTTGCGAGCTCGGTCTGCAGTCTGGCCTGCTCATTAAATTTGACCATGTCCTGAATCTGCGTCGCATTAAATTGCCCGCTCTTCATCGCAGCGTCGACGTCATATTGTTGCGCTTGGTTGACTGTCGCCGCGTTAAATTTCGAGACATCTAAAAGGTTGGCGGCATTGAGCTGGTCGGCTGCAAACTGTGCATCCACATCTTTTCTCGCGTTGCCAAGCATCTCAAGAGACGCAGCATCCCCCGCGTCGGCATTGCGTTTGACGATCTCGTAGTCGTATCCCGCGTTTCTGATCTGTGCCTCAAGAGCTCTGGATTTCTCAGCCTCTTGCGTGGCAATGTTTGCCTGCTGCGTTTTCAGTGCGAGCTCTTGCGCACTAAGATCCGTGCCCCGCATGCCCTGAGTTAAGTTGGCTGCGATCTCGAGGTTTTTATTGCGCTGCTGCTCACCTAGGGCTGCCGATTGCGCTGTGGCCTCACCTGCAATTTCTGCTGCTGCAAGGCTAGCGTTGCGCTGCGCAAGAGCTGGATTGCCCGTGGCTGCAGCTGCAAGACCCATCTGTTGAGCGATGGCTCTGTCTGCGTTGCGCTGCATTGTCTGCTGCTCTGCCGTGGGTCCGGCTTGAGGTGCTAGGAGCATTTCCAAAAGGCGTTGTTGTTGTTCTCTGGCTGCATTGCTTTGGCTGACATCGATTTGCGCTTGAGTCGCAGGCAGGCCTCCACTCGAGAGCTGACGGACATCACCGCGTTGAATTTGGTTACCTTGGACTGTATTGAGGTATTTTTGTTCTGCAGCCGAGCCGTACAGGCCTGTCGGCGTAACCGTGCGCTGGCCTGTAACGGTTGCAGGGGCTAGTTTTTGCGGAGCTGCAGACAATGCTGCCTGACCGGCTTGCGCTTTAACCGCACCTGCCTGAGGTCCGGCTTTGGCCAATTCAGCCTCGGCCAGACTTTTGTTGGCCTGCAGTGCCGCCTGGCTTGCAGCCACTGCACTTTGATCGGGCTGTTTTTGTTGCGCTGTGCGCACCGGATTCAGATCACTTATTTTCTTGCCCCAGTCTTGCAAAAGACCCATGTCATAACCCTTTCAAGACGGTATAGACCGCACGTTTGGAAGTTTAAATTGTCCTACTTTGCCGCCGACTTCGAGGTTCATACTCGAGAGTGTAAAGCCTGCAGACGGATCTGACGTCGGAAATCCGTCTTCGATCACAATGCTAAATGCCTCACATTTTTGCAGACCCGGCTGAAACCGAAACTGAAATTGTGGGATGCTCATGCCGCCATATGGATCCTCGTCCCCATACGTGTCTGTGCCGTAGGTCGTGGCAAACTCACTGAGGTCTGCGTTAAATGTCTCTGCAATGGTGTCGATATAGTTGTACTTGATCGAGACGGTTAATCTGCACAGGCCCTGGTATTCACCTAGGAGCATAATGCTATAGAGCCTCTGGAGCCCTTGGATGCCAGCCATTGCAATCCAACCGGTCTGGATCTTGGATCTGATCACAGCCCCTGAATTTGCGTAACTGCCAACCGTTTCGATCTTAACCACGTCATTTGTTGTCAGCAGCGTGTATTGCCCCAGCCACACCGTGGCAGACAGTGCCTCAAGCCGCGTCTGCGTAAACCACTGGCCGAAGAAATAGTTGTAGCTTAGGGTCGTGCCGATACTCGTCGTAAACCGCAAAACGTTCTGCTCGGCCACGACTACGGCAGACGTGATCATGAGCGGGTTATAGTCTTCGACCTGCGCTCCGATGTATTCGCTCTCGAGCGCTCGGTTTAACCTGTAAATCCCCTTTGCACTTTTGAAAACGACGCCGTCTTTATACTCCACGACTGAATCCGGCTCGATCGTGCCGACGTCCGTTGCAATCGCCTCAACCGTAAACTCTCCGGCCTGCCCTGCATCGTTCGGCCCGTCTCCGGTGACGACATACATCACATCTTTTTTGAAGACGATCAGTTTCTCATCCATCTCGGCAAATGCCGTCACCGCACCGCCTTTGCGCGGGATCGCAAGGGTAAACTCAGCCGCAAAAGCCACCGCATCAGACTGGTTCCACGCCTTCGAAAACGCGATGACACTCGGGCTTTCAGTCGTCGTCCACAGCCGGTTTTTAGCCTGCTTGACCACGTTTGATGCGGGCGCAGGGGCATCGTCTAAGATCCCGCCTGTCGTATAAAGCGGCTGCTGTGCAACGAGAGCAGCGTCACCGATATCGTCGGTAAACGTAATCGAGTCGACATCGACGTCGTTATAGGTCGGGGCTGTATCATCTGTGACTTTGTAATACGTGAGACCAGGACCTGCCTCGGTTCTAAAAATAGACACGATCACATCCGTGCGGATGCCCTGCTTTGCCGTGTATCTCAGAGTAGGGATCGTGAGTGTGACGTCTTTAGGTCCGCCGGAAACCGTGTGTGCTAAAGGAATTGAGGTCGTAGACCGGCTGATCTGACCCTGGTTGTCGATCCACTCCCAGATCACAATATAGTTGTAGGTGCCATTTGCCAGACCGGTGCCCGATGCAGCCGTTACGGCCGAAGGGGTCTCGGGATAGAGGTGAAAGTTGTGCTCGACGACCGACACGCCGTCATATTGTTTGATGAATCCGCCACCGATGTGCAGATTGCCACCAAGCTGCTGAGCCGAGCCGAGATCGACGGTGCCGTAGTCGAGGATCGTGCGGTTAAGGCCAGTGAGCGTATAGCCTGTGCTATTGACGATGATCGTCCTAGTTCGTCTGCGGGTCGCAAAATTAAACCGGGCGTCATACGTCCACACGCCGCCAAGGCCAGATGTATTTGTCGTGTGCCCTGCGCCTAATTGACTCAGAATTTTGGTCTCGATCTCAGAGGACCGGTTGACCGCAAAATAGGTGTCCTGCAATCCGGTCGACGAAAGGTAACTCGCAATAAATGTCGTCTGGTTGTCTGCCGTCATAAACGGTTTAGTCAGCATACCTGCTGCGCGCTGCACGACACTCGTTGTCGACACCGTGTTTGCCGTGACGTTTAAGACGTTGAGCTCGACGAGGTTGTTGTACCCGGACGCTCCGTCATCGACCTCCCAATAGATATCGAGCGAAGTCCCATATGCAACCGCACCTACGTTGCGCACGGCAGTCTCTGCATCGACCAGCACAATGGCTTTGTATAAATCAAAAGACGCGTCGTAGGCTGTCGTGCTGATACCGTCGACTGAGTTGACGAAAGTGATGTGAAAAACCTCTTCACTCACGGGGCTTGGCAAAATCCCAATCGCAAGATTAATTGCGACGTCTGGGTCTTCGGCAATCGTGATCGGATCCGGACTGCCGTTTGCAGTTGCCCCCGGCACAAGGCTTTGAAGAAAATAGGTGACTTCGATCTCGCCTGCGGTATTGCAGTAGGCAATGATCATCTTCGATCCGAACTCTAAAACGTCATAGATCACATCGGTGGTATTGATATTCGTCAAAGCAACTGCCACGGTACTAAAAGCACCGCTATCGACTCGCGCGACCTGCAGCTCTTCATCGACCGACTGATAAAAATAAACGAAGAGCTTGCCGCCACATGCCATAGCCCTAGGTCTGGACCCATCGCTGTCGAGCTGTGTCTCAGGGATAATGACAGCGCCAGACGCCAAATCATTGGCCTGAGCCCATACCCCGCCACGACTGTCCTCCCAACAATAGACCGCCTTGCCGCCTGCGATCGCCATGTCGCACGCCGACTGCTCATAGCTGTTTGCCACGACCGGCAGGCTCTGCGTCCCAACAATAGGACACGCTTGTTTGTCGCTCCAACGGTTTGCAGCCGACCCGTAGGAATATAGACGCGAGTCCGTGATGAGCACGAGCTCCGAGTCAAAGGTGTTAAGCTGCAGCATATCCGTGATCGCTTCGTCGTCTGTGTCGAGGCTTGAGACATTGGCAAAGCCGTAGCTTTTTTGCAGCTTGCCGCGTTTTTCCATCGCGACGTTTTGCGCGACAAGGAGTTGAGCCTCCATCTGCAGCTTGTCGGTCTTAGTATCGAGGCTCATACCTAAAGAGACGGGTATGAGACGCTTTTGCAGTGCCATCGGCGTCCCCTTAGGTGTCGATTGTGTATGAGAATGTATATTGGACCGCGGTCCCGATAGCCGAAGAGGCGGCATCTTTGTATTCGGCGCGCATGGTTGAGGCGCCCGAAACTGGCGATACCCTGCCGCCGATCTGGCCTGTGGCCCCGCTGCCAAACACCGTGACCAACCCATACCCTTGCGTAGCCGAGCCGTCAAAGTTGTTATTCGGCGCGACTGGCAGACTGATGTTGAATGCTATTTGGCCTGAGGCATTAGCTGTCCAGTTCGTCCGACCAAAAACCGTCACAATATTGCCGATGCGCTGGTATTGCGCATCGAGGTTTGTACCCGCCGTGCCGCTTACCGCCCCCAATGTGGGACTATACGATCCGCTCACAATCGTGCCGGCTGGGTTTGCACTAAACGTCGCCACACCCGTAACTGCGAGAGTGCTTTCTGCGATCAAAGCATTGCGCACAGTAACTGCAGCATTCGTGACTCTGATGCGCTCCGTCGATGCCGTCGTGATACTGAGTTGGTTGCCGGCGCTGCGGCCAATGCCGTCTGCAGGCAGAGCGGCAGTAGCGTTGAAGTTGAGGCTGCCCTCTAAATTGTGCGCTACGGTCGCAAACGATGCCGAGCCAATGTTTATGACACCCGTTGCGGCGACTACGTTCATCAGAATGTAGGGGGTCGTTCCACCATTTGCCGTGAAATACAAAAACGCGTTGCTTGCGGTGGCAACAATTCCCATGCCGCTGGGACTTGTCCCGTTGCGATAAACACCGATACCAGTCACGTCACCATTGTTATTTGTGACGAGAATTCTAGGTGCGGTATACGACCCCGCACCGTTTGACATCACGATGTTTGCGGCGGCTGTGATATTGCCCGTGACACCCAAGGTCGTGCCTACCGTTGCGGCTCCGGTCACACCGACCGATGCCAAGGTCGATGCCCCAGTCACACCCAGCGTCGTGCCTACCGTTGCAGCACCGGTAATCGTTGCAGATGCTAAAGTTGAGGCCCCTGCAGACAATGTCGAAGACAGCGTCGTTGCCCCCGTGACGCCAAGCGTAGTGCCTACCGTTGCAGCACCGGTGATTGAGGCTGAGGCAAGAGTCGATGCACCTGCTACCGCTAGCGTGGTCGAGATCGTTAACCCACCATTGATAGCGTGTACGCCTGTATACCCCGATGCTCCAAAGGTCCAAAGACCTGCAGATGTCACGATGCCTGTGCGCGCAGACGCCGATCTAAACTCGAGGTTACTGGCCAAAGTTGCGTGACTCAGGCCGTACAACCTGATCTGTGCTGCAGCCCCGGAATCCGTTGCAGAAACCACAAGAGACCCTTCGACCCGGTCACCCAACAAAACAAATGCCCCGGTCGTGGTGTCGGCTTTGAATTTTACACTCGCACCGAAATACCTGTGTACATCTGCGACACCGTCGGTCCCAAACGTCGTTGCGCCAGCCACCGTCAGCGTCGAACTAAACGTCACCGCAGCACTAAAAGTCGACGAGTATGTGATCGCGCCACTTGCAGCCATCTGCATAAAAGTCTGCCCACCCGGCAATGCTGCAGGCAGAGTGAGTGTCATGCTTGCAGTCGGATCTGTCGTCGAGATCGTCACGACGTTTGACCCTGAGACTTGGTTGGAAAGCTTGAGCGATCCCATGAGCACGGCGGCTGTGATGCCAGAGCTTTGGTAAAAACTGTAAAGCTTAGTCGAGTCGGTATAGATGACCGATGCATTGACCCCTGGCTGACCGTAGTCGCCACCGATGACACCGAGTGAGCTGAAATTCAGGCCCGACCCGTCTGTGATCTGCACGTCCGTGCCGCCCGAGGTCCGCCAATACATGTTGCCGCCGACCGAATACAGGGCATATGCGATATTGGAGTCTGCCAAAACTGCAGCCTGGTCCGTGCAGCCGAAATATTCGGCATCGGTTGCGGCCCACCCGTTTAAAGGCAGATCGGCATTGATATTGATCGCAGCCGGCGTGATCAGACTGCCGTCTCCGGATGTGTGCGTGTGATCGGATATCGTCTCGAGAGCCGTGTTAATTTGCGTGGCCCACGTCGGACCAACCGTAGTCCCTACGACCGGGATCGTGAGGTCCATATTGCCCGTTGTCATATATTTACCTCAAATGACTATGAGAGTGACGTTTGCGGCGATGTCTGATGTGATGTAAAGAAATGTCTGATCTGCAGGTGCGGTGTCATAGAGCGTGCATGGAGCATCCGTGCCGATCGTAAACCAGCCGATAGGCCTACGACCAAGCCTGTGCCCCACAGAGTTTGCACCGATAGTCAGAGGTGCAGCCACAACCGTGACCGCACCCGTCAAAGGGCTCTGCTGAATAAAATCCAAGACGCCTGACACGTTGTCTTGGACGCGGTTAAGATCGTTGTCTTTGCTATAAACCTTGCGTAGCTTCACATCCCGCCTCCCCACCAGCCGGATTGCCTTGCGTTGAGCATGTCGATGTCTTGGACCACGTCAGGCATCCCTGCGTCACGGTTTTGCGCCATGCTTTGTATCCGCACTTTTAATGCAGCCAGTTCGTTGTCGAGATGCGTTGTGCTCGACTCCTCTTTTGTCAGGGCTTTAATTGCAGCACCGACTGCAATGTAATCGTCCCACCTTTGCAGTGACTGCGTGGTGTCCGTGTCATCGACCAATGGGACAAAAACGGGGATATACCACATCCGGTAATTGCCTGGGGCTGAGTCGGTGGGCGTGATCTCCATGCGGTCACCCACGATCCTATACTGCACAATGGGTCTGCCATTGATGTACATCCACGAATTGTTTTTGATGTTACGCAGATTGAATTGGAATTTCGTCAAAGTGACATATTGTCCGCCGCCGAGATCGAGATCGACACCGACCTCTTTAAAGAAATCAGCGGGAAGAGATGCGTAAGAAAAGTTTTTGGCAATCGTGAGAGTTGTCGGGATCGTATAGTAGTCCTCATACGTGGCGACTAAGAACTCATACAATTCCGCATAACACCCGTTAATATAGTTCAGCCATTCGGGGTCAGTGACAAACGCCGAGTTTTGCATGTCGGCGCGATATTTTGCCTGCGTGCGGATCTGTGCCAGCGTTTGCCCCTGCATAATTAATACTCCTCGCTGTCGTCGTCTTCGTCGGTCTCATGCATTTCGGTGCACATGTCCGTCAGCATTTTGAATGCTTTGACGACCATCGCTGCGTCGCCTTTGTCCACGGCCTCAATCAGTTTTTTGGCCGCAAGCTCTGCGCCCTCATGCGCCATCTTGCTATGCTCTTCGGGCTCCATGATCTCTTCAGATTCGTTGCCCTTAACAGGTTTGCCGATGATCAGAGCAGCCACACCTTTTTTGCCAAGCATAAAAAAATCCTCAAAAAAAAGGGGGCAAGAGACCCCCTCTCGTTATTCAAACATCACGGCGCAAAATCATACGTGTCATACGGACTATTGCCGGACGCTACTGTGATCTCGATCCACAATTGCGAGCCGCTCGTTGCGTTGGTGGCAGAAAAAGAGCCGTTATAGAGCTGCAAAACAAAAGTCGAATCCGCTGCAAACTCTGACTGAATCAGTGCCGGGTCTTCGAGCACGGTGGCACATGCCCAGGCAGGAGCAGCGTCATCGACGGATGTGACTTGGACTGCAAGGATTCTAGAAAACCGGTCGCCAAGCGTGATCGAGTACTGACCTGCGGTCGACTCTTTGACCACACTCGTAACACCGCCACCGTATGCTGCATCGACAGCACCGGAGGCACCGATCGTCACGCGCAAATAGACGCGCATGACATCAGACTCATATTGATTGGATGTATTGTAAGACAGGGTCACTGCCATGATCGACCTCATATGTGTGGAGAGAAACGAGGCAGGCCCGTAGGCCCACCTCAAAGGAGCGAAGGGCTAAAATTCAACCGCTGCGTTAAAGCCAGGTGCGGTGCAACCTAAGTTGCCGTAGAACCTAAAACGCATCTCGTAACCGTTGGCAGAGGCCTGACGCAGCATAGACAGACCATCAGCATCGACAATCGATACGGCTTTGCCGATCGATCCCAATTGCCAGGTGCTCATGTCCAAAATGTATGCAATGCCTTGACGGTTACAGTTTTGATCCGGATAGACGTCGATTGTGGAGTTCGGTCCAAAGATCTGGATACCGTCAAACGCAATTGTGGTCCCTTTTTCTTTGATGTCGGTGGTGTGCTTAACGCGGACCACTTGCGAGCCAAGGCTTGTGACGAGGTTTTGGTAATCGGTGAAGTTCATAAAGCAATGCGTTGCAGCGCCACCGTTTAGAGCGACCTGGTTTGCAGCTTTCGTCAGAGCCTGCTGAATCGGCAAGCCTCCACCCTGGACATAGCTACCGGCAAGGCGTACACGGTCAACCGAGCGGTTGACGTTGTAGAACGAATCGGATGCAGAAACGGTCTCAGGGATCCATGCCTCGAGGCCTGCCATCGCGTTGCCACGGCTACCTTCATAAAAGAAATAATCGTTGGCTGCGATGTCGCCCGAGCCGTCATACGTTCCGGTCAATGTCATCACGCCGGTGTCACGGTTAATGGCAGCGATAGGCCACACGGCGTCAGAGCCGTCAGATGTGCGCTGCGACCCACCCGATTTTGCCGACCAGATGACGAGATTTTGCCCGACTTCGAAGTTTGTAATCTGCGGCAGGTATTTGACAGTGATATCAAACGTCGAGGCATTCGTTGCAGGCTCTGCTAGAACCTGACCTACGTAACCGCTGGTATCGCCGTACATCGCAACCGCAATTGAGCGACCCAATTGACGGACAATCGAATCCATGGCGACGGTGCGTGCGCGCAAAAACGACACCATGTCGCCCTTGGACGCTTGGATCGCCTCGTCGGTAACCGTTGCAACGCCGTAGCTTGAGACCCGGCTGATGAGCCACGCTGCGATGCCAGGGCTTGACGTGTCACCGATCGTCTGTGCGGTGGCAAACGTGTTTGAGACACCTTGCGAATCTGCATAAATGAGCGGCAATTTCCAATTATCGCCGCCGAGGTCTTCGATCTTGTCGACCATTTGGAAAAACGGGTTACGTTTATAGATCAGTGCTTCGATCTTGGACTTGGAGTAGTACGTTTTGAGGGCTGCCGCAAAACTGGTAATATTTAAGGACATACTTTTTCCTCTTTATGCATCAAATTTCAGTTGTTTTAGAGCTGCCTGAAAAGCGGCCTCGTCATCGTCAACCGACTGATGTGCAGTCTGCTGGCGGGACACGCTTGGCATACGGTTCATGGACTGGCTGAGGGTTTTGTTTTGCGATGTCTGTGCTGCAGGCCTCGGCGTCCTGAGGTTGTCTTCATACAGGTCCAAAAGCGTTGGCTCACCAGTTTTGGCTCGAGGTTTTGCCTGCAGTTTTTTGGCACGTAAAAGTTTTTGGCTTTGTTCTAAAAGATAGGCCTCGACTTTGTCTGCTGCCTCTTGAGCAGTCAGAACCGTTTTGTCGCGGGCATATTGTTCTTCGATCACGTCCCAAACGAGATCAGCCTGGTCGTGCAGCTGAATCATCTCGTAGCGGTCACCGTCGGACGCAATCATCTCTTTGATTGAGTTCTGAAACGTCTGCAGCTGGCTTGTCTTGGCCTGCAGTTCTTGAGCGGCCCGGTCTTCGAGCTCTTGCTTTTTGGCAGCTTTAATCTCTTCAATTTCGCGCTTGAGGCTTGCAATTGGGTCTTCGGGCTCTGGGGGTGGGGCATCGATACCGGCTGCAGAGGCCAGCACGTCATCGATGGTCAGACCGTAGGTCTCCAAAAGTTTTTTCGGGTCTTGCTTTGCGGTCGTCCGTAACTGGCGCACAGACTCAACTTCCGCCTGCTCGGCTTTTAAGGCCTCACGTTGTTTGCGGATCTCTCGTTCTCTGCGGGCAATGCGGGCAAACCGCTGAGCGGTATCGTCATCCGGTTTCGGTTCAGGCGCAGCAGGTTCCGGGGGTAGACCTCCCTGGTCATCCCCGGATTCTTGGCTCATCTGTGCTGCAAGTGACTCAATGCTGACTTCACCGGTATCGGAATTTTCCATGTGATCTCTCTATAGAAGTTGTCTATAAAGAGGGGGGATCCCGGTAGTCAGATACCGGGATCTATTGGTAGGCAATCATTTGAGGTAATTAATTATGTTTCAGGTAGGACTTAATGAGCATCAAAACTTCGTCGTCGATCTTGGATTTCGACTGCGCTGCAATTTTATCGAGCGCATAAAGGATGAGGATTTTCGCTAATTCAGTGTGCGTCATCTTGACTAAGATCCGTGCTAATACATGCAGCATCACATCACCCCCGGCAACGGCATTAATTCACTCTGCGGCAAAGCCTCTGGCGCTGCAAGTGCTGGTGCTTGGGGCATAGGCGCTCCAGGGGGAGGAGCTGCCATGGTGTCTGCAGCACTTGCCGCAACCGATTCGGCCTTAGGCTCTGCAAGCCGCTTGCACTCGTCCATGTATCGCAGCACCAGCGTCAAGTTGTGCTCCGGAACTTTGTTTGCCAGGCCGTCGAGATAGGTCTGCTGCGCAAGATAGACCGACTGCTGCAGGTTTTGCTCGGGCTCCGGCGGCTGATAGAGGCCTTCATCGACCATCCGGTACAATGCCTGCTTGATCAGATTTTGCGAGCTGGTTGCCAAGTTTGTATATGACTGCAGATCGGGGAAATCCAAAAGCTCAAGCGCTTGGTCTTGCGGAATGAATCCTGCCTGCACCAGCTCTTGGACACGTTGCAGACGGCCCGCAGGTGTCTGGGGCAGAAAGCTGATCGGGTAGGCCTTAGTCGTATAGGCGTCTTTCGGCAGACGGACTTCAGACCATTTAATCGATCTTAAGAATTTATTGTCATACGTGTTGACCTTCAGGGCTTTGTTGTTTGAATAAAGGTCTTCAGACATGTCGACAATGATATTGGCCAGCTCGATATACATCTGCTCGTAGGCTTGAGCGACGATAGAAAACCGCTCGGTCTCGATGTCGTTATACGTGCTAAGAGCCACACCAGAGTCCAGACCTGCAGGCTTTTGGCTGGTGGCAGACAGCTGAGAGACGCCGATGAGTTCATAGGCCGAATCGATCAGCCAGCGCAAATGGTTGTAGGCCTCTGCGTTCATGGCGGTGGCTGTGACGAAATCGGGCTTTGTCCCGGAGTACTTGAGGATGGCACCGACCAAGCTATTGAGCTGGTTGGTTGCCACGCCTGACCCTGCTTCAACCAGAACTCTTGGCACGCCTATTAGGTCAAGAGCCGATTGGATGTTTCTCAAGGTGCGGTTAATTGAGACCTGGATGTCGGTGAGGAGTTCCGCTGCGCCTTGGCCCCAAAAGCCTGTCAGGCGGTTGGTCCAACGCAGGAATACAAACGGAAAATAGGGTTTTTCATAGTCTTCATAAAGCAGCGTCCGGTTATTGATGCAGACTGCGCGTTTGCCTTTTTGTTCCGTATCCTCATCTGCCAGATACCATGATTCGACGACCTTTAAGACGTCAACGACAGAGTCATCACCGGTTTCGTCAAAGTCACACCGGGCTGCATTGATCCATTCCTCTTCGTCGGGGTACTGCTCGCGCAAAACCTGCTTGGTCACATACATGATGTGGTGCATCTGCGTCGGCCGCTGGTAGAGCCCGTCGGTATAATCGACCTTGATGTCGTCGATGAAAACACGCTCGAGCTTAATCTGTGTGCCGGTATTGATGACTTTCAGTGCGCCGGTCCCAAACACCGCCGCGTCAACGAATGCCCGCTTGCCGAGATCGTATGCACCGGTTTTGTAAAAGACACCTTCGACATATTGTGTGAGTTTTTTGGCCTTTTGTTGTTGTGCCCAATTGCCCCCTTCGGTGAGAAACATGGGCTTAGGCCTGGTCTTGGCAATCTTTGCTTGAGCGCTATCGATGACGCTTTTTACGACATTATACGTGATGCGTCCGTTTAGAGCGCTTGTGGAGCCCATGTTACCGGTCGTGTATCTAAATGCGGCAAATCCCAGTACGTCCTGGGATGAATATAGACGCGCGTTACGCACGTTAAGCGAAGAGATCCAGACGCTATTGCTATCGATCTGCGTGACCGTGGCCCATACGGAACTATACACCTGGTCAGAATCCGGCTTCGCGTACCAATCGAAATTTTGCATGTGAAACATACGAGCCTCTTATGTCGAGTAAAAGAGTAAGTCGTCGAGGTTTTCACGCCGAGGCTCTTGCGATGCAACGGGTTTAGGCGGCTTAGGCGGCATGACGATCTGCACGTCACTGTCTTTTAGTTCGACTACGCCGAATTCTTGCATGAGTTTCATGAGCTCTTGCAGATATTGTACTCGCTCGCTAAGGTCAAAGGTACTCGGCATATAAATTTTCCTCGTAGTTTTCGGTTTCACGGGCATCAAGCTGCAGCTGCAGCTGGTGATCGAGTTCTGCTTGCGAGCCACGTCTTAGATGTAATTCTGTGGTCATGACCATAGGTCTAAAATACCGATACAAATAAAGCGTGGCATCACATAGATCGTTTTTGCAGCTGGCCAGCTCTTCAAAAATCCCTGCCCGCTGTTTCTCTGGATGCCAGATCAGATTGAGATATTCAAACTGCAGCTCTTTTGTCTCACCTTCAATCAGTTTGATTTTACCCCGTTTCGCGTCGGCATTAAAAAGATCGATCCAACCTTTTTTGTCGGTTTTTTCTGCGATCACTAAAGGCATGGCGTGTCTGCGTTTGAGCTCTTCGACGACCTGCTTGCTTGCCCCGTCGACAATCATTTTTGTAGGACTAAACCGGTCCCGCAATTCTGCTGCCTTCATAGCCGTGTCCGTGACATCGAGGCCTGTGTGTTTTTCCGTGTGCACAATATAGAGCGTAGGATCCCCTGGGACAAAAACCATAATCGTAAACGCACAGGCATCGTTGTAACCAAGATCGATGCCAAGGCCTACTTGCAGTGCCGCACCTTTTGCAGTCTTCGGCAGACAGCGGATCAGATCTCTGTCCCGGTCGAAGTTGTAAACCAACGCGTCCGTGTTAATGACCCACTGACCTAAATACATCTGCTTAAAATACGGCGTGTGAATAACCTGTGGATTGAATGCAATTTCGGCATCGATGTCTTCTTGAAACTGCTGGCGCATATGCGGATTGTCGACTGCACTCCACGCATGCACGCTCCAGTCTGCCCGCCTACCGGTCGTCACCTCAAAAAAGAGGCCGTGGGTTTTGTCACTCGGAGTCGAGATCAAAGCGATCGTGCCACGCGTGTCCGACGTGGCAGGCTTTAAAACCTGATAGACCAACCTCTCCAGATCCTGCTGAATGAAGGCTGCCTCATCGATGACAAAAAGATCACCTTTGATACCTAGAATTTTATCCATCTCGGCAGGCCCTGAGTCGATGCCAACGAGTTGTATCGTTGAGCCGTTTGGCAGCGTGTAAAGGAGTTTGACGCGGTTGAAATCCTCCGGTACCCCCAGCTCCTTGTGTATCGGCGTGAAGACGTGCATGGCCATAATGTTTTCGGCCATACCTCTTGTGCGCGTAATAAAATAGGTTTTGCGATTAGGATGCGCCAAGGCCATGCGCATGAGATAAAAGCCTGCCCCCATCGACTTGCCCGACCGACGAGTTGTGAGAGCAGCTTTTAAGCGGGATTTGTCCTCGATAAACGCGAGCTGCTTATCAAAGACATGACTATCAATCCTTTGCCCGAGCTCTTGACGTCTGCGGATTTCGAGGAGGACTTTTGTCGCTGCTGATAGATCCATCGTTGCCTGCTGTCTCTCTTGCCGTGTCTTTTGCGACAGCATAACTCAAAACGTTGGAAATAGGGACGTGCACGGAAATCAAACTTAAGAGCTCCGTGATGATCACGACGTCATGATCGCGCAAAATGAGCCGGTAGTCGCCAGGCCTAAAAAATAAACTCTCAGAGCGTCCGATGCGGACCGGGTTTCTCAGATGCACAGAGTCGAGGTTGAGGACGGACATGTCACGCTCCTGCGTCTGCTGAGGATTTTAAGACGATGGCCGAGCTTGCCCACATCCGAGCCTCTCTTACACAACGTAATGCCGTAGATCTGTCAGCACAGTCAGGCGCATAATCTAATATGGTCCGCATCAATTCCTCAGCCGCCTCTGAAATGCGCAGCAGCGCAGAGACATCCTCAGGCGTAGGCTGCTCGTAATAAATAATGTCTTTTAAATTTTCACTCGTGATTTTGTTGGATGGATGCAAAGGTTTAGTCTCTCACGTAAGGGTTATAGACCATATTGTATTTATACAGCACGTCTTCCATGGCATTCGGCCTGTGGCTCGCAACGATCAGTTTCGTCGGATCCAGGATCTGCTCGACCAGCTTTTTCGCCACACCGTGCATCCGCAGACTGTGCTTAACATAGACATAATGCAGGGTATTGACTGCAGGCTCGCCGACTGCGTAGGCATAAATCATATCAGTGTCTTCAGGGTCCACTGCGACCACAACTTTGGACCTGGCCAATAATTTTTCGATGACCTCTTTTTGCATCGGGAAATAGATCGTAGTCCGCACATGGCTTTCTCGGTCGCGGTAACTCTTGAGCCATGAGCTCATCAAAAATGCCTCGTCAGAGGGCAGCATTTGGCGGGTCGTAAACATCGTCAGCCTCTTTGGTATATGTCTCATGGCTTTGCAGGCCCACTACCTGCACCGCCTCAGCTGCCAGGGTTCTGAGTTCATCCATCGTGAGTTTTGCCAGCTCTGGTCCCACGGACTCTGACTGATCTTTGGCAATCGCCAAAAGTAATTTTGCATGATCACCGATGCGCCTGCACGTCTCATTTGACATGAGCATACCGGGCTCGAGAGCATCGTGCATCAAAATCACGTCACGATCGATCATGGCTGAGATGAGTTTGAGAGAGTCCATATTTGAGCGCACACGCCTTGCGGTAATGAAGGACTAAATTGTATGTCTGTTTTGCCCGCATGCCCTTAATCGCTGCAATCTGCTCTATCGTATGTCCCGCAACGTATAACCTAAAGATCTCTTTTTGGATCGCCGTGTCAAAGATCCCAGACCGCAAATACTTGCGGTATGCCTCAAAGGTCTCTGGCGTGCAAGCGTTGCGGTCCTTAGACGGCGGCCTGATCTCTGCGGTCTGATTGCCGTATCTGTCATACGAGTCGATATCAATAAATCCGGATTCCAGGAGCAAATTGTTCCAGTGCGCAATCTCGGAGGTAGTCGGACGCCGAATAACACGTCTCGTCTGCCTCGATTGCGATGCAGCGCAGGGTTTTGCGGAGCATGGGTCGGAGTCGTCTACTGACTGAGTCATACCGTCCTCCACACTCTTCGACAAAACCTGCCTTCAAAAACAAGCCGACAATCACGCAGACACTGCCGTGAGACACCTCTAATTCGGCAGCGATCTCATGCCTTGAAATCAGCACGTCTCTTGAGATACATGCCAATACCTTGCGCTCAAGCCTGCTTAAGATGTGATGCATTTACGGCACCATTAGCCTTGAAAGCGCTGCGATGGCTAAACTCGGCGTCACCAGCCAGCATAGGACTGCAATGACCACGTCCCATTGATTGTGCCTACGCATTAGCCTCTCAAACCGCACCTCAGATCTGGCAATGTATTCCGCCATGCGCTCATTCGCAAAGGACTGGCCCTGTGCGATCTGGCTCACATCCACCCGCATCGCATTCAGGACCCGCTGGATTTCCTGCAGCTCGCTCATGATCGGCAACCTCTTTATACGCAAGCATTGCGCCTTGGAGACGGAGGAGGAGCTCCGTGTCCTGCTGCACGCGGGCTTGAGTGTTTTTGATGTCGGTCTCTAGAATCTGCATTCTCTCTTCGATCGTCTTCGCGTTGTGGTACAAGGCTTTTCTCCGTTATTGAAATACATCTAAAGGGCTACGGCCGGTCGCCGTAGAACAGATCATACATTTGAGCTCACGCTTTTTTGAAGGCATCAGCCGAAATTCGTCTTCGTTTTTTAGTTTCATGCAGTTTATACACTGTTTTTTTTCCACGATCTAGATCCTATGATTTCAGGTAACAGGGGATTACTCGTGCCGTGCCATTGACGTTGACTTCGATATACGTGACCGGTGTGGCCGGCAAAGCGCTGGCACCACCTGCTCCGCCGACAGTCGACTGTGTGGCCCCGTTCCATCTGTGCACCTGCGTGGTACCCTCACCGAAAACTAATGCCGTGGTACTTGGATCAATCAGCAGCGCATATTTACTCGATGCCCACGTCGAGCTCGTAGTCACTGCAAGGCCGATCGTTGGTCCACTTGATGTGATTGCCAGCCAGCACAGACCGCATGACCTTGGGATATCGGTCCTGGTTGAAAGCAAGCCGTAGGCTGAGATGTCTCCTGCCGATGTCGACGAGTTGACGACACTGACCCTAGGCGCTGCAAAGCTGCCGGCCCCGTTGCCTACGGTGATCGTTCCGGTTGTCAATGACAGCGTGCCGGTCGTCATAGTCAGGTTGCCGAAACCCGACACGTTATTAGACCCGTCAATAATGATCCCGCTATTAAGCAGGGTCTTGCCATCGGTCGTGGAATATTTTGCGACAGCATTTGCCGTGGAACTCGCAGCTCCGATGGCTTTTGCGTCGAGCTGTGTTTGAATCGCCGACGTGACTCCCGTCAGATATCCGAGCTCTGTCGGCGTCACAGCCGATGACGTCAACTGCTTGCTAGCATTGAGGTACGGGACAGTCGTTGCCGTTAATGTATTAAAGATCGTGGCGCCGAAAAACGTGGCAAGCAGAGTGCTATCGACCCGAAAAGCCTCGACCAGAGTCGTTGCAACGGATGTCGCAGTAAATAGTCCGATCCTGCCACCGACCGCACTTGCCCCAGGTGCGGTATCGACAGTCATCCGAATCGATGCAGCGGTCGAATAGTCCGTGCCGTTATATGCGGCTCCGGTAATCCTGCCGATCACGTCCTCATCTGCCACAACCGTTGGCGTGGCCTCAGATCCTCTTGACCTCAAATGCGTGATGTTTGCAGCCCGGGCAGGGGTGTCACTGTGACGCGAGACCGCAAGTGCCGTGTTATTGATGGTGGCATCAGCGCCGATCGCTAAAACACTCGTCCACACCACGCCGTTTTGCGTAAATGTGTTTGCGCCACCACCTAAGCCTACTCCCATATGCCCCGCAACCGGGTCGAACACGAGCGTTGCGGACGTGGCAAGCTGGCCATTGGCATCTGCATACGGGATACCTGCTGCAGTCAGGGCAGCATTTTCGCTCATGACTCCAGTTGCAGAGTTTGCCAGGATCCTATAATTCGTGCCGGTTGCAAACTTCGACCGGACAATCCCTGCAGAGGCATTGACGTCCGCGTTAACGATCACGCCCGTGCCGATTGCAGACACGCCAGCATTAGTGATCGAGATATCGCCTGTCATTGCGACTGCAGTGCACACTCCGCCTGCAGATCCGACTAAAATATTGGCACTTGGCAAAACCGCAAGTTTTGAGTAATCGATCCCTGCATCTGCAGCCACGGATGCATTGACTACGCTGCCATCCGCGGGGACTGCAGTGACGACCGGATAGTAAAATGAACTCATACACCCCTCCCAAACACTGAGACGTCAAGGGCTCCGGAGCCGGTCGTCGGCGTATAAAGGATCTGCATCCACGCCCAATAAAAGGTCAGCCCTACGAGATACCCGCCAGCGTTGTTGGCCGGCTGCGTCAATGCAGGAGTAAAGGTCAGAGCGTAAAACGTCCCAGCTCCGGTGTGCGGGTCATAATCATTTGAGCCTAGAACGCTTAACACACCGGCATTTGTGCCTGGCGTCAGA